>ERZ777003.3594-NODE-3594-length-14723-cov-8.381238_pt1 | contig 14723 bp, 16 predicted proteins | sample MGYA00374956_ERZ777003 | MGnify/ENA primary metagenome ERZ777003 (study PRJEB29302, sample SAMN06268252) | bioreactor metagenome | isolation source: Joint BioEnergy Institute, California, USA | place: USA:Joint BioEnergy Institute, California, USA | collected... | reverse complement strand
AGCGAGTCAGGCATCGGCGAGACGATCACGGTGGATGGTGTTGAGCGCCCAACCCGCAACAGCCAAGGCGAATTGATTCACCCGACCAAGGACGGCATCCGGAGATTTTGGAAGTGGTTCGGCGACAGCAAGGTGGTGGACGCCAACGGCAAGCCGCTGGTTGTGTATCACGGCACTCGGCATGACATCAGCGCATTTTCCATAGAGAAGAGCTTCTCTTTCGGTGGGTTCTACTTCGCGAGGGCCCCTAAAGTGGCGGCTGGCTACAGCGGTTTCGCGTCAGGCGCCAATGTCATCCCCGTCTACCTGTCTCTTCAGAATCCGCTCGTCGTGGAAGCCCGCGGCGCGCTGTGGATTCATATCCCGCTCGATGGTGTCCCTTCGGAGGCGATCGATCTGCTGGCGCCGAGTGATATCAGCCGTGGCGCCACAGGCATTCCCGCTCTCTCGGTTGTCGCCAAAGCGCTGGGCCGGGACGGTCTGATCGTGCGCAACGTGATCGACAGCGCAGACCCGTACAGAGACGAGCACCCGACGGATGTATACGTCGCCTTCCGTCCCGAGCAGATCAAATCCGCCATCGGCAACCTCGGCACGTTCGATCCGTCCGATGCCAGGATCATCGCTTCTGAATCTCCCGAACCGAAGGCCAAGCGCGAGCATCTTGAGCGGCTGCGCAAACTCAGGAGCGAGTCAGGCATCGGCGAGACGATCACGGTGGATGGTGTTGAGCGCCCAACCCGCAACAGCCAAGGCGAATTGATTCACCCGACCAAGGACGGCATCCGGAGATTTTGGAAGTGGTTCGGCGACAGCAAGGTGGTGGACGCCAACGGCAAGCCGCTGGTTGTGTATCACGGCACTCGGCATGACATCAGCGCATTTTCCATAGAGAAGAGCTTCTCTTTCGGTGGGTTCTACTTCGCGAGGGCCCCTAAAGTGGCGGCTGGCTACAGCGGTTTCGCGTCAGGCGCCAATGTCATCCCCGTCTACCTGTCTCTTCAGAATCCGCTCGTCGTGGAAGCCCGCGGCGCGCTGTGGATTCATATCCCGCTCGATGGTGTCCCTTCGGAGGCGATCGATCTGCTGGCGCCGAGTGATATCAGCCGTGGCGCCACAGGCATTCCCGCTCTCTCGGTTGTCGCCAAAGCGCTGGGCCGGGACGGTCTGATCGTGCGCAACGTGATCGACAGCGCAGACCCGTACAGAGACGAGCACCCGACGGATGTATACGTCGCCTTCCGTCCCGAGCAGATCAAATCCGCCATCGGCAACCTCGGCACGTTCGATCCGTCCGATGCCAGGATCATCGCTTCTGAATCTCCCGAACTGAAGGCCAAGCGCGAGCGTCTTGAGCGGCTGCGCAAACTCAGGGATGAGCGGAAGAATATTGCAGGCGCGGCCTATGTGCCCATGTACCGGAATGGCCAGGTCACGCCCTTTGAAGCCACGACCGTCACGATTGGCGCAGGGGAGCAGGCGCGGACCGTCCCGATTCCGAAGGTGCCGATACGCCGCGAGCACATCATCAAGATGCTGGAGCGCGAGTTCGGCGTTCACATCTACCAGGGAAGGCCGTTCCGCGGCCGCATGCTTGGGTTCTTCCGTCCGCGCAACTTCGAGGTCCGGACCAGGTACAAGAATGACTTGGAGGTCACGGCTCACGAGGTCTTCCATTGGCTGGATGAGACGTATTCGGATCTTCATAGGCTCTACCACAGACCGGAATTCCGTGATGAGCTGACCAACATTTCGTATGACGCACGGAAGATCGACGAGGGCTTTGCCGAGTTCGGTCGCCTGTTTCTGACGCAGGAGTCCAGCGCCATTGAGCGGGCGCCGAAGTTCTATGCGGCCTTTATCCAGGCAGCGCAACGGCTTGGCATCTACGACAAGTTGGCCGGCATCCAGGAGCGGATGCACCAGTGGTACATGCAGGGTGCGTTGTTCAGGGCGGAGTCGAAGATGGGTCACGAGCCTGAGCCGTTGGATCAGCGCCTTCGTGGTATGGCCGACGTGTGGGCTGACATGGCGGCCGCTGCGAGCGTGGACTACCTGCACGCGGCCAAGGTGGTGGAGCGGGAAATCACCGGCGGCATCGCCAAGGATGCGATGGAGTCCCCATACAAGAGTCTGAGGCTCATCGCTGGCGCGCGCAACACTATCGAGACGTTCCTCAACTACGGCACGCTCAACTGGACGCCGAAGGGCCTTGAGTTCACCGGCAAGGGTTTGAAACAGGTCTTTGAGCCTGTGGCGGATGTCATGCAGGATGCGCTTTCGTACTTCGTCGGGCGGCGTGCTCGGGAACTGATGAAGTATGGCAAGGAGAGGCTGTTCACGCCGGATGAGATTGAGGCGCTGCTTGATGCCGGCCGCCGCTCGCCCAAGGCGAAGGAAATTGAGCATGCGTTCAACGAGTACCAGAAGTACGTCAAACGCCTGCTCGACTTCGCCGAATCCTCACACATTCTGAACTCGCGTACCCGGGCCGTCTGGGAGAGTATGTACAAGAACTATGTGCCGTTCTACCGCGTACAAGATGAGATCGGCACCGGCGAGCAAGTGTTCGGGCCTAGCGCGAAGAATCCGTTCCGCAAGCTCTTTGGCGGCACCGCCAACCTCAACGACATCTGGGACAACATGGTGATGAATACCGCGACCATCGTTTATGCGGGGCTGCGGAACGTCGCCAAGAAGAAGCTCTTTGATCTGATTGAATCCTCGCCCATCGGGCAGCGTTTTGCCGTGCGTATCCCCACCGAGACCATGAGCGTTCCGGTGGCGATGCAGCAGGTGGAGCTCGTGCTCAAGAACATGGTGGATGAGGCCAGAGTTGCCGCGGAAAGTCCAGACGCCACCATTGCCGCCAAGATGCACTACCAGCAGGTGGCACAGGCGCTGGAGGTGCTGACAGAACAGAGCGGAACCCTGTCTGCACTCCAGGAGCAGGCGACGTTCTTCGTCGGTGGTCAGCCGGCCGGCATTCGCAACAAGGACTCCGTACTCGTCAACGGCGAGCGGCGCTGGTTCGAGATTGCCGATCCTTTGCTCATGCAGATGCTTGAGGACATCGGCACTCCGCAGCAGCTTTCCTTCCTGGAGCGGGCCTTGGGTGTGTTTAAGCGCGTCTTGACCCGTGGCGTCACGCTCACGATGGGATTCCAGATCGCGAACATCATCCGCGACACCCATCAAGCAATGACGATTTCTAAGTTCCGGTTCATCCCGGTCATGTCGTCGCTGCGCGGCATGCTCGATGGGATCGTTAGGAACGAGAACTACAGGCTGTTCATCGCCAATGGTGGTGGTTTCGGTAATGCAATTCCGGTTGAGGAGGGGCGTCGCATCCGGGTGCGACTGAATCGGTTGGTCTCGCCGCATGGGATCAACATCCGGGCCATTCTGGATACGCCTTCTGCGTTGCTGGAGTTCTTGGACCGATTTGGCCAGGCGTTCGAGCTAGGAACGCGGCTCGCCGAGTTCCGCATGTCCAGGAAGGCGGGGGAATCCCTGCGGGAAGCCGCATTCGCCGCGCGCGAGGTGTCCGGGGACTTCGCCATGCGAGGGCGCGCCAGGACGGCGCGGGCCATGATGCTCTCGATTCCGTTCTTCAATGCCCAGCTTCAGGGCCTGTATCGCGTCGCGCGCGAACTGTTCGAGCGCGACGGCAAGATGACGTGGAACGGTGAGCGTCAGCTTAGGTTTGCCATGCGCGCTCTGGTTGGCGTCACCATTCCATCGCTCATTCTGTACTGGATGAACAAGGACGATGAGGATTACCAGGCACTGCCCGATGAGGTGAAGCGGCTCTATTATCCGTTCAAGATTCCGGGAACGCGCGACTTCGTGCTGATCCCAAAGTCCTTCGAGGTGGGTACGTTCTTCTCCACGGTCCCCGAGGAAATCTGGAGCTACTTCGAGAACAGAAACGAGCGCAAGCTCGTGGAGGCCGCGAAGTTCACTATCACCAACACCTTCGCCTTCGATCCGACAGTGCAGGCATTCCGGCCGATGATCCAGTGGTACGCGAACAAGGACTGGCGCGGCTACCCCATCATTCCGGAGTACCTGGAGAATGTGGAACCGCGCGAACAGTTCACGTGGCGCACGCCGGAAAGCCTGGTGCGGATTGGAAAGAGATTCAATGTGTCTCCGATCGCCTTGGATCACTTTCTGCGCGGGTACTTCGGTTCGATCACCGGCTACATAATCGCCATGTCGGATGCGATGGTGACAGGTGGCCAGTACGGCGAAGACCCGGAGGCGCGTTGGCAGGACAACCCATTGATCGGACGGTTCTTCCGCGAGGAGCCGTTCACCAGCACTTCGTATTCCCGCGAGTTCTGGGAGATGAAGAGGGAGGTTGACCGTGTAGCGAACACGGTGCGGAAGATCCGAGGCGAGATGCGCATGGATGATCTTGAGCACTATATCGGGGATAACCAAAAGGGTGTGCTCTTTGCGCTGGATGGAATATCCAAGAATGTTGCAAGCAGGGCTCGGGAGATTTCCTCCGCGCAGATTCGCATCCGGCGCGATCCTGAGCTTTCGGCAAAGGAGAAGCGACAGCAGATTGATGATCTTCAGCGTGAGCTGAATGAACTGTTCAGGGAGGCGGTCAAGTCACTCAGTGACGAGATGTACCGGGACTACAGCAACGCCTTGGAGGGTTATCCCATCATCCACTCGAACAACGAGCGGGTATCCGCGGTTCAGGCGCTCATTGAGGATCTACCGAGGCGCCGGCAGGTGGAGGCGCTTCGGCAAGAAGGATATCCGCGCACGGCGGATTTGCTGGCCAGCCTACCGCCTCGTCCTGACAGGGAAGCCATTGAGTTTTTTGTGTCTGGCCAACCGTAGGAGGATAGTGAGATGTCCACAGGAAGTTTTGTTGGGGGGCTCATGAGTGAGATCAAGTCGCATCCGTGGACTACGATTACTGCGGCGATTGCATTCTTCGGCCTGACTTCGCTGGCCGGATGGTCAATCCCGAGGATCACTGAGGCGGGGAGTCTGACCAGTGAGGTTGCGCAGATCAAGCGTGACTTAAACAGGATGGAGGTGCGCCAGCAGCGCCGCTCTCTTGAGGACCGGCTGCGCCAGATTGAAAGCGAGATTTTCTCCATCAAGAACAAAGTAGACGAAATTGAGCGCGGCGGCAGGCAAGCGGATCGCATCTACTACGAGAGGCTCAATGCGCTGGAGGCTGACCGGCGCAACACCGAGCGCAATCTTCAGACACTGATGCAGGCCAATCCGTGGCTTGCCAACGATAGCTGAGGTCATGAACCCATGAAGCGAGCCCGTACAGACAAGATCGTCATCCATTGCTCTGCGACTCGTCCCGGGCAGGACATCGGGGCGGATGAGATTCGCGAGTGGCACATTGCCAAAAAGTACGCTGATATCGGCTATCACTTCGTCATCCGCAGGAACGGCCGCATCGAGGTGGGACGCGGCTTGGAGGAGGTGGGTGCTCACGTGCTGGGGCACAACGTCACCAGCGTGGGTGTCTGCATGGTGGGCGGGCTCGATGAGCACGGGAATGAGCACCACCACAACCCGGGCATGTTCACCGACGCGCAGTGGGCCTCACTCAGGCTTCTGGTACAGGTGCTGAGGATCATTTACCCCGGCGCCCGAGTTTGCGGACACCGCGACCTTTCCCCCGATAAGAACATGGACGGGCGCATCACCCCGGATGAGTGGCTGAAGACTTGTCCCGGCTTTGATGTCGCGCGGATGTTCCCGCCCGAACCCGTTTTTCGGCCTCTGGCCGCCACTGAGGAGATAAGACCGTGAAGAAAATCTTTGTACTTGAGTCCCAGGTGATACGAGCAGCAATGGTCGCGCTGGCATCGCTGATCGGCCTGATCCTGAGCTACTTTGGGGTCGATGAGGCCGTGGTCAACGAGCAGGCCGGACGGATCATTGACGCCATCCTGCTACTGATCGCATCCGGCTCGACATTGTGGGCCGCCTGGGCGCGGGCATATCTGCCAACGCCGCCCATCACGGATTCGGCCGCCTACAAGATGGAGGCGCGGATGCAGATCGAGGAGCGCGAGGAGGGTGGCTACGCTCACCCGCTGTTCCTAGGCGTGTTGGCAATCGTTGCGACATCGCTTGTGCTTGCCGGCTGCGTCGGCACGCGCCAGGCGTACCGTGGGGCCAGCACCCCGGATGAGTATGCCTATGTCTTGGCGGAGCACTACGCGGCCCTGGTGAAAGAGGCGGCGAACCTCAAGGAGCGCCCCAGCACGCCGAGGCCCGCGGTAGAGGCCATGCAGAAGGCGGAGCTGGCGGCCCGCCCGGTCGTGCTCCAGCTCAAACCCCTGCGCGACGCCTACCTGGAGGCCCGTAGCGCCGAGACAGAGGCCGAGCTTCAGGTTGCCATTGATCGGGCCGTGCTCGCCATTGCGGACCTTGTACGGGCCTTACGGGCCGCCAGGGGCGAGACCGCATCCAGCACCGAATCCGTTCCCATGACCCTGACCTGGAGGCCAGCATGAACAGCCTGATCTACGTTCTTATTGCCCTGAGGTCCGCCGCCCTGGCCATCACCTTGGTGGGCCGGCCGCGTTCCGGGGACACCCTCTACGCCATCGCGGATGCCATCGAGGCCGGTCGCGTGACGGACGCGCACATGAAGGCCGTGGCCGAAAAGCTCAAGAGCCGCGCCATCACGGATGAAGACTGGGATGACGTATTGGCACGGATTGAGCGGGATGCAGCCCGGTTGCACGAGGAAGAGTGAGCCGATCCCTTCCGCAAGGCCGGTCAGTTCACCGTGGTATCGGTGCTGATCGCCGCAGTCTTGGCGGCCTTGCGGCTCTCCTCGATCAGCATTCCGAGCATTTTGCGCCCATCTGCCGGGTTCAGCCCGCACCGCAAGCAGTAACCCAGCGTCAGGCCGAAGGCTTGCGCGAAGGCGAACAGCGCCTTCACCGGGGGCAAGCCCTGGATCACCATCTGATTGAAGCCGGTGATGAAGTCCTCGACCATCAGTTCCTGGTTCTCGTCGATCGCCACTCCGGCCAGTGGCGTGCCCGAGAGGTCGCCGATCGGAACGAAGATGTCGTCCGCGCCTTTGTGCTTTTGTTCTTCGCTCATGAGCGTGAATATTCCACAATCGCGAAAGTATTCCACAGTAGGGCATCGGGGAGGATCGTAAGTTCTTGAATCCACTTGGGACGGGAGGGAATCGAACCCTCGACCAGCGGATTAAAAGTCCGACGCTGAAAACCGCGTAAGTGTATGTCGCTGCTTGAATTTGTGCTTTCCATTTGTGGAATATTTTCGCCGGATACGGCCACTTAACCCCTTGATTTACTGAGTATCGGATTCCGAATATTCCACACCTACGCGCCCACCTTCCGGCCGGCCTGTGCCCGCCTGGGCTTGCGCACGTAGACCACCTGGGTCGTTTTTCTGTCTGAGTGCGCCAGGCGCTGGTGCGCCTGCTCGAAGTCCTCCTCGTCGGTGGCCGACTTTGCTCGCAGATCGTTGAACGTGTACGGCTCCTTCAGCACCGGATCCAGCAGTACCCGTCCGTTCTTGAGCTTCCGGCCGTTCAGGGCCGTGCGCATGAGCCGTTGCCAGTTCGACCGGAAGCCGTCTCCGGTGTAGGGCTCACCGTCTCGCGTACAGATCAGGGTATCTCGCTTTCGCAGTGGGACCACGTTGTCCCGTGACTGCGGCCTAAGCTTGCGCAGCCGCTCGATGAGCTGCCAGAGCGCAGACCGCTCCTTCGGCAGGCCAGCATCGGCTTCCGCCTGGGTGAGCCAGCTGATGATGACGATCTTGCTCGTCTCGATGAGCTTGCCGTGCCGGGGGTGGCGCCGCCGACTCTTGCCGGGGCGGAACACGATGCCCTCCTCGGTGTATACGTCAGGGTCGTCGTAGGGGAGCTTCAGCAGGTCATCCTCTCGCTGGCCGGTCATGGTGGCCAGATCCATCATCCCCTGCATCATGGGGCTCGCAATCTGATAGACGGCCGTGTATTCCTGGTCCGTCACGTACCTGGACCGCGGCAGTTCCTTCAGTCGCGCAAGCTGGCGGCAGGGATTCTGGGTGATCGCGTGCTTGCCCAAGGCTGACCGCCATCCTATGGCCTCCCGGAACACTGACGACATGCAGGCCATCTCTCGGTTGGCCTGTACTACGGACTTCTGGGCGCGCTTGGCGCGATACTCGAACAGGTCTCCGGCGGTGATTTCGTCCGGCGGAGCCTCGCCGTACACCTTGCGCAAGTTTTCGATGTGGCGGCGGTAGTCCTTCTGCGTGCGGGGAGCAAGGCGGGGCAGGACTTCGACGAGGTAGCGGTCGAACACCTGGCCCATCGTGTACATGGGCTTATCGGTATCCACGAGCTTGGACAGCCGCTCGTACATTTCCGTGAGGGTGGAGCCCAAGTCGATGCGGGATCTCCAGCCTGGCTGGGGATCAGCGGGCCGGGCTGGCTTGAACCAATACCGCCCGTGCTCGAAGTACACACGCTTCGGCAGGTGCTTGTTCTTCTTGCGGGGGCGTCCCATTGGGGGCATAGACTAATGGACCTCCTCCAGAACCGACAAATCCTGTCGCCAGCGGCGCTTGGCGGCCTTCTGGATCCAGTTTCCCAGGGTGTAGTGATCGAACTCCTCCTGGCGCAGGGCAATCGTCCCGTCCGCCCGGAAGGTAAAGACGATCTTCGGGAATCGGGCGCGCAGGAACTGTGCCTGGGCCTTGGGTCGTACCAGGCCGGTGAATGCGGCTAGTTCTTCCTGGCTGACCATCATCGCCGCTTGCATCCTTGTCCTGTCTTTAACCCTCTTGGCATGGTCACCCTCTCGTGAGCTGACGCTTCTCCTCCTGGATGCGGTCATACACTTCCTGCCGGTGAACCTCTACGTTCCTCGGTGCCTGCACTCCGATACGCACCTGGTCACGGCGGATCTCGATCACCTTCACGGTGATGTCGTCACCGATCTTGATGTTTTCACTGAGTTTGCGTGTGAGGATCAACATATAGCCTCCGTTTCGATTGTTATAGCGGTGCCCCAAGCTGGGCGGGCCGCAGGGTGCCGTACATGCCGGCGTAATCGGGATTCAGTTCGCAACCGATCCAGTTGCGCCCAAGCTCGTCGGCGACTTGGGCTACGGTGCCGGAACCCATGAATGGATCAAACACGATATCGCCGGGACGCGTGCTCGCAAGGATGCAGCGCCGGACCAGGTTGCGCGGGAAGGTGGCGAAGTGCGCACCGCTGAATGGCTCGGTGGGGATGGTCCAGACGGAGCGGCGATTGCGTCGCTCAACTGGTCCAATCTTGTGCAGGTTGGCGGCGGTGCGGTGCTTGGCATCGCCGTCAGCGTACGCCCGGCCTCCCTTCGTGGGCTTGGTATTGCCCGGGGCCCTGCCGCCTGCCTGCTCCTTGATCGCCTCCGAATCGAAGTAGTAGCGCGGCGACTTCGACAGCAGGAAGATGTACTCGTGCGCCTTCGTGCAGCGGTCGGTCACGCTCTCCGGCATGGGGTTTGGTTTGCAGTTGTGCGTCAGGACGCCAGAAGCCAGAGCGAACAGGTGCGGCTCATCCTCGACAGCGATGTCCCAGAACTGACGGGCGCGACTGGCGCGGATTTCGACGATCTCGCCGCGGTCCTTCTCGTTGTGGTGGCCGCTTCGTTCCCAGCGCCATTCGCCGCGAAATGCCGGGCGCTCACCGCCTTGATACTTGGCCGTCGTCGGGGTCAGGGTGAGCGTTGCGCCAAGGCGCGCAGCCAGTGTGCGTAGGTCGCGTTCCAACGAGTAGTTCCGGCAGAATCCTAGCCGGATGCGGCTGCCGTCATCGTGCCCATCGCCGCCCAGATAACCCTTGGCGATCATGCGCAGCGCGTCGTCTGGCAGCATCCATGCTTTCGTGGTCAGGTGCTTGTCGATGGCCGTCTTGCCGCCGATGTATTCGTCCAGAACAGCATTCAGGATTCGCCCATACAGTCTGACGTGCAGTGAGTTACCTTCATCGTGGTATGTCATTGTCGCGCCGACCTGCTCTGCCGCCATGTCGATCAGCGGCGTCCAGTCCTTCTCGTCGCCATGCAGGGAAAGCTGGATCGTGTCGCCGGACCTGCGGCCTTCCGCAAGGTACAGGCCGATCAACCACAGAAGGCCATCGGTCAGGTACGCTGGCCTCTTGGCGTTTGCTGGTTCAGGGAGCCGACACGTCTGGATCACGTCACCGACGCGCAGGTCACGGGCAGCCACGTTGCCGCGCTGAGTCGGCCACACGTGACCCCCAGTGCATCCGATACGCTCGCCGGATCGCAGAACCAGCTCGATACGCTGGCTTGTGTCGTTGCTCGGCCCCCATCCAAGAACCCGCGTCCATTTTTCGCCGTTCCACAGTTTCACCGTGGCCGGGTTGAGGCGCACAAGGTCTTTGACCATGACGGGCATGTCGCCCTTCTGCGTGCGTGCATACACCCACGCGCCGCCAGACAGGCACCAGATGATGTCCTGTCGCAGGTACCAGCCATCGGCTTGCAAGGCGAAGGCGACGCGCCACGGCATTCCTATCAGATCCTTTGGCTTCAGGCCTGCTGCGGGTACCTTCCGCCGACCAGTCATATCACCGTGGCGCAGGTTATGCCCGTGGAACGTCGGCGACATACGATGTCCCCCATTGCCGCCTGCCGCATAGCTGTCGCCGTAGTTGAGCCACAGCACGCCATCATCGGCGAGCAACTGCCGGACCATGCGGAAGACTCCGCGCATTCTGGCCACGTGGCGGATCCATGTGCGCTCAAGGCCGAACTGGCCAGGCACGCCGTAGTCGCGCAGACCCCAATAGGGCGGGGACGTAACGACGCATTGCACGCGCACGCCATCGGCGATCATTTGTCGCATCAGGTCGCGGCAGTCCCCTACGTGAATTTTGTTCAGCCAGTTCACGTCGCCTCCGTCTTTCGCTGCCCGCTCACGATCCCGGCTCTCCTAGCAAGCAGGACATAAGCGCACGCAGCTGAGGGTACGTAGAGCCATAACGCCTCAAGCCTCCGCCACTCTGCGCCTGGGCCTTCTCTGTTTTCCGTGCGGCATCGGGGTAGCGCGCGGGCCGCCAACATCCTTGTAGCTGTGCCCGTAGGCGATGTAGCGTATAGTCCTCGGGTTGACAGAATGGATTCGCGCTAACTCAGGTGAAGATACGCCTTCGGCGTACTGCTCACGGATACGCACAACCTGCTCCGGCGTGAATAGTCTTACATTCTTGGGCATCAGCTACGTCTCCTGAACTTGTCGGCCGCCTTGCACGTTGCGAAGTGGCTCTCGTGCTTGGCGTGATCAAACTCATCATCCTCCGGCTCCACCGAATCCGCATTTACGGGCATCTGCTTCCCGGTTGATGTCGGAAGGAAGATAATCCGCGCGCGGCAGGCGCGACAGCGCGTGATGCGGCGTTCGTGGGCTTCGGTTGTATCGAAGCCGAACGTCATTTCGGTTCTTCCTCCAGCGGTTTCAAAATTGCCTTCCTCCAGGGCGTGCGATACAGATTCGCGTGGGTTGCGCACAGCAACCATTCCTCGCCCATGTGCGTGATGATGCGGAACTTGGCGGGCCTGCCGCACTTGCGTAACTGCACGTGACTCACGGCAATCTCCTTCTGGCAGCGCACGCTCATGGCTCACCCCGTGGTTTAAACGGTGAGCAATTCATGATTGCCCGCCCGATGAGTTCGGGGATTTGCGGGACGACGGCGGCTCCGAGGGCATTAATTCGGTCCAGCCTATGGGGTACCCCCTGTAACCCTCGCCCCAGGACGGGTTTATGAGCCCAGTGCTCTCCGGGAACACAGCGCGAAGGGTCGAATTCAGATCTAATCCACGCCCCGAGGATTCCATCATCCGATCTGATCGCTCCGGCTTCGCTCCGCCGCGCACGTCGTGCGCGGTGAGAGTCTGCATCATCCGCCGCAGCACCGTGGCGAGCCCGTCGCCGCTTTTGGCGCTGGCTCCCTTCCGGTTGTAGTTCCCCCGGACCGTCAGCGTCGGGAGCATCCTGGCCCACTTCTGCCGCGCATGGCTCCCGCCCGCGCTCGTCATACGGCTGAATCCTTGTGCCGTGGGGGTAGGCAATAATCCAGACGCGGTCTCTCTCGTGATCTGCGCCAACGGCGGCAGCCGGAATGCAGTGCCATTCCGCGTCATACCCGATCTCGGCCAAGTCTCCGAGAACTCGGCCCATCCCGAGACTAAGCAAGCCTGGTGTGTTCTCCACGATCGCAAAGCGGGGTCGTAGTTCGCGAATGAGTCTGGCGTACTCCGCCCATAGACCGCTGCGCTCGCCGTCCAGCCCAGCGCGCTTGCCAGCGAGGCTGACGTCCTGGCAGGGGAAGCCGCCGCAGATGAGATCGGGTTTGACTCCATCGGCAGCCAGTCGATCTGCCGTGAGGTCTCGGACGTCGGTGTAGCAGGGGACGCTGGGCCAGTGCTTGGCGAGCACGGCGCGGCAGAAGGGCTCAATCTCGCAGAAGGCGACGGTACGCATCCCGGCTCGCTCAAGTCCGAGTGAGAATCCGCCAATACCCGAGAAGAGGTCGAGGACATTCAAGCTCCAGGCTCCGCTGTGGGTTGAGGGGATGAACTATTCGAGGATTTCGAATGCGTTGCTCCGCTCATGCGAAACCCTTGCCTTTGCGCACCAGTACCCACACGCCATCGGCCTGCCGCTGATACTCGGCCTCATATAAGGCCTCGAAGAAAAAGATTCGCCAGTCATGGTCAGGATCGGCGAGCGCGAGCTTTTCAACATCGGCGACCGTATGGATCTTGTCCCAGTCGTCGCCGGCCTCTTGCTCTTCCCACAGCGTCACGCCGTCCTTGGAATAGCCGGCGCTGCCGAACCCGACCGCGATCTTCCGGCTCATCTCCAGGTCGCTGCGCGCGCCCATGCCGCAGGTAATGCAGGCGACAGAGCCATCGACGGCCGGCAGCTTTTCCCACGTCACCGTCTCTGTAGTCATGTTTGTGCCTCCGACGTTCCCATGCTGCTCTCACTCTGTAAGTCGCGGCCGATGGCGACTTCAGGGATCTGCACACTGGTATCAATTCGCGACCGCGCCACCTCAATCAACAGGTGATATTCGCGCCCGATCTTTGAGTCCTCCCCGTGCCGTGCATCGACAGCGGCCAGGAATTCCGCGTCAGATCCGATAAAGCATCCGCGCGTTACCATGAGCCCGGCCTCTGCGCGGAATACAGTTAGCGTCCCTTGTTCGCTTCCGACGTGCTCCGCCCAGAAAATTGACGCGTTGCCGTACACCCGCGCGTCGCCGGACACCCGCGCGTTGCCGGACACCTGCGCGTTGCCGTACACCCGCGCGCCGCCGGACACCCATGCGTTGTCGTGCACCTGCGCGTTGCCGTACACCCATGCGTTGCCGGACACCCGCGCGCCGCCGGACACCCGCGCGCCGCCGGACACCCGCGCGTTGCCGTACACCCATGCGTTGCCGGACACCCGCGCGCCGCCGGACACCCATGCGTTGTCGTGCACCTGCGCGTTGCCGTACACCCATGCGTTGCCGGACACCCATGCGTTGCCGGACACCCGCGCGCCGCCGGACACCCGCGCGTTGTCGTACACCCACGCATCGCCGGTATGCGAGAGGTTATGCTCGCTCTCGATGTATCCGCCGCGTTGCCCGGAGGTGACATTGCCGAACGACTGAAGCGCACGAATGCGGAAGAGCTTCAATCCGCACACCTCAACGGTGTCTTCAGGGACGAGTTCGTATTTGTTGTGAGTGTTCATGTTTGTCCTCAATCAGATCGGCGCACCGCCCCCGTCGCTGAACGTGCCCCCAGAGAGGTGAGGGGCCGGGACGATGCGCCGAATAAGGATGCGCCCAGCACCACACCATGCCCAGGATGGGATGGAATCGAAGTGCACGGTGTGGCGTGGGCGCATGGCTTAGAAAGGGATGTCGTCGTCGAACTCGTCTTGCTGCTTCGGCGCTGGCTCGTCGTCCTCGCTCCGGGCGCGGGGTTCTGACTGCCGTCCGCCCAGTATCTTTAGCTCGCGCACTGTTACCTCCAGCGACGATTGGGCCTCGCCGTTCTGCTTGCTGATCCATGCGCGAGTAGCAACTTGGCCCTCCACGTAAACCAGCGAGCCTTTGCGCAAGTATTCCGCCGCTATTTCCGCGAGCTTGCCGAAGAATGCAAGATTGAACCAGGTTGTTCTCTCCTGCTTCTCGCCGTGTTTGTCTTTCCATCGCTCCGATGTGGCAAGTGATGTATTGGTGACTACAGAGCCGCTCGGCAACGTTTTGGTGTCCGGGTCTTTGCCCAGATAGCCGACGAGCGTAATTTTGTGAACGCTCACGTGGCCTCCTTCTCTTTTCCGATCTCTTTTTCTTCGCTCATGCAGTGAGTGCCTTCTGTAGGTATGGATCGTTGTTGACAATGTCGCACTTGCCGGACAGGAGCCACCGCACGTAATCGGGATCGCAGCGACGAAGGTCGGCGATCGGCGTGCCGGCGTACTTGCCAAAGCTGATGACCTTCGGGACGCGGGCCTGCTCGGATATTTCCCAGAGTTTTTCCCAGGAATCCGGACTCCCCACGGCGTCCCAAAGGGCGCTCAGCACCCGCAAGCACAGCATCACGTCGGCGGCGGCAGAGTGCGCCTCGCGCACCAGCTCGCGCGCCATGCGATGCGGATACAGGTAATACATGAG
>ERZ777003.3593-NODE-3593-length-14730-cov-8.009336_pt1 | contig 14730 bp, 14 predicted proteins | sample MGYA00374956_ERZ777003 | MGnify/ENA primary metagenome ERZ777003 (study PRJEB29302, sample SAMN06268252) | bioreactor metagenome | isolation source: Joint BioEnergy Institute, California, USA | place: USA:Joint BioEnergy Institute, California, USA | collected... | reverse complement strand
GCCGGCCGCCCGCGCGCGGCGGCGACCGCGGCGGGCCCGCGGTCAGGCGGCGGGCGCGTCGTCCGGCGCGCCGGCGCCCGGCACGGGCCGGCCGGCGACCCAGACGGCGCGGACGCGCAGCGCGTCGTCGAGCGCGACGAGGTTCGCGGCGCAGCCGGGCGCGATGCGGCCGAGCCGGTCGCCGAGGCCGAGGTGGCGGGCGGGGGCGGTCGACGCCATCCGCAGCGCCGCGTCGAGCGGGATGCCGGCCCGCTGCACGGCGACGCGCACGGCCGTCGCGAGGTCGATCGCCGCGCCGGCGAGCGTCCCGTCGGCGGTCCGGCAGGCGCCGTCGGCGACGGCGGCGGTCCGCCCGCCGATCGCGAACCGCCGCCGCCGGCCGCCGACCGGCGGCATCGCGTCGCTGACGAGGAAGGCGCGCCCGGCCGGCTTGACGCGCCAGGCGAACCGCAGCAGGTCGGGGTGGACGTGGACGCCGTCGGCGATGAGGCCGCAGGCGACGCGGTCGTCGGCGAGCAGCGCCCCGGCCGCGCCCGGCTCGCGGCGGTCGATCCCGCGCATCGCGTTGAAGAGGTGGGTCGCCCCGTCGAGCCCCTCGGCGACCGCGGCGGCGATGCGCGCGGCGTCGGCGTCGGTGTGGCCGGCGCTGACCTTGGCGCCGGCGCGCACCGCGGCGGCGACGGCGCCGTCGTCGGCCATCTCCGGCGCGACCGTCAGCAGCACCCTGCCGCCGCGCCAGGCGGGCAGGGCGGCGGCGTCGTCGCGCCGCATGCGGCGCATGCGTGCCGGGTCGTGGACGCCGGCCCGGGCCGGGTTGAGGAACGGCCCCTCGAGGTGGATGCCGAGCACGCCGGGGACGCCGTCGGCCAGGCAGGCGCCGACGGCGGCGATCGCGGCGCGCCTCGTCTCGTCCGGGCTCGTGACGAGCGTCGGCAGCAGGTCGGTCGTGCCGCGCCGCTGGTGGGCGGCGGCGATCGCGGCGACCGTCGCCGGCGTCGGGTCGTCGGCGAGCAGCCGGTCGCCGCCGCCGTTGACCTGGAGGTCGACGAAGCCGGGCGCGAGGTGCGCGCCGGCGAGGTCGACGACGTCGGCGCCGTCGGGCACCGCCGCGGGCGCGACGAGGCCGGCGATCCGCGCGCCGCGGACCAGCACGGCCCGGTCGCGCACGACCGCCGCGCCGGTGTGGACGACGCCGTTGACGAGGGCGAGCACGCGCTCCACGCCGCGAGATGGTCGCAGGCGCGGCCCCGCCGGGCGCGCGGCGCCGGACGGCCCGCGCGGCCCCGCGCCGGCGCCCGGTCGGTCCGGCGCGCGCCGCGCGGCCCGCCGCCGCTAGCCCGGCCGCTTCGCCGTCACGACGACGCGCGCGCCATGGGCGGGGATCATCGTGACGTTGCGGTGGCGCGCCTTCTCCGGCGCGGGGTCGACCGCGGCGAGGTCGGTGCGGCGGGCGATCGCGCGCAGCACCACGCGCTGCTCGGCCATCGCGAGCGTCGCGCCGAGGCAGCGGCGGATCCCGCCGCCGAACGGGATCCACGTGTACGTGCCGGGCCTGACGCCGAGGAACCGCTCGGGCCGGAACGCGAACGGGTCCGGGTAGACGTCCTCGCGGTGGTGGACGAGCAGGATGCTCATGAGCACCGAGGTGCCCGCCGGCACGCGGTAGTCGCCCAGCTGCCACGGCACCATCACGCGCCGGCCGATGATCGGGATCACCGGCCGCGACCGCATCCCCTCGTGGATCGTCGCCTCCAGGTAGCCGTCCGGATCGGCCGCGCCGTTGGGGACCGCCGCCTCGGCGCCCGCGGCGTCGCCGGAGCGGGCGGCGTCGCGCACGCGCGCGTACGCGTGCGGGGTGCGCACGAGCCGCTCGAAGATCCAGGCGAGCGAGTTCGCCGTCGTCTCGTGGCCGGCGAGCACGAGCGTCAGCAGCTCGTCGCGCAGCTCCCTGTCGGTCAGCGGCGTGCCGTCCTCGTCGGTCGTCCGCAGCAGCAGCGAGAGGATGTCGGTCCGCTCGGCGGCGTCCGGCGCGGCGCGGCGCGCCTCGATGACGCCGTAGAGGTGGCGGTCGAGGCGGGCGAGCAGCCGCCGCAGCGGCCCGCGCGGCTCGACCTGGTTGAGGTTGAGCAGCTCGAGCAGCTGGGCCTCCGGCCGCACCGACAGCGCGACGCCCCAGCGGACCGCCTCGCGCAGCGCGTGCTCGGGCGTGCCCGGTCGCGGCTGGCCCTCGATGCCGAAGATGCCGGCCATGATCACGTCGAGCGTGATCGCCTGCATCCGCGGCGCCAGCCGGATCGGCGTCCCGACCGGCCAGCGGTCGATCTCCCGCTCGGCGACGTCGGCGATCATCGCCGCGTAGCGCTGGACCGCCTCGCCGTGGAACGGCGGCAGCAGCAGCTTGCGCTGGCGCATGTGGCGGGGGCCGACCGCGGTCAGCACCGAGTTGGTCCCGACGATCGGCCGCAGCGGCGACTCGCCGGTCAGCGACGGCGCCAGCTCGGGCCTGGCGGTGAACAGCGACTTGACGTGGTCGGGGTGGCTGGTGACGACGATGAGGTCGTCGTCGATCATGCCGCGGAAGCGGAACACCTCCCCGAACTGGCGGCGCAGGCGGAAGACGAGCTCGATCTGGCGCATGCTGAAGCGCAGCGTCTGCAGCGGCCGCGGCAGGCGGCTGCCGGGCGGCAGCCGCAGCGGGCCGCCGTCGTCGGGCGCCGGCCCGGCGGGGGAGGGCGGCGCGGCGCCGATCAGCGCCGGCGCGGGCGGGGCGCCGCCGGCGGGCGCGGCGGCCGCGGGGCCGCCGGCGGGCTGCGCGGGGCCTGCGGCGGACGTGGTGGTGGAGGAGGTGGAGGTCGCCATCGGGCCTATTGAACCAGAGTCCAATAACGCCGTCCAGCGCCCGCGTCCGTACACTCGCCCCATGGCCGCGACCCGCACCCGCATGGCCGTCGACGTCCGCCGCGAGCAGCTGCTCGACGCCGGCGTCGCGCTCTTCGCCAGGCGCTCCTGGGAGGAGGTCCCGATCGACGAGATCGCCCGCCACTGCGGCGTCTCGCGCGGGCTGCTCTACCACTACTTCCGCTCCAAGCGCGAGCTCTACCTCGCCGCCGTCGAGCACGCCGTCCAGCGGCTGCACGAGTCGGTCGAGCCGGACCCGTCGCTGCGCCCGCTCGAGCAGCTGCTGACCGGCCTGCGCCGCCACTTCGCCGGCATCGAGCAGCAGGCCGACGCCCACCTGCTGCTGCTCGGCGTCGCGCCCGCCGACGAGGAGGCGATGGCGATCGTCGCGCGCGACCGCGACGCGTTCGCCGAGCGGGTGCTCGCCGGCATGCCCGGCGCCGCGAGCGGGTCGCCGCTGGCGCGCGCGACCGCGCGCGCGTGGATCGGCGCCGTCGAGGCGGCGACGCGCGAGTGGATCGCGCGGCGCGACGTGACCGCCGACCAGCTCGTCGCCGTGCTCGCCGACGCGCTCGTGGCCGCGATGCTCGCCGCGGCGCGGCGCGACCCGACGATCGAGGTCCCGCCCGAGGTCGCCGCCGTCGCCGGCCCCGGGATCGTCGACGCGATCGCCGCCGCGCGCGCCGCCCGCGAGGGCGGCGGGGCGCCCGACGGCGACGGCCGCGGCTGAGTCGCATCGCGGCCCGCTCCTGCGCTAGCCTGGCGCGCCGTGCGCATCTTCTCCGGCATCCAGCCCACGGGCCGCAAGCACCTGGGCAACTTCATCGGCGCGATCGAGCAGTACGTCGCGCTCCAGGACCGCGGGGAGGCGATCTACTGCATCGTCGACCTCCACGCGACGACCGTCCCGTACGAGCCGGCCGTGCTGCGCGAGCGGCTCTACGACACCGCCGCGATCCTGCTCGCCGCCGGCCTCGACCCCGAGCGCTGCATCTTCTTCCGGCAGGGCGACGTGCCCGCCCACACCGCGCTGACCTGGCTGCTGTCGAGCGTCACCGCCTTCGGCGACCTCAACCGCATGCACCAGTTCAAGGACAAGGCCGGCGCGCAGCGCGACCTCGTCTCGGCGAGCCTCTTCACGTACCCGACGCTGATGGCCGCCGACGTGCTCGCCTATCGCGCCCACCAGGTCCCGGTCGGCGACGACCAGCGCCAGCACATCGAGCTCATGCGCGACATCGCCGAGCGCTTCAACGCCCGCTTCGCGCCCGAGGCGACGGCTGCCGGCAGGCCGCCGCTCGTCGTGCCGGAGGGCGTCTACCGCAGGGTCGGCGCGCGCATCATGGACCTGCAGGAGCCGCAGCGGAAGATGTCGACGACCGGCGGCACCGAGCAGGGGACCGTGCTCGTGCTCGACGACCCGAGGACGATCGAGCGCAAGTTCAGGCGCGCGGTGACCGACTCGGGGAGCGAGATCCGCCACGACCGCGCGGCCAAGCCGGGCATCTCGAACCTGATCGAGATCCTCGCCGCGGTGCGGGACCGGACCTTCGCCGAGATCGAGGCCGAGTTCGCCGGCGCCCGCTACGGCGAGTTCAAGGCCGCCGTCGCGCAGGCCGTGATCGAGCGGCTCGCGCCGGTGCAGGAGCGCTACCGCGAGCTGCGGCCCGACGAGGCGGCGCTCGAGCGGATCCTCGCCGAGGGCGCCGAGAAGGCGGACGCGATCGCCTCGGCGACGCTCGCCGAGGTCGCCGACCTCATGGGCGTCGGCCCGAACCCGCACGTGCGCGCGTAGCGCCGGCACGCGGCGGGACCGCCGGCGCGGCCCGACGCCTGCCGGTCGGGAGGCGTCGGAGCGGGCCGCTACCGTGTCGGCCGGATGCGCGTCGCCGACCTCGATCTCGACCTCGACGTCTTCGCGGGCCCGTTCGACCTGCTGCTCACGCTCGTGCTGCGCGAGGAGGTCGACCTGCTCGAGGTCGACCTCGCCGAGGTCGTGCTCGCCTACGTCGACCTGCTCGAGTCGCGCGGCGAGCTCGACCTCGAGCTGGCGACCGAGTTCCTCGTCCTGATCGCGGCGCTGCTCGAGCTCAAGTCGCGCCTCATGCTGCCGGGCGAGGAGGAGGAGCTGATCGAGCTCGAGCCGGGCGAGGCGGCGGAGGAGCTGCTCGCGCGGCTGCTGGAGGCCCATCGCTACCGCGGCGCCGCCGACTACCTCGCCAGGCGGCTGGAGGCGCAGGCCGGCTACCGCTTCCGCCGCGCGCCGCTGCCCGCCCACCTGCGCCGCGGCGCGCTCGAGCGGTCGCAGCCGGCCTACCACCCCGCCCAGCTCGGACGGGCGATCGGCGGCCTGCTGCGGATGCCGCCCGAGATCTCCCTGCACCACGTGACGATCCAGCGGGTGACGGTCGGCGAGCGGCTCGCGGTCCTGCGCAGGCTGCTGCGGCGCGGCCGCTTCTCGTTCGACGAGGCGGTCGCGAGGGCCGACCGGATGACCGTCGCCGTCACGCTGTGGGCGCTGCTGGAGCTGTACAAGCGCGGCGAGGCCGACTGGGAGCAGGCGGAGCCGTTCGCCGAGATCACGGTCACGGCGCTCGACGCGCCCCCGTGGCCGACGGCCGCGACCGCGGCGGAGGCGCGGTGAGCGCGGCGCCGGCGAGCGAGCTGGAGCGGATCCTCGAGGCGCTCCTGTTCCTCTCCAGCGACCCGGTCGCGACCGCCGCGCTCGCGCAGGCGGCCGACGTCGACGAGGACGAGGCGGAGGCGGCGCTGCGCGCGCTCGCCGGCCGCCTGGAGCGGGAGCGGCGGGGGATCGTGCTGCGCGAGCTCGCCGGCGGCTGGGCGCTCGCCTCCCACCCGGACGCCGAGGAGGCCGCGCGGCGGCTGTTCGGCGCCCCGCGCACGCCGCCGCTGACGCCCGCGCAGGCGGAGACGCTCGCCGTCGTCGCCTACCTGCAGCCGGTGTCGCGGCCGGAGATCGCCCGCATCCGCGGCGTCAACGCCGAGTCGGCGGCGACGACGCTGCTCGAGCGCGGGCTGATCGAGGAGGCGGGCCGCTCCCAGTTCGGCGCCGTCCTCTACCGCACGACCGACCTGTTCCTGCGGCTGTTCGGCCTCAGGTCGCTCGACGAGCTGCCGGACGTGACGGCCTGGGACCCGTCGCCGGAGGTGGAGGCGAGCATCCGCGACCGGCTCCTGCGCGCCGGCGAGGCGCGGCTCGGCGTGCCGGCCGCCGCCCAGCCGGCCGAGGGCCGCGTCGCGCGGCCGGGCGCGGCGGCGCCGGCCGACGGCGCCGACGGCGCGGCCGACGCCGGCGGGGCCGGCGGCGACGGCGCGCCGGCGGACGCGCCGGGCCCGGGCGCGCCGGTGATCCCGCTGTCGCCGGGCAGGTGAGCGCCGCGCTCAGGCCGCGGCGGCGGCCGCCCTGGCGGCCAGCTGGCCGCACGCGGCGTCGATGTCGCGCCCGCGCGTGACGCGCACGGTCGCCTCCAGGCCGTGGTCCTCGAGCACCGCGCGGAAGGCGTCGATCGCGCGGCGCGAGGAGCCGGCGTAGCGCGACCCGGTCGGGTTGTACGGGATCAGGTTGACCTTGAAGACGCGCGGCTCCAGCAGCCGCGCGAGCTGGAGCGCCTGCGCGTGGCCGTCGTTGACGCCGGCGAGCATGACGTACTCGACGAACACGCGCCGGCGCTTGGCCTCGTACCAGCGGCGGCAGGCGGCGAGCACGTCGGCGAGCGGGTAGCGCTCGTTGACCGGCATCAGCTCCGTGCGCAGCCCGTCCTCGGGCGCGTGGAGCGACAGCGCCAGGCGGATCGGCAGGTCGCTGGCGGCGAGCCGGTCGATGCCGGGGATCCAGCCGACGGTCGAGATCGCCGTGCGGCGGTGGGCGATGCCGATGCTCGGCAGCCGCCGGCAGGCCGCGAGCACGTGGTCGAGGTTCATCATCGGCTCGCCCATGCCCATGAAGACGGCGTGGTCGACCGGCTCGATGCGGCGGAAGTGGAGCGCCTGGTCGAGGATCTCCGACGCGGTCAGGTTGCGGCCGAACTTCATCGCCCCGGTCGCGCAGAACGTGCACGTCAGCGGGCAGCCGGACTGCGACGACAGGCACAGCGAGCGGCGCCCGTCCCGGTAGCGCATGAGCACCGCCTCGACCGGCCGCCCGTCGCGCGTGCGGAACAGCGCCTTGACGGTGCCGTCGGCGGCGCGGGCCTCGCGCTCGAGCGCGAGCGTCGAGAACGGGACCTCGGCCGCGAGCGCGCCGCGCAGCGCCGCCGGCAGGTCGGTCATCTCGTCGTAGCCGCGCGCGCCGCGCGCCGCCCACGCCCACACCTGCCTGGCGCGGAAGGCGGGCTCGCCGCGCGCGGCGAGCGTCCGTTCGAGCAGCTCGAGGTCCATCCGGCGCTCTATGGTGGCAGGCCGACCGCCATGCGCCTCGCCAAGTTCCTCGCCCACGCCGGCATCGCCTCCCGGCGGGCCGCCGAGCGGCTGATCGCCCAGGGCCGCGTGACCGTCGGCGGCGCGGTCGTGCGCGACCCCGCCCGCGACGTCGACGCCGGCAGCGACGTCCGCTTCGACGGCGAGCCGGTGCGCGGCCCCGAGCCGCGCGTCGTCTACGCGCTCCACAAGCCGGCCGGCGTCGTCTCGACCGCCCACGACCCGCAGGGGCGCCCGACCGTCACCGACCTCGTCCCGGCCGGCCGGCGCCTCTACCCGGTCGGCCGGCTCGACGCCGACTCGACCGGCCTGATCCTGCTCACCAACGACGGCGCGCTCGCGCACCGGCTCACCCACCCCCGCTACGGGGTGCCGAAGACCTACCGGGTCACCGTCGGCGGGCCGCCGGTCGCCGAGGCGGCGCTGCGCCGGCTGCGCGCCGGCGTGCGGCTCGAGGACGGCTGGACCGCGCCGGCGCGGGTGCGGCGGCTCGCCGGCCACGTGCTCGAGATCACGATCCACGAGGGCCGCAAGCGCCAGGTGCGGCGGATGTGCGAGGCGGTCGGCCACCCGGTCCAGCGGCTCGTGCGGGTCCGCTTCGGCCCGCTCGCGCTCGGCGCGCTGCCGAGCGGCCGCGCGCGGCCGCTGACGCCCGACGAGCTGCGCGCGCTCGTGCGCGCGGCCGACGGCGACGGCGCGGCGGCGGCGCGCAGGCAGGCCGGGCGGCCGGGCGGGAGGGCGCCGCCGCCGGCGCGCGCGGGCGCGTCGGCGCCGCGGCGCAGGGGGCGGCCGGGGCGCGGGCGCGGCGGCGGGCGAACCTGACACAATGCCCGCCGCGATGAGGCTCTTTGCGCTGCGCGGCGCGACCACGGTCGACCACAACGACGCCGACGCGATCCTGTCGGCGACCGACGAGCTGATGCGCACGCTGATGGCGCGCAACGGCCTGACGCCCGAGACGATGGTCAGCTGCCTGTTCACGATGACCGAGGACCTCGACGCCGAGTTCCCCGCCGTCGCCGCACGCAGGATCGGGCTCAGCCAGGTGCCGCTCATGTGCGCGCGCGAGGTGCCGGTGCCCGGCTCGCTGCCGCGCGTGATCCGCGTGATGGTCCACTACTACGCCAACGGCGACCACAGGCCCCAGCACGTCTACCTGCGCGAGGCGCGCACGCTGCGGACCGACCTCGAGGCGGCACAATAGGCCGATGGCGATCGAGTTCAGCGAGAAGATCCGGCGCATCCCCGTCTACCCGACCGCGGGCGGCTACTCGCTCGGGGACGAGTACGCGATGCTCGCCTCCAACGAGGCGCCGTTCGGGCCGATGCCGGGCGTGATGGAGGCGGCGGAGGCGGCGCTGCGCACCGTCAACCGCTACCCGGACCCGTCGAACCTGGGGCTGCGCCGGGCGCTCGCGGCGCGCTACGACTTCGACCCGGCGCGGATCGCGATAGGCGCCGGCTCCTGCGACATCCTCCTGTCGGCCGCCGAGGCGCTGCTGGAGCCGGGCGCCGAGGTCGTCTACGCGTGGCCGTCGTTCTCGGTCTACCCGCAGATGGCGGCGGCGACCGGCGCGCGCGCCGTCGTCGTCGGGCTCGACGGCGAGGACCGCCACGACCTCGACGCGATGCTGGCCGAGATCACCGCCGCGACGCGGCTCGTGCTCGTCTGCAACCCGAACAACCCGACCGGCACCGCGCTGCCGCTGGAGCGGATCGCCGCCTTCGTGCAGGAGGTGCCGCGCCACGTCTGCGTCCTGATCGACGAGGCCTACTGCGAGTTCTCGACGCTCGACGACCCCGACGCCTCGCTCGAGCTGCCGCGCCGGCACCCGAACGTCGTGCTCCTGCGGACCTTCTCGAAGGTCTACGGCCTCGCCGGCCTGCGCGTCGGCTACGCGCTCTGCGGCGACGAGCGGTTCCGCGTCGCCGTCGAGCAGGTGCGCCAGCCGTTCTTCTGCAACGCCGTCGGGCAGGCCGCGGCGGAGGCGGCGCTCCAGCGCCAGGACGTGATCGGCCAGCGGGTCGAGCAGACGGTCGCCAACCGGCTCGAGGTGGAGGAGGCGCTGCGCGCGATGGGGCTGCGGGTCGCCGAATCGCAGGCGAACTTCGTCTGGCACGCGCTCGGGCCCGACCCCGAGGCGGTCGACACCGACGCGGTGATCGAGGGGCTGAGGGCGCGGAGGGTGCTGATCCGCTCCGGCAGGGCGCTCGGCCGCGAGGGCTGGGCGCGCACGACGATCGGCACCGCGGCCGAGAACCGCCGCTTCCTCGACGCGCTGCGCGCGCTCGTCTGACGCGGGGCGGGGCCGGCGTGCGGGCAGCGATCATCGGCGTCGGGCTGATCGGCGGCTCGATCGGGCGCGCGGCGCGCGAGCGGCTCGGCGCGGACGTGACCGGCTGGGACCCGGCCGGCGCGGCGCTCGAGACCGCCTGCCGGCTCGGGGCGCTCGACCGCGCCGCCGACACGCTCGAGGCGGCCGTCGCCGACGCGCAGGCCGTCTTCGTCGCCGCCCCGGTGCGGGCGCTGCCGGAGCTGATCCGGCGGGCGCTGGCGGCGGCGCCGCGCGACTGCGTCGTGACCGACGTCGGCTCGACGAAGCGGACCGTCGTCGCCGCCACCGACGACCCCCGCTTCGTCGGCGGCCACCCGCTCGCCGGCGCCGAGACGGCCGGCGTCGAGCACGCGCGCGCCGACCTCTTCCACGACGCCGTCTGGTACCTCACGCCGACCGAGCGGGCGACCGGCGAGCTGCTCGAGCGGCTGCACCGGATGATCCGCGGCCTCGGCGCCCGCCCGACCGTGATCGACGCCGCCACCCACGACACGATGCTCGCCGCCGTCTCGCACCTGCCGCACGTGCTCGCGAACGTGCTCGTCGCCCAGGCCGCGAGCGCGCTCGGCGACTCCGAGCGGCTGCCCGCGACCGGGCCGAGCTTCCGCGACGCGACCCGCGTCGCCGGCGCCAACAGCGCGATCTGGACCGACATCTACCTCTCCAACCGCGACGCCCTGATCGAGCGCATCGACGACGCGGTCGCGCGGCTGCAGGCGGTCAGGGCGGCGCTGGAGGCGGGCGACGAGGCGGCCGTGACGGCCTGGAACGACGCCGCCGCCGCCGACCGGCGCCGGCTGCTGGAGGCGCAGCTGGCGGGCGGGCCGCTGCACGAGCTGCGCGTGTCGGTGCCGAACGAGCCGGGCGTGATCGCCCGCCTGGCGCTCGAGCTGGCGCGCGCGGGCGTGAACATCGTCGACATGGCGCTGTACCCGGCGCCGGACCACTCGGAGGGCGTCGTGGCGCTGTGGATCGCGGGGGAGGAGCCGGCGCGGCGGGCGCAGGCGGTGCTGGGCGAGCAGGGGCTGCCGGTGGTGCACGCGGCATGAGCGACGTCCGCTTCGATCCCGCCCCGCTGCCGCTCGCCGGCGCGCTGCGCGTCCCGGCCGACAAGTCGATCTCCCACCGGGCCGCGATCTTCGCCGCGATGAGCGACGGCGCCGTGCGCGTGCGCAACTACCTCCACGCCGCCGACACCGAGTCGACGCTGGCGGCGGTGCAGCGCGTCGGCGCGCGCGTGCGCCGCGGCGACGGCGAGCTGCTGATCGAGGGCTGCGGCCCGCGCGGCGCGCGCGAGGCCGACGGGCCGATCGACGTCGGCAACGCCGGCACGCTCATGCGGCTGCTGCCCGGCTGGCTCGCCGCCCACGAGGGCCGCGCCTGGACGTTCGACGGCGACGCCTCGATCCGGCGGCGGCCGATCGACCGCGTCGCGGCGCCGCTGGAGCGGATGGGCGCCCGCCTGGAGGCGACCGACGGCCGCTTCCCGCCGTTCACCGTCCACGGCGCGGCGCTGACCGGGATCGAGTACGCGCTGCCGGTCGCCAGCGCCCAGGTGAAGTCGTGCGTGCTGATCGCCGGGCTGGCGACCGACGCGACGACGGTCGTCGAGCCGGCGCCGAGCCGCGACCACACCGAGCGGATGCTCGCCGCCGCGGGCGCGCCGATCGCGCGCGACGGCGTCCGCGTGACCGTCCGCCGCGCCGACGCGCTCGGCCTCGACGCCGTCGACGTGCCCGGCGACTGCTCGTCGGCCGCCTTCTTCGTCGCCGCCGCCGCGCTCGTGCCCGGCTCGCGGATCGTGCTCGAGGACGTCAACGTCAACTGGACGCGGACCGGCTTCCTGCGGATCGTCCAGCGGATGGGCGGACGGATCGCCGGCGCGCTGGAGCCGGTCGGCGCCTTCGCGCCCGGCGAGCCGACGTCGGCGCTCGAGGTCGCGCACGGGCCGCTCGTCGGCACGACCGTCGCGCCCGAGGAGGTGCCGCTCGCGATCGACGAGCTGCCGCTCGTCGCGCTGCTCGGCTGCTTCGCCGAGGGCGAGACGGTCGTGCGCGGCGCGCAGGAGCTGCGCGTGAAGGAGTCGGACCGGATCGCGACCGTCGTCGAGGGGCTGCGCGCGCTCGGCGGCGAGCTGGAGGCGACCGACGACGGCTTCGTCGTGCGCGGCACCGGCGGCCTGCGCGGCGGGCGGATCTCCTCCCACGGCGACCACCGGCTCGCGATGCTCGGCGCCGTCGCCGGGCTGGCCTCGCGCGAGGGCGTCGTGGTGGAGGGGATGGAGGCGGCGGCCGTCTCCTACCCGGGCTTCGCGAGCGACCTCGCCGCGCTGCTGGCGCGGTAGCCTGCCGGCGATGGTGATCGCGATCGATGGGCCCGCCGGGGCCGGCAAGTCGACGGTCGCGCGGGCGGTCGCCGAGCGGCTCGGCTTCACCTACCTCGACACCGGCGCGATGTACCGCTGCGTCGGGCTCGCCGCCGCCGAGCGCGGGCTGCCGCCGGCGGCGGTCGCCGAGACGGTCGAGATCGAGCTCGGCGACGGCGTCGTGCGGCTCGACGGCCGCGACGTGACCGCGGCGATCCGCACGCCCGAGGCGTCGGAGGCCGCCTCGCGGGCGGCCGCCGACCCGGCCGTGCGCCGCGCGCTCGTCGCCCGGCAGCGGGCGCTCGTCGCCGCCGGCGACTGGGTCGCCGAGGGGCGCGACATCGGCACCGTCGTCGCCCCCGACGCGGCCGTGAAGGTCTTCCTCACCGCCAGCGCGCAGGAGCGCGCCCGCCGGCGCGCGGCCCAGATCGGCGCCGACGTGCGCACCGTGCTCGCCGAGCAGGCGATCCGCGACGAGCGCGACGCGACGCGGGCCCACGCGCCGCTCGCGCCCGCCCCGGACGCGACGACGCTCGACACGACCGGCATGTCGCTGGAGCAGGTCGTCGACGCCGTCGTCGCGCTCGTGCCGGAGCGGCGCTGACGGGCCGCCGCGCGGCCGCCCCGACCCCGCCGCCGACTATCCTCGCCGGCATGATCGGTCCAGCGCAGCGCCCGGGGACGCGATGAAGGTCGCCGTCGTCGGCTACCCGAACGTCGGCAAGTCGTCGCTCGTCAACCGCCTGACGCAGTCGCGCGAGGCCGTCGTCCACGAGACGCCCGGCGTCACGCGCGACCGCAAGGAGCTGGCGACGGAGTGGAACGGCCGCCGCTTCACGCTCATCGACACCGGCGGCGTCGACCTCGACGACCGCGACGAGATGGCGCGCTCGATCCAGGAGCAGGCGCGCGCCGCGCTCGCCGACGCCCAGCTGGCGGTGCTCGTCGTCGACGCCCGCGCCGGGCTGCGCCCCGGCGACGAGGAGATGGCCGACCTGCTGCGGCGCACGAGGCTGCCCGTGCTCGTGGCCGCCAACAAGGTCGACGCGGTCGAGGACGTGCCGCTCGCGGCCGAGTTCTACGCGCTCGGGCTCGGCGAGCCGCTGCCGGTCTCGGCCGTCCAGGGGCTCGGCACCGGCGACCTGCTCGACCGGATCGTCGCGGCGCTGCCGGAGGACGGCGCGCCGCCCGAGGACGAGGACGTCGTGCGGCTGGCGCTGATCGGCCGCCCGAACGTCGGCAAGTCGAGCCTCGTCAACCGCTTCCTCGGCCACGAGCGGGTGATCGTCTCCGACGTCGCCGGCACGACCCGCGACGCGATCGACCTGCCGTTCCGCTACGCGGGCCCGCCGGAGCGGCGGATGATCCTCGTCGACACCGCCGGCCTGCGGCGCCAGGCGAAGGTCGGCGACTCGATCGAGTACTACACGGCGCTGCGCTCCCGCCGCGCCGCCGAGCGGGCCGACGTCGCGCTCGTCGTCTGCGACGCGACCGAGGGCGTGACCGCGCAGGACCTGCGGATCGCCGAGCTGGCGATGCAGAGCGGCTGCGCGACCGCGCTCGTGCTCAACAAGTGGGACCGCGTCAACGGCGACGGCCAGCCGGAGGTCGACCTCGACTTCGAGCGCGCCCGCGTCCACAGGAAGCTGCGGCTGCGCCCGCGCGTGCTGACCGCCAGCGCGCTGACCGGCCGCAGGGTCCAGCGGCTGCTGGACGAGGCGGTCGCGCTCGCCGACCGCACGACCGGCCGCATCCCGACCTCCCAGCTCAACCGCTTCCTCTCCGACATCCAGGAGATCCGCCAGCCGCCGGCCAAGCGCGGCCACCGCCTCAAGCTGCTCTACATGACGCAGACGGCGGAGCGGCCGCCGCGCTTCTCGATCCAGGTCAACGCGCGCACGCGCGTCACGCGCGACTACGCGTACTTCATCGAGAACCGGCTGCGCGACCGCTACGGGCTGGAGGGGATCCCGCTCATCATCGACTTCGTCGAGCGCAACGAGCGGCGCGGCGAGCGCGGCGGGCGGCCGCCGCGCGGCGAGAGCCGCCGCGCCGCGCGCGCGGCCACGGCGGTCGACGGCGCGGGCGGCGCCGCGGACGCGCCGACCGGCGCCCCCGAGCGCGCGGCGTGATTCACTCGCGCCCATGGAGACCGCGCCGCCCCGCCCGCGCCCCCCGCGCCGGCCGGCGCCGGCGCGCGCGCGACGGGCGCGCCGCCGGCCGCTGCCGCCGGTCCTGCGCGACTGGCGCGCCGCCGTCGGCCTCGCCGCGCTGCTGGCGGCGGCCGCGCTCGCGCTGACGCAGCTGGGCGGCGGGGCGGCGGAGCGGCCGCCCGCCGACCGCGCCGCCGCGCTCGCGCCGGCCGACACGCTCGTCTGGGTCCACGTCTCGACCGACGGCGAGCGCGCCGCGGTCGCGCGGGCGCTGCGGCTGCTGCGCCGCGCCGGCGCCGAGACGGAGCTGCGCGCCCAGCTGACGCGGCTCGTGCGCCCCGGCGACGACGAGGGCGCGCCGCTCGACGTCGCGCGCGACGTCGCGCCGTGGCTCGGGGACGAGGCCGCGCTCGCGATCGCGCCGGGGAGGGGGACGACCGCCGCCTCGCTGCTGCTGCTCGCCGTCGACGCCGAGGACGTGCCGGCTGCGCGGGCGTTCCTCGCGCGCGGCGCCGGCACCCCGCGGCAGGCGACCCACCGC
>ERZ777003.3591-NODE-3591-length-14737-cov-7.248740_pt1 | contig 14737 bp, 10 predicted proteins | sample MGYA00374956_ERZ777003 | MGnify/ENA primary metagenome ERZ777003 (study PRJEB29302, sample SAMN06268252) | bioreactor metagenome | isolation source: Joint BioEnergy Institute, California, USA | place: USA:Joint BioEnergy Institute, California, USA | collected... | reverse complement strand
TCCCGCACTGCGGGCGAGGGGGTGAATGTCTCCCCGTTCTGTGCTCTCAAGGATAATTCCGCGATGCTATGCGAACGATCGTCTTTTGCTGCCGACACGACTGTTGGGTAATGCATAGCTCCCGCAGTGCGGGAGAAGGGCGCACGGCTGCACCTACCAAGAAGGCGCTAAAAGATTGATACCAAATCCGTTTAAAGGCTTTCGCTCTTGTAACGCAGAAAACAAAACCGGGAAAGGGTTGTATGAAATTTCGCCCTGTAGCACGAAATTTCATACAACAAACATAGTAAAGTTCCACTCTGCCGAAGACCAAATAGAAAAAATCTATCGGATTTGGACTGAGTAGATATCAGGTCTCCATTTGGCATTGAGTTGTGCGCGCAATCGCGCACAACAAAAAGATACACGTTCCATCCTGCCAAAGGCCACAAACACAAATCGGTCGGATCCGATTTCAGATGTAGTGTAGAACAGAACATAAACAAGTTAAGACTGTAGCGGATGGGCTGCGCGCAAAAGGCTCGCGAAGGAGGAGGAGCGAGCAACACGACACAGAGGGTGCTGCCAGACATAACGGCACCACACTGTGTCGAACATTCGATTGTAGAGAGATGCTAGAGACTGCTTTAGTACAGCTTTTGAGCGCTCGATTCGCGTACAATCAATTCGCCATACACCAAGCTCTTAACCGGCACCTCCGTCTCGCCAGAGATCAGACGATGGAGCTTCTGCATAGCCAAAACGCCGATCTCCGAACGCGGAATGTGAAAGCTCGTCAGGGGCGGATTGGTATAGGCGCTCTCGCTCACATCGTCGATGCTCACAATCGCGATATCATCAGGAATACGCAGACCTGCCTCTTTGATCGCCTCCATAGCGCCGAAGGCGGTTTTATCGCTGATCGCTACCACCGCCGTGGGGCGCTGATCGGCCTCTAAGAGCTCTTTCATCTGGACGTAGCCTTTGCGGGGGTTTTCCGAATGGGGAGAGGGCATAAAGTGCGGCGGAATAAGCAGACCTGCCGAGGCTGCAGCGGCTAAACAGCCTTTCAAACGATCGTTGAGGCTACTGTACTTACGCGGACCCTGCAAAATAGCGATCGAACGGTGGCCTGCAGCTAAAAGATGTTCCATCACGCTGTAGCCCGCAGTAAAATTATCTCCCAACACACAGGGCAGCCTTCGACCGGCCACATAACTTTCAGCCAATACCAGTGGCACGTTCAGCTCTTCAAGCTGCATAATCATCTCGGGCGTAATATCGCCATCGTTGGCTACTACAATCCCGTTCGCTTCGCTCGCCAGCTTGGTGCGTAAAGCGCTTGAGGTCTCAGCATGGCGATCGAACATATGCAGATGCACTTGGTAGCCGAGTCGCTGGGCCTCACTTTGAAAGCCGCGAACCACCTCACCATAAAAAATATCGAGCATAGCAGGCATCGAACCACGCTCGATCAAAAGACCGACCCCGGGCGAGCGAACTTCCTCTTGCGCATCCGAGACGCTGTAGCCTAATTTCGAGATCGCGTCCCAGACTCGCTGGCGTGTTTCATCAGCGACACCAGCCTTGTTGCGCACCACCAGCGAGACCGCTGAGACGGATACATTCGCAACATCGGCGACGTCACGCATACTAGGTCTGCGTTTTTTCATGCTTTTATTCATCTTTATGTGTAGAGCTTTAGCGTAAACAACATGACTTCTCTAAAGGCATTATACAACATGCAATATTAATCTATAAGTGTACTAAATGTTTTAAAAAAAACTAGATATTTCTTTAAACAATGTTTTTTAATTCGAGCGATTTAGCGCTCATACACCACAAATTCATACATATTTGAAATATACATACAGTCGAAACTGCCTAGCTTCATCCTATTGCAATAAGCAAAATTCACGCCATTCCTCGTGAAGGTATTCACAAAATCATTACTAAACAATATTCTGAACGTATAGTATATAGTTGACGTTTTAAGTACTATCTGCTACACTAACGCACGAGACAAATTCCTCGAACACGACCGAAACTCATTTCCTTAAACTGCGTGAGCGCATAGACTGGGCTACACGTTTAGTGAATCTTTTAACAAACTCTCGGTGCTAGAGGGATTTGCGCTGGACCACGCCTAGGTTACTCACCCGTTCAAAAAGGTTGCCAATGATGTCACAGCAGTCAATTCCGGGTGTCGTATTTCAACCACAAACGCGCGAAGGTCTTCAACGCGGAATCGCGCAACTGGTTGCGCTGGTGCGGCCAACACTTGGTCCGATTCCTCGCCTTGTTGCCGTAGAAAATACCTTCCGCGATCGTACCCCGAAGTGCTTGAGGATGCAGGAGTGATCGCGCGGCGTGTGATACAGCTTAAAGATCGTCAAGCTGATGTTGGCGCCATGCTGCTGCGCGATGTGCTGTGGCGCGTGCAAAAGCAGGTTGGTGACGGCACTGCAACCGCTGCGATTCTCTTTGCTAGCCTCTACGAGCAGGGCGTGCGTTATATCGCCGCTGGCGGCAACGCCATGCAACTGCGTAAGGCCTTAGAACGCGGAATCGAAACGATTCTCAAAGCGCTCGACGCCCAAACGCAAGCGATCCAAGGCCAAAAAAACCTGACCCGCCTAGCCGAATCGCTCTGTTTCGACGCTGGACTGGCGCCGATGCTGGGCGAGATCTTCGATACCGTAGGCCACTACGGCTTCATCGAACTACGCAACAGCAATAGCCGACAGACGAGCCATCGTTATGTGGCTGGCTCCTACTGGCCCAGCAAAACCCTCTCTCCCTATTTTTATACCAATCCAGGTGCTCTGCGCTGCGATCTCTACGACGCTGCGATCTTGTTGAGCGATCTCGACTTTAACGATCCGCGCGAGATGACCAGCGTAGTGCAAAGCGTCTTACAAAGCGAGCATAAAGCGCTGCTGATCGTTGCTAACTCGCTCTCCGAGAGCGTCTTAGGCCTTCTAGTCGCCGCCGGACGCGCGACGCCCTTGAAGGTTGTGGCTGTACAGGCCCCCGAAGCTGGTGTCGCCCGCATCGCCGCCCTACAAGATCTAGCGGCCCTGACCGGAGCACGCCCGCTTCTCAAAGATGCTGGTGATAGTTTGCGCGGCTGGAAGCTAAGCGATCTAGGAGGGGCCCGCCATATCTGGAGCGATAACCGACGACTGGGCATTGTGAGCGGTCAGGGTGATCCGCGCCGCTTGCGCCAACATATCCGCAGTCTGCAAGCTGCTTATGAGGCGGCCGAAAGCGATAAGAAAGAGCCGATCCGCAACCGTATCGGTCGCCTGCTGGGCTGCTCAGCCGCGATTTTGATCGGCGGCGATACCGAAAGCGAGATCAATCTGCTCGAAGAGCGCTTGAAAAAGAGCTGTGCTCTGATGCGTCTCGCGCTGCACGACGGGGTTTTGCCCGGCGGAGGCATAGCGCTGCTCAATTGCCAAGAGGCGCTGAATGACCTTCACACCACAAGCGATCAAGACGAGCAACGTGCGGCCTACAGCATGCTGATGCGCGCTCTAGAAGAGCCATTCAACACGATTGTAAGCAATGCAGGCTACGAACCGGCTGCCATTCGCTCGGAACTGAACAATGCACCTGCTGGCTTTGGCTTCGACGCGCTAACCGGCCAAGTGGTCGATATGACGGCGGCGGGCATCTACGAGATCACACAAGTGTTGAAACAGGCGGTGCGGATCGGTTTTTCCGGCGCAGCGACCGCTCTTACCATCGATACAGTCGTGCATAAACGCAAACCCGAAGTGGCTATAGCTCGTTCCTAGCTCGGCTGGAGAAGGCTGTGACGATTGCACTAGATTTTGAGACTATGGCAGAAGAGATTCAGCAGATCGTTCTCACCCCGATACAGGGCCAAACATGCTGGCTGGCGCTGCGTCCGAGCGGCTTATGTCGTTCAGACGATGCCGGAGCGAGTTGGCAAACGCTGCTCAGCAACGAACAGCTAGCAAGCAAGCTGGCGCGCCTGATAGTCTCGCCCGATTTTGCGCACGACCAGCGCTTGATAGTCGGCGGCCAACCCGGCATCTGGTGGTCGCAAGATGGCGGCCGAAGCTGGCAGCCCAGCGAGATAGAGCTGCCGCTCCCGTCGATTACAGACTTTGCGATCTCGCCTGATTTCAAGCGCGATCAAACCGCATTCGCGGCCAGCACCGCCGACGGTGTGTTGGTCTCGTACACGGGCGGGCGACGCTGGGCCAGGTGGAATATCGGCCTGTTCGATCATCGGGTGCTGAGTTTGGCGATCTCACCCAACTTCGCGCACGACCGAACGCTCTACGCCGGAACGAGCAGCGGCCTCTTCCGTAGCAACAACAGTGGACGATCTTGGCAAGAGGTAACAACACCTTTGGGCGAGACAGCTATCACAGCCGTTCAGGTTGAAAAACATTACGAAGCCACTGCCCTCGTGATCGGAGGCACACGCGCAGGGCTATTTTTATCGCTCGATGAGGGCGATAGTTGGCACGCCCTAGGCGATGATCAGCTTCCAGCTTCGATCAAAGCCATTCTCACAAGCAACGATGGCTACGGCCTCGAGCGCCTCTGGGTGCTTGCCCAAGAGCAACTCTGGCTTTCGGATGATGTAGGAGCCAGCTGGCGCAGAGCAGGCCTTTCGCAGTCGTCAGCGGCAATCGTTGCGTTAGCCGCCCTCGTCGACAACGGCCACTACAAGCTGCTTGTCGCGGATCGCGAGGGTGGAGTACAGCTAATGGAGCGTGACTCGTGAAGCAACCGCTTTGGCAGCTTGCTTTACAACCGATTCGTTACGCCGCGGCTTGGATGGGCGGCTGGTCGCGCCTGATCGCATTGATCTTTGTGATCGTCGCGGCATTCATCGGTATTCGCTGGCAGCAAAGCTTTCAGCCACCGATTCCGCCTCAGGCAAGCCAAGTAAACTCGTCGATTACGGGCGATGTACGTCAAACAACCTTTATTTACGCGGGAGGCATCGAAGAACTACGTCTTTTCTATCACGATCGTATGCCAAAACTAGGTTGGCGTTACTGTGGCACCCAAGCCGATCCGGGCTGTTCGCAGTTGCCCAGTCTGGTCGATCGAGATCCAAACGATTTCGACGTCTATCGACGGGCCGACGATCGCGACAATCGCGGTAGAACCATTGAAATTTGGCCGCGTATTAACCAACAAGGCCAAGTTTTTGTCAGCATTTTCGAAACACGTCCAAGTTAGGTTTCATAGCGTCACGTCCGATCTGGTTTGGAAACAAACCTATTCTGAGCACTCTTTCTCCATATGGTGGCTATATCTTCTGGTTTTTAAAGCACGAAGTTGCCGCAAGGCAGCACCTTGTGAGAGGAGGGAGGCACATAGTCCGTAGGTTCATTCTCAGGTTCACCCCTTATTACAGATGTCCAAGATCACACTGTTGAGATCATTTACCAAGATTGGTAAACAGACAGAGGAGTACTGAAATGAGTTCGGATCGCGAAGAAAAGATCGTAAGTCGTCGCCGATTTCTCTTATTGGCAGCCGCAGGCTTCGGAAGCGTTGCACTAGCTGCCTGTGGTGGTTCCAGCTCCAGCACCCCCAGCAGTTCTGAAGCGCCCGCTCCTGCCGATAGTGCAGCTGAAGCTCCCGCCGAAGAAGCTCCTGCCGCCGAAGCCCCTGCAGCAGAGCCCACACCTGCTGTTATGGGTAGCGGTAGCCAAAAGATCACATTCTGGCACGGTCTGGGCGGTGCAGACGGCGCAACCTTCCAACAGATGCTCACAACCTATGCAGGTGACACCCCCGACGTTACGATTAGCTCGGAGGTATTCAGCGACTGGAACGTGTTCTATCAGAAGCTGCCGACCGCTACCGCAGCAGGCACGCCGCCTGATCTCGGCATTATGCACAGCTGGGGTATTCTGCAATTTGCAACCCAGGGCATTTTGCAAGACGTCGATACGCTCTTCTTTGACACCAAGCTGCTGCCCAAAGACGACTTCAACCCGACTCTGATCGAGGCGATCAGCTACGAGGGCAAGACCCAAGCTATCCCCTTCGATAACCACGGCTGGATCAACTGGGTCAATACCAAAGTCATTCAAGATGCTGGTCTTGACCCCGAGAAACTGCCAACCAATGGCACCGAGTTTATCGAATGGGCTAAGAAGATCGTGGTTGACGACAACGGCAAGCACCCCGATGAAGATGGCTTCAACCCCGATCGTGTCCAAGTTTGGGCGACCCATAGCGCTTGGTTGCGCTTCACGATTCCGTCAACCATCTGGCAGTTCGGCAGTGACATGTTCGAAGGCAAGACCTCGCTGCTCAACAGTGAAAAAACCATTGCCGCTGTGAAATACTGGGAAGATCTGATCTTTACCCATCATGTCGTCCCGCCAGCGGTTCCGGGCGTTCCTTCGCCAGGCGACCTCTTCAAGAGCAACGCGATCGCCTTGATGTGGGATGGTACTTGGAACTTGAACTTCTTCAAGGACAACCCCGACGCCAATGCAGTGATGAAGCCGATGTTCATCAACTCGCTCGCGCCCGATGGCAAGCAGTCAGTGCGTTTCGACTCGCACATGTTGATCGTGCCAACCGGTGTCGAGGGTGCTGATCTGGAAGCAGGCAGCAAATTGGTGAAATGGCTCTCTGACAACGGCGAGACCTGGGCGACCTCGGGCCAAGTTCCGGCTCGTCTGTCGGTTCAACAGTCACCAGCGGTTCAGGCCATTCCATCTGGCGCAGTAGCAGCCGAGCAATTCTTGAAGTTCGGACGCCCGGGCCAATCGCACGTTGCAATTAACGAGATCATTACGGCTTACGAGGCAGCGTTCAGTGCTTCGCTCTCAGGTACAACGCCAGCTGAACAGGCTCTTAACGAGGCTCACACCCAAGTTCAAGGTATCTTGGATCGTAGCTAGGGCTCCACAGTTGTCGTGGAGGTGCGAGGGTCTCACAGCTCTCGCACCTCTCAACAGTGAAAGGAAGTGGAGATGGCAACAACCACCTCAACCCAACGCGCACCAGTCAGCGAAGTTGAACGAGCACGAGCAAGACGTCGCCTCATTAAACAGTTACCAAACTATCTTTTTATTTTGCCGCACTTGATCTTCTTTTGTGTCTTCCTGCTCTGGCCGATCTTTTTCGGTCTGCAAATGAGCTTTTATGACTGGAAGATCATGGCAAAAAACCAGACCTGGATCGGCTTTGATAATTATCTCAATCTGTGGAAGGACGATCTGTGGTGGAAGACCTTGCGCAATACGATCTATTTCGCATGTCTTACCGTCACCTTGAATATCGTTGTCTCTTTGGCAGCAGCGGTCGCTGTCAAACAAAACATCATTGGCCGACACCTTTTTCGTACAGCCTTCTATGTGCCAGTCATTTTATCGGTGTCGGCTATGGGTCTGGTTATGCAGCGCGTCTTCGATCCGCAACGTGGCCTATTGAACTACTACATCACCGACTTACTGCATGGCCCACGTCTGGTTTGGCTGGGCGACTCGAACTTAGTGATCCCGTCCATCTCGGTTGCGACGGTCTGGTGGACCTTCGGTACACCTATGCTGATCTTTTTAGCAGGTCTGCAAGGCATTCCTGAATCGCTCTACGAAGCGGCCAAGGTTGATGGAGCCAACGGGCGCCAAACCTTCTGGCATATTACGCTGCCTTTGTTGAAACCGACCATGCTGTTTGTAGCCGTAACCCAGTTTATCGCTCAACTGCAGGTCTTCGGTCAGCCGATGTTGATGACCCAAGGCGGCCCCGGACACGAATCACGTATGGTGCTGATCTATCTCTTCCAAACGGCTTGGTCGTTCTTCAAGATGGGATACGCTTCGGCAATGGCTGTTGTGCTCGCGATCATTATGATGATCGTAACCCTCATCCAGTTCCGCGTGATCCGCTACCAAGATGACTACTAGGAGGGCGTCATGACTGCTTCTGCAATGCAATCATTCCAGCAGCTACGCAAAATGTCGTTTGGCATGTACATCGTCATGCTCTTTCTGATCTTCGGCTTGGTTGTGACGCTCGCGCCGATCGCCTACATGTTCTCGCAAGCCTTCACGCCCGAATCGCAGACCATGCAGTGGCCGATCAAATGGATTCCGGAACAGCCGACCATAGCCAACTTCCAACGCATTCTGTCCGATCCGACTCTGCCGATCTTCCGCTGGTTGATCAACAGTTTGGCGGTTGCGACCGCAGTCACCGCACTGGTGCTGTTCATCTGTTCGCTCACCGGCTACGCCTATGCTCGGCTGGAATTCCCCGGCCGCGACCTGATCTTCTTCATGCTCCTGATCAGCTTGATGGTACCCGGAGCAGTCACCTTTATTCCGAACTTTATTCTGATGCGTAACTTGAAGTGGCTCGACAGCTATAACGGCTTGATCTGGCTGCACGGTGCGAATGTGTTCGGCGTCTTCTTGTTACGTCAACACTTCCAAACCATTCCGCGCGAGCTCGAAGAAGCTGCGATTATGGATGGAGCGAACCGCTTCCGCATCTATTGGCAGATCTGTCTGCCGCTGGTCTCATCAGCCATGGTCGCCCTAGGTATCTTCACCTTCTTGGGTAACTGGAACGACCTTTTTTGGCCTTTGATCATTTTGAGCGATCGTGCTAACCTAACCCTGCCGGTTGGTCTGCAAGTCTTGGGTGGTGGTAACTACGTGCAACGTGGTGTCACAATGGCAGCTGCTGCATTGGCAACCACGCCTCCCCTGATTCTTTACGCGATCTTCCAACGACGCATTATCGCAGGTGTGTCGCTTACAGGTATGGGTGGCCGCTAAACGAGCCGAGTTGTACGAGTTGAGCGCCATTTAAGCTGCTCCTCGTACAACGGCTTCGATCTCAAACCAGATTCTCTCGCAAGAGGAGCGTCATAGCGCAAGGGAGGCGCTCCTTAGGGTTTCGTTTGCCCAAGTTCTACTCCCTTACCAATCGTACTCACTTATCTGATCAGAGGAAGAATCCATGGCTGATTCACTAAAGGCACGCATTACGCTCGATAACGAGCGCATCATCGGCGAAGTCTCGCCCACCCTCTTTGGCGGTTTCGCCGAACATATGGGACGCTGTGTGTACGGCGGTCTCTACGATCCGGGTTCATCTCAAGCCGACGAGCGCGGCTTCCGCAAAGATGTTCAAGAGGCGCTCAAGCAGATGCGAATCAGCGTGCTGCGCTACCCGGGCGGCAACATGCTGAGCGGCTACGACTGGCGCGACGGTGTTGGTCCCAAAGAGCAGCGCCCCCGCCGCCGCGAGCTGGCTTGGCAGTCGATCGAAACCAACCAGTTCGGCACCAACGAATTCATCGAATTCTGCCGCGCAACGGGTATCGAACCCATGCTGGGCACCAACTTCGGCACCGGCACCATCGCCGATGCGGCCGCACTGGTGGAATACTGCAACGCCCCAGTTGGCACCAAGTATTCCGACCTGCGCGCTGCCCACGGCTACAAAGAGCCGCACAACGTGAAGTACTGGTGTGTCGGCAACGAGATGGACGGCCCCTGGCAGATCGGCCACCTCGAAGCGCTCGAATACGGTCGCAAGGCACGCGAGGCCGCCAAGATGATGCGCTGGCAAGACCCCAACGTCAAGCTGGTGCTCTGTGGCTCCTCGACGCCCAACATGCCGACCTTCCCCGAGTGGGACCGCATCGTACTCGAAACCGCTTGGGATAAAGTCGACTACCTCGCGCTGCACGACTACGCGACCAACTACGAAGACGACACCAACAGCTTCCTAGCTTTGGCGGCTCGCTTCGAAGCTTACCTCGACGATGTCGCAGGTCTGCTGCGTTTTGTCAAAGCTAAGCTGCGCTCCAACCACGACGTCTACCTCTCGTGGGATGAGTGGAACGTCTGGTACAAAGATCGATCGGGCCAAGGCGGCTGGCAGGTCGCCCCGCCCCTGAGCGAAGAGGTCTACAACCTCGAAGACGCCCTTGTGGTCGCGCAGTGGATGAACGTCTTCCTGCGCCGCTGCAACGTCTTGAAGATCGCCTGTTTGGCTCAGGTGGTCAACACCATCTCGCCGCTGACCGTCAAGAACGACAAGCTGCTGCGTCAAACCACCTTCTACCCGTTCGTCATGATCAGCAACAACGCTGCTGGCGTCTCGATCGATCCGCTGGTGAAGGCCCCGATGTACGACACCAAGGCCTTCGGTGCTATGCCCTTGCTCGACGTAGCTGCGACCTACGACGAAGAGCACGATCGCGGTGCGATCTTCATCGTCAACCGCAGCCAAACCGAGTCGGTCGTGACCGATATCAACTGGTACGGCACTGCGCCCACCAAGAACACCTCGATCACGCAGTTCGCGGGCAGCGATCCCAAGGCGATCAACTCGTTCGAGAACCCCAACACGATCGTTCCGCAGCAGCTCAGCACTGAAGCGATCGACAACGGCAAGCTAACCGTGAAGCTGCCGCCGCTCTCCTTCACCGCTATTACGCTTGGCGAATACAAATAAACCCGTCCTGTACTCGACCTTTACCCCTTTTCGCGTCTTTGATGCGAAAAGGGGTAAGCTTGCACGAAGGCAACTCCGATGAATAGGATCATTGTCAACGCCGACACGGGTCATCACACCATCAGCCGCCACATCTACGGACACTTCGCAGAGCATTTGGGCCGCTGTATCTACGGCGGCATCTGGGTTGGCGAAGATTCACCCATCCCCAACACGCGCGGCATTCGCAACGACATCGTTGCAGCCCTGCGCGCCATCAAAATCCCCAACCTGCGCTGGCCGGGCGGCTGTTTTGCCGACGAATACCACTGGATGGACGGCATCGGCCCCAAAGAGCAGCGCCCGCGCATGATCAACACCCACTGGGGCGGCGTGGTTGAAAACAATCACTTCGGCACCCACGAGTTTATGGATCTCTGCGATCAACTGGGCTGCGAGCCTTATATCTGCGGCAACGTGGGCAGCGGCACCGTCCAAGAGATGCAGCAATGGGTCGAATATATCACCTCAGATAGCACCAGCCCCATGGCCGATCTACGCCGCCGCAACGGGCGCGACGCCGCTTGGAAGATCAAGTTCTGGGGTGTGGGCAACGAAAACTGGGGCTGCGGCGGCAATATGCGCCCCGAATACTACAGCGACGAATATCGCCGCTATCAAACCTATGTGCGCAACTACGGCGACAACCAACTCTATAAGATCGCCTGCGGCCCGCGCAACGACGACTACCACTGGACCGAAGTGCTGATGAAAAACGCTCGTAATATGCGTGGCGGTTTCCTGATGCACGGCCTAAGCCTGCACTATTACACCCCCGACGGTCCCTTCCGCCTCCAGCATTCGGCCACCGAGTTCGACGAAAAGGACTGGGCCAATATCCTGCAAACCACGCTCTACATGGACGAGCTGATTCGCCGCCACAGCGCGATCATGGATCAGTACGATCCCGACAAAGAGGTGGGCCTGGTGATCGACGAGTGGGGCACTTGGTACCGAACCGAGCCGGGCACCAACCCGCGCTTCTTGTACCAGCAGAATAGCCTGCGCGACGCTATGGTAGCAGCGCTCAACTTCCATATCTTCCACCGCTACTGCGACCGCGTAAGCATGGCCAACATCGCCCAAACCGTCAACGTGTTGCAAGCGCTGATCTTGACCGAAGAAGGCAGCGACCGCATGCTGCTTACGCCCACCTACCACGTCTTCGAGATGTTCAAAGTGCACCACGACGCGACGCTGCTGCCGCTCGAACTGAGCAGTGAAACCTACGCGCATCAAGAATATAGCCTGCCGCAGATCAGCGCATCGGCCTCGCGTGACTCCGAAGGACGCATTCACCTCTCGCTCTGCAACGTTGATCCCAACAAAGACTGTGAAGTGACGACTACGATCTACGGCGCAGAGCTGAACAGCGTGACGGGCCGCATTTTGACTGCTGATCGCATGCAAGCCCACAACACCTTCGATGCACCCAATAGCGTTGCGCCGCGCAGCTTTGAAGGGGCCAGCCTCAACGGCAATCGATTAACGATCAATCTCCCCGCCAAGTCGATCGTCGTACTCGAATTGCGCTAAATAGATCGACCGGCACTGAATAGCTTATAGGAACAGTATGGCAACAACAACAGTAACAATCCGCAGCGAAGCCCCGATCGGCACGATCTCGCCGCGCATCTACGGCCACTTCGCCGAACACCTCGGCCGCTGCTGTTACGACGGTCTGTGGGTCGGCCATCTCAACACCAATCTGGCCCAATTCAAGGGCTTCCGCAAAGATGTGGTCGATGCCCTTAAAGAGCTGCCTGTGCCCCTCCTGCGCTGGCCGGGCGGCTGCTACGCCGACCACTACCACTGGCGCGACGGGGTAGGCCCACGCGACCAGCGACCGATCCGCTTGGGTATGTCGTGCGGTCTGCAGGTTGAAGATGACAACTCGCTGGGCACCGACGAGTTTATGGCGCTCTGCAAAGAGTTGGGTGCAGAGCCCTATCTCGCAGGCAATATGGGCAGCGGCAGCCCCCAAGAGCTGGCCGACTGGATCGAATACTGCAATACACCGCTGCGCACCAGCCTAGGCCGCCTGCGCGAGGCCAACGGCTCGCCCGAACCCTACGGCGTCAAGCTCTGGGGCGTAGGCAACGAGAACTGGGGCTGCGGTGGCCACTACGAAGCCGCGCATTACGGTCAAGAATTTGTGCGTTACGCCACCATGCTGCGCCATGTCGATCCAAGCGCCGAGCTGGTGATCTGCGGCCACGAGCGCGAGTGGAACGAAACCTTGATCAAGACGGTCGCCAAGCGCCTCGATATGGTCGACCACTACTCCATCCACCGCTACTGGGTCAAGGGTGGCCCCGAAGTCGACTTCAACGAAGAGCAATACTACGCCCTGCTGAGCGAAGCCGAAGCCACCGAAGACTTCATTCGCGAGACGGCCGCTCTACTGCGCGCCGCTATCACCAAGCAAGAGCAGCCGCCCTTTGAAGCTGGCAGCAAGCAGAGCGAAGCGCCGCTGGTGCTCGAAAAACCCAACGGCGAGCAGCACCGCATCGGCATCGCGCTCGACGAATGGGGCGTCTGGCACCCCGAAGCTCGCCCATGGGGTCCCAACAGCGAGCTGAGTCGCAGCCCGATCACCTACGAGCAGGCCAACACCCTGCGCGATGCACTGGCCGCCGCCGTCGCGCTCGAAGGCTTCCATCGCCAATGCAATGTGCTCTCGCTGGCAAACTTGGCTCAGATCGTCAATGTATTGCAGTCGGTCATCATGACCGAGGGCGATCAGATCTTCTTGACGCCGACCTACCACGCGCTGCGTCTGCACAAGCCTCACTTGGGCGCAACCGCGCTGCCGGTCGATGTCTCGGGCGGCCCAAGCCTGCCCAACGGCAGCAGCGCAGTCTCGGCGACTGCCTCGCAAAACGGCGATAGCATCGCGATCACGCTGATCAACCGCCATATCAGCGAGTCGGCCAGCGTGCGCATCGACGGCGCGGCAGGCACACTAATGGCCAGCGGCGAGATCTTAACAGCCGACTCGCCCAACGCTACCAACAGCTTCGAAAACCCCAACCGTGTCAGCCCGAAAGCGCTCAATGTAGCCCAAGACGGAGACGGCTGGCTGGTCGAGCTGCCGCCCCACTCTATGGCGACCATCAGCTTCTAAACAAGCAGCCGAGGAGGGTGAGCAAAGCTCATCCTCCTCGCTCTCTTCCGCTCCCCCATGCCGCAGAGCCATAGCGCTTTGTTAGCAAGAGCAGCTATTCGCTCCCCCAGCCTCTCGAAGCACAGCAGCAGACAAGTGTTAACGCTCTAGCGGCAAGGTCCCTTCCCTCCATGCGGCCTTCTAGCGCGTCTGCCTTCGGCTACCAAAGCGGCGCTCCTCCCATTCAGCTGCTAGAGAGCAGCGCCTCGCTCCGCTCGGCGCTCCGCGTGTGCGCGCCCGCCGACTCGCAATGCCAATTCACGCTTCGCCTTGGCCCTATCGCAGCCTTCAGAGCGCTTTTTGCCGATTACAAAGCGCTTTCTGCAACAAAGATACAGCTTTGTGCAAGCTTCCCCAAGCTCCGCGTCAGAACCCCCGTTCGTATTACACGTTTCCCCAAGCTCCGTGTCAGAACCCCTGTTCGTATTACACGTTTCCCCAAGCTCCGTGTCAGAACCCCTGTTCGTAGTGCACACTGTCCCAAGCTCCCTGCAAGAACACCCGTTTGTATTGCACGCTTCCCCAAGCTTCGTGCAAGAACCCCTGTTCGTAGTGTAAGCGGCCCATGCTCAAATTCACCACACGAGACTCAAATATTTCACCACTGAGGCACTAAGGCACTGAGACTTTTAAGAAAAGAGAGGCTATGAGGCGTTCGCGTGCAATCTAGCGTTGGCTGAGCCTGTCGAAGCCAACCCTAAGCTCATCACGCGAGACACGAATATTTCACCTCTGAGGCACTAAGGCACGGAGACTTTTAAGAAAAGAGAGGCTATGAGGCGTTCGCGTGCGTGCTACCGTTGGCTGAGCCTTGTCGAAGCCGACCCTAAGCTCATCACGCGAGACACGAATATTTCACCTCTGAGGCACTAAGGCACGGAGACTTTTAAGAAAAGAGAGGCTATGAGGCGTTCGCGTGCGTGCTACCGTTGGCTGAGCCTGTCGAAGCCAACCCTAAGCTCACCACACGAGACTCAAATATTTCACCACTGAGGCACTAAGGCACTGAGACTTTTAAGAAAAGAGAGGCTATGAGGCGTTCGCGTGCAATCTAGCGTTGGC
>ERZ777003.3588-NODE-3588-length-14750-cov-8.615856_pt1 | contig 14750 bp, 12 predicted proteins | sample MGYA00374956_ERZ777003 | MGnify/ENA primary metagenome ERZ777003 (study PRJEB29302, sample SAMN06268252) | bioreactor metagenome | isolation source: Joint BioEnergy Institute, California, USA | place: USA:Joint BioEnergy Institute, California, USA | collected... | reverse complement strand
TTATGCGTCGTGGACGTCGGTGGTTTGGCGGTCTTCGGAGATGGTGACTTCGATCACACGGTCGCACTCGTCTTCAATGCCCCCCACATGGGAGACCAAGAAGATCTGCGGGTAGGTGGAGCGCAGAGTGCGCAAGGCTTCCAGGATCGAGATCCTCCGTTCGACATCCTGTGAGCCGAAACACTCGTCCAAGATGAGAAACCCAGGCCCACCTCCGCCATGCCGTTCGGCCACCAGCTCCGCCAAGCCCAGCCGCACCGCCAAGGCGATCAAGTCCCTCTCACCTCCCGACAACTCCTCGAGTTCACGGAATTCTCCGTCGTCGAGAACCTGGATCTCGTAGTCATCTCCAAAGCGGACCCGGGTGAAACGACCGTTGGACATGGTTGCCAACACCTCACCCACAGCACCTTCCAAGGTGGGTCGCACGGAACGCACCAGGCGGTCTCGGAGCATCTCCAGCACCTCGGAGGTGCGCAGCGCAACCAGTGCGCGATGTTCCTGCTCCTCACGACGACGCTGATGCTCCTCCGCTGTACGCAGCGCCTGCGCTGCGAGCTCCACCAAACCTTCCGCCCGGGCGACCTCTTCACGCAGAGCCGACACCAGCTCGTTCTCGGCGGCCACCTGCTCCCGCAACGTAGCCACCTGTTGTTCGGCTGCTTCGCTCTCAGCGGAGGGGCGGGCCGCTTCGAGACGTTCCATAGCCTTCCTGTGGGCCTCCTGGGCGTCCTCAAGCGCCTGTTGCAGGTTCTGGCGGCGAACCTCCCACAGTTCCCGTTCCGCCAGAGCCTGAGTGCGTCGCTGCGCCAAGGTAGCTGCTGCCCGCAGCGCACCCATCCACTCCTCCAGGCTCTCGCGCTCCTCAGGTGAGTAGCCCTCGATCGTGATGTCTCCATACACGTCCAGGCGCCGCTTCAAGTCCCGATACTCAGATTCCAGCTGTTTCCTGCGTTCCAAGGCGCGCTCCTGTTCGGATGCCTGTTTGGTCAGCTGGTCGAGTGTGTCGGCGATCTCAGCAACCCTTTGGTCTGCCTCGTTGGCGGCCCGCCGCTCGGTGCGCATCGCTTTCTCTACTTGTGCGATCTTGGTGCGCATCTCTTCGAGCATCCGGCAATGATGCTCTGGGTCGACGTCTTGGCCGCACTGGGAGCACTTGTCGCCCAGCTCTTCGGCCTCGCGGAGCCGCCGCTCCAAGGCCACCCGCTCCCCTTCGAGGGCGTGGACTTTCTGATTGGCCGCTGCCTGGGTGCGTCGCGCCGCTTCGAGCTCGTTTCGTGCAGCCTGCAGAGCCGCGGTTGTCTCCGCCAGCTTCTCGGTGCTCAGATCATCCATCGTGTCGAGACGTCGGCGGATCTCTTCGCTGCGTTCCAGGTCGGCTTCCCGCTGTGCTTTGAGGGCTTTGGCCTGTGCGCGCCTGTCGTCGATGGCGTCCATCTCGTCTAGGCGGCGAGTCACCACCCGCTCCGCAGCCCGAATCTGCTCCTCGTCAGCTGGGGCATCAGGGATGACCGGCGCAGGGCCGATGTCCGCTAGCCTCCGTTCAGCTTCCTCCACCGCCTCGGTAGCCAGCCGAGCTTCCGTCTGTGCGCTGGTGTAGCGCTCACGTTCCTCCCGGAACCCTTCCAGCTGCTGCTCAGCATCTGCCAGTTTGCCTCGCAGGGATTCCAGGCTCTCTCTGGCTTCTTTCAAGGCGGACTGCTGGGCGGCCAGCGCCTTCTGCTGGCTCTCAAGGTCCTGTTTCAGCTGGTTGATGTCGGCCCCCGCGCCGAGAGTCCGGATCGTCTCGGTGGCGATGCGATACTCAGAACGTGCCTTGTCACGAGCGGCGACCACCTCGTCGAGGCGCAATAGGCGCCCGATCATCTTGCGCCGGTTGCTGTGTTGGAGCGAAGCCAAGCCGTCCAACTCGCGTTGCTGGGCATAAACCGCCAACTTGAAGCCGGCGACATCCATCCCCAATATGCGTGTCACCTCTGCGGTGACCCCGGTCGGGGACTCAACCAGCGGTTCGCCGTTGACATACAGGACCGCCGATGATGTCTTATCGACACGTTTGCGGATGATCTGGTACTCCGCCCCTTCGATTTCCATGCGGAGCTCCACGGCCATCCCTTCGAGCTCCGCGCCTCGCCGGACGAGCCTTTCGAAATGCTTCTTGCCGTCGCGTCCTTCGCCGTACAGGGCGAAGATGATCGCTTCCAGGATCGACGTTTTCCCTGCGCCATTCTTTCCCGACACCAAGATCAGGTGGTGGTCCTGCGTGAAGTGCAGTTCGACGTCTTCGTGGCGCCGGAAGTTCTGCAGCCGCAAGTAAGTGATCACGCCGCCACCTCCGTCTCAACGGTTTCGCCGCCTATCTCGCCTGCCGCTTCTGCCAGCAGCTGGGCGGCTTTCTCGGTTACAGGCTTGCGCAGCGACTCGTCGACGTGGTCATTGACGATTTCACCGAGCAGCATCTCGATCTCACCCTCACCGCCGGTGAGGGCCCGCGTCTCCGTGTCTACGGAGCGGGTCGTCTTGGGCCACATCTCATAATGGAGGGCTTCCCGTGCTACACGTCGGACGGTCGCCTGATCCACAAGCGCCCACACATCCCGGCTCAGATTGATGATCCGCTGGCCGACGACCGCACCCCGAATGTCATCTCGGGCTCGTAGGTGGTCGATCAGGGCGTCGCGGATCTGCTGAGGGTTCATTCCCTGCGCGTCCAGGTCGGGGAGCCGGAACATGCGGCGAATCTCCACGTCCCGCTCCTCCACACGTGGCATCTCACCGGGGCCGTCGATTTCAACTGCAAGCCAGCCGCGGCGCATCCCGCTGTCGTCCCGCAGGTCACGGAAGGAGATGTTCTCGGTCGACCCGGCGTACCAGATACGGCTCTGCCCGTCCTTCTCCCCTCCGAGGAACACCGGTCCTCGTTTGTGCCAGTGCCCCAACGCGACATAGTCCCACTCCCTTAACATCACCTCGCCGGGGATCGCGAACTCGCGTCCGATGGCCCGCAGAAACAGCTCGGAGCTTTCGGCAACCCCGTGAGAGGTGAGGATGTTGACTCTGCCGGGTAGGGGCCGTACTTCGTCGAAGTTGGTTTCGTTGAGGGAGTCGTGCGGGATGGCGTGGACTACGACGTCCCCCAGATCGACACGCTGATAACCAACGGTGACAACGTGGACACCGGGTATGCCTTGGAACAACTCGAGGAAGCAGACGTCTTTGCGGCTGCGGGGTGCGTCATGGTTGCCTGCGATGACCACCACCTGTCTACGCCCCCCGTCGGCAAGACGGCTGAGAGACTGCTGCGCTTGAAGCAGGTAGCGGAAATCCACTCGCGGCCTTTCCGCCACGTCACCTGAGTGGATGACGATGTCGGGGTCCCACTCGTCGATGGCTTCTACGGTGGATATGAAAGCTTTGACGATATCCACTCCACGCTGGTTGTTGCCTTTGGGAGTGACAGCGCTGTAGGCCTCGTAACCCAGGTGGGTGTCGGACAGGTGCGCGAGTTTCAGTGTCATGGGCGTCACGGTGCGCGCCCATGCATGCCGCGGCAGTCGGGATGGGCTGGTTTGCTTACTGCCAGCCCAGATTTCCTATCAGGCCGCTCTCTCTCAAAGAATCGAAGGCTTGTTGGCTGACCGCTTCGAAGTTGGCCGATTTCTGGGCTGCGATCACCTCTCTGCGGCGTATCTCATGGTCGGCACGGAGCCGTTCGCCTTTCTCTTTCAAAGTGGGGAGCGCCGCCATGTAGTCGGGGTAGCGTCCCTGCTTCCGCCCCGCATACACCCCAGCGAGCTTCAACGCGTACCCGCGGGGACTGTGGGGGCGTTCCCCTCCGTGACCGTCGAGCAGGAAGTTCACCTGCCCGATAGCGCTCATCGCCACAGCACGCCCGTACCGTCTACATAGGGTCTCAACCCAGTCGGGGTCGGTCCATTCGGGTGCTTCGGTTGGGAAGTAGCGCTCCTGAAGTCGGCTCTCCAACGTTTCTGGTTCTACGGCGGCGCTGCGGACCGCCCTCAGCACCCCGAGCGCCCCACCCATCTCGTCGACAACCTGGGTAGCGAGCCCCGCGGCCAACTGTGCCTCTTCATTGAAGGCGGCGATCAGCTCCTCGCGTGTGCCGACGAGGATCTGGACGGGTTTCCTGGTAGTGGGGTTTTCGCATCGTGGGCACAGCGCTTTGAGCCGTTCGATGGCATGCGGCACGGTCGGGAGCGCAACCATCACCTCTATGAGAGAACCTCCGCCCACAGCTCGTCTCCCCAGCAGCAGCCCCGCCATGTTCAGCTGGGCCAGAAGCCGCCGCCCGGTGGATTTGGCCACTCCGGCCATGTCGAACAGCTGTTGAGCGGACAGCCCTCTTCCCGAGCGCAGAGCGTCGAACATGACCGTCCACAGCCACAGCGCCCCAGGGTCGAACGGCCTATGCCCACAGGGAAGGGCGTCGCAGAGTTTGCCGTAGGTGGCGGGAGGGGCTTGGGTGAAGCGTGGCAGAGAGTTCGAGGCGCTAAGCATCCCCGGCCACGCTTGGATCTCCTTCTCCCGCCACGCTGGGAAAGCTTCGCTGGTTCCTTTGTCACTCACCGATATCACCCCTGTTGGTTCCACCGCTTGGCACGCGTTTGTGCTTCGGCGCGCGGACAGTGAGCGCGAACGAGGACTTCACAAGCCTTTTACGAAGCCAATCCCATAAAGCGCTTGGCCGGCCCGTCAGTCGAGGAGGTACGGGTCCGTTTCGGCCGGTTCGGCCGGCGGCTCGTCTTCGAACTCTTCGGCGAACGGGTTGGCAGGGTTCGCCTTAGACGGGGCCCACACCACCTGCTTGGTCATGTCGGGGCGGCGAGCCTTCTTTAGGATCTCGATGGCCTCTTCGGGTGTCTGTGCGCCGGCGATCAGCTCCTGGGCGGTCTCCCGCCCCAAACCTTCGATGAGGCGCTCCACACTCTTTTCGGACAGACCCAGGGCATCCAAGCTGTTGAGGCGCCGGTTGCCTTTCTTCGACTTTCCGGTCTTCCAGGCGGGACGGGGGAAACGTACGACCAACGGGGCGCGGAACGAGTAGTGGTTGAGCGCCATGTAGCCACGCGGCAACGTGGCGATCTGCTCTTGGAGGCCACGAGGCATCCGCCCGTACACTCCGGAAGCCAGCTCCGCGTCCGGGGTGATGCCCATCGCCCTGGTGGCGGCGTTGTCGCGGACCAGCTCATCCACCTTCGAGAGCTTCTGGGCGGCACCGAACAGGGATATGCCGGCATACCTGCCCTGGGTCGCGATCTGTTGGAGGACTCTGCGCACTCCCCTGTATTCGGTGGCTCCCTGAGGCGCGAAGACGTTCAGCTCGTCGGTTACCACCATCAGGTGGTCCACCCCGAGTTCGTCGTTCTCGGCCGCGCGCATGAGCCGCTCACATGTGCGGGCCACCACCAGCGACTGGACGTCGGCGGGTAGGCCTGCGATGTCGACGACGACAACCTGACCATGTGTCCAGTCGGTCACTGGAACATCCTGGTCGGGTTTTGACTCTCCGGGCACCAGCAGCCCCTTGCAGCGGGGCAGAAGGCCTCCGAGCATCCGGCGGAGGCGGCGCATCGTCAGCTGGTGGTGGCCCTTCCAGCCGCCCCAGCCGCCGTCCTTCTCGTCCTCCTCCTCGTCGTCGTCTTCCTTGTCGAGATGCTCGGAGAAGAACATCTCCAGGCCGCGGAATGTCCGGTAAATGGCTTTAGCGGGGCTGTCGGATCGGATGAAGGTGTCGTAGTAGTCGGCGAGGAACGACTCTGCTTTCTCGTCGTCCTGGATGCGGAGAAGGTACCGCAGGTAGTTCCACACGTCCGCGAGGCTCCACGCCAACACCCGTGTCCCGTCCTGACGGGCAGATGAAGGTAGGCCCCCGGACCCTGGGAGTGCCGGCGAGTAGACGGTCACATCCTCAAACGGGGTCGGGTCGATCCCCATCGCCTCGTACATGGCGATGTCCTCTTCCGTCAGCTCATAGCCGGGTTCGGGTTTCTTGTCGAGGAAGAGCATGTCTTCGCCTTTGACGTTGAAGACGAGCGCCGCCACCTTCTCTCCTGTCTTCGCCGGGTCGGCTTTGAGGGCCGCGGCCATCAGGACTCCCATGTAGGAGGTCTTGGCAGCCTGGCCGGAAAGGCCCGAGACCATGAGGTGGGCCGCTTCGGGTCCCAGCAAAGAGTTCCCGTCGAAGTAGACGGGAGCGAACTCGCCGGGGGCGATCCCAAGGCAGCCTGCGGGGACCCTGTAGTCCATCCGCTCATACCCGGTTGCTGCCAGCATCTCTTCGGCGGTGGCGCGCCGCACTCGACCGCGCCGGATGGGCCGAAGGGCACGGGAGTGGAACACCTGGACGGTGGCGACCATCAGCTCTTCGATCCGTCCGATCCGGTCCGTGCCGCCGAAGTCTGTGGAAAGCGGGTCCCGATCCGACCCGTAGGTGCGCATGTCGATGACGACTCCGACGAAGTTCCCTTCGTCGGTCTCGGCGGTGACAGCGGTTCCGATCTCCACATCGATGCCGAGTTTCCGGTCCACCAGGAACTTGAACTCACCTACCGGTGTGCCCTCTTGTAGGGGCAACCAGACGTTCCCGAAGTATTCGCCGCCAGCAGGGATCTGGTCGATGTCGGTGCTCATATTTGCTCCTGGTGGTTCTGTGGGGAGAGACTGTGCTTTCAATGTGCTCACGGGACAGTCACCCGGTCCTCTCACTCCGCCAGCGAGAACACGTCGGGACGCCGGGCCCTAAGGAAACGCTCGACGTTGGCGACACCCGCAATGTGACGGTCCCAACGGCTGTCGTCGCCGGGTGCTTGGGCGTGCAAGAGGCACAGGGCGGCGGCGCTGTCGATGATCACCGGATCCCACGCTTCGATCCGCACCAGCCCGAAATCCCACGGCTTGTTAGTCGCGTCGACGAGACGCAGGTAGGCGCTGTACACCTCCGCCCCGTGTTGGCTGATCTTGAACCGGGGAGACCGCCACCCGTGTGGCAGCTTGTAGATGATCGACTCGTCCGACAGGTACCGTTTCTGTGTGGTCTTCACCACACCGACGACCCTGCTCGACTCGACTCGTGCAGTAAGGCCCCCGTCGACAACTATCGGCCCCGCATGAAGCGAACCGGCTTCGAAGATCACCTCACGCTCCAAGCTTTCCCGCTTCCCCGCCAGCTGCCTGTGTGCCTCACGCGACAGGTCGGGAGGCAAGTCCTTGTCGATTGCCTCGACCCGCAGCCTGCACCCACGTTCCTCGAGCCACGCCTTCTCTTCGGGTGAGCAGGAAACCCAGATGTCGTGCCTTTCCACCACCGGCTCCAAATCTTCGGTGAGGGCAGCAGCCGCCACGTGGTGGAGCATGACGGGCCGGTGTTCAACATAGGAGGCTCTGATGGCGGCCTGGACCCCGTCTACGAACACGGGGTTGCTGAGCGGCTCCACGTCGCGGACATCGAGAGGATGTTCGTCGATGAGCTCCGCCGGGTTCTCGGGTACTGGGCGTTCCGGCTCTTCAATCTCTCCGCCACGGACGCCGGAGAACCCTCCGATGATGTGGAAGAACTCACGGATGTCCGCGCCAAGGTTGCGCGGCTCCTCTGAGGATTCGGGGGTTGCGTGCTGGGTCATGGCAAAGAGACGGTGGCCATATCTGCGCCATCGCGCAGTCACCCCGTTTGGGTGTGTGGTCAGACGAACGGGATGGCCAATACAGCAACCGCCACCACCGTGCAGATGACGTTCAGCCAGGCGGCCAGACGCATCTGCGAACGGGTGAGCAGCAACGCCCAAAGACCTTCCCGCCCGGTGTACCTTCCGAGCAGATATAGGTAGTGGTTCACCACAGCAATTCGCGGCAGGGAGAACGACACCATCAGCGAAAACAGGGTCACCCACAGAAGCGCCAATCCGAGCTCTGTGAGCGTGGCAGGTCGGATGATCAGGGGTACGACCAGCGGCGCACCGCCGATCGACACCGAGGCAAAAAGGACCTGCCCGGTGCTCCAATACTGGGGCATTGATCTGCGGATCGGTGTGTTGGTGCGCATTTTCGTTCGTCTCTGGTTGTGCGTTTCGGATGTATCACAATTCACCCTTCGCCGCTTTTCGGAAGTTTCATGGACCCGGCCGGGGATGGACGCCCAACACGCGCTCTGTTAAATCCGACATACCCCTCTACGGTCTTTGCTGCCAGCCGCCACTGTTGGCACCAACATTGACCAGACACAGAGACAGAGACATGTACACACCTACCACCGACGCTCTGCACCCGAATCTGGCGCGCCTGGCGAAGAAGTACGACATGATCGTTGCCGACTGGGCCGCCGCCCGGATCGATTCGGCTACCGCCAAGGCGCAGCTCCGTCGGCTGCAAGCACGGGACGACCAGGGAGTGGTCTGGACCATCAACCCCGACGACGGCAAATGGTATCGGGTAACCATGGACGGCCGCCTCGTGGAGGCTGTCCCGCCGCGCAGCGGTGTGGCGTCCCTGTCTCCCTTCGACGTGTCGATCCCCAACGGCCACTACAACCCCGACAACGAGATCATGCGGGTGTCGGTTGACGCTCCCTCCTATCTTTCTGGTCGGGTCACTGCTCCCCCACGCGTCTCATCCGACGAGCCGAAGCGTTCCCCCCGGATGTTGCTGGCGGGTGTCTGTGTAGCGCTGGCGATCGTGTTCGGTATGCTCGCTGTATCCGCCGACGATGGGCAGACGACGTACTCTGAGCCCGCCCCGCAGGCACAAGTGATCGTCGCACCCTGACCGCAACCACCTAGCAACAAGAAACCACCCGCCCCAGTAGGGCGGGTGGTTTCTTGTATGACAGCCGATCGTTCAGCTGTTGGTCGGATTGACTGCCCGGAACTGTGTAGGCGTGATGTCGAACGGCGGCACAGAGGCGAGGGTCTTCTCCAAGGTGAGAGCCTGGTCGCCGGTGAGCTCACCGAGGACGATGGCGTACACCAGGTTCTCCACCTCCACTTCCAGGGTGGCGGCGAAGAACCGGTCCAACGCGCTCGACAGGGTGCCCGCATAAGCGTCTGTCCAGACGTTCGCCAGTTCGCCCTGTGGCTCGAAGTGGAACAGGAACCGCTGGGTGGCCGGGTCGGCGTTTGCCATGTCGAGCTCGATCCGCACCGTCCCGACCCCGAGCTCGCGGCGCTCGGCGTCGAACAGACGCACCAGGATGTCACGCGCAAGGTTTGAGCTCGTCGCACTACCACCCCACGCCTTCCCGGGTTCCTCGGGAAGCTTCACGGCGGTGAACCCGGCGAGCGCTTTGAACGCTCCGAGGCCGGAGAGGGAACGGAGGACCTTGCCGGCGGCACGGCCCATCGACTCGGTGGCGCCGTCCGGGCCGAAGTGCCCCCCGAACCGAACCGCCAGAAGCCTCCCCGTCCCGGGGCTGACCATGTACAGGTCAAGGTTGGAGGGGCGGCGTGTCAGCTCGAACAGCTGCCCGCCTGCCTGGATCTCAAGCTCACCGTCGGGGCCACGTTTGATGGGGAGCTCTTCTTCGTGGCTGTCCAGTCCGACGACGATCTTCGAGGTGTCGAGCACACCAGCCAGCTTGGCGCCCTTGCGCATGAGGCGGGCCATCGCCCCGGTCGGGAACTGCACCGGGTTCTCTTTCATGGCCTTGGCGGAGTGCTTGTTGAAATGGATGAGCGAGAACGCCACCACGTCAGGAGACACCTCCATCGCACAGGAGGCTATCGGGTTGGAGAATGGAAGCTCCTTGCCGATGTAGCGTGTGGCGTCGAGGAAATGGAAAGTCTCGTCCGGGAGCTTCACCCGGACCCAGAAAGTTCTCTTGGTACCCTTGCGCTTCGACATCTGATTCAATCCTTTTGCTAGGAAACGTCGGCGTCGTTTGCTTGCTGCTGTGACAACGGTCCCTGGTCTGCCGGGCCGTCAAGCAGGCAGGCACCTTTCCTCCCTACCGCACGCCCCCATGGTCATGGGCACCATGGCCCTTCAAATGATCAACGACGACTCTCTCGCCAACCGCTACCGCCCCCGCCGCCTCCGCGACGTGGTCGGCCAGCGTGACGTGGTTGAGGTCCTGATGGCGCAGAACCGCCGTCTTGCCGCCGGAGACAAGAACGCCTCCCAAACCGTGAAGCTGTTCTCTGGCCCATCCGGATGCGGCAAGACGACCATTGCCCGCGCCCTCGCCGCCTTCGAGCTGTGCGAGAACCCCGACTTGGAAGTTGGTGACGCCTGCGGCGAGTGCGAAGCTTGCCTCACCATCACCGACGGCCGGCTTCAGCATCCGGGTGTTACCGAAGCTGACGCTTCGTCCAACACCTCCCGCAAAGAGGATGTGGAGGCCTTCGTCCGCCGGTTCGACTACATGCCGATGCACGGCGAGGTGCAGGTGTTCATCCTGGATGAGGCTCACGGCCTGTCACGGCAAGCTGCCGACGCGTTGCTGAAGCCGCTCGAGAATCTGGCTCCCCACAACCGGGTGTACCTGTTGACCACGGAGCCGGACAGCATGCCCGCAGCCATCCGTGGACGTGCGGAGCATTTCCAGCTGCGGCTTCCGTCCGTACAGGAGCGGGTTGATCTGCTGCTGCGGATCGCCACCTCCGAAGGATGGGAACTCTCCCTAGAAGCTGCTGAGCGGGTCGTAGAGCTGTCTCCCGAGTCGGAAGGTGTGCGTCGCGCTGTGACGAACCTTTCGAAGCTGAGCTCTCTGCTGGCGGAACGCCCCGTCACTCCCGACGACGTGACCCGCGTGCTGGGCGGTGTGAATGCCGAAGTGGCTGCCAAGGTGCTGGACGCCGCGTTGGCCGGTTCTCCCAAGAAGACGGTGGCCGCCATCACGGAAGCCCGCCTTGTCGTGCCCGCACGCGAGTTCTACACCGAGGTGAGTCGCCAGCTGCGGGACAGATGGTACGCGGCGGTCCGTTCCGGCGCCGACCCGATGCCTCTGCAGCGCGCCTTGGCCAAGGTGACCGACGCCCTGTCGGGTGAGGATTTCCTTGATTTGCGCGGAGAGCTTGCTCTGGTCGGTTTGGCTCAGGCTGCTGCGCCCCCAGCTGCTCCGGCTCAGTCTGTGTCGGCTGCCACCCCGGCCCCCCGGCCGGTGACGGTCGAAGACGAACCGGTCTCACCGCCAGCGGTCGACCCCACGCCGGCGGCTTCCACTGCCGAAGGGGAGGATGTGACCGAACGTGTCATCAAATCGCTAGAAGAGATGACCCCTCGGCCGGTGATCGCTGTGGCCATCGCCAAGGAGGCGACTGTGACCGTGTCCGCCAACACGACCACAGTGACTGTCCCGCCGTACCTGCTTGCCCGGGCGAAAGACCCCAAGCAGGCTCAGGCGTTCGTCAAGGCGGCGATCGCCGCTGGACTGCCCGGCAAAGTGGAGTTCGCCTGAGGCGAAATCTACTGGACCGAAACTTGATCCCCGAAAGGAGGCGTGCTGGTCACGCCTCCTTTCAGTTTGCACCTCTTGGCAAGTGCTGAAAGCCGGTGAACCCTTACTCTCATGGCTTCTCGCACACCACGCGTGGCTTCGGGCCACCGCCGCTTCATGAACATCGCCTCCGTGTTCCTGCTCCTGGCTGGATTTGGCGGCATGGTATGGATCGGCGTGCTGGTCAACCGGATCGTCTCCGGATTGAACCCGTCGATCGGAATGAGCGCGATCGTGGTCCTCGGCGCGTGGGGGCTTCTGTCATTCGTGGCAGCTGCGTGGTGCAGGCTCCAGGCGACTTCTGCCCGCCATGCCACTGTTGATGAGCAGGTAACCGAAGTTGACGCATCAGCCGTCCTGATGAAAGGAATTGAATCGTGGGTGAGTCCCCAGAGCTCCAAGAAGAATTCCCATACCAGCTAGTTTTCCTCTGCGGTGTCGACGTGCAGACCGCCCCAGCAGCCCGCAAGATCGTCGATATCACCCCGGAAGAGGAGAACCCTGAGTCCGTGTTGGATCGGATCTCCGAAGCTGGTCTGACTGCTGCGGACACGAAGACGACCGCTCTTCTCGTCGTCGACGGGGACCCTGTCCAGGCTCTCATCGCCTTCGCTGCCGCTGCCGGCTACACGGGCCGCTACCTCGACGTGGCAACCACCGAGGGCGAGATCCTTCGCCCCGCTGCCGTCACGGCGGCTGCCCGCAAGCTGTCGCAGCTCGGTGAGGATTGGCGGTCCGCCAACGACTTCGAACCTGCCGACGAGCTGCTTGTGGGTCCGGCTGCCCCAGCGGGCATCATCTACGATTCGGTTGAGCCGCTTTCCGTGGCGGCTTCCGGCCCTGAGGCCGCCCAGATCCGCTTCGCCCGCCGCGTCACCGTAGACGTCCCGTCGTCGATGTCGCAGGCTGTCTACCTGGTCGCGAAGCTGGCCGGCATTCGCGCCACTCGACGCGTGTCCGACCGATTCCCACAGGTTCTCCGTGGCGAAGAGGTGATCGATTTGGAGGGGCTGCGTCATTCCGCCCGGGCGATGCGTGCCGCTTCGCGCTTTCCCGACGAGTCGGAGCTTGCCACCCCCATCAAGCCCACGCCTGTCATGGAGCGTCTGGCGTACGCCCGTTCGCTCCCGATCGAGCCGGTGCTCACCGCCTTGGGCTCCTCTTCCAATGAGACCGGGGAGTTCTGGCGCTGCCCCCGCCCGACCCGGCACCGCAACGGCGACCAGAACCCCTCCATGCGGATCCGTGAGAACCGTGTCCGCTGCTTCGTCTGCGACTCCGAGTGGGTGGACCCGGTTTCGCTGGTGATGTCGGTCCGCAAGGTGGGTCCCTCCGAGGCAGCTACCGCTGTGATCCGCTCCCAGGTGCGCCGCGTAGCCTGACTACCCGCACCGCCCCCCAACGGAAAGCCCCGCCGGACTCGGCGGGGCTTTATTTGAATGCTGACGGCCGCAGTTAGGCGGCTTTGACGCGGCGCCGTCTGCGCCTGCCCTGGATCGGGACGGTGGGCGGGTTGGCCGGGATGAACTCTTTGCCGACGACTCGATACCACTGGCCCGTCTGGGCTCCGAGCACCCACCGGCCTCCGTCGTGAAGCACCGACAGTCCGGCGACCCGCCGCACCGCCTCCTCGTGGTCGAGTTTGCCGGCGGCGTAGGCGCGCAGGACCTTGCGGTACGCGTTGTATGCCTGCTGGAAGGATGGATGCAAAGCCGTGATGACGACGGTCTCTTCGACGAGGTCATCGGTGTCGCCGTCCCCGGTCTCAACATGTTCGCTGGTGTGGTCGTCCGCCGCCGGTTCTACGTCCTCGAGCGCCTCATCGAGGCCTTCGACTTCCGCAGGCTCGAAGGTGTCGGGTACTTCAACGACGACTGCGCTGGCGTCTGCCTCGCCGACGAGGGCGAGCTCCTCGCCGTGCTCAATCTCCTCTGCCTCGCGCGTGTCAGCGTCTTCCGCATCGCCGGTTCCGGCGTCGCCTTCTTCGGCCGCCTCAGGCTCAACAAAGGCTTCCTCGTCCGCTTCGAGTGCCCCCGCGTAGGGGTCGGTCTCGTCGCCGCCCACGCTTTCACGACCAAGGTTCGCTTCGACGACAGCTTCCTCCGCGCGGCCGCTCTCGTCGGCAGGGTCGCCGTGTGGAAAGTCTCCGAGAGGAGCTTCCTCTGCCCTCAGCGGCTCTTCGATGTCGGTGAGGTCGTCTGCGATGATCACCTCATCGTCGGGGTCACCCAGCTTTCCGTCCTCGGCGGCGGCCTCCTCCACCTCCACTTCCTGCACACCTTGGGAGAAGATCTCGCCCAGCTCATCCGAAGTGCCATCGTCCGCGGTGGGGAGGCTCGCCTCGCCGATCTCGGCGAGGTCCTCGACGGAGATCGGGGGTTCGGAGGCGATCCAGGTGGCCAGATCCTCGTCCCAGTAGTACCACTTGCCGGACTGGGCGCCGATCATCCAGCGCACCCCCTCGTGGATAGCAGAGAGGCTCGCCAGCTGATCTTCGAGAGCGGTGCGGTCAATGACCCCTTCCCGATAGTTGCCGATCAGTTCCACGAACTGGCGTTGTATGTCGGAAAGAGCTTCGGGCAGGTCCTGGCGGTGCCGCACCCGTTCAATGATCTGGTCGATCAGCTTCTCGTCGATCTCGGGTTGTTGACGAACCTGACTCATCGCCAACTCAAGCTCGGCGCGGGTCACCACATCGTCAGCACCCTGCTGTAGTCGTTCCCGGCGGATCCGTTCGGCCCTCTCCAGCTCGCGTTCCTGCTGTCTTCTGGCCTCCTCCGCTTCTTTGCGCAGCCGCTCCTGCTCTTCTTGCAGAGCCTGTTCGTACTTGATGGCAGCAGCACTCTTTGCTGGGTTCCGCTTGAAGAACTTGGCCCACCCCTTCGCCTCGGAGGCTTTCGCCGGGTTGGAGGGAACGGTGACGACTTCCAACTCCTCATCCACCGGTGTCGCCGGCGCACCGGGAAGACTGTCGCTGGGTCCCAGAAGCTCGTCGTCTTCGTACTCGGCAACCAGAGAACCCAAGAAGACGCGCGCCTCGGATCCCGGGTCGAGTTCGATGGTCTCGATGTTGTCTGGGTCGCCTAGCGGTGGGATGTCGTGGCGGTCAGCTCCTGCCCATCCGTCGGAGCCCAAGCCGTCCCCGAAAGACAAGTCATGCCTAGTTTCGTCGTGCGAGTTGGGCATCGGTCAATGTCTCCTGAGATATAGCGTTGATGGGGTGGGTGCATACCCCGCTGTCGATGGTGCCCCGATGCGCGACGTTGCCAACATGTTGGCGTCGTCGCGAGGTCCCTTTTTCAAG
>ERZ777003.3587-NODE-3587-length-14755-cov-3.945646_pt1 | contig 14755 bp, 14 predicted proteins | sample MGYA00374956_ERZ777003 | MGnify/ENA primary metagenome ERZ777003 (study PRJEB29302, sample SAMN06268252) | bioreactor metagenome | isolation source: Joint BioEnergy Institute, California, USA | place: USA:Joint BioEnergy Institute, California, USA | collected... | reverse complement strand
GCTGAGGGGAAGAGGCACGAAGAAAAAAACACATCACCCCATCGCCACATCGCCCAATCCCCCAATTCCATCCCCTGCCCGGGCTACAATGGCAGTGACCCCTTTTCTCAAGGAGCCGGCAATGGGTGCTCGCGGCAGGATTGTCATGGCGCTGGTGGCGGGTTGTCTGACAGCAGGATTGTGGGCGCAGGAACCGACCGAGAAGCCCGCGGAAAAGCCGGCTGAAACACCTGAAAAAAAGATCATCGAACTGCCCGGGCTGCGACTGGACCGTGAAAAGCGGGTGCTGGATGTCGAGGCGACGGTGATCCGTCGCGAGGGCGACTGGCTGGAACTGCTGGCCTGCACGCCCGGCACGCGCGAGCACGAAGCCATCCTGACGGTGACCGCCCGACCGAGCCACATCAACCTCGCGCTCATCATGATGGGGCTGGAGCCGGGTTCACCGATGAAGACGGTGATGGTGGATGGCAAGTACCACGCCGTGCCGCCGCGTGGCCCGCTGGTTGCTGTCTGGCTGGTCGTCACGGATGAGAAGGGCCAGCAGAAGGAAGTGCCCGCCAACGAGTGGATTTTCGACCGCGACACGCAAAAGCCCATGCAGGGCAATCACTGGATGTTCACCGGCTCGACGATGTACGAGCACGAGGGCCAGCAGATTTTCCTGGCCGATGTGAACGGCACGGTGCTGTCACTGGTGCAGTTCGGCGATGACCTGCTGGCCCGCGACACGGAACTCACCTCGCGCAGCGATGGTGAGATTCTCGCCGCCAACACGCAGGCCATTCCTCCCGTGGGGACGAAGGTACTGATCCGCATGCGCCCGGTGGAAGAAAAACAGAGGGACGCGGAGAAAGAAAAGAAGGAATAACGCGCCTCGAAGCCCACCCACGCAGTGGGTGGGTGATTCACTCAGTGGGTGCTTCTCACATGTTCCCACCCCACGGTCGCACCGTCGGCGCATCAGGATGCTCGTGATGCTGCCGCGACAACCTCACATACTGCGGCGCCAGCCAGGCCAGATACTTCTTTTCCTCATCGGTCGTCTGCCGCACGATGCGGCCGGGCGTGCCCATGACCACGCTGTGATCGGGCACGATCATGCCGGGCGTCACCACCGCGCCGGCAGCGATGAGACAGTGTTTGCCAATGCGTGACCGGCCCAGCACGACCGCGCCCATGCCGATGAGCGTGCCATCGCCGATCGATTCACCATGCACGATCGCGCCGTGGCCGATGCTCACGCGCTCGCCGATCGTGTTGGGCACGCCCGAGTCGCAGTGGATGACGGCGTTGTCCTGCACGTTGGTTTCGCGGCCGATGGTGATCTTTGCCACATCCCCGCGGATCGACACGCCATACCAGATGCTGACACCCTCCCCCAGTTCCACCTCGCCCAGCACCCGCGCGGTGTCCGCGATATAAACGTTGCCCACTTTTCGCATGCTCATCGCGCCGATTGTATAACGAAGCCCACCCACGCAGTGGGTGGGTGCCCACACCGTGGGTAGGTGCTCAACCGCACACTTCCCCTGCGGACTTTCCCCCCGCCAATCGCTTGGGTAGGATGAAGATTCCGCCATGCACAGTCGCACGCTGCGAGTCGCGTTCATCCTTCTGTGGAGTGTGTGGTTCGGGTTGATCATCCCGGGCCACCAGCGCGGCATCGTTGCGCTGCCGGGCACGCAGCAGGCCAGCGGTGAATGCCCAGTTCTCGGCGGCGATTCGGTGCAGGCGAGCTGCTGCAAGTCCCAGCCGGGCCGGGGCGATCCGGTTCGACACTGCGCCATCTGCAAACTGGTGGCGATGCTCGATATCCCGGCGGCGGTGAACAACGATGTCCCGCCGCTGGGCCTGGTCGGCCTGGCCGATCCCGTCGCACCGATTGCGGTCTATCCCCCTTCCACCGTGTCGGTTCACACCGGCCGGGCACCACCTCTGAGCTGATCCACCCATCTGTTTATGTGACGTTCGGCTGCGCGCGATTCCTGCGCAACGTCGACGCCACGTTCATCCGCCTTGCAACTTTTTACAAAAGGCCACGGCGTGCGAACCTTCGCGCCGCCGCGGTGAATCCATCATGCGATCCTTCCGCGCTTTTACCCTGATTGAACTGTTGGTTGTCATCGTCATCATCGCCCTGCTCATCGCGCTGCTGCTGCCGGCACTGGGGCAGGCACGTTCACGCATGGCGGCGGTGCAGTGCCTGGGCAACACACGCCAGATTGGTATGGCTGCCCTGCTTTACGCGCAGGACCACGGCACCTACGTCGGCTACCGCGACAACATCGACCGCAAGGAACGGCTGTTCCCCTATCTGCAGCAGGGCCGAAACAATCAGGATGTCAGCGAGTCACTGGTGTGGCACTGCCCCAGCAATGAGACGCCTGAACTGGCAGCGGGCTACGGCTTCAACGCGAATCTGAACGACCAGAAGCTCGATGCGATTCAGCAGCCGGCCGCGACGGTCGCGCTGTGCGATGCGGGCATCAATGATGCGCGCCAGCCGACACTGGCGACGCACGCCTTTCCACCCTCGCGGCAAACCTTTGCCAACATCGGCCGGCCCAACCCGCGACACGCCACCGGCACCGGCCCGGGTGTCAGCGTCAGCTACGTCGATGGGCACGCCGAACACACCACCATGGCCCCGCCCTTCTACCCCGGCCTGCCCGGCGAATGGACCGGCAACGGCATCACGAATCCGGCAGATCCGGCGTATGTCGATCAACTGTGGGACCTGTGGTGATCTGATGATGTGTCTGCTTCTTAATTTTGCACTTTGAACTTTGCACGTTGAACTGTCATGAAAACCCTGCGAACAATCCTTCCTGCAACGCTCATCCTCCTGGCGACGCTCGCACACGCTCACGACTCGTGGGTGGAAACGAACATCAACGTCGTGCGCACGGGCGATGTGGTGCATGTGCATCTGATGATGGGCAACCACGGCAACGACCACCGCGATTTCAAACTCGCGGGCAAGGTTGATCCGCAGTACGCCACGCTCCAGGTGCTGCACGGCAATGCATCGCCGATCGATCTGAAGCCGCGGCTGACCGATCAGGGCTACGCACCCGGCGAGGGTTACTGGACCGCGCGCTTTCAGCCGCAGCAGCCCGGGTTGTACATGATCGCGCACACCTACGACCGTGTGGTGAGCTACGCCCCGACGCGCTCCATCAAGAGCGGCAAGACCTTCTTCGTTGCCAGCGAAAGTCTGGACAGTGTGCCCGTGTTCGACGGCTTCGATCGCCAGCTGGGCCATGCGCTGGAACTGGTGCCGCTGACCAACCCGGTGACACCGATGGGTCCGGGCCAGTCGATCAGGGTGAAGCTGCTCTTTCAGGGCAAACCGCTCGCCGGGGCGCGCGTGTCATTCATTCCGCGCGGTCAGATGCTGGCTGAGGATTTCGACCAGCGCTATGAGCGTCTCACCGATGACAACGGCATCGTGCGTTTCGAATTCACCGAAGCCAACCACTACCTGATCGTTGCGCATCACGCGGATGACAGGGCGGGTGAAGGCTACACCTCAACCAAGTACAGCGCGACCATGACGGTGTACGTGCCGGGCATCTGCGGCTGCTGTGAGTGAGGATCATGCAAGCGTATCGTTACATCGCTGATGACCCGGCTTCTGTGACGGCGACAGTGACACGCATCAGCCAACAACGCGTTCAGGCATGAGAGGGATGCGTGGCGGGGCTCACTTGCACGGGGCGGAGGGTTGGCTGAGCCTCGCCACGCACCCAATCGTCATGAACGCGATATTCATCGCGCGGTTCAGGACAGTCGCGGCGGTAGTGTGTGCCGCGACTTTCCTGCCGCCACAGCGCTGAGCGCGTCATCAGCGCACCGACCAGCAGCATGTTCTGCACTTCCCAGCCGGTCCGCTCATCGAAAATCTTGTCCAGCGTGTAGCGTGCCCAGAAGTCGAACATCTCCACGACTTCTGCCAGTCGATCGCCTTCGCGCTCGATGCCGACATGCCGCCACATCACGCTGCGCAGGCTGGAGCGTACATCTGCAAGGTCCAGCTCGCTGCGATCGCTGGGGCGAATGTCGCTGACGATCTTGAGCGGCTTTTTGCCGTTGCCATCGCCCGCTTCCTGAGCGGCGGTGCGGCCGGCGATCTCGCCGAAAACCAGACCCTCCAGCAGACTGTTGCTCGCCAGACGGTTGGCACCGTGCAGCCCTGTCGCCGTCGCTTCACCGCAGGCATACAGGCCGGGAATGTTGGTTCGGCCGTCTTCATCCGTGCGCACGCCTCCCACCATGTAATGGGCTGAAGGATGCACCGGGATCGGGTCCTTGCCCGGGTCGATGTCGAACTTCTTGAGTAACTGGAAGATGTGCGGGAAGCGCTCGGCAAATCGCTGCGTGCCCAGATGTCGGCAGTCCAGGTACACATGCGTGTGCCCGGTCTTGGCCATCTGGGAAAGGATCGCCCGGCTGACGATGTCACGCGGCGCCAGTTCCGCCATCGGGTGGTAGTCGGCCATGAAGCGGTAGCCGTTGCGGTCGATGAGATAAGCCCCCTCGCCACGCACCGCTTCGGTGATGAGCGAACGGCTGGCACCGGCGACGTAGAGCGTCGTCGGGTGGAACTGCATGAAGGCCATGTCCTCGACCACCGCTCCGGCACGATAAGCCATGGCGATGCCGTCACCCGTCGCGACCGTCGGGTTGGTCGATTCGCGATAGACCTGGCCCGCCCCGCCGGAGGCGAGAATCGTCGCCGATGCCCAGATGACCTGCAGCCCGTAGCGCGGATGATGCGTGATTGCGCCGACACACCGGCCCTGATTGCCATCGATCGTGATCAGGTCGATGACGAAGCAGTCCTCGAAGATGCGGATGTGCTCATCGGCCCGGGCGATGCGCTGCAGCGTGATGGAAAGCTCGCGGCCGGTCGCATCGCCATCGCTGTGCAGGATACGTGCCCGGCTGTGACCGCCCTCCCGGCCGAACGCCAGCGCCTGTTCCGTGGCATCGCGTCCCGAGGAGTCGACCACGCGGTCGAAGCGCATGCCCCAGTCCAGCAGCTCCATGATGCGGGCCGGGGCGGACTCCACCACTTTCCGCACCACCGGCTCATCGCACAGCCCCGCCCCGGCGACCAGCGTGTCCTGAATGTGCGAGGCGAAGGTGTCGTCCGTGTCCAGCACAGCCGCGATCCCGCCCTGGGCCCAGCTCGTGCTGGACTGCTCCACCCTGGCCTTGGCAGCCACGATGACATCGCATCCCGCCGCCCGCGCCGCGATCGCCGCCCGCAGCCCCGCCACCCCCGCGCCGATCACCAGCACATCCGTAAAGATCTGCGGCAACAGCGTCGCGCGAAAGGGAATGAGGTACCGACGTTGGTCGAACAGTTCGTGCATGTCAGTGTGCAAAGTTCAAAGTGCAAAGTTCCCGATGCAACACTCATTTTGCATTCTGAACGTTGCACCTTGCACTCTATTCCAGCTTCCCGCTCGCCTGGAACGGGGTGCTGGGCAGAGGGAAGTTCATATCGGTGAGGATGCGTCGCAGCTCGCCGGGGGGTTCGTAGGCGACGGAGCCGGACACGGTGTAGGGCGTGTTGGGGCCAATGGATGGGCCATCGGCGAAGGCGGCGGGCAGCGTCACGCGCTGGGTGCCGTGGGCCGGCAGCGTCACATCCAGCCGCTGCGTGAATGCGAAAACGCCCTCGCCCACCTCCACGCGATACGCGCTGTGTCGCAACGGCAGCGGCGTGGCGTTGGGGTTCGTCAGCTCAACCATCACCTCCACCCGCGCCCCTTCGGCCGACCGCCCCGTCACCGCCACACCCACCACCCGCGAGGCCGGCTGCTCCACCACAGCACAACCGGTGGAAAAGGCAAGCGCGATGAACAGGAGGAAGCGGAGAGGCATGGAGGAGGATTTATGGTTCAAGGTTGAGTGCAACGTGCAAAGTTCAAAGTGCAAAAAGCACAACAGGTCATCAACCACCTCGGGCATTCACACGCACCCGAAACGCCCGACGATTCTAACCTTGAACCCTGAACCTTGCACCCTGAACCCGGCTCAGCCTGCACTTTGCACGTTGAACGTTGCACTCGGCGCTTCCGCCGGCTCCATCGCGGTCTCCAGCACGCCGTGGACTCTGGGCCACAGCAGCACGGCCTCGATGATCATCCAGGCTTCCAGCACCAGCGTCGCCATCGCGATGAAGATGAGCACCCAGTTCTTATTCGGGGCAAAGAGCCAGGCCGGCTCCGCACCCATGCCGTGGAAAAGCTGCAGGATCATGGCCCAGGCGGGCATGATGAGCATGAAGATCATGGGCAGGATCATGAACCAGATCGGCACGCGTCGCCGCCGCAGCCAGAACGCCACCACCATGAACGCCAGCCCGCCCAGAAGCTGATTCGTCGCGCCGAACATGGGCCAGAGGATCAGCCCGCCCTGCCCGGCCGCGGCCCACGACCAGTTTTCGCCCGGCCGGGGCAGCGCGGCAATGATCGCCGCAAGCGTCACCGCAAACAGTGTCGCGCCGTGTTTGTTGTGCAGCCAGCCAATCGGATTCAGCGGGCTGACGGATACATCCTTCGCTGCTCCCTCCTGCTGCCCTTCACCGGTCGTTTTGGGCATGAATGTCGCTGCCAGCTCCTGGATCACATACAGCTGCAGGCGACAGGCGGAATCGAGCGTCGTGCCGGCAAACGAGGCCACCAGCACGCCCATCAGCGCCACCGACACGCCGCGCGGAATCGACATGGCAGCCAGGAAGTTTGCCGAGCCGTCAACGAAGGCGCTGACGGTCTTGGCCAGACCACCCGCCGCGGCCCAGGAGGAATAGCGCAACGTGTACGCCGCCTCACCAATGAACGCGACGTCCGAGCCATCCGCCGCCACCACGCGCAGGTTGTCCCTCTCCGCAATGGCCTGAGCTGCATCAAACCCAGGAGCGTTGCCCACCCCTTCAACCCCCAGCCCCAATCCCGCCACGCACGCCAGAATCACCAGCACCGCGAGGAAGCCTTCCGTCAGCATCGAGCCGAAGCCGACGAAGCAGGCATCCGGTTCACACTTGAGCTGCTTGCTGCTGGTGCCGCTGGACACGAGGCAGTGGAAGCCGCTGATCGCGCCGCAGGCGATGGTGATGAAAAGAAACTGGAACATCAGCGGTGCATCGGCGGGCGACCAGTTCACCACCGGCGCCACAATCTCCAGCGGTACACGCTCAGCCCCTTCCACCGGCGGCGCACCACCCGCGAAGGCTGCCACCGTCAGCCCCACCACGATCAATCCCAGCGCTGAGATCAACTGCAGACTGTTGATGTAGTCGCGTGGCTGAAGCAGGATCCACACCGGCAGCACCGACGCCGCATAGGAGTAAATCAGCAGCAACCCGACCCAGACCATCGTGGGCCAGCCGGCCAGCCTGGTGTTGAACGCGTGCAGCGACGTCTCGAAGAACGGGATGCCGATCTCCATGTTCTGATCGCCGAAGATGACGGTCAGATACATCACCGCCAGCGCGATGAGCGATGGGATCAACAGGTTCGCCCCGCGGCGGTGCAGCCACATGCCGATGGCGATCGCCAGGGGAATCTGCACGAGGCAGGGGAAGATCGCCGCCGGGTACATCCTGAACACCGCCGCGATGACCAGCCCGAAGATCGCCAGCACGATCGTCAGCGCGAGAAACAGCACAAACAAAAACAGCAGCCGCACACGCTTGTTCAGCACCCGGCCGGCAATGTCGCCCACCGTCTGTCCGTTGTTGCGCAGCGAGACGACCAGCGAGCCCAGATCGTGCACCGCCCCGATGAAGATCGAGCCGAGCACCACCCACAGCAATGCCGGCAGCCAGCCCCACATCACCGCGATGGCCGGCCCGACGATCGGCCCCGTGCCCGCGATCGACGTGAAGTGGTGGCCAAACACCACCCCCTTGTGCGTCGGCACATAGTCCACATCGTCACGCAGCCGGTACGACGGACACACCGCATCAGCGGTCAGACGGAAGATTTTGGAACCCAGCCACCGGCCATATGTGTGATACGCCACAACAAAGGCCACAGCGGCGCCGAGTGCGATCAGCAGGGTTTGCATGGCTGGACGCGGAAACGCTTGAAAATGAACCCGACATCAAGGCCGCGAACGGTTCACGACCGAATCTGCACGATCATCTCGACTTCAACCGCCGCATTCAGTGGCAGCGGCCCGGTGCCCACCGCAGCGCGGGCGTGCCGGCCGCGATCACCGAACACCTTCTCCAGCAGATTGCTCGCCCCGTTGGCGACCAGATGCTGCTGCGTGAAGTCGCGATCGCTCTGCACAAAGACGCCCAGCCGGACCAACCGGACCAACCGCGACCAGTCGCCCCCGATATGATCGTCCACCACGGCCAGGCCGTTGAGCACACACTGCTGGGCGGCGAGCTGCGCCTGCTCCAGCGCGACCTGCGAGGAAACGGGGCCCATCGCCACGAGCTGGCCGTCCCGCATCGGCAGTTGGCCGCTCACGAAAAGCAGATCCCCCGCCTGCTGCACGGGGATGTAAACGGCCGCGGGCTTCGGGGCTGGCGGAAGGGTCAGATTCAGTGACGCCAGTGTCGCGCGCAAATCCATCGCTGATTCATCCCGCCCCGGTTGTCCTGATGCGGCAGCGGCCGTCCCCGGGGCCAGAGGATCAGCCCCCGCTTTAGCTCGCCTGTTCGGTGGCGCCTTCCTCGTCCAGCTCCGTTCGGCCGATCTTCTGACCCGCGCGGTGAACCTTCTCGATCAGCGCCCCGGCGTTCTTGCTCTTGTCCACCATGTCTTCGGCCGAAATGATGCCCCGGCTGTACAGATCCCACAGGTGATCGTCCAGCAACTGCATCCCGAACTTCTTGCCGGTCTGAATGGCCGAGTCGATACGGAACGTCTTGTTCTCGCGAATCAGGTTGGCGATGGCCGGCGTCACCACCAAAAACTCGTACGCCGCCACCATGCCCTTGCGGTCGATCCGCGGCATGAGCTGCTGGCTGAGCACCGCCATCAGCGATGTCGACAACTGCACACGCACCTGCGCCTGCTGGTTCACCGGGAAGGCGTCGATAATACGGTTGATCGTGCCCGAAGCGCCCGTGGTGTGCAGCGTGCCGAACACCAGGTGGCCCGTTTCCGCAGCGCGAATGGCCGCTTCAATCGTCTCCAGGTCACGCATTTCACCGACCAGAATCGCGTCCGGGTCCTGACGCAGGGCGCGACGCAGCGCCTCGGCGAAGCTGGGAACGTCCACGCCCACTTCACGCTGGTTGATGATGCTCTTCTTGTGATCGAGGTAGTATTCGATCGGGTCTTCGATCGTGATGATGTGGCGATCGAGGTTTTCGTTGATGTAGTTGATCATCGTCGCCAGCGAGGTGGTCTTGCCCGAACCGGTGGGCCCGGTGACCAGGAACAGCCCGCGCGGACGACGGCACAGCTCCTTACAGATCTTGGGCAGCCCGATGTCCTCGAACGTCATCAGCCTGTTGGGAAGCTGACGCAGCACCAGACCGACCGAACCCTTCTGCCGGAAGATGGACACGCGGAAGCGCGCCTGCTCACCGTAGGCGAAGCCGAAGTCCGCACCGCCTTCTTCCTGCAGTTCGTTCTGGGCACGCTCGGGGGCGATCGCCTTCATCAGCGCGACGGTGTCGGCCGGTTCGAGCACCTTCGTTTTCAGTTCCACCAGTCGGCCGCGCAAACGCAGGGTCGGCGGCTTGCCCACCGTCAGGTGAAGGTCGCTTGCGCCCTGACGCACCACTGTGTCGAGCAGCCGGTCAATGTGAATCGTGGACATCGAAGGTTCCAGGTACTGACTGAGAAATCAACGTTCGCGGAACGCCTGCTGCGGGAACCGCGATCATACCGATGATTCGATCGGCCGGGTTTGCCGATCGCATGGGCAGGGCAGCGTGTCGAACCATACCGCTGGCCGGTCGCGGCCGGGATCCCCCTGCCGTCCTCAGGCCGCTTCCTCGCCGACGCCATCGTCGATGACGCCCTCCACCTGCGTGATACGGGCGATTTCCTCCAGCGTCGTCTGACCGTCCAGAATCTTGAGCTTGCCGTCGCCCAGCAGGTTGCGCATGCCCGTCGCCATCGCTGCGGCCCGCAGCTGGTTCAGCGGCGCCCGCGCGAACGCCAGCTCGCGCAGCTCCGCGTTCATCACCATCAGTTCGTAGATGCCGCGACGACCCTTGTAGCCCGTGTTCGAGCACTTGGGGCAGCCTACCGCCTTGTAAATCGTGCGGCCTTCCAGATCCGCCGGCGTGATGTTGCACAGACGCATCAGCCGGTGGTTCGGGTTCGTGTCCGGCTGCTTGCACTCATCACACAGAATACGGCACAACCGCTGCGCCAGAACCGCCTGCACCGAGCTGGCGACGAGGAACGGCTTGATGCCCATGTCGATCAGACGCGTCAACGCCGACGGCGCATCGTTGGTGTGCAGCGTCGAGAACACCAGGTGACCCGTCAACGCCGCCTGCACCGCCACTTCACCCACTTCCTTGTCGCGGATTTCACCGACGAGCACGATGTTGGGCGCCTGACGCAGCATCGCACGCAGAATCTTGGCGAACGTCAGACCAATCTGATCGTTCACCTGACACTGGTTGATGCCCTTGAAGTTGTATTCGACCGGGTCTTCCGCGGTGATGATCTTGCGGTCCGGCCGGTTCAGCACGTCCAGCGCCGAATACAGCGTGGTCGTTTTACCCGAACCGGTGGGCCCGGTGACCAGGAAGATGCCGTTGGGACGCCGGATCAGCCGGTTGAACGTCTCCAGCGTGTCTTCGCGCATACCCAGGTTGCGCAGACCCACCCGCGCCGACTCCGGCCGCAGAATACGCAGCACCACGCTTTCGCCGTGATACGTCGGACAGGAGCTGACACGGAAGTCCACCTGCTGGCCGTCGATCACCTTCTTGATACGGCCGTCCTGTGGCACGCGGCGTTCCTGAATCTTCATGCCCGACATGATCTTGATGCGGGCGATCACCGCGCTTTGCGTGCGCTTGGGGATGCGGTCACGCTCGTGACAGACACCGTCGATGCGGTAACGCAGACGCACGCGGTTTTCCATCGGCTCGATGTGAATATCGCTCGCACGGGAGCGAACCGCTTCCTCGATGATCTTGTCCACCAGGCGGATGACCGGCGCCTGCGAATCGCCGCTGAGCTTGGTCACGTCGATGGATTTGTCCATCGACACGTCCATGGTCAGGTCGAGCGAGTCGATCGATTTGTGGTCGATGCTCTTGCCGCGGTCGATGCTGGCCGCCTGCCGCGTCAGTTCGTCGATGCTCGCGCTGGTTTCGCTGAGCAGTTGGTCGATGTGGCCCTTGATCTTGCTGCGGGACGCCAGCGCCAGTTCCACTTCCGTGTTCAGGCGGAAGCGCAGGTCGTCCAGCAGGCCCAGGTCCATCGGGTCGTGCACGGCAATCTTGATTCGGCCGTTGCTCCTGCCCAGCGGCAGCACCTGATACTTGCGGATGATGTCGCTGGGAATGAGCTTGAGGTTGGAACGTTCGACCGCGTTGGGCTTGTCGAGGTCGATGTACTCCATCTTGTGCTGGGCAGCCAGCGCCTTGGCCAGCTCGTCATCGGAGATGTGCTTCAGCTCGACCAGCGCATCGCCCAGCCGCTTGCCGGACGCCTTGGACAGGGCCAGACCCTCATTGAGCTGTTTCTCCGTGAGCCGGCCCCAGCTCATGAGAATCTCACCGATTTTGCTTCGCGTTCGCGCCATGGTACCTACCAGCCCGGAGCCAAAGAGGGAGTAGCGGACGGGGTTCCGACCGAACGGCCGACCGACCGCCAGGCGGGGAGTGCAGCCTGAATTATGCTCGCCCCAGCCGCTTTTGGCAACCACCGAAAACCATCGCCCCGCGATCCGGTTGCGAACCATCGACCACCCGCCAAAACGCAGGCAGTCATCACGCCACGACGACTTTCACCCCACCCCCTGTCCCGCCTAATATCCGGCATGAACATCGAAGCCTTCCTTGACGGATCACCCTTCGCCGTCGTCGGCGCATCCACCAATCGACAAAAGTACGGCAACAAGGTGCTGCGGTGCTACATGCAGAACGGCCGGCGGGTCCACCCGATCAACCCGCGCGCCGAGCAGATCGAGGGGCTGGTCTGCTACCCCAGCCTCACCGCACTGGCCCAGCACACCTCCATTCACGGCGTGTCAGTCATCACCCCGCCTCAGATCACCGAAGAGATTGTGGAAGAGGCGGGCCGCCTGGGGATTCGCCATCTCTGGATGCAGCCCGGAGCGGAAAGTGACGCCGCCATCGCCCGCGCCGCCGAGCTGGGTATCAACGCCATCCACGGCGGGCCATGCCTGCTGGTCGAGCTGGGCTACAACGACTTCGAATAGCATCCGCGCGGGAAATTCGTGGCGGGACCACGCTTCGGATGTCAAGATGGCGAAAACCGCCGGGCCTTACCTGGCGGACTTCGGGTATGATCCCGCCGGTCGTTTCATTCAGGAGTCGAGGACATTCATGATTGGCCAGATCTTCAAAGCGTACGACGTTCGCGCGGTTTACCCCGAGCAGATCAACGAGGCTGCGGCCTGGAAAGTCGGTTACGCAACAGGTCAGTTCCTGCTGCGGCAGGCGGAAGCGGCGGGCAACCGCACGGTGCTGGTCAGCCGCGACATGCGGCCGCACTCGGCGAGCCTGTGCCAGGCGCTGACGCTGGGCCTGCGGGCGGCGGGGGCGGACGTCATCGATCTGGGCATGTGCGACACATCCTTTATTTACTTCGCGATCAACCACCTCAACGCCATCGGCGGCATCCAGACCACCGCCAGCCATAACCCCATACAATACAACGGGTTCAAGATTTCCGGCGTGCACGCCAAACCCATCGGGGCCCAGACCGGCCTCAAGGACATCCAGGCCATCGCCCAGAGCCTGGACCCCTCCAAAGGCCCGGACACCGTCCCCCCCACCGGCCGCTACGAGGAACGCGACCTGTGGGACGCCTACCGCGCCCACGTGCTCAGGTTCCTGCGGCCGCTCAGGCGACGCGTCCGCGTCTTCGTCGATGCCTCCAACGGCATGGCCGGCGCGATGGTGCCCAAAGTCTTCGAGGGTGTCGACAACCTCGTAATCATCCGCCAAAACTTTGAGATCACCGGCTCCTTCGCCCACGATCCCAACCCACTGGTGGCGGAGAACATGAAGCCGACCCAGCAGGGGGTGCTCACCCACAAGGCGGACTTGGGGGCCTGCTTCGATGGTGACGCCGACCGCTGCATCTTCACCGATGAGCAGGGCCAGATCGTCGGCTGCGACCACCTGACCGCCCTGCTCACCGAATCGTTCCTGCGATCGGCCCCCGCCGACGCCCGCACGATCGTCTACGACCTGCGCTCCAGCAAGGTGGTCGAGGAGGAGATCCGCCGGCACGGCGCAACGCCGGCCCGCAGCCGGGTGGGCCACGTGTTCATGAAGCAGGTGCTGCGTGACACGGGCGGCATCTTTGGCGGCGAGTTGTCGGGCCATTTTTATTTCCGCGACAACTTCTACGCCGACTCCGGCGCGATCGCCTTCGCCGCCCTGCTGAGCGTAGTGGGCGAATCGGACAAGCCCCTGAGCGAGCTGATCGCCCCCTTCCGCAGGTACCCGCAAAGCGGCGAAATCAACTTCCGCGTGCAGGACAAGGCCGCCGTGCTCGCCGCCCTTAAGGAGAAGTTCGGCCCCAGGGGCAGCGTGGACGAACTGGACGGCGTAACCATCGACTGCTGGGAGGCTTGCGGCTACTGGTTCAACGTCCGGGCCAGCAACACCGAACCGCTGCTGCGCCTCAATGCCGAGGCGAAGGAACGCAGCCAGCTCGACGCCCTGCTCGCGGAACTGCGACCCATGCTGGGCGAAGAAGACCACGGGCACTGAGCGCATTAGAGGCACGAAGCCGTGCCGGGCACGAAAGGGGTTTACGAAACGACGCGACCTGTCGCATCATGGCGTGGTGTGTCGTGCTGTGTCGTGTTTGTCACCCCCCCGACATCTGGCACGCGATTCGTAACCCAACTACATCGCACCCTTTGCGCCACGCAACGGGAATCAACGACGATGATACCCCGACACCGCCACCACCTCCTGTTCGCCCTCTGCATGACGGCCCTGCTCACCGGCTGCGCCTCACGCGAGCGGCTGCCTTCCGACCCGACCCAGCGCGACAAGGAACTGAGCCACGGCTACAGCCTGCTCTACAACGTCGTGAGCAAGCAGGCCGACCTGGACAAGCTTTTTTTCCTGAAGCGGCCACCCGAAACCACGCGGGCGCTGATGGAACGGATCGCCAGAGCCTCGCGCGAAGCCAGCGCCCAGTTGCGGCAAATCGCCCAGAACAACCCCGCCATCGTGCTGGACGATCAGGGACTGCCGCTTCTGGAACGGAACACCCGGGCAGCAGTCGAAGCGGCCACACGCAACAAACTGCTCTTCGGCGACAACTTCGAACTGCGGCTGCTGCTCACACAGGTCGAGTCCTCCAACTACGTCACCCACCTGGCGCAGCAACTGGCGACGATCGACACCGATGAGAAGCGAAAAGAGACGCTTACCCACATCGCCGAGCAGTTCGGGCAGTTCAACGATCAGGTCGTGCAGCGCCTGAGGGAGATCACCGGCGGAGCTGCGCCGGCAACCCCCGCGACGCCACAGACAACGCCGGTGCCTGAAGGTTCAGGGGGTCAGTGACAGGGACGGGGTGCAGGCGGGGTACGC
>ERZ777003.3586-NODE-3586-length-14755-cov-11.634354_pt1 | contig 14755 bp, 14 predicted proteins | sample MGYA00374956_ERZ777003 | MGnify/ENA primary metagenome ERZ777003 (study PRJEB29302, sample SAMN06268252) | bioreactor metagenome | isolation source: Joint BioEnergy Institute, California, USA | place: USA:Joint BioEnergy Institute, California, USA | collected... | reverse complement strand
GGGGGGGTGGAACTTGGAACTTCCCGGCACGCAATAGCGTGCCCCACGCGCTGCCACCCCCCACTGCAGACTGCCGACTGCAAACCGCAGACATCCCTGCCGCCTGCTGCCCGCTGCCTGCTGAACCTCTCCCCTTTCCCGACGCCAGCCGTTCGGTCACAATAACCTGACACGTTCTTCCCGGGAGGCGACGCCTATGGGTATTTTCGACAAGATCCGCTACACGTGGAGCCTGATGGGCGCGAGCTGGCAGGTACTGCGGATGGACAAGGAGATGCTGCTGTATCCGCTGCTGTCGGGCATCTGCTGCCTGATCGTGCTGGCGTCCTTTGCCATCCCCGTCTTCGCGACGGGCGCGTATGAGCCGCCTGGCGAGGATGCGAACGTCGCTCAGCATGTGCTGTATTACGGGCTGATCTTCCTGTTCTACCTGGTGAACTACTTCGTCATTGCCTTTTTCAACACAGCCATCATTGCCGCTGCGATCCATCGCATGCAGGGTGGCGATCCGACGTTCATGTGGGGGATCAACGAGGCACTGAAACGCGTGCATCTGATCCTCGGCTGGGCGCTGGTCGCCGCGACGGTCGGCTTGATCCTGCGAGCCGTTGAGGAGCGATCGGGCAGGTTCGGGCGGGTGATCGCCTCGATCGCGGGCGTGGCGTGGACGCTGGTGACGTTCCTGGTCATCCCCGTGTTGGTGGTGCAGAACCTCGGGCCGCTTGGGGCGGTGAAGGAATCGGGTCGCCTTCTGCGGCGAACCTGGGGTGAGCAACTGGTGGGGAATTTCAGCTTCGGGGCGGTGTTCTTCGTGATCAACATCCCAGCCGTGGCGGCGCTGTTCGCGGGGATCTTCCTGGTGGTGAACGGTAACGGCATCGCGGGGTATGCCGTGATCGGCTTGGGGGTGTTGTATCTGCTGATCGCCGGGCTGGTGCAGTCGGCGCTGCAGAGCATCTTCCAGGCTGCGGTCTACCTCTACGCCACCAATCCGCCGGTTCTGGAGGCTGGCCGACGCCAGGGGCATGGGTTCCCCGTCACCCTGCTGCGCGATGTGGTTGGGCAGAAGTGATGGGTTGGCGTGTGTTTGATGTTTTGTTGTTGTGAGCCGCTGACTTCTGGCAAGTGCCAACTGCAAGCCGCTTGTCCCAACCCTCCGCGCCGGGTACGGTCTTGGGCCTATGGGTCTTGAGATCGTGCCAAGCGTGGATTTGCGGGATGGGAAGGTCGTGCGTCTGCAACAGGGGGACTACGCGCGCCAGCTCGACTATCCCCTCGATCCGATCGAAACGGTTCAGCGGTTTGAGCAGGCTGGGGCGCGGTGGATGCACATCGTCGATCTCGACGGCGCCAAAGCCGGCGAGCCGCGACAGCGCGACCTGATCGGCCGGATGATCCAGGCGACGGGCATGTCGGTTCAGGTCGGTGGCGGCGTACGCAAGACCCAGGACATCCAGCAGTTGCTGGAGCTGGGAGCCGCCCGCGTCGTCGTCGGCACGGCGGCCATGGAGCAATGGGACTGGTTCGCCAAGCTGGTGGCTGAGCCGGCCATGGCGGGCCGACTGGTGCTGGCCCTGGATGCCAAGGATGGGTACGTCGCAACCCGTGGCTGGACGCAGACAACCGGCCAGCGGGCGGTGGATGTGGCACGGATGGTCGACGGCTGGCCGCTGGGGGCGATTCTGTACACGGATGTGTCCAAGGACGGCATGATGTCGGGGCCGAACGTCCCAGCCACGCAGGCGTTGGCGGAGGCGGGGTCGGTCCCCGTGATCGCCTCGGGGGGCGTGCGCGATTTGTCGCACATCCGGGCTCTGCTGGGCAAAGGGATTTGGGGGGTGATCGTCGGCCGAAGCCTGCATGAAGGGACCCTCGACCTGGCTGAGGCCATCCGGGTCGGAAAAAGCGTTTAAATCACTGCAAAATAACCCCTTACACGCCGCAGACCCCCTCCAGCCTCGCGCCTGCGGCTGGTAGAACTGTCAGAAGCTGCACAGTCCTCCTGAATTAAACCCAACGTAAGTGTTTAGAAGGGGTTGAAGGCGATTGTGGTTGCCCTGTAGTTATCGGTGTCTTAAACTCTATACGGCAAAGCAGTGCCGGTCCTACCGGGCTGGGCTTTGTACTTTCGCCAGAAGGCTCACTTATTTGTTACGAGGAGGGGCTTTGAACGCGCAGGGTATGAAACGCGGAAGCGTCATCAGCGGCTGCATCGCTGCTGCGCTTATCGGGGGGGTTGCGACTTTCGCACAGTCTGCTGTGATCGGTGATGAAGTATACACCGACTACTTCACGCGCGAAGGTGAACCCAGCCACAAGGAGATCCTCGAGCATCTGTATGGCGGCACGTTTTGGGCCACAGGTGCTCATGGCCTGGATTTCACCAATGGAACGGTATACGTACGGCGCATCGCTGATGACCGCCTGACCAACCCCAACCCGACGGCCATCGGCCAGACGAACGGCGACCTCACGCAGTACACCGACCGGTTCTGGCAGGATCAGTTCGAGTTCGTCGAGGCGCGGGCACGCTTTGCGACGTATACCGAAGGGTTCGGCTTCATTCCCGACACCGACGAAGGCCAGTACACCCAACTGCTGTGGGTGCAGCATGAGGGTGGATATGACCCCTACCAGCAGGCCTCGATGCCCGATCTGAACGGCGCGGTGTTCCAGTGGGCACGCGGCGGTGACAACGGGATCTGGCAGTCCAACCACGAGGAAAACCGCGACGGCAAAGACCACCTGATCACCTACAAAGTCACGCTGATCGAGAACGACGTCCGCGTGATGCAGGGCGGCGAGAGCGAGGAGCTCTACAAGACATTCCTGCTGTTCTGGGAAGACCAGAGCGACCGGGACAACGTCAACTGGTATGACGTGGGCGACTGGGACTTCAACGACCTGGTCGTGGAAGTGCGGGCGCGTTACACCGAAGTGCCCGAGCCGTCCACGGCGCTGCTTGGCGCGGGACTGCTCGGCCTGCTGGGTCTGCGTCGCCGCCGCGTCTGAAACGGCGCGTGTTGCCTGTTTGAGAAACGAACTGGCCCGGCCTGTTTGCGGCCGGGCTTTGTTGTGCGCCGCCCCACCGGGAACTCACGCCCTCCTTGCGGCGGCTGACAAACAAACGATTTGCCTTCTATAATCGATTCTGGGATGGACACCACGACAGCCGTTCGTGGAGATCGCAGTTATGGCTGACACGGAGAAATCAACAGACAAACCCGCAGGTGGAGGCGCTGCCACCCTTAAACCCAAGCAGTCGCGGAAAACGCGCCCACGCAAGAAGCCGCCCGGCCATCTGCCGATGTGGAAGGTGCTCCTGCATAACGACGACAAGAACGAGATGCTCTTTGTCGTCGAGACGATCGTCGCGCTGACACCGCTGAACACCGATGAAGCCGTGCAGCGCACGACCGAAGCCCACAAGACCGGCGTCTCTCTGCTGCTGACGACGCACAAGGAGCGGGCCGAGCTGTACCAGGAGCAGTTCACCTCCAAAGGCCTGACCGTCACCATCGAGCCAGATGAATAGCCGTCGCCCCATCATTGTGGCTGTCGTCCTGATGCTGATGATGACGGCTGTGGCTTCGGGATGGAGCACCAAGGAGCACATCCTGATCGCGCGCCTCGCGGCTGCGCGTCTGCTGGCTGATCCGCAGACGCCCGAGGCAATGAAGGACTGGCTTCGCCACGTCGCGCCAGGCGACCTGAGCGAGCCGGCACTGCGCGCGTTCTACATCGAGACGCGCCAGGGCATCTGGCCGCGCGGCGTCGACGGCGTGGCCTACTGGGCCGTCGTACCCGATCTGGAGGCGCTCGTGCAGCGGTCGCGCCCCGTGCCGCCGTTCGGCGTGCATGAGCGGATGCTGCACTACCTGGATGTCGAGTTCTTCGACCCGGCGCAGCAGCCGATCCCGGCTGACACCAAGCCGCTCTATCACCCGGATCTGTCCGCCCGCCCGCGGCTGGAGGATTTCCCGCGCGACCTTGCGGATCCGCGCTACCAGCAGGCGGGCATGCTCCCCTTCCGCGTCGAGCAGTCTTACAACAAGCTCGTCCAGCACCTGCGTGCCGGCCGGCTGGACGATCAGCCGGGGCAATTTCCGCGCGATGAGCATGCCGCGCGATGGGCGGGCCTGCTCTCGCACTACATCGCCGACAACACCCAGCCCCATCACTCGTCTGTCGATTATCGCAGCCGCTCGTATTTCCCGGCGGATGCGCGAATTCCCGACATCCATGCCCACTTCGAGTACAAGCCGGTCGACGACGAGTACGCCGATTATCCCGAGCTGCGGCTTCGACTGTGGACGCTACTGATCCGCAAGCTTGAGGAGGTCGAGGATCCTGTCGGGATTGAGGACGTGTGGGCCGGCTCGGTCCAGACGACGCTGAACAGCTATGACGCCCTGCCGCTGATCGGCCAGGCGGCTGCGGCGGCTTGGAAGACGGATGGGGCGACGACCCAGCCGTCCGACGGCCATTTCGATATCGAAGCCTTCTATGCCTTCGAAGCCGAGTGGCGCGGCAAACGCGTCTCCCTGGCCGAACTCAAAGCCGAACAGATCGCCCTGGCCATCCACCGTACAGCCGCCCATTGGCGCAAAGCGTGGCTGGAAGCGTTCCCGCAAGACCCTGCGCCCTCACAGGACGCGAAGGAAAACGCGGGTGAGACGCCCGCGCCACAGTAAACCCATCGCCCCCCCGCTGGCACGGGCGCTCTCGCCCGAGCATATCGGCCGGATCGGTCCGCCAAAGCGGACCCTACAGTGGGGACACCACCACCGCCCGCGACGGCACGCAATAGCGTGCCCTACCCTATCGTGGCGCGGGCGTCCTCGCCCGCGATTCTCTGCTCAAGCGGGATACACGTGTCACACGAGGAGCCGGATATGCCGGTCCGCCAAGGCGGACCCTACAGATCGATCTTCTTTGCTATCTTTGCGCTCTTTGAGGTCTTTGCGCCCAGCCCCGCCTTCGCGCCCCCTTCGCGATCTTCGCGCCTTCGCGGCCGCCGCGTTCCTCACTGGGCCAGAGGATCCTCCGGATACCGCTCACGTAACAGCGCCCTCAGCGCCTGGCTGCGCTGCGGATCGCGCTCCTTCAGCAGCTCGCTGGCGTAATGCAGCAGGCGCGGAGCATACGAAGACTCGGGCACAGCCGTCGCAAATGCCCCAGCCACGGCGGCTGCCTCGCTCTGGAATCCGCGCAACGCCATCAACCGCGTCCGCAGCAGCACGCTGTAGCCTTCCAGGAAATCGGTCGGATACCGAGCCTGCCACTGCTGCCACTGCTCCTCGCCGGCTTCCCACTCCTTCTCACCGATAAAATACTCGACTGTGCGCGCCATCGCCCCACTGATGGCCGGCCGCTTGCTCGGATCGCCCTCTACAGGCAACGCCTGCAGGATCTTCCGCCCCTGCTCCACCTGCCCGCTCAGCACAAGCGCCTGCCCATAGGCAAGTTTGGCGGAGTCACTGCTCGCCTGCACGCCCGCAAGCACGCGTGCCGCAGCCGCCGGATCGCCCCGCCACCACAGCAGATATTCCGCCAGCATCTCTGCCGCCTTCGGCTGGATACTCGCATCCGCCGGCACCTGCTGCAGTACCTCGATCGCCCGATCGCCGCGGCCGTTGAGCATCGCATCGCGCGTCGCTTCCCGCAGTGTCGTCAGCACCTGCTCGGCATCGGCATGTCGACGCATCTTAGCCAAGGCCTCGGCTGCATGGAGCATGGGCTCGCGATGCCCAGCCCGCTGATGAAGCTGCACCGCGCGCACGAGCATGCGCGACGACAACTTCGTGACGTCATAGCCGGCCACGATGGCTGACGTATCCGGCAGCGCGATCGCCCGCGGCTCGCGTCCGCGCGTGAAGTCGCGCGTGATGTGGACCTTGGTCGTCTGCGTGTCCTTCTGCTGGCGGCTTTGGGCGGTGAGGCGCACGGGATAGACGCCGCCGCGCAGGTACAGATGTTCGACCTGCCTGCCGCGGCCACGCACGCCGTCGCCGAAGTCCCACTCGTAGCTCACGCCCGCCAGCTCCGGCGCCGTGAAGCGCACGTGATGCGCGTAGTCATCGGCGAAGAACGTCTCCGCGAGATACTGCATTTCCAGGCTGGCGACGAGCTGCCCTTTGGCATGCTCCAGCGGGCCGACCTCGGCTGGATAGAGCAGGCCGAACGCATCCTTGGGGATCACGTCGACCTTCGCCATGTCCGGCCGTTGCCAGCCAAGACTCAGCCGAAACTCCCCGCCATAGTCGGCATGGTAGATCTCGATCTCGTGATGGCCGCGCTTCAGCTCGACCTTCTGGTTGAAACGCGTATCGCCCGGCGCGCCGCGAGCCTGCACCTGCAGGTTGCCGTCGATGTACAGCGCGCCCCGATCATCCGCCGCCATCGCGAACAGATATGTCCCATCCAGCGGGACGAACAGCGTCCCCGCAAAGCGCGACACCGTCCGCTGCTCCAGCGTCGCGGGGTTGTAGCCGATGAACGGCTGCTCGATCATCGCCTTGCCGAGCACGGGCTTGGACCGCTCAAATGCCCTCTTCAGCGCACGGGGATCATCGCCCTGGCCGTCCCACCGGCGGGTCTCGAAGAGCAACCCGCCGGTCGGCTTGAACGGTGGCAGATCCGCCGGCAGTGCGGGCGGATTCTCATGGCCGAAGTAGATGAAATACTGCCGATAGCCCTTGCGCAGTTGCCACGCCACCGACACCTCATCGCCCGGCCCAACCTTCAACACCTCGAACGGCACCAGCCGCCCGTCGTGGGTCGCGACGCGGATATCGCTGCCGTCTTCGCGATGGTGCCCGGCTGTGTAGATCGTAGCCTGCGCCAGCTCGGTGCCCCGCGCCTCCTCATCGCGCCAGGTCACCATCACGCCGCGCCGATATGGCCAGGCGGCATCCCACCATGCGCCCATTGCCTCGCTGCCTGTCAGCAGCAGGACAACCAGAGCCGGCAGGAGCGCCTGCAGCAACCCTCCATAACCTCGACGACGGTGGCATGTCATGTCTCTCATCCTCTGGACCACGTCACAACCTGCACAACAGTGGCACGTGTGTCCCGCACGTGCTGCCTTTCCTTTATCATGCACGTGCGGGACGCCCGTGCCACAAGCTGGTCTGTCACCATCCTGCTATTACGCCTATGAACCACCCGCCGTTGCTTCGTCCCCGGGCTGTGCTGTTCGACATGGACGGCACACTGACCGAGCCGCTGCTCGATTTCGACGCCATCCGCGCCGAGCTCGAGATCGCCCCGGGCGCGCCGATCCTGGAAGCCATCGCCGCCATGCCAGCCGCCCGCCGCGCGTCGGCCATGGCCATTCTTCACCGCCATGAGGACGACGCCGCCCAGCGGGCGACGCTTAACCCCGGCTGCCATGACCTGCTCGACTGGCTGCGTCGCCAGTCGATCCGCAACGCCATCATCACGCGCAACAGCCGCACGTGCGCGGACATCGTCGTGCGGCTGCACGGCCTGTCGGTCGATGCCCTGATCACCCGGGATGACGACCTGCCGTTCAAGCCCGATCCGGCGGGACTCCTGGAGGCCTGCCGGCGCCTGGGGGTTCAGCCGGAGCATGCCTGGATGGTCGGCGATGCGGTCTTCGACATCCAGGCCGGCCACCGGGCGGGCATGCACACGGTCTGGCTTAGCCATGGTCGGCCGCTGACGTTCCAGCCGGCGCCGCATCGCACCGTCGACACCCTCACGGCCCTCCATGAGGCCCTTGATGCCTGCACCGCCTGACCACAGGCAGCCATAGCCCGCCCGAACGCCCGTTCGCCATAATTATCGGACCTTCCCCGCCCTCGCACTTCGCGCTTTGGCCGATCCCTCATCCGTAGGTTATAAACATCCCCGGATCACGTTGCAGTGCACCACCGGGCTGGGGCACACAGGAGATGTTTGCGTATGCGAATGGTCACTGTACAGGTCTGGGACGCCACCGGTAACAAACGACAAAAAGTGGAAATGCCGCTGGACACGCCAGTTAAGCGCATCCTGGCCGTCCTGGTGGAGAAGATGCGCTTCCCCCAGATGGCCCCCGATGGCCAGCCGCTGGCCTACAAGTTCCACCACCGGGCCTCGGGCAAACAATTGCTGGATGATCAGTGCCTGGCTGATGTTGGCGTCAAGGATGGCGATGTTTTGCGACTCCAGCCGGAAATTACCGCCGGCCGGTCCTGACACCGAATAACCATCCACCCATGCCGTCCCCCCTTCAAATTAACCCTGACATCGACGACAGCGACCGGTTCGACCGCTTCCGCCTGATCTCCTGGTGGGATCAGAAGCGGCTGAGCGCAGCTAGAGTGCTGGTCGTCGGCGCGGGCGCGCTGGGCAATGAGATCATCAAGAACCTTGCCCTGCTGGGCGTCGGCAATGTCGCCATCGCCGACATGGACCGGATCGAGAACTCGAATCTTTCGCGATCGGTCCTGTACCGCGCCGAACATTCCGGGCAGCCCAAAGCCACCGTCGCCGCGCAGGCGGCTGCGCAGATCTATCCCGAGATCCGCGCTGTCGCGATCAATGCCAATGTCGTGTACGACCTGGGGTTGGGCGTCTATCGGTGGGCGGACGTCGTCCTGGGCGGTCTGGACAATCGCGAAGCGCGCCTGTCGATCAACCGCGCCTGCTACAAGGTCAACCGGCCATGGATCGACGGCGCGATCGAGGTGATCCAGGGCCAGGCGCGCGTTTTCGCGCCGCCCGGGCCGTGCTACGAATGCACGATGAGCGAGACCGACTGGAAGCTGCTGCAGATGCGCCGCTCGTGCAATCTGCTGAGCCGTTCGGAGATGCAAACCGGCAAGACGCCGACGACGCCGACGATCAGCTCGATCATCGCGGGCATCCAGACGCAGGAAGCGCTCAAGCTGCTGCACGGCATGGAGGCGATGGCTGGCCGCGGGCTGATCTTCGCCGGCGAAGTGGCGGACTGCTACGGCGTCGAATACCAGCGCAAGCCCGACTGCATGAGCCATGATCCGCTCGATGAGGTCATCGGTCTCGATGCGGGATCGGATTCGATCACGCTGGCTGAACTGTTGGAGCTGGCGCGCCGCCATGCCGGCGACGATGCGACGCTCGAGCTGGCGCGGGAGGTGCTGTGGAAGTTTGTCTGCCCGTCCTGCGGCGGTGAGGAAGAGGTCTTTTGCTCGCTGGGCCGCGTGACGGCGGATCGGGCCAGGTGCCCGAAGTGCGAAAGCGTGACGCGCGATGTACGGACGTTCCACAGAATCGCGGGCGATGCGACGTTCCTCAGTCGCACGCCCGAGCAGATCGGCTTGCCGCCGTTCGATATCCTCACAGCCCGCTCGGCGACGCGCGCGATCGGTCTGGAGCTGACTGCCGACGCGCCGAAGGTGCTTGGCGCGCTGTGGTCGGATGAAAGCGAACTGGATTGGGCGGAGTGAAGAGTGGTGATTGGTGATTGATGCGTGAAACACACTGATCGCACATTTCACGCATCAATCACCAATCACCACGCATCAAGATGGAGACCACACCAAGCCAACACGACGCACCTGTCGACGCAGGCAACATCGTTGCCAGCGACTGGCCGCGGCGCGTACTTTCGCCTGCACCGCCCCAGCGGCGCGACGGGTTTCAGGTGGTGATCCAGAAGGATGTGCAGCAGGCGATCCATGCCCACGGCAAGAGCATCCTCGACATGGAGATCTGCGGCTTGCTGGTGGGCGGCGTGTTTCACGACGACCGCGGGCCATGGCTGCACATCACCGGCTCGATCGAAGGCCGCCATGCGACGCATCACGCAGCCCAGGTGACGTTCACTGCGGCTACGTGGGACTACGCCCACGAGGTGCTTGAGCGGGACTTTCCGGGCCAGCGGATCGTCGGCTGGTATCACACGCATCCCGACTTTGGCGTTTTCCTGTCGGGCATGGATCTGTTCATCCAGGAGAACTTCTTCAACCTGCCGTGGCAGGTGGCGCTGGTGTATGACCCGGTGCAGGGTGACGAAGGGTTCTTCGTCTGGAAAGGCGGCAAGAGCGGGCGCGAGCCGCATATCGTCCACGCCGGCGGATGGACGGATGACACGCCCGCAGAGGACTCGGCAGCGCCAGCCCCGCCGCCCCTGCCGGTGAAGGGCGATAATCCAGCCGCCCAGACGGTAATATCGCCGCCGGCGCCAGCGGAGCCTTTGTCTCCCGGCGGGACAACCGATAGACGATGGTGGGCGCTGGCGCGCCGCGCCCTGGACCGATTTTTCAGTTGACTACAGCGGCATCTGACGATGCGTCAGCCACCGGTTTGATCGATGAACGGCAGCAAGCTCACCATTTCGTACGAGGACGTCAACAGCAAAGCCGTTGACGAGAAGCTGCGTCGGCAGGAGGAGACGGTTCGCGCGTATCGCCCGCCGCCGCCCCCCACCGCGGCTGCCAGCGCGACCAAGCCGCGGACGATCCTTTACAACACGGCGTTCTACACGGCGATGTTCGGCCTGCTGGGAGGGTTCCTCGGCTGGGCGTGCGGCGCGATGCTTCACTTCCGCCCCAACTACAAGATGGAGGCGGCGGAGCTCATCGCGGCTGAGCGGGAAATTCGCCACATCTTCGACCAGGGCCTGATCTCCGAGCCGCACTTCAAAGCCGCCGTACTTCGGCTGGAGCGATCGGGCGCGGACAACCCGTATTACGTGATCGCGCGCGACCCGCAACTCGATGAGTCGCGGCGCCGCGATGCCCTGGCGGCGCTGGATGCGCAGAACGCCTGGGCGGATTTCCTTGCCAATGTGCTGTTCTACAGCATTGGCGGCATGATGATCGCAACGTCGCTGTCGATGGCGGATGCGGTTGTTCAGCGGAACACGCGCAGCGCGATCATCCACGGGTCGATTGGTGCGGTATTGGGGCTGATCGGCGGCGTGGTGGTGTCGCTGTTCGTGGATCGGCTGTACTTCGTGCTGGTCAGCGGCGCGATGGAAGGGATGGTCGATCCGCGGCGGCAGATGCTGGCGCGGATGATCAGTTGGGGCGTGCTGGGGGTGTTCCTGTCGCTTGCCCCCGGGCTGGTGATGCGCAACGGCAAGCGGCTGGCGATCGGCCTGGTGGGCGGCGCGATCGGCGGGATGATCGGCGGGCTGCTGTTCGATCCGATTGCCAGTTGGAGCGGGCAGATGCACGTCAGCCGGCTGGTCGGATTGTGCGCGATCGGCGCGGTCAGCGGCCTGGCGACGGGCTGGCTGGAGAACGCAGCCAAGACCGGCTGGCTGCTGGTGACGCAGGGCCTGATCGCCGGCAAGCAGTTTGTGCTGTATCGCAATCCGACGTACATCGGCAGCGCGCTGTCGTGCAGCATCTACCTGTTCCGCGACGCCGCCGTCGGCCCGCGGCATGCAGCGATTCATATCGTCCCCGGCGGGTTCGAGCTGGAAGACCTGCCGCTGGGGACGACGACGCTGGTCAACGGCCGGCCTGTCGGCCGCGTGCGTCTGCGCAATGGCGATCAGATCCGCATCGGCTCGACGACGATGGTGTTCCACGAGAAGAAGGTGAAGTCGTAACGCCATGGCGAGCCTGATCATCCAGACCGATGGCCGATGCCAGGCCGGCGTGATCACGGGGCGCGTGCTGATCGGCCGCAAGCCGTTCAACACCATCGCGCTGGATCACCCGGCTGTGTCGCGTATCCATGCCTGGATCGAGCGGCGCGACGGCCAGTTCTGGATCGGTGATTGCGGCGGGCGCAACGGCACATACGTCAACGGCGTGCGGATCGACCGGCTCGTCGCCCTGCGGGATGGCGATGAGATCCACATCGCGCGCACAAGCATCCTGTTCCGCGACAGTGATGACCTGCCCGCCAGGGCCGAGCCGATCCGGCTGGAGCAGGCGGATGATCGGCTGATGGCCGATCACAGCGGTTTTCTGATCGACTGCGCCTGCGGCGCGCCGACTTGGGCGCCCAACTTCCTCGCGGGCCGGGAACGCAAGTGCGGACACTGTGGGCAGATGATCCGCATCCCGGCTGCGCCCGTGGCGCAGAGGCCCGCGGTCGAGGCGAAGACCGAGGAGGCATCGACTGCCGCGAGTCGCATCGTCTGCAGCATCTGCCAGTGTCCCATCGGCCCAGGCGATCAGCGCACGCAGTGCCCGGAGTGCGGCCTGGAGTTTCATACCGAATGCTGGGAAGAGAATCTCGGCTGCAGCGCGTACGGCTGCTCGCAGGTGAACGCGCTCGACCCGGATGCGAAGGCGGCACAGCAGGCGGTCATGCCGCCGCCGGTTGATCCAGCCGTCGAAGAGGCCGCCGTCGCCGCAGCCGCACAGGTGCAGGCTGTGCCGTGGGAATACGTCCTGCTGGGCGGCAGCGTGCTGGGCGCGGCGCTGGGCGTGCTGGCGTTTGGCCTGCCGTCGCTGGCACTTGCGATGGCTGGGAGCTACTACCTGGCCAAGGCGCCCCGCGATCGGCGGATGATCGTGCTGGCGGGACTGGCCCTCAGCCTGGCGGGCCTTGCGACAGGGGTGATTGTGTCGTACCTGTGGTGGTTGCGATGATCCAGTTCAAATGCACCGGCTGTGGCAAATCGTTCGCTGTTCCGGACCAGTTCGCCGGGCGGCGCGCCCGCTGCAAGGCGTGCGGGACGTCGATCCAGGTCCCTGCGCCCGCGACAGTTGCAGCCGCGGCGCCGGCGGCATCCTCCGCGCCGGCTGAGGCATCTTCGGCACCGCGTCAGCCGCTGCGCATCCGCCGCCTGACGGCCGAAGCCGAGCAGATGCGGCGCGCATTTGGCGCTGCCGATGGGCCGATCGTCATCGAGTCGGCTGAGGGAAGCCCGCCTGACCGATATCGGATCCTCTATCGCGTCACGGGGCTCGAGCGCAACGGCCAGGCCGAACCGTCGCCGCGCCGCGAGCATCGCGTCGAGATCGAATGCACCAGCGAGTATCCGCGCATCAGCCCCCGCTGCCGCATCCTGACGCCCATCTTCCACCCGAATTTCGACCAGACGACGATCTGTGTCGGCGACCACTGGACAGCCGGCGAGCGGCTGGTCGACCTGGTCGTCCGTATCGGTGAGATGATCGCCTACCAGGCCTACAACATTAAGAGCCCGCTGAACGGCGAGGCTGCGATGTGGGCGGACCTGAACCAGGCCCGGCTGCCGACGGATGCGCGCGATCTGCGGGCGCTTGTCGATGACCTGTAGGGTGGGTTGCACTGCGGAGGACGCTCAGAGCGTCACAGACATCGATAGCCGTTTGCCCAGATCGTTAACTGACGCCCCTCGTACGCATCAATCGCGGATCATCAATCCCAGGCCAACGTCCCCACCACAAGCAAAGAAAAAGACGCGGGCAAAATGCCCGCGCCACAGCAAGATCATCAGGTTGCAATATTTGCAATCTTTGTCCTCTTTCCGCCTGGCGAAGCCTTCGCGTCTTCGCGCTTCACCACACCCCTCACGCTGCGACGGCTGCGACCACCTTCTTCGCTGCATCGGTGAGGTCGGTCGCGGGCTGGAGGGTGGGCAGCTCGGACTGGGCGGCCTTCAGGATCTCTCTCGCGCGCTCGACGTTCGTGCCTTCGAGGCGGACGACGACCGGGACCTTGAAGCCGACTTCACGGCCGGCTTTGACCAGGGCCTCGGCGATCAGGTCGCACTTGGCGATGCCGCCGAAGATGTTGACCAGGATCCCCTTCACCTTCGGATCCGACAGGATGATGCGGAAGGCTTCGATGGCGCCCTCGGCAGTCACGCCGCCGCCGACGTCCAGGAAGTTGGCCGGCTCGGCGCCGTGCAGCTTGACGATGTCCATCGTCGCCATGGCCAGGCCGGCGCCGTTGACGAGGCAGCCGATGTTGCCGTCGAGGGCGATGTAATTGAGGTTCGCCTTCTTGGCACGTACGTCCAGCGGCTTTTCCTGCGACTCATCTGCCATCTGCGCGATGGTCCCATGGCGGAACAGGGCGTTGTCATCGAAGTTGATCTTGGCGTCGATCGCCAGCAGCTCGCCCTGTTTGGTGACGACCAGCGGATTGATCTCCGCCAGCGAGGCGTCGGTCTCCAGGAAGACCTTCGCCAGGTTGGCCATCAGCTTGGCGGCTGCGCCAGCCAGTTTGCCTTCAAAGCCGAGACGATAGGCGATTTCACGCGCCTGGTAGCCCTGCAGGCCCAGCAGGGGATGCAGCGGCTCCTTGATGACCTTCTCGGGCGACTTCTTCGCCACTTCCTCGATCTCGACGCCGCCTTCGGCGCTGGCGATGAGCGTGGCGGTGTGGCGGGCGCGGTCGATCGTGATGCCCAGGTAGTACTCCTTGGCGATGTCGACGCCGGGGGCGACGATCAGCACGCTGACCGGAACGCCTTCGGGGCCGGTCTGGTAGCTGACCATGCGGTTGGAGAGCATGAACTGGGCTGCTTGGCGGGCTTCGTCGGCTGACTTGACCAGCTTGACGAAGCCGGCCTTGCCGCGGCCGCCGGCGTAGACCTGGGCTTTGACGACGCACATGCCGCCGCCGAACTTTTCGAACGCGGCGGCGGCTTCATCCGCGGACCGCACGACTTCCGCCGGAGGAACGGGAATGCCCGCGTCGGCGAGGATCTGTCTGGCTTGGTATTCGTGGATTTTCATCGATTCTGCGTCCTGTTGCTCGATGTCCTGGCGACGGCGACTGCGTCGTCCTGCATTTGGGCTACTTATTTAGCAGGTCTGCGGTGCTCTGGCCAGCGGATGAGGGTGGTTACCATCCCCCGCCGCCGCCA
>ERZ777003.3585-NODE-3585-length-14773-cov-7.902840_pt1 | contig 14773 bp, 8 predicted proteins | sample MGYA00374956_ERZ777003 | MGnify/ENA primary metagenome ERZ777003 (study PRJEB29302, sample SAMN06268252) | bioreactor metagenome | isolation source: Joint BioEnergy Institute, California, USA | place: USA:Joint BioEnergy Institute, California, USA | collected... | reverse complement strand
CCCGTTCCAGTCCACCTGCCGATTCACCCTCAACGCCGAATCCGAAGCACTGGTCACCGTCACCGCCCTCGACGGCCTCGGTGGCGAAGCCTCCGCTTCCGAAACGGTCCAGTTCGTCAACGTGGCCCCAACCGCAAAGGTCGCCTGCGACACCGACGTGTCATATTCGGAGACCGCCTGGTGCTCGGTGGAGGCCGAAGACAAGAACGGCGACGTTCTCACCTTCGACTGGGAAGTCGTCACCGACCCTGCAGCTGCAGTAGACGGTGCGGAGGTGACATCCACCTGCGGTGACGAGCCGGTGTGCGGGGTGCAGATCAGCCTCGGCAGCAGCAGCGACGACGGCCAGTGGGACGTCAACGTCGAAGTGGCCGTCACCGACGGGCAAAGCGACCCGATCGCTGTGTCCGAGACGGTCCGCTTCGTCAATCTGCCCCCGAGCTCCCCGATCGTCCGCTGCGGAAGCCCCGTGCCCTACAACCAGCAGCAAACCTGCACCGTTTCGGGTTCCATTGACCCGGAAGGGGAGTCGATCTTCTACGTCTGGCAGCTGGAAACTTCCGGCGCCAACACGGTCAACCCGGCTTCCGGCAACGGGGATACCTTCACGTTCTCCTACAACCCGGGCCCCGCAACCTGGAGCAACAACCCCAACCCCCTAAACCAGGTGACGGTGAACGTCTCCGCCGCCGACGGCCGAGGCGGCCATTCCCAAAGCAGCGTCCAGGTGGCGTTCACCAACAGCCCACCCAGCATCAAAAGCGTCGTCTGCGAACCCGCCTCTGGCGTGCCCTACAACGGCGGAACCGACGGGAACGCGCGCGTCACATGCACCGCACGCGGAGTGTCTGACACCGAAACCAACGGTGTCGAGAACCTTCGGTTCCAGTGGATCCTGCCGGAAGGGACATTCGGGAAGCAGGGATGTGAAACCGCCACAGGCAACATCGACTGCGCCTTCAAGAACGACACACCTGAGGCGGTCCAGGTGACCCTCAAAGTCACAGACCCCTACGGGCAGACCGCGGAGCGGATCGGGACCGCGTTGTTTGTCAACACGCCGCCGGTGGTTTCCCAGGTCAAATGCACGCCGACGCCACTGCGGACAAACCGTGTTGGCACCCCCAAGATCACCTGCACCGCCGTTGTCAACACGCTCAGCCCGCTTGCCAACATCACCTATGACTGGTCAGGTTCGGCCAACCAGCTGGGAATCGACAACTGCGTCACCCAGACCTGCACAATCAGCCCGACCGGCGCCACAGGGACCTTCAAGCCGAAAGTGGTGGCCACCGACACGACCTTCGAACCGCATCTCTCCTCCGCTCCGAAGGAAGGGCCCGGCATCGAGGTGTTCGACGCAGCGCCGACCATCACCGTCAAATCGCGGGAAACCAACTGTGTCTCGAACAACCCGCCAGCCAGCGACTCTCTGCGGCTCTGCGGCATCACAGTAGAGGTCGGCGACCCCGACGACTCCCAGGTGCGGGTGAGGTGGCAGCAGCCCAGCGGCACGATCCGCGAATGCAACGAATACACCGCCGACATTTCCGTCACGTCCAACGGGAAGCCCACCAAGAAGACCGTGGGGTGCAACTACCGCGGGGCAGTGGGTGCGGCAGAGGCCACCCATGTGTACACCATTCCCGTATCGGTGTACACGGTGCGCAACGGCAGCCTGGTCAGCGGCTCACAGGTAACCCCTGCTGCGAAAGACCGGCAGCTGACGTTCGCTAACCAGCCGCCCTACATCACCCAGTGGAGTGACGCCGACTGCCGCGGATCCAACAACGTCCAAGGCAGAGGCTGCGCGCTCAACCTGACCGTCCGCGACCCCGAGGGGGGCAACATCATCATCGACTGGGGCAACATGTATCCGAAGTCGGGCACCACCGCAACCGGCACCGCCTCCCACCGCGTGTCCGGCCACTGTGTCAGCCGCGGAAAGCAGGCCGAGTACGCCTCCGACTTCCAGTCGATCTGCGCGTACCGTTGGAGCCACACCAAGCCCGGTGCTGCATCCGGACCGTGGCAGGTCAGAGCCATGTTCCGCGACAAGGCAGGCGGCGCCTGGGATGGCGACCGGTACTTCACCCTCCAATGGCACCAAAAGGCGCCCGGGATCACCAGCTCAAACGTCCGCGTTGAATGCAACTACAACGGCTGGAAAACCGGAACCATCACCGGTGTCCCCTACAACGTGCAGGTCCCATGCCGGGTCAACCCCAATCCGCCGCAGCTGCAGCCGTACGGGGTCAGCCACTGGTTCTGGGACATCACCAACGGCAGCTGCAACGTCTCCGGTGGCGGCACCGGACGGGAGCCGAACTGCACCCTCAAATACGGCAACCGGCAGGTGACAGTCAAAGTCAACGCCCGCGACAACTACTGCGGAACCGCCCCCTCCACCTACTGCGGCGGAAGTGATGGCTCCCAGGTCGTGTTCTCTAACGCGGTGACCATCAAATGGGACCCTAAGCCCCCGCCGCCCCCGCCGCCCAAGGAGCCGCCCGGAGGAGGCTCCGGAGGCGGTGGCGGAGGCGGCTCCGGAGGAGGCTCTGGAGGAGGCTCCGGTAGTGGCGGAAACGGATGCGAGGTGACCCTTAACCTGACCGGCGGAAGCCCCGGCAAACACTCCACGTACTACGAGTACCACGCCACTTTTAGGGTGAGTGCCGAAGGACCGTGCGGCAAGAGCATGTTCGCGTCCTTCCTCAACGGCAGCTCTTCCAAGGTCACCGATCACGGTTACTACGGTGATCGGCATCCCACAGGCTGGATCCGCTTCACCCGCCAGACCGAAACCTACTCCACCACCGCCCGCGGAAAGGTGCAGATGGGGGGGAATGGGTCCGACACAGACGGGTTCTCCGTAACCATCGGCGGCACAGGCGGATCCGGAGGTGGTGGCGGAGGTGGATGTGTCGTAGGCGGGCTCTGCGCCGATTAAAGCACCCAACAGTCTGCCATCAGAAATGAACCGCCCAACACCGAAGTGTTGGGCGGTTCGCTATGACGTTTCGCAGACGATCAGCCGTCGACCAGGAACCTGTCGTCCAGGCCCAAGTCGGACAGCTCGTCGCGTCCCAGACAAAGATCCGGGTTGTCATCACACACGTTGGTCGGAGTTGGACGACCCTCGACCACAACCCACCAGGCGGTCATGTTGCCGTCGGCGTCGTAGCCGAGCGTGACAGTAGTACCGTCGTTCGGGATCGACTCACCAGGGATGTCGATTCCCTGGTAGTACTTCGTCCCCTTAGTGTGCAGGTCAGCACCGTAGACGAAGCCGGTAGCCATATCCCATCCGGTCCAACGCATCAGCGTCTCATCCGAATTGAACAGCTCACCGTCCTCGGTCCACTCGACCCACAGGTTCGCCGTCCACCGGTCCGTCTCCCGAGGCATCCAACGGGGATCCCCGGTGCGGTCCGCAGGCGGGAAGAACCACCCACCACGCGGCTCACCGGTCGGGACAGCCGAATCCAGCACCATGCCCTTGAGGGTCTTCACCTGCTCCGGGTAGATCGCCAGCTCCGACACCCAGTACACCTCGCCGTCGCCGGCGGGGTAGGGATCGATGGTGAAATCCACCAAAGCCAGATCCCCATCCCGGTACTCGACCAGAGCGTTGGTGACAGCGCCGTTGAACTCGTGGTGGGACAAACCGACGAAACCCTTCACCAGGTACAGGTCCTCGCCATAAGGGACAGGGTCCCCGAACGGTTTGAACACGTGCCCCTCGAGCTCCGGAATCACCTCCCCGAACTCAGGCGATGGCGGCATGAAATGCCAGAACTCGTAGAAGGCGTTGGCCACCTGAAGAGGAGCACCATCAAGCACCGAGTTGTCGATCAGCTCACGGTCGCCCGAATAGAGGACCACAAACAGCGATTCGCTCAACTCCAGAGCCCTCTCCTCGATGGCGGCAGCCACCTCGGCCGGAACCTCATCAGGGATCGTCGTCTCCGTCGGTGCAGTCGTCTCGGGCACAGTCGTGGGAGGGGCCGTCGTCGGCGGGACCGTCGTCGCGGGAACCGTGGTGGACGTCTCGGCCGGAGCCGTCGTCACCACCGTCGCCGTCACCGACGGAGCCGGGGAATCCGGCTCGCTGTCGCCGCCGAAAAGCAGCACCGAACCAGCGGTGATGGCAGCCACTGCGAGAACCGCAGCAGCGATTCTGAAGGTCTTGTTCTTCATGATCTTTCTCCTTTACTCGTTTGGAAACCTTCAAGCTTCAGTGGTTCCGACCATGGCGGCAGGCGCCGGCAGGGGAACAAAGAAAACACACGGCACACATATTTCGTCGACATCAGAAGGCACCCACCTGAGTAGAGGCAACCAACGACACCCATGGTGCCAACCGCCCCGCACAAAACCAGTCATGACGGTGCAGGGTTGGGCGGACAGCCGAGGCGGCGACAGTCGATGTCATGTCAACGACAAGACAGGGCACACCCCGTGTGGCGATCGACATCGAAACCGTCCCGCTGGGAGAATACGGCTCCGCCCTCGACCCCGACCGGGGCGCAGTCGAAGCGTTCGGGGCGTGGGGATACGGCGAAGACGGACAACCCGTCCGACTCGCGTTGCATGTCGCCCAACTAGAAGGCGGCACCGCGGCGGAGCGGGAGAAGAACCTTCTCGTCACTGTGGCCGAGACCGTGTCACAGCTCGGGGCGGTCGAGATCATCGGCTGGAACTCGAGCGCGTTCGACATGCCGTTCCTGGCGCGCCGGTACGTCGAACACGGACTGGGCCGGCTCGCCCCCCAGCTGGTGGACACTGGCCGGGTAGGCAAATACGGCACCCCCATCTACGAAGCCGCCTGGCTGGGGCTGGCGCACCGCGACATCTGTGAGGAATGGCAAGAGCTCGCCGAAGAGGCAGGTGTGCGCTGGTCCCTCAAACCGGTGGCCACAGCCTGCGGCCTCAACCCGATCGAAGTCGACCAGACGAAGATCGCGGAGATGAGCCGAGACGAAGTGCTCGCCTATCAGCTTTCAGATGTGCGGGTCACCTACGAACTCGATTCGATCCCCCCACATGAGCGGGCAGCGGCGATCCGCCGCCACGCCGCCTGAACCCAGACGAACCCAACAGAGGAGAAAGAAATGGTCACCTACGAATACGACTGCACCAAATGCGGTGAGCGTGTGGAGATCAGAAAGAAGATGACCGCACCCACCCCCCGCACCCACCGCGGATGCGGCGGAAACCTCAAGCGGGTGTGGTCCGCGCCCTCCATCGCTTTCCGCGGGTCCGGTTTCTACTCGACCGACAACCGCTGAATCCCTCCCCACAGGGCCACCTTCGGGTGGCCCTGTTTCCATTGCCCACCCTCCACAGACAGAGCACCGCTAAAGGCATGTTTGTTTCCTGGCCCAGACGTGTTACAGCAGCCGCAGCTCTGGCCGTGACCTTGGTCGCATGTGGCGGAACCGACACGTCCACCATCACAACCGAAGGCGCCCCCCAGGTTTCGACAAGCACCGCCGCCCAACACGTCGCATCGACATCCACCCCCACAAGCACCAGTACCAGCACCAGCACCGCCACATCCACTCCCACCGCAACCACCCTCGTCGCAGCCGTCACAGAGACGGTGCGGGTCGGACGGGCCCGCTCGGACGGAGACATGTTGATTTTGGAGGACGTCGACGTCGCCGGGGATGCGGTGATACCGGTCGTGGCCGTCGCCGAAGACACCGGTGTGGTCCTCAGATCCCGTCCCCTCGCAGGACAGCCAGCAGTGTTGGGACAGCACGACCACATTGAGCTTCGGATCCTCCCCCTCGGGGACATCGTGGGGGAGGGGGAAGAAGAGTGGGTGGTGGTGTTTTACCGGGACCGCGACAACGACGGCCAGCTAGGGGAAGCCGACGAGCCGGTGGTCGAAGGCGGCGGACCCGTCACGTTCCCCCTCGAATACCACCCATGAAAAGGAACGCCTACCCCTCGGAGGTAGGCGTTCTCAGGTGTTTCATCGAGTTTTCGGCCCGCGGCCGTTGTGCATCTCGTCGGCCATGCGGTGCACCGCCTCAACAACCAGCGGTTCTGGCGGCATGTAGGTGTTGGACGTCGGGGTGGTGTAGCCGTACACGACCGTGTCCGCGTAGTTGCGCACATTCACCATCCCAAAGTAGGGGTAGGAGGCACCCTTCACCTCGAAGGGGACACGAGGCCCGGACAGATGAGCCAACGTGCCCGACACCGCAGCCACACGGTCCTCATAGGCGGCTTCCAAAGGGAAGAACACAACCCGCAGGCCACCCGGTCCCGGTAGAGACGCGCCGTCCCAGGACCGCACCAGGTCCGGCAGGTCGAGCGGCTCGCACGGGTACTACGGCACCAGAGACGCGAACCCGGCCGGTTCGGTCGGTAGACGCCGCCGCAACACAGACTCGTCGTCGGTGGCGTAACGGGACAGCACCCCTTCCAGCAGCGGCACCAGCAAAGATGCGGGACGCTCCGCCGCCGACAGGTCGGTGCGTGCAGCCAAAGCGGCGCGGCTGTTCATGAGCAGCCGATTCGACGCGGCAGCCGCCACTAGACGTCCACGCTGGTTGGGAGGGATCATCTCACGGCGGAGACGATCCGCCACCTGATAGTCGACCGACGCGCGGACCCGTCCGTCCGCCAAAGCGGACAGCAGCGTGCCCACCTGGGCGTTGTACACGTCGGCTGGTTCACGAAGAACCCGGCCTGTCATCGTGTACTGGGGGCGCGGCACGACCTTTTCGACCCAGCGGGGGACCGGGAAAGTGTGGAGCTGGTCGAACAGGTCCACCGCCAGCTGGTGGCGAACATTCTCCGGGTAGCCGCCGAGCAGGGACTGCAGGCGGGTCACCACCTGGGCGGGGTAGTACACCGGCGAGAACGCCAGGCCGTTGCCCTGGGCGGTGGCGATGAACTCGGCCACCCGCTGCGGAGACAGCACGGCCACCAGCGGCACCGCATACGACACCACCTCAAGCGCCGGCGGATAGGCGGAATACGAGGCGCTTAACAGACGGGTGCGGGCAGCCCCTATGACCACATCCAGAGGCTCTCCGGGTTCGAGTGGAGGGACGCTGTCGAAAATGTCGGACAGCACACGATCCAGATCAAGAACCTCGGAAGCCAACTGGGTGCCGTCTGTAACGTTGGCGAGCTTAGAGAACAACCGCCGCACCGACAGGGTCTTCTGGGCGTTCGACTCGCCCAACGACTTCTCGAGAAGCGCCCTGGCTTTGAGGATCGCAGAACGGGTGTCAGCAGACACGCAGATTCCTTTCTTCGTGCTTTGCGGGAAGGAGGACCAGACGGACCTCCGGTGTTTCCATGACCCATACCGTGGGCGCAGAAGCGTGCCCGGGAAGACACCCGTCACGACAAAGAGCCGCCCTGAGGTCAGGGCGGCTCCATGCGTTATGGGGTTTCAGCCAGAGGCTTTCAGGGGGCGACCAGTGCTCTGGTCATCTCCAGCATCGACAGCTGGCGTCCTTCCAGTTCGGAGGTGTCCACCGAGTCGGCCAGCGAAGCCAAGATGCGTCCCATGTCGGTCCCGGAAGCGTCAGCGCCTCGGGACACGTCCAGGGCACGAACAGCCTCGGCGGAGCGGGCAGCGAGAAGTGCCACGATCCGCTCCTCGATGGTGCCCTCCAGGATAGGGTACACCACTTCGACTTGCTCGGCGGACGCGCCGATGCGTTCCACCCGTGCGGTGCGCTGAGCGACATCGTCGGGTGTCCAAGGCAGGTCGTAGTGGATCACCGCAGACGCGGTCTGCAGATTCAGGCCACGTTTGCCGGCTGCCGAGCAGACCAGCACATCCAGCTCACCTGAGCGGAAACGCGCGATGTCGCGGTCACGGGCCTTGCCGCCGCCACCAACCACCTTGCCGACCCGAAGGCCAGCTTGGGTGAGGGCGTCGGACAGGGATTCGACCACCGAAGCGAACTCGGTGAACACCAGCGCCTGCTCACCCTTTGCGGCGAGGTTGGCGCAGTAGTCGACCGTCCAAGCGCGTTTCGTGCCGCCGTTCTCGACGGCAGCGTCGATCAGACCGGAACCGCGCAGCAGCTCGGCTGCGGCGGAGGTGGAAGCGGCGACCGCCTCCGGGTCCGACGACGCCATCCGGGCCAGCTGGGTTCCACCCAGCCAGGCGCCACGGGCGGCTTTGAGGGCCTCTTTCACCTCTTCGAGCTCTTCGGGGCTGACAGACCCTTCCTTGGCGTCCACCAGCCTCATCATCTCGACGAGCTCCTCATAGTGGAGGCGCAGCTGATGACGGGCCGCCTCCGACAGCTCCAGCTCCGCTGCGGTTGGGCGCAGACGCACCACCTTGGCGGTGAGCTTGGGGAGCTTCGAGGAGATCTCCGACTTGTTCCGGCGGAACATCAGCGGACCAAGTGCACGCGACAGGCCTTCGAGATCTTCGTCTTTGGAGATGTCGAAGGTCTTCGAAAGCTTGTGGCCGACGAACAACGACGAGTCGTTGCGGGCCCAAGCGATCAGTTGGCACAGGTCGTCCACGCCGGTGCGGGTGATCGGCGTGCCGGTGAGCGGCACCGCGATCTCCGCCTGCTCACGCAGGGCCCACAGCGCCCTGGATTGGCGAGTGGACGGGTTGCGCAGGCACGCGGCCTCGTCGGCGACGATATCAGCCCAGCGGTACTGCATGAGGACCTCGGCGACCGTCAGGTCGCGGTCCTCAGCGACCGGGGCGGCGCCGTCGAGGGCCGACAAGTCGAAAAGCGAACCCTGAGCGGAATTGGCGAACGGGTCGAACCTCTCCTGCCGGGCGGCAGGGATCTCCCCGTCGGCGCCACGCACCAAGTCGTAGGAGACGATGACGACCACCGGCTTGGTAGCCGAAGCCAACGTGTCCGCCAGCTCCCCAGCGTCAGCGCCAGAGGAGACCACGAACACTTCGGCTTGCGGGAACCAAGTCGCGGCCTCACCTGCCCATTGGGCGCGCACGTTCGCTTCGCAGACGACCAGACCCCGATAGTCGGGGCGGCCCTGGGACCGCAGCCGCATGGCGGTAAGCGCACATACGGTCTTGCCGGTGCCCGGCTCCGAGAACAACGCATACCCGAAGCGGGTCGCTAGATGAACGGCTACCGCCACCCGCTGGAACGGGTAGAGACGGTCGTCGTCGATCGGCTCGGCAGCAGCCATAGCCGCGATGTCGGAGATCTGCGGGTCGACGAACCATCTCTCGTCGGGGAAGTTGGTCAACAGGCCGTACAACTCGGTCGAGTCGACGGTGTCGGCAGACATCGTGCCCGTCGGCACCCACTTGGTGAGCATGCTGTAGATGGGGGTCTTTCGGCCCGCCACCAGACACGGCTCAGCCGGGCGCCCCGGGGTCGGATAGACAGCCACCGACGTTGCGGCGAGCTGGCGGAGAGCCGACACTCCCGGGCCGTACACGACCGTGACGCCGAGCCGTTCGAGCTCTTCGGCGATCGAGAGGGCTTCCACCGGATGGATCGGACGCGGATCTTTGGGGTTGCGGCCCAGCTGATGGATGTTCAGCTGGGTATGCCACTCCTTAGGTACCCACGTGTCTGCGAGGATCTCGTCGGCGTGGGGTGTGGTGGAGAACTTGAGGTAGGCGTTGGTGGGGGAGCTGTTGACAGCCAACACACCGAACGACTTCTCAGGTTCCGTCGGCACAATCCAACGCTCCCAGTAGGAACGCTTCGGATGCATGCGCACATTCCCCGCGGCCGCCAAGGCTCGGACGCCGGTGTAGCGGCCAAACGGCTTGGTAGCTGAACCTGAGGCTGCCACCACCAGGGTCTGCGGCACCACGAGTCCCTCCACACAGCGGTCGACCGCCGCCCACAGCGGGGCGCCGTCGACGCCCTCTTTGAGGCCGAACCGGAAAGTCATCTGACCTTCGCGGGTCGCACCCATGGCTTCGATGACACGAACCAAATCAGGGTGCGGAATGGGGCGGATACAAAGGGAACGCTTGGCGAGGGTGGAGGTGTCGGTGGGATCGAACCCGTCTACGAGAACTACCTCGAAGGCTACGGGAAGGACACGTTCGGTCTCGGATGAGGCCAAAACGAAGCTCCTTTCTTTTGTGTCGTTTGTCTTGTGCGATGGGCTTCGCTCAATGGCCACGACCGTGGGCGCCAGATTTGCGCGAACAACAAGCGGGAACGCAATTGCGTGGAGCCGTAGCGGCTGCGTTTGAGGTGGGGCCGCGCTGCGGCGCTCAGCCGGCAGAATGCTCTTGTGAGGGGAGGAGGTGCAGCACCGGGTCCGGCCAGAACTGGTGGCAGCGGCGGCAAACGGGCAGAAGCGGCACGAACTGTCCGGGCTGTACGGGCTCGCCGTCTTCGAAAGAAACGAAGCGGCCGCTCTTCCAACTGCTCCTCCGAATACGGTGGTGATACAGCAGGCCTGGGAAAGCGCGGGCGGCACGGCGCAGAATGGCGACCGCTACTTCTGCCAGCGGCTCTCTGTATACGTATTTGGTCTCCTTGTCGTTGACGAGTGTGAAAGCGGTCGTAGCGTCACCCCCAACGGCAGCTTGTCGGGGTCGACGGCGCTGACCGGGTCGCCTCCCAAAGCGGCCTCGGCGTCACGGAGCCGGCGGCGCCGCAACCTGATGACTCGCCGGGACGCCAAAAGCTTGTTGACGAAGGCGACCTGCTTACGAGCAGAATGCGACATCCACACCTGCCGGGTCCGGGGCAGGCGGTAAAGCGTCTCCACATAGACCAGCGGGTCGTCGATTTCGACAGCGCGGCGGCATCTCCGGATCGCCTCAGCCCGCTTGCTGTGCTCGTCCTCCCAAGCGGCGACGGCAGCCAGGTGACGGTCAGCTGGCTCGGCGGCCAAATCAAACGCCGAAGCCGGATCTCTCTTCGCTGCGTCAGTCAGCTCACCTGGCTTGAACGACGGTGAAGGCGTGGGCGGGGACGGCGGGGTGAGGGACGCGATGTGGGTGACGATCTCACGTGCCGCTGCGGTGAGGCGGCCGGGGGTGGGCACCTCGTAGAGTCGGACGGTCTACGCGCTCAGTGTTAGCGCAGCCTCCTCGTAAAGGTCGGTGGGGCTAGGCAGGTCGGTGAGATCCACGCCGCCGATGGTGGGCGTCGAGAAGCCCGCAGGCAGTCATGGGCCGAGAAAAAGAACCTACCCGGACCGGGGCGGGGTGGGGAGGGCGGTCCGGGTAGGTTAACCAGGCTGGCGGGGAGCATCTCGCGGGCGGTGGGGAGGAGGCACGAGCGCTCAACCCGCCAACACTCACCACAGTGGCGGGGATGTCGAAAAACGCAATCACCTTTCCAGGCGAAAAGCCTCTCCGCGACTGGTGCGAGGACGGGCGGTACCCACAACTGGCGGCAGCGAGCGCGACCGAGAGAGGAGACGCCTGTGCACCCAGAACGAAACGAACAGCCCGCCAGCGACCCCTGCGACGTGTGCGGGGGTGCAGGCACCCGGCTGGACCGGCCACATGCGGTGCTCTACGACCCGGTGAGCCGCACCGTCCACCTCGAAGAAGACGACGGGACGTGCTTCTTCTGTGGCGGAGCCGGACGCGTCGCGGTGTGACACCGACCGCCAGGAGATAACCAAAAGGCGCCCCGGTGTGTGCCGGGGCGCCTCTTCAACGGGTTCTTGGGGCGAGCGACGGCTCGACGTGGTGAAGAAACGTCATGACCCCCCTTCCAATCTGGGGGGGGCGGATGATCACTTCTTGTTCTTGTGGCGGTTGGCTTTGCGGCGTTTGCGGTACTTGTGTTTCGACATCTTCTTGCGCCGCTTCTTCACAACAGATCCCACGGCACCTCCAAACGTCAGTCGGTCTTCGACTACAGGAGTGTTGGGGGAGACCCCGCAAATCAATCAGCCGTGACGGCCACCAGCTCCGAATATCCGTCCAGGGTGGGGAAGCGCAGGTTCTCGCACATGGTGACGATCTGCCAGCGGCGGGTCCGTTGACGTTCCAGTGTCGTGACGAGCGGCACGTCGAAGCACACGCAACGCAGGCCCACCGCGTAGGTGCTACCAGGTAACAGGGCACGTCACGTGAGCGGCGGTCAACCAAGGTGGCATCCGGAAAAACGGAAGATGAGGCACGCGCGGACAGGATGCGCTCAGCCGCAGCACATCGGCGGGGTACCTCTGAATGAAAAGAAGCCACCTGCAGGAACGCGCCGACGAGATCCACCACCACCTAGAGCGCATGGCGGGGGGGGCATTGGCGCATACGCACATTGGCCAACTCCACCAGACCGCGGAGATCCTCGAACGGCAGGCGCGACAAGCGTTCGGCGACGAGGCTGCGGTGAATTGGTCGAGGAGCGGCGGCACATAGACGCACCAGAGCAATGAACTGCCTGATGTGGCGGAAGGCACGCGGGTCAGTGGCTGAGGCAGACATATGGGTGCTTCGACGCAGAGACGGCAGAACTCGAGACGAACCTGCGGAACCTGCCCACAACGACGAAATAGCCCCCGCAACACTGGGGGCTCTTCGTCCGGTTGCCAATCAGTTGTCGAGGGCGCGATGCAGGAACGCCGCCATCTCCCCGCGGGTCACCAGCTTGTCGGGGCAGAACCGGTCGTTTCGGGGCGGGTTGCAGCCCTTGGTGATGCCGGAGGCGGCGAGGGCGGCGATGTCGGCGGCAAAAAGGTGGCCTTTGGTGTCGGCAAACGTCCCCTTGGCGGGTGTCAGGCCGAGGGCGCGCACCAGGAACGCCGCCATCTGACCCCGCGTCACCTTGTCCTCAGGGCAGAACCTGTCGTTTCGGGGCGGGTTACAGCCCTTGGTGATGCCGGAGGCGGCGAGGGCAGCGATGTCGGCGGCGAAGATGTGGCCTTTGGTGTCGGCGAACTGCACGTTCGCGGGTTTCAAGTTGAGGGCGCGCACCAGGAACGCCGCCATCTGGCCGCGGGTGACCGGCGCGTCCGGGCAGAACCGGTCGTTGCGGGGCGGGTTGCAGCCCTTGGTGATGCCGCGCTCCACCAGAAATCCGATGTCGACACGGAACGGGCTGTCGGAGGCGACGTCGGAAAATGACACTTTCGCTCCGCCTTTGCCCTTGTCCTTGTTGCCGGAACCGCCTGATTTGCTGCTGTCGGAGTTGCCGCCGTCCTTCGTCTTGACACGCATGTCGGCGGGGTCCCAAAGCTTTGGGGCTTTCCCGACCAGCTGCACCTTCGCCGAGGTGTAGCTGCCCGGTTTGCCTTCCAGATCGAGCACCTTCACTGTCACTCCACCGATCTTTTTCGACTGGCCCTTCTTCCAGCCGATCGGCCGCGGTGTCCAAGGAGGAAGCTCCTGGGAGTCACCAGCCTCCTTCTGCGGCGGCGGAGCTATGGCTTCGATCTTGGTTCCCACCCCGAAGCAGACGGGGAGCCCCTGGCGTGACTGGGAAGCGCACGCTCCGACGGCGTTGCCCACGAACTGCTTCACCTCATGAATCTCAACCCCGTCGGGGCCGGCGGCGACCGTCCAGAAATGCGCCGGCTTGCCGGAGGGGATCACGATGAGCACGTCCTCCCCGGTGCCGGGGGAGTGCAACTCATAAATGAAGGTGGATTCGAAGACGTCGGCGGGGGTCCAACCGACGATGTAGCGGTTCCAGGCGGCAACACTCACACCACCTGACATCAGGTTGGTCATATTGCCGTAGGCGGACACACCTAATGAAGGGTGGGAGGGGCCGGAGATGGGGATGTGCGGCCAGCCGAGCGCGTGGCCGATCTCGTGGGCGATGAACTTGCCGCCGCTGTAAGTCCCATTGGATGAGCCTACAACCACACGGGGGATCCCACGGATCTTCAACATCCCGTCCACCACTTCGGTGGCAGGGGGGGTGCCATGTGCTATCGCTCCTGCTTTGCGGGCAGGGTCGTGGTAGATGATCACGACAGCGTCCCCTTTGGCTTTGGCGGAACAGGCGCCAACGTCGGCACCTTTGAGCACCCCGCCGGAGACGAACTTGGGCTTGTAGTGTCCAGATGAGGCTTTGGCGAAGATCGGGGTGACCGACTCGTTGTAGGCCTTCGCTGCCTTGGTGGGGTCGGCGAGCTTGTCTTTGCCCTGCCCCGAGTCGCAGGAGTAGACGGTCCACTTCGTCACAGCCCATTTCGATGTGATGTCGAAGTAGGGGGCCAGACGATCCTGCGCGTACGGGTCGTTGACCGGCGACTGCGGCTCGGTGATAGGCCGTTCAGCCTTGTCGTAGATGGCGTATGCCGGGGTTGCCAGTAGGAATGCGAGTAGAGCGGCGGCGACAGAAAGTGGCTTTCTCATGTGGTTTCACAGTGGAAGGCGGGCCGCCGGTTTCCAGTGGCCCGCTGTAAAGTTGACCCCACGCCTCCGCTGTGAAGGACGTGGGGCCCGACGTTCTGCGAACTTCCCCGAAAAGTCTCCGCCGCGTGCGGGGAGGGCGCGGGTGGGAAGACTCGAACTTCCAACCGACGGCTTAGAAGGCCGCTGCTCTATCCGATTGAGCTACACCCGCACAGAAAGACATGCCGGCAAGGCGGGTATGCCACACAACACAAGATGGACCACACCGTGTGCCGCAACAATCACCTGAAGACAAGAGGTGGTTCGGGAGCCTGCTCTGGCCAACCAGGTTCCGTCCTGGGTACTGCCCCAGGGTTACGGCCCCTGGACCGCCTGGGGCAAAGGGCGAATCTTCGGAGGAGCACTTCCGATCTTCCTAGGTCCTGTCACCGCGCGACAGGTGCTGCCTGTGAAACGCCATGAAAATGCGAAGTGAAAGTGTCATACTCGCATTTTGGGGCA
>ERZ777003.3580-NODE-3580-length-14785-cov-9.810319_pt1 | contig 14785 bp, 13 predicted proteins | sample MGYA00374956_ERZ777003 | MGnify/ENA primary metagenome ERZ777003 (study PRJEB29302, sample SAMN06268252) | bioreactor metagenome | isolation source: Joint BioEnergy Institute, California, USA | place: USA:Joint BioEnergy Institute, California, USA | collected... | reverse complement strand
GCCTCCTTGACGATCTCGGTCGCCTTGTCGTAGCCGATGTAGGGGTTGAGCGCGGTCGCGACCGCGAGCGTCGACTCCGCCGAGCGGCGGCAGCCGGCCTCGTTGGCCTCGATCCCGTCGATGCACTTCTCCGCGAACAGCCGCGCCGTGTTCGCCAGCAGGCGGATCGACTGCAGCAGGTTGCGCGCGATGAGCGGGATGCGGACGTTGAGCTCGAACTGGCCCTGCATGCCGGCGACCGTGACCGCCGCGTCGTTGCCGATCACCTGCGCGGCGACCTGGAGCACGACCTCCGGGATCACCGGGTTGACCTTGCCCGGCATGATCGACGAGCCCTTCTGCAGCTCCGGGAGCAGCAGCTCGCCGATGCCGGCGCGCGGCCCCGAGCCCATCAGCGCGATGTCGTTGGCGATCTTCGTCAGCGAGACGGCGACGACCTTCAGCGCGCCCGACAGCTCGACGAGCGCGTCGCGGTTGCCCTGCGCCTCGAACGGGTCCTCCGGCGGGCTGACCGGCAGGCCGCTGGCCTGCGCGAGCAGGCTGCGGACGCGCGCGGCGAACTCCGGGTGGGTGTTGAGGCCGGTGCCGGTCGCGGTGCCGCCGAGCGGGATCTGGGCGACCTGCGGCAGCGCGTTGCGGACGCGCCGCGCGCCGAGGCGCAGCTGGGCCGCGTAGCCGGCGAACTCCTGGCCGAGCGTGACCGGCACGGCGTCCATCAGGTGGGTGCGGCCGGACTTGACGACGTCCTGGAACGCGGCCGCCTTCGCCTCCAGCGACGACTCGAGCTGGCGCAGCGCCGGCAGCAGCGTGTTCGTCGCCTCGTCGAGCGCCGCGAGGTGGACGGCCGAGGGGAAGACGTCGTTGGACGACTGGCCCATGTTGACGTGGTCGTTCGGGTGGACGCCCGCCCCGGCGAGCGTCGCGATCACCTCGTTGGCGTTCATGTTCGACGAGGTGCCCGAGCCGGTCTGGAAGACGTCGACCGGGAACTGGTCGTCGTGCCTGCCGGCCGCGATCGCGTCGCCGGCGGCCGCGATCCGCTCGGCGATCGCCGCGTCGAGCAGGCCGAGCTCGCCGTTGACGCGCGCGGCCGCGGCCTTGATCCGCCCCAGCCAGTGGACGACCGGCAGCGGGATCCGCTCCCCCGACACGGGGAAGTTCGCGATCGCCTTCGTCGTCTCGCCGCCCCACAGCTGCTCGCTCTGCTGGCCCATCGGTCCTCCGCCTTCGTTCTCGTTTCGGGTTCGGTGGTTGCGCGAAAAGCGCCCGCAACGCTACCGCGCGCCCTCATCTGCAGAAGGCGAGCAGCTCGCGCGCGAAGCCGACCGGGTCGTCGTAGGCCATCAGGAAGCCGGTCCTGCTCAGCACCCGCAGCTGCCCGTCGGGCAGCCGGTCGAGCGCCTCCCGCGCGGTCGCGAGCGGGTGGGCCGGGTCTCCGTCGGCCCACAGCAGCAGCGTCGGCATCGCGACCGCCGGGTAGGCGTCGAGCAGCTGGCGCTGGGGCGCGTGGGGCCAGCGGGCGGCGAACCGCGCCCAGGCGCGGGCGCGGCCGGCGTTGCCGGCGACGTCCTTGAAGGCGTGGCGGACGAGGTCGCGGGCGGCCGGGTCGCGCTGGGCCGACAGCCGCTCCCCGAGCGCCGGCCGGAACAGGAGCGCGGCGCCGTGCGCGAGCGCGCGGTCGAGCCCGGGGACGGCGGCCGCGCGGCACGCCCCGCGCCACAGCGCGCGCCCGAGCGGGTGGGGCTCCGGGCCGTGGAGCCGGGTCCCCATCAGCACGAGCCGGCGCGGCGTCAGCCGCTGCTCGACGACGGCCCGCAGCAGCAGCTCGGCGCCGATGCCGTGGCCGGCGACGAGCGGCCGCGGCCCGAGCGTCTCGGCGCAGAAGCCGGCGAGCACCTCCGTCAGCCACGCGGGCGTGTACGGGTGGCCGGGCCGGTCCTCGCTGTCGCCATGGAGCGGCAGGTCGGGCAGCACGAGCCGGAAGCGCTCCGCGAGCGCGCCGACGGCCGGCTCGAACTCGCGGTGCGACAGGCCGAGCGAGTGGACGAGCAGCAGGCCCGGCCCGTTGCCGGTCTCGCGGTACGCGACGCGGGCTCCGTCGGGATGGTGGTAGAGCCGCAGCCGCAGCATGCCGTGGAGTTTGCGCGACCGCGGCGCCCGCCGCCACCGGCGCGGCGCGCAAGGATCGTCTCAGACCGCATCAGTTGCGGCATCTTCCGCCGCCGAGGTTGTGCAAAAGCTGCCGATCGCTGCGCGGCGGCCGGGAAAGGGGCACAAATGCAGCCATGCCATTGCAGATGCACGGGATGAGGTCGCGCCCGCTGGGCCTGTCGACGTCGCAGGCGGCGCGCGAGCTCGGCGTCTCGCTCGGCACCGTCCGGCGCTGGTCGGACATGGGCTACCTCCAGTCCTACCGCACCCCGGGCGGGCAGCGGCGCTTCAGCGTCGAGCACATCGAGCAGTTCGTGCGCTCACTGCAGCAGAACGGCATGGCGGCGCGCGAGCAGCGCGACGCGGCGCGCGGCCGGCAGGCGGCCGGCGGCCGGCGGTAGCCGGCCGCGCGCGGCGGCGATCCGCGACCGCGACCCCCGGCGCCGGCGCGCCGCGGCGGCGCGGCGCGCCGCGGTCAGCTCGCGGCCGCCTCGTTGATGCGCCGCTCGAGGTCGAGCTCGCGCCCGAAGTCGGCCGCGTCGGCGTGGCGGTAGGTGATGTCGCTGCCGGCCAGCAGCGACGCGAGCACCTCGACGTACCTGCCCTCCAGCTGCGTGCCGCTGACGCGGCGCAGCTCCGTCAGCGCCTCGAACGAGCTGACCGGCGTGCGGTACGTGTCGTGGGCGGTGAGCGTGTCGTAGACCTCGGCCACCGCGATGATCTTCGCCGCCTCCGGGATCTCGTCGCCCCTGAGCCCGTCCGGGTAGCCGCGGCCGTCGATCCGCTCGTGGTGGGCGCGCACGATCGCGGCGACCGGCCCGTAGAGGCCGAGGTCGCGCAGCATGTCGGCGCCGAGCTCCGGGTGGCGGCGGATCGCCTCCCAGTCGTCCTCGGTGAGGATCCGGCCCCGCTCGGCGACGCGGTCCGACAGCGCGAAGTGGCCGATGTCGTGGAGCAGGCCGGCGGTGTGGACGAGCTCGCAGTCGCGCTCGCTCATCCCCGCCGCACGCGCGATGTCGCGCGCGAAGGCGGCGACGGCGGCGGCGTGGCGGGCGGCGCGCGGGTCGCGGATGTCCAGCGTCCGCAGCAGGCCCGACAGGACGCCCCATGACAGCGACGCGTACTGCCTGCTGCGCAGGCGGGCGGTCGCGACGAGGTTGGCCATGTAGCTGAACGCGATCAGCGTGAAGGCGACGAACGCGGTGCCGCCGAGGCCGAGCTCGAGGCACAGGCCCGCCGCGGCGACCGCGAGCGGCACGTTGATCGCGAGCGAGACGAGCAGGTTGCTCGTCGCGCCGGCAGCGATCGCGTGGAACGGCACCCGGTCGAGCGGCGCCCGCAGCGCCGCCACGAACAGCAGGTTGAGCACGAGCACGAGCACGGTCGCGACCGCGAGCGCGGCGTAGAAGCCGGCGGACCCGTCCTCGGCGGGCCGCAGCAGCTCGAAGACCGTGCCGGCGACGAGCATCGGCGCGCCGCCGCTGAAGAGGTTGATCGCGAGGCTCTCGAGCCGGTAGCGCTCGATCAGCCAGCTCGCGAGCTCGGAGACGACGACGATCGCGAAGGCGGCGGCGGGCCCGAAGAAGGCGATGCCGAGCGCGCCGGCGAGCGCGGCGCCCGAGATCGAGACGCGTTGCGCCTCGGTGCGGGCGTCGAACAGGTTCGACCCCGTCGCACCGAGGACGAGCACGAGGAAGAGCCAGTCGAGCCGATCCGGGTCGGCGACGGCCGCCGCCCAGCCCGCACACGCGAGGGCGCCGGCCAGTGCGCCGCCCGTGACCAGCCTGGCCCGATCCGGCCATGCGCGCCTCACACGCATGTCCGGAAGGTAACGGTCTCAGCGGATTCCTACGACCGTTGCCGCGAACCTACTTGCTGCGCCACAGCATCGCGACCCTCCTTCGATGTCTGCTGCCCCGACCCAGAGACGCCGACGTGCTGCGGCGGCGGGTCTGCTGATTTCCGCGACGAAGCCTAGACCCTTAATGGAGCTTTTGCAGCATTTCGGCGCCAAAACTTGTGCAATGTTGCGCGGAGTGGCTCGCCGCCGGGTCCGGGCGCCGACCTTTGTCGTGGTGCGGTACCTGAAGACATCCGAGGCGGCGGCGCTGCTCAACGTCAGCCCGAACACGCTGCGCGCCTGGGAACGGCGCTTCGGCTTCCCGCGGCCGCAGCGGTCTCCGGGTCGGCACCGCCTGTACACGCACGGCGAGATCGCGGCCCTGCGCGACGCGCTGCTCGACGGCCTCTCGATCTCCTCCGCCGTGTCGCGCGCGCGCGAGGGGCTCGGCGCCGACACGAACGCGCTCGTCGGCGCGCTCAACGCCTTCGACGGCGGCCGCGCCGACGCGGCGCTCGAGGGCGCGCTCGCGTTGCGCTCGCTCGACCGCGCCGTGCAGGAGGTGCTGCTGACCGCGCTCGACGAGGTGGCCCGCCGCCACGGCACCGACTCGGTCCAGTGGGCGTTCGCCGCCCGCTGGGGCAACAGCTGGCTGCGCCGCGCCCAGCGGCTCGTGACGCCCGCGATGCGGCCGGTCCAGATCGTGCTCGGCGACGCCACGCGCGACGACCTCGACCCCGACGCCGCGTACGTGCGCGCGCTCGAGCTGCTCGCGACCCGCGCCGGCGCGAGGGTGCTCGGCCTGTCCGTGCGCGGCGTCTCGAACATGGCCGAGGCGCTCGCCGCCCACCGGCCCGACGTCGTCGTCGTCGCCGGCGGCGCGCTCGCCGACGACGCCGTCGCGCGCTGGGCCTACGCCGTCCGCCTCGCCGCCGGCGCGCTGCCGGTCGCCGTCTACCGGCGCGGCTCGCAGCGGGCCCGCGTCAGGACCACCGGCGCGACGATCCTGCCGAGCGTGCCCGGCGAGGCCGCGCGGCGGCTGATGGAGCTCGCCAGCGGTGCGAGCGAGCAGGCGACCCCCACCACCGAACCGACCGCGCGGCTGCTGGCCGACCGCGCCTGAGCCCGATCCGCCATGGCAAGGAGGCCACGCCCATGACCGGCCCCACCCGCTCCGGCCGCGCCATGCTGCGACTCGTCCCCTCGACCACCGAGGAGGCGTGCCCGTCCCAGTGGTTCTGCGGCCACTGCGGCGCCCCGCCGCCCGACAACCGGACTCCCGCCCCGCCCGCCCGCGTCTGCCCGTCGTGCGGGCTGGGCCTGCTGCTGGAGGCGCGCGCCGACGTCGCGCCCAGGCCCGAGGACGCGTTCATGATCGTCGACAGCTCGCTCCACGTCTGCGCGGTGTCGTCCGCGTGCGAGGAGCTGCTCGCGGTCGCCGAGACCGACGTCGTCAACCGGCCGGTGACCGAGCTGCTGACGCCGGCCGACGCCGAGGCGGCCGGGCCCGGGAACCTCGCGGCCGCGATCATGTGGGCCGCGCGCAGCGACGACGAGCCGCGGCGCGTGACCGTCCGGCCGGCGAACGTCTTCGGCGTGCGGATGCCGCTGCGCGTCGGCGCCTGCGGCCCGCCGCGCGCCGCGCTGCTCGTGCTCGAGTAGCGGCCCGCCCGCGTCGCGCCCCGGCCGTCCGCGGTGGCGCGCCCCGCTGCGTGCGGCGGTGCCGTCCGCGTCGGGTGGCCGCGCTCGCGCGCCGCGCATCGCCGATCGGATGCGCGTCCCGCCCGATCGGCGTGCTCGCGCGCCAGGACTCGGACGTCCGTCCATCGCGACGGGCGTCTTGGTGCACATTTCGTTGCGCAGCTTGTGCAAATGCGCGCAACCGACGATAACGCCGACACGATGAGCGGCATTCGAACCAATGCGGCGGCCGTCATGCTCGGCGTCAGCCCGAACACGCTGCGCAGCTGGGAGCGGCGCTTCGGCTACCCGTCGCCGGCGCGCACCAGCGGCGGCCACCGCCAGTACGACCTGCACGAGATCGAGGCGCTCAAGCAGGCCTTCGAGGAGACCCACAACGTCTCCTCCGCGATCGCGCTCGCCCGCCAGCGCGGCGAGGGGCCGCCGTCGTCGAGCCGGCTCGGCGCGGCGCTCGCCCGCTTCGACGAGGAGCGCGCCGGCCGGCTGCTGGAGGAGAGCCTCGCGGTGCGCTCGCTCGAGCGCACGGTGCAGGAGGTGCTGCTGCCCGCCGTCGCCGAGAAGCGCGCCGACGCCGCGGCCGCGGCCGAGTACGAGTTCGCCTGGCGCTACGCGACCGGCTGGCTGTCGGCGCTGCGCCGCGTCGCCCCGCCGGCGACCCGCCCGGAGGGCGTGCTGCTGCTCGACGCGAGCGTCCCGTGCGACCTCGAGGCGCTCCACGTGCAGGCGCTGGAGCTGATGCTGCGCCGCGCCGGCCTGCGGACGCTCACGCTCACGACCGGCCTCGACCCGGCGCGCCTCGGCCGCGCGCTGCGGGCGCTGCAGCCGCGCGCGCTCGTGCTCGGCGGCCGCCGCGCCGAGCTCGACGCCGTCGGCCGGCTCGTCTACGCCGTCCGCAGCGGCGCGCGCGACGTCGAGGTGTTCGACTTCGGCGGCGCGCTGCCCGACACCGGCGCGAGCACGGTCCGCCGCCTCGCCGCCGAGCCGATCGCCGCCTGCGAGGCAGTGCTCGAGGCCGTCGCCGCGCCGCCCGCGGCGGCGTTCGACGCCCGGCCGGCGCGCGAGCGCGCCGTGCGCTGACGCCGGGATCGGGTCGCCGCCGGCCGCGCGCTCGGTCGCGGCCCGTTCGGCGCAGCCCGTCCGCCGCGTCCGGCCGCGGGCCCCTTCGGCGCGCTCGCGACGGCGGGGCGGCGACGCCGAGCCGATCGCCGGCGCGGCCCTACAATCACACGGTCCATGTCCGAGCCCGTCCATCGCCCGGTCGATCCCCAGCAGTCGTTCCCCGCGCTCGAGCGGGAGGTGCTCGCGCGCTGGCGCGCCGAGGACGTCTTCAGGAAGAGCGTCGCGCGCCGCGCCGACGCGCCGCCGTGGATCTTCTACGAGGGCCCGCCGACCGCGAACGGCAGGCCCGGCGTCCACCACGTGCTCGCGCGCGTCTTCAAGGACATCTTCCCGCGCTACCGCACGATGCGCGGCTACCGCGTCGAGCGCAAGGGCGGCTGGGACACGCACGGGCTGCCGGTCGAGCTCGCGGTCGAGGCCGAGCTCGGCTTCGACTCGAAGGAGGACATCGAGCGGTACGGCATCGCCGCGTTCAACCAGCGCTGCCGCGAGTCGGTCTTCCGCTACCTCGAGGACTGGTCGCGGCTGACCGAGCGGATCGGCTACTGGGTCGACCTCGACGAGGCCTACCGGACGCTCGACAACGAGTACATCGAGTCGATCTGGTGGGCGCTGAAGGCGATCTGGGACAAGGGCCTCCTCTACGAGTCCTACAAGGTCGTCCCGCACTGCCCGCGCGACCAGGTGACGCTCTCCTCGCACGAGCTCGGCCAGCCGGGCGCCTACCGCGACGTCGTCGACCCGTCCGTCTACGTCCGCTTCCCCGTCGTCGCGCCGGCCGGCCCGCTCCAGGACGGCGACGAGCTGCTGATCTGGACGACGACGCCGTGGACGCTGCCGTCCAACGCCGCCGTCGCGGTCGATCCGGAGCTGACGTACGTGCGCGCCCGCCGCGCCGGCGACGACGCCGTCTTCGTGCTCGCCGAGGCGCTCGTCGCGCGCGTGCTCGGCGAGGACGCGACGGTGCTCGAGCGCTTCCCGGGCCGGGCGATCGCCGGCGCCGGGTACGCGCCGCCGTTCGACTTCATCCCCGACAGGGCCTTCGGCGAGCACGGCCACACCGTCCTGCTCGGCGACTTCGTCACCGCCGAGGACGGCACCGGCATCGTCCACACCGCGCTCGCGTTCGGCGAGGACGACTTCCGCCTCGGCGAGCAGCACGGCATGACGGTCGTCAACCCGGTCAAGCCGAACGGCACCTACGACGAGCGGATCGGCCCGTACGCCGGCCGCTTCGTCAAGGACTGCGACCGCGACCTCGTCGCGGACCTGCGCGCCCGCGGCCGCCTCCTGAGGGCCGAGGAGCACGAGCACGCCTACCCGCACTGCTGGCGCTGCGGCACGCCGCTGCTCTACTACGCCAAGCCCTCGTGGTACATCCGCACCTCGGCGATCCGCGACCGGCTGCTGGCCGCCAACGAGACCGTCACCTGGTACCCGCCGAACGTCAAGCACGGCCGCTTCGGCAACTGGCTGGAGGGCAACGTCGACTGGGCGCTGTCGCGCGAGCGCTACTGGGGCACGCCGCTGCCGATCTGGCGCTGCCCGGAGGGGCACGTGCACGCGATCGGCTCCTTCGACGAGCTCGAGCAGCGCGCGGGCGTGCGGCTCGAGGACGCCCACCGGCCGTACGTCGACGAGGTGACGTTCCCGTGCGGCGACTGCGGCAGGGAGATGCGCCGCGTGCCGGAGGTGATCGACGTCTGGTTCGACTCGGGCGCGATGCCGTTCGCGCAGTGGCACGCGCCGCACGAGAACCTCGAGCACTTCAGGGAGCGCTTCCCGGCCGACTACGTCTGCGAGGCGCTCGACCAGACGCGCGGCTGGTTCTACTCGCTGCTGGCCATCGCGACGCTCCTGTTCGACCAGTCGCCGTACAAGAACGTCGTCTGCCTCGGCCTCATCCTCGACGCCGACGGCCAGAAGATGTCGAAGTCGAAGGGCAACGTCGTCGTCCCCGACGAGGTGCTCGACCGCTTCGGCGCCGACGCGCTGCGCTGGTACTTCTTCACCTCCAAGCAGCCGTGGGACGGCTACCGCTTCTCGCTGGAGACGATCGCGGAGTCGGTCCGCCAGTTCCTCCTGCAGCTGTGGAACACCTACGGCTTCTACGTCATGTACGCGAACGCGAACGGGATGGCGCCGTCGAGGCTGCCCGACCCGCTCGCGTCGACCGACGACCTCGACCGCTGGGTCCTGTCGCGGCTGGGCGCGACCGTCGAGACGGTCGCCGAGCGGATGGACGACTACGACGCCACGAGCGCCGGCCGCGCGATCCAGGCGTTCGTCGACGACCTCTCGAACTGGTACGTGCGCCGCTCGCGCCGCCGCTTCTGGGACGGCGACCCGGCCGCGTTCGCGACGCTGCGCCACGCGCTCGTGACGGTCGCCCAGCTGCTGGCGCCGTTCACGCCCTTCGTCGTCGACGAGATCTACCGCAACCTCGTCCCGGACGGCGAGGTGAGCGTCCACCTGACCGACTTCCCGGCCGCGCCGCCGCGCGACGAGCGGCTCGAGCACGACATGGCGGTCGCGCGCGAGGCGGTCCGGCTCGGCCTCGCCGCGCGCGGCCAGTCGAAGATCAAGCTGCGCCAGCCGCTGCGCGCGGCCGTCGTCGTCGCGACCGGCCGCGAGCGCGCGGCGCTCGAGCGGCTCGCCGAGGTCGTGCGGTCCGAGCTCAACGTCAAGCAGCTGCGCTTCGCGGCCGCCGCCGACGAGCTCGGCCGGGTCGAGATCAAGCCGAACTACCGCGCGCTCGGGCCGCGCTTCGGCAAGGCGATGCCGAGGGTCGCGGCGGCGGTCGCCGGCCTGGACGCGGCCCGCGCGGCGGCGGCGCTGCGCGCCGGCGAGCGGGTCGCGATCTCCGTCGACGGCCACGACCACGAGCTCGGCGCCGACGACCTGATCGTCGCGATGCAGCCGCTGGAGGGCTACCAGCTCGAGCGCGAGGGCTCGCACGCGGTCGCGCTCGAGCTGGGGATCGACGACGAGCTGCGGCGCGAGGGCCTCGCGCGCGAGATCGTCCACGCGATCCAGGCGGCGCGCAGGCGGGCCGGGCTCGACATCTCCGACCGCATAACGCTCGTGCTCGACGGCGACGCGACGCTGCTGGAGGCGGCGCGGGCCCACGAGGCCTACATCGCCGGCGAGACGCTCGCGACGACGGTCAGCTACGACGGCGCGTGGCCCGGCGACGGCGACGGCGCCGCGGCGCAGGCGGTCGAGATCGAGCGGCGGCCGCTGCGCATCGCGGTCGCCCGCGCGGCCTAGCCGTCGCCCGCGCCCGCCGCGGCCGGCGCGCCGCCGGGCGCCCGGCGCGGCTCGAGCACGCGGTCGATCAGGCCGTAGTCGCGCGCCTCCGCGGCGGTGAAGTAGCGGTCGCGCTCGAGGTCGTCGTGGATCCGCTCCAGCGGCTGCCCGGTGTGGCGGGCGTAGATCTCCTCGATGCGGGCCCGCAGCGCGAGCGTCTCGGCGGCGTGGATCGAGATGTCGGTCGCCTGGCCCTGGAAGCCGCCGGATGGCTGGTGGTTGAGGATGCGGCTGTTCGGCAGCGCCATCCGCTTGCCGGGCGCGCCGCCGGCCAGCAGCAGCGACCCCATCGACATCGCGATCCCGACGCAGATCGTCGCGACGTCGGGCGCGATCAGCTGCATCGTGTCGTAGATCGCCAGGCCGGCGTAGACGACCCCGCCGGGGGAGTTGATGTAGAGGCTGATGTCCTTGTCGGGGTCGACCGCCTCGAGGTGGAGGAGCTGGGCGACGACGAGGTTGGCGACCTGGTCGTCGACGGGCTGGCCGAGGAAGATCACCCGCTCGTTGAGCAGGCGCGAGTAGATGTCGAACGAGCGCTCGCCGCGCGGGCTCTGCTCGATCACCATCGGGACGAGTGGCGTCATGGCGCGTCTCCGGTCGTCGGGTCGGGATGGATGTGCAACCGCGAGGTTGCGCATGAGTGGAGCGCTAGACTAGCAACCTCCCAGTTGCGCGATCGCGAGGAGCCGCCGATGCCCGCCGAGCCTGCCGCCGCCGTCCAGCGCGCCGTCGTCCTGCCGGTCGACCGCGCCCGCGCCTGGGCCGCGATCACCGACGCCGACGAGCTCGCCCGCTGGCTCGCCGACGAGGTCGAGCTCGAGCCGCGCGCCGGCGGCGCCGCGCGCTTCCGCTGGGCCGACGGCGCGACGCGCGTCGGCGTCGTCGACGAGGTGGAGGAGCAGCGCCGGCTCGTGCTGCGCTGGCGCGACGCCGACGGCGACGACGGGACGGCCGGCGCCGGCGACCGCGCCGCCGCCGACGGGCCGCGCGACGGCGAGTCGCTCGTCGAGCTGACGCTCGACGACGTCGCCGGCGGCACCCGCGTCTCCGTGCTCGAGGTGCGGCTCGACGCGCTGCGCCGCGGCGACGTGCCGCTGGCGCCGGCCGCCGCGCCGGCGCCGTGGGAGCCCCGGATGGCCGCGCTGTCGGCGCTGGCCGGCTGCGGCGCCGCGCTGCGGGCGTGAGCGCGCGGCCGGCACCCGACCCCGACGCGGCCGCCGGCGCCGTCTTCGCCGCGCTCGCCGACCCGACGCGCCGCGCGGTCGTGCGCGCGCTCGCGCGCCGCCCGACCGTGACCGCCAGTGCGCTCGCGCGCGAGCTGCCGGTCACGCGCCAGGCGGTCGCCAAGCACCTCGCCGCGCTCGCCGCCGCCGGCCTCGTGACGGCGACGAGGGCCGGCCGCGAGACCCGCTACCGGCTCACGCCCGACCCGCTCGACGACGCGATCGCGTGGATGGCCGCGGTCGGCGGCGCGTGGGACGCGCGGCTCGCCCGCCTGCGCCGGCACGTCGCCGGCGCGGCGGACGACGGGGACGGCGCTGCGCGCTAGGCGGCGAGCGCCGGCTCGAGCTCGGCCTCGAGCTTGCGCTTCGGGTAGGCGCCGACGACCTTCTTCGCGATCGCCCCGTGCTTGAAGAGGATCAGCGTCGGGATCGAGAGGACGTCGTAGGCGACCGCCGTCCTCTGGTTGTCGTCGACGTTGAGCTTGACGATCTTCAGCTGGTCGCCCTTCTCGGCGGCGATCTCCTCGAGCACCGGGGCGACCATGCGGCACGGGCCGCACCAGGGAGCCCAGAAGTCGACGAGGACGGGCACGTCCGACTCGATGACCTCGGCCTGGAAGTTGTCGTCGTTGACCTCGGTGATGGTGCCTGCCATGGGGGCTCCTTGCACGATGTTCGGCGTTGATACTTCACGAAGTATAGTGGCCGCCCGGCGGCGGGCCGGCCCCGCCGCGCCGGCGGCGACGGGTCCCAGGCTAGGCTCCCACCCCGATGGCCGACCCGACCAACCGCGAGATCGCCGCCAGGCTGGACGAGCTCGGCGACCTCTACGAGCTCGACGGCGCGATCATCCACCGCGTCGTCGCGTACCGCAACGCCGCCAAGGCGGTGCGCGACGCGGCCACCTCCGTCGCCGCGCTCACGCGCGCCGGGCGCGTCACGACGCTGCCCGGCATCGGCGCGACGCTCGAGGTCAAGCTCGTCGCGCTGCTGGAGACCGGCGACATCCCCCAGGCGGCGCGGCTGCGCGAGCGGTTCCCGCCCGGCCTGCTGGAGCTGACGCGGCTGCCCGGCCTCGGCCCCAAGCGGGCGCGCCGGCTGTGGGAGGAGCTCGGGATCGACTCGCTCGCCAGCCTCGAGACGGCCGCCAGGCAGCAGCGGATCCGCGACCTGAGGGGGTTCGGGCCCAGGGCCGAGCGCAACATCCTCGCCGCGATCGCGCGCGCGACCGCCGCCGGCGACGACGGCGAGGCGCGCGTCGTGCTCGACCGCGCGCTCGAGGTCGGCGAGCGGATCGTCGCCGCGCTGCGCGCCCACCCGGCTGCGCAGCGGGTCGAGCTGGCCGGCTCGGCGCGGCGGTGGGCCGACAGCGTCCGCGACCTCGACGTCGTCGCGGCCGCCGACGACGCCGGCGCGCTCGCCGACGCGCTCGTCGCGCTCGAGGAGGTCGAGGCCGTGCTCGCGCGGGGCGAGCGCGGCGCGCGCGTGCGGACCCACCGCGGCCTCGAGGTCGACCTCAAGGTCGTCGCGCCCGACCAGTTCGGCAACCTGCTCCAGCACTTCACCGGCTCCAAGCAGCACAACGTCGCGCTGCGCGAGGCGGCGGTCCGCCGCGGGCTGCACGTCTCCGAGTACGGGATCCTCGACGACGCCACCGGCGAGACCGTCCGCTGCGCGACCGAGGAGGAGGTCTACGCCGCGCTCGGCTACGCCTGGATCCCGCCGGAGCTGCGCGAGCACCGCGGCGAGCTGGAGGCGGCCCGCGACGGCGGCGCCGGGCTGCCCGAGCTCGTGACCGAGGCCGACCTGCGCGGCGACCTCCACTGCCACACCGTCGCCTCGGACGGCAGGGCCGACATCGAGGAGATGGCGCAGGCGGCGCTGGCGCTCGGCTACGAGTACCTCGCGATCACCGACCACTCGGCCTCGCACGGCTTCGGCAACGAGGTCTCCGCCGCGCAGCTGGAGGTGCAGATCGAGCGGATCCACGCCGCCAACGCGGCGATCGACGGGATCGAGCTGCTCGCCGGCAGCGAGGTCAACATCCTCCCCGACGGCTCGCTCGACTACCCCGACGAGCTGCTCGCCCGCCTCGACTGGGTGATCGCGAGCGTCCACTCGTCGTTCCAGCTCGGCGAGGCGGCGATGACGGACCGCATCGTCGCCGCGATCGAGCACCCGCACGTCGACGCGATCGGCCACCTGACCGGCCGCAAGATCGCCGCCCGGCCGCCGTACGCCGTCGACGTCGAGCGCGTGATCGAGGCGGCCGCGCGCACCGGCACGATGCTCGAGATCAACGGCGCGCCGGACCGTCGCGACCTCGACGACGTCCACGCCCGCGCGGCGGCGGAGGCGGGCGTGCCGATCCTCGTCGACTCCGACGCCCACCGGCCGTCGACGCTGCGCAGCAGCCGCCGCTTCGGCATCGCGACCGCCCGGCGCGCCTGGCTGACGCCCGACCAGGTCGCCAACACGCAGCCGTGGCCGGCGTTCGCGCAGCTCATCAAGCGCCGCCGGAGCCGCTAGCCGCCCGCGGCGAGGCGCGCGGTCAGCTCCTCCAGGCGGTCCATCGACTCGACCACCCCGCGCTCCATGCCGGCCGCGATCATCGCGTCGCGGTCCTCCACCGACTGGAAGAGCGCGACGGCCCGCAGCACCGTCCTGCCGTCGCGCTCGTGGAAGGTGAGCGTCTCGAACGAGACGTGGCCGGGCGCGCCGTCGTATTCGAACGTGCGCGTGATGCCGCCCTCCACCGACGGCTCGCCGTGGTGGACGCCGCGGAAGCCGTGCTCGGCGCCGTCCTCGTCGATCTGGACCATCCGCCAGCGGCCGCCGTGGCGGACGTCGTGCTCGTCGATGCGGGTCCTCAGCCGCCGCGGCCCGAGCCACTGCGCGACGAGCTCCGGCTCGAGGTGGGCGCGCAGCAGCAGCGCGGCGGGCGCGTCGAGCTCGGTGTCGATCACGATCACGGGCACGTCGGGCGCGGCGGTGATCCTCGGCCTGGCCATGGCGGGCTCCCTTCGGGGGCGGTGGCGGTCGACCGGCGCGGCGGCGCGGGCGGCCGCGCGGGCCGCGACGCCGCCGCCCAGGGGCGGCTGTGGTGGTGGACTAGAGCGCGATCGCGCCGCCGTCAAGCGGCCCGGCGCGTCAGCGCCCGCCGGCGGTCAGCGCAGCAGCGCCGGCAGGACCCGCTCGCGCACGGTCGCCTCGAACGCGGTGCGCCGGTACGGGGCCAGCAGCGCGGCGGCGCGCGCGGCGTAGTCGTCGGGCGGGGCGTCGAGCGCGATCCGCAGCGCGCCGGCGAGGTCGTCGGCGACGAGGCGCGGGTCGAGCGCGCGCGCGAGCTCGCGCGCCGGGTACGGGCCCGGCGCCGGCGTCGTGACGAGCCGGCAGCCGTCGGCGAGCGCCTCCAGCTGGGCGATCCCGTGGTCCTCGC
>ERZ777003.3578-NODE-3578-length-14790-cov-4.914082_pt1 | contig 14790 bp, 4 predicted proteins | sample MGYA00374956_ERZ777003 | MGnify/ENA primary metagenome ERZ777003 (study PRJEB29302, sample SAMN06268252) | bioreactor metagenome | isolation source: Joint BioEnergy Institute, California, USA | place: USA:Joint BioEnergy Institute, California, USA | collected... | reverse complement strand
ACAGCATTTCGTTCAGCAATGTGGATGCGGCGGGCAATGAAGGTCCGCGCTCGACGCCGTTCGAAATCACGGTCGATACCAAGGCACCGACCACTACGCCGACTTTGGGCGGCGTAATGGACGACGTCGGTGACATCCAAGGCCCGATCGATTCGGGCGATGAGACCGACGACCAGCGGCCGACGTTCAACGGCTCCGGCGCGGAACCGGGCGGTTGGGTGAATATCTACGACGGTGACGACCTCATTGGCAGCGTGCCAGTCAACGCGGACGGCACGTGGAGCTTCACGCCGGAAGAGCCGCTCGACAACGGTCCGCACAGCATCACTTTCGTGAACGCCGATGCGGCAGGCAATGAAGGTCCGCACTCGGCGCCGTTCGAAATCATCGTCGACACTGAAGCGCCGACGAACGCGCCGATCGTGAACGGCGTGGTCGATGACTTCGGTTTGATCAAAGGCGCGCTCGACTCGGGCGACGCGACGGACGATGCGACGCCGACGTTCAATGGCTCGGGTGCCGAGCCCGGCTCGACGATTCGTGTCTACGACGGCGATCAGGTGATCGGCCAGACGACCGTCAATCCAGACGGCACCTGGAGCTTCACGCCGGATGAGCCGCTCGACAACGGTCCGCACAGCATCTCTTTTACCAACGTGGATACGGCCGGCAACGAAGGTCCGGCCTCGCCGGCATTCCTTCTCGACGTCGATGCCACGCCGCCCGCTGCGCCAGTGCTGGGTGAGGTCGAGGACGATGTCGGTGATCATATGGGAGTACTGGGGCTCAACGACGCGACGGACGATGCGACGCCGACGTTCAATGGCTCGGGTGCCGAGCCCGGCTCGACGATTCGTGTCTACGACGGCGATCAGATGATCGGCGAAACGACCGTCAATCCGGACGGCACCTGGAGCTTCACGCCGGACGAAGATCTCGACGATGGCGAGCACAGCATTTCCTTCACCGTCGTCAATGCGCTCGGTAACGAGGGTCCGCCTTCCGAACCGTTCATCGTCAATATCGACGCCACTGCCCCGGAGGCACCGGCGGTGGGCAGCGTCATCGATGACTACGGGCTGATCAAAGGCGAGCTCGACTCGGGCGACGAGACGGACGATCCGCGTCCGACGTTCAATGGCTCGGGGGCCGAGCCGAACTCGACCATTCGCGTCTACGACGGCGACGATTTCATCGGCCAGACGACGGTCGATGAGTACGGCAACTGGAGCTTCACGCCAAGCGCGAACTTGAGCAACGGCCCGCACGAGATCACGTTCACGAACGTGGACGCGCTGGGCAACGAAAGCGAGCGATCCGAACCGTTCATCGTCAATGTCGATGCCACGCCGCCGGCTGCGCCGGTGGTGAGTCAGGTCGAGGACGATTGGGGCGACGTCAAAGGTTTGCTCAACTCGGGCGATGCGACGGACGACACGACGCCGACGTTTTCGGGATCGGGTATCGATCCTGATTCGAAGATCCGCATCTACGACGGCAATGAGCTGCTCGCCGAGATCCCGGTCGAAGCTGACGGCAGCTGGAGCTACACGCCTGAGCTCGAGAATGGCCTGCACAGCATCACGTTCACGGTCGTCAACGAGCTCGGGAATGAGAGCGCGCCATCCGAGCCGTTCTTGCTCGAAGTCGATACCGAGGCGCCGACGGCGGTGCCGGTATTGGGCGCTGTCTACGACGACATCGGCGACATCAAGGGCGAGATCGATGCCGATGGCGTGACGGACGACCGTCGTCCGCTGTTCACGGGAACCGGCGCGGAAGCGAACGCGAAGGTGAACGTCTACGACAACGGCACGCTGATCGGCTGGACGATGGCGGACGAGCACGGCAATTGGGAGTTCACGCCGTCGGCGGATCTGGCGGAAGGGGAACGTCGCATTACGTTCCAAGTCGAGGACGCAGCCGGCAACAAAGGTCCGATGACCGATACGCCGTTCGTGTTCACGATCGACGTCACGGCGCCGAATGACCCGCCCACCCTTCAGGTCTGGGACGATCGGCAGCCCAGCATCGGCGCGTTGACGAACAACGGTACGACGAACGATCCACAGCCGACGTTCTCGGGCTCCGGTGTGGAAGAGGGCGCCACGATCAACGTCTACAAGGGCGGAGTGCTGATCGACAGCGTTGAGGTGCTACCGGACGGCACGTGGAGCTACGAGCCGCCCGAGGAGCTCGCCGACGGCGAGCACAGCTACCAGTTCAGCATCGTCGACGCGGCCGGTAACGAAGGCCCGAAGAGCGATTCGTTCGTGTTCACGGTGGATACGCAGGTGCCCACCACGGAAGCCCTCATCGACGCGATCACGCCGGATACCGGCGAGACGGGCGACTTCGTGACCTCCGCGAAGCAGGTCACGATCCATGGCCATCTCACCAATCCGCTGGCCGAAGGCGAACGTCTGCAGATCGCCGTTGATGAGTGGGACGACGAGGGCGACTGGGTGACCGTAACGCCCACCGGAACGAGCTGGCAGTACGACCTCCCAGAGGAGTTGAGCGACGGCATCCACACGTTCCGTACGCGTATCGTCAGCGCCTCCGGCATCGAAGGAAATGTCAATGCGCGGGACATCACCGTCGACACGACGGCGCCGGCGGGAATCTCGATCGACGGAATGGATGGGGATACGGGCGTCCCAGACGATTTCGTTACCTCATCTTCGTCGATCACGGTGCGCGGCACGCTCGATGAGGCGCTCGGATCAGACGAACTGGCGCAGATCTCCATCGATGGGGGCGTCAATTGGATCAACGTCGCCATCGATGGCGACGGTATCCATTGGTCCTACGAGGACGCGCGCAACCTTGGAGAAGGTCAGTACGAGTATCTGATCCGCACCATCGACAAGGCAGGCAACGTCACGTCGGGTGCCCCCGTGACGGTGACGGTCGACAAGACTGCGCCGGCCGGCGCGGCGATCGACGAGATCTCGAGCGACACGGGTCTGAGCGACGCCGATCTCATTACCAGTTCGACGAGCTTCGACGTCCATGGCCATCTCTATGCGCCGCTCGCCGACGGAGAGTATGTCGAGTTCTCGATCAACGGCGGCGTCTGGACGCAAATCGACGTCAACGAGGGCGAGATGACTTGGGCCCACAGCGTGGGCGGCCTCGTGGAAGGTCCCAACACGCTGCAGGTGCGGGTCGTCGACAAGGCCGGCAATGAGAGCGCGGTGTCGACTCGCACGGTGATCGTCGATACGCAGGCGCCGGCGATGATGGCGATGCCGACCTTCACGGACAGCATCGAGCTTGCTGTCGGCGGCATCGCGAACGGCAGCACGACCAACGATGCCTCGCCGGTCATCAGCGGCACGGCCGAGCCGAACTCGATCGTTCGCATCTACAGCGCGTATGACACGGACCCCTACGGCCCGCCCGTGGAGGTACTGGTCGATGCGGACGGGAACTGGACTTATGCGCCGCCGAAGCTGGATGACGGTCCGTGGCATTGGTACTTCACGAACGTCGATGTGGCGGGCAACGAAGGCCCGCCGACGGCGGTGTTCACATTCGAGGTGGACACGCAGGATCCGCCGGCCGCCACGATTCTCTCGCTGGTCAACGATACGGGAGTGTCGACCAGCGACTTCATCACCTCGAGCACGACGATCACGCTGAACGGTTCGTTTGCGGCCGAGCTGCAGCCGGGCGAGACGGCATGGATCTCGGCCGACGGCGGCGCCACGTGGCATGAGATTACGGATATCTCGGGTACGGACTGGACGTGGACCGATTCGACGCCGCGCACAGACGGCACGTACTACTACGAGGTGTACGTGCGAGATGCGGCCAATAACGTCGGTCCGAGCGATACGAAGAAGGTGGTCGTGGATGCCACTGCGCCCGATCCGATCACGATCGACTCGATCGCCGTGGATACGGGCATTTCGCCGAACGACTTCGTGACCTCGGCCACACCGGTGGAGCTCAGAGGCACTCTCTCGCGCGAGCTTGCGACCGGCGACAACGCCGAAACGGCGCAGATCTCTCTCGACAACGGTGCAACGTGGATTGATCTGCACGTCGTCGGCACGCAATGGTCGTACATCGACAGCAGCGCGGTGACGGACGGCGATTACGAGTATCAGGTACGCATCATCGACCTAGCGGGCAACGTCAGCGCGATCGCGACGCAGATCGTGACCATCGACACGGGTGCGCCGCCGCCTGCGAGCATCACCGGCATCACGCCCGACATGGGAGAGGAAGGCGACTTCATCACTGCCTCCACGATGGTCAGCGTGCATGGAACCGTGGGCTTGGCATTCGGCGACGGCGATCGAGTGCAGGTTTCCTACGATGGCGGCGCAACGTGGCACGACGCCGCCGTCACCGGTACGAATTGGACGTTCGACGATCCGCGCTCGCTCACTGACGGCAGCTACACATATCAGGTGCGCACGATCGATGCAGCCGGCAACGTCACGACGGGCGGTTCGCAGCTGGTGGTCGTGGATACGCAAGCGCCGTTGCATGAGGTCTTCATCGATTCGATCGACGCCGACACCGGGGTTTCGAGCAGCGACTTCGTCACGAGCGACGATACGCCGACGATTCGCGGTCACTTGAGTGCACCGCTTGGGCCCGACGAATTCGTCGAGATCGTGGTGGACGACGGATCGTCGTACTCCGCGTCGTACGTCGCGACTGTCGACGGCACGAACTGGAGCGTGACCGTCGATCAGCTTCCGGAGGGAGACTACACGATCCTGGCAAGAGTGCTGGATCTGGCCAGCAATGCCAGCGGCACTGCGGTCGCGAATCTGACGATCGATCTTACGCCGCCGCCCGCCGCGATCGTGCAGCATTATGTCGACGACGTTGGCTCGAGCACGGGCAACTTCGGCGACGGGACGACGACGGACGACGCTTCGCCGCAGCTCGTCGGCACGCTCAGTGCTCCGGCGGAGGCCGGCTGGCAGTTGCGCGTTTATGACGGTGCGGATTTGCTCGGCACGGTGAACCTCACCGCGGGGCAGACCGACTGGACGTATCAACTCACCGGTCTCGCCGACGGCCCGCACAGTCTCTCAGTCGTCGTCGTGGATGCTGCGGGACTGACGAGCGACCCCGTGTCGTTCGACATCAATGTCGACACGACGCCGCCGGTCGTTACGGCGCTCTCCATCGATGGCATCGATACGGATACTCACCTACTGAATCCGCTCGATAAGAACAGCGACAACGACTTTGTTACGCGCGCTACGCAGATCGTGGTGCGGGGTACGGCAAACTTCGAAGTCGGCGGCATCCTGCAGATCAGCAGCGACGGCGGCGCCACCTGGACGAACGTGACCAACATCAACGGTAGCGGCGAGTGGGAGTACGTCGATCCGACGACGCACACCTCGGACGTGACCTACATCGTGCGCGTCATTGATACGTTCGGCCAGGTATCTCCGGTCACGGCCGAGCGGACCGTTACGATCGATCTCGTTGCGCCGTTGGCTACGACGTTGGCGCCTGTGCTTACGGCGGACTACGACACCGGCGTCGTCGGCGACAACGTCACGTCGGCCACGACTATCACGTTCTCCAGTGCCGACAGCGGCCTTAAGGATCCGTCAGCGAGGATCCTGCTGGTGAACGACGTCAACCGTAACGGCATCTTCGACGTCAACGACTCGATCCTCGGGATGGATGTCTCCCCGGGCGGCACGTGGTCGATCACTGCGAACTTGCTGCCTCACGGCGAGTACTCGCTCGGATTCGTACAGGTGGACGCGGCGGGCAACTATTCCCCCTTGTCGCCGACGACGAAAATCAGCGTGTATGCTGCCGACAATCACGAGCCCGGAGACTTCGTCGGCGTCTCACCGTCTTCGACGAACGATTCCCATGTCGGCATGGCGGCCGGCATCAGCCCGCTCGGCGCGCTGCAGTTGGGTATCCGGCACGCCGTGATCACGCAGACCACTCTCACCGGAGGCACCACCTCCACTCACGGGAACCCCGCTTCGAGCACGATCACAAACGGCACGTTCCTGGACTTCAATCGCGACGGTTATATCGACTACGCCACGTCGGACAACGTCTATAGCGACAAATCGCAGACGATCTTCGTGGGCCAGCCGGATGGAACGTTCGAGGACCAGCGCTTCCCCATCGGCAACTATACGGTCGCGCGCGGCGGCGTCGTCGCCTTCGATAAGGAGGGCGACGGCTATCTCGATCTCATCTGGGGCGATTGGGGTAGTGACAATCTCCCCGGCATGATCGTCAACAACGGCGGCAGCCTGGCGGCGGGGAACGTCCTTGCCTCCGGACTCACGATCTATCCGGACCGTGAATTCTCAGGGGTCGACATCGACAACGACGGCGACATCGATCTCGCGCTGCATTCGTATCGCATCAACGGCACGCTGAGCGCCTATGCCTTCACCTTGCTGAGCAACGACGGCTCGGGGGCGTACTCGATCGCTCAGACCCTGCCGAATATCTTCAACAACACGTCAGACGAAGCGGGCACCGCCGTATCGATGACGTGGGCCGATTTCGACGGCGACGGCGATCTGGATCTCTATCTGAACCGCACTTACAACTCCAACGTGAGCGGCATCTTCCTCAATGAAGGCGGCACGTTGAGCGGCGTGAAGATTGCGATCGGCGATACGACGAACGCGCTCGCCGGTGCTGTGTCAGTGGCCGTCGACTGGAACCATGACGGACGCATGGACATCGTCGAATTCGCGCGGCCGAACACGACCGGGCCGATTCAGCTGTATCTCAATACGAGCCGCGGCGGTGAGTTGAGTTTCGATGCCCCGACGATCCAGTTGGCCACCGGCGTTGTGAACATCGGCGGCGGCGCAGCGGTCGACTACGACTGGGACGGCGACGTCGATATCGTCTACTCGGCCTCCACGACAGGACAGATCCGGTCGATCGAGAACCTGAACCAAGTGCAGGACGGCACGAGTTTGCACCTGCGTATCCTGGATCGCGAAGGTTTCAACGTGTTCTACGGCAACACGGTGCAGCTCTTCGACTCGCAGGGCCGGCTGGTTTCGACTCAGATCATCAACCCGCAATCCGGTGTGGGTACGAACGATAGTAGCGGCATCGTGCACTTCTACGGGCTCTCGCAGTACGAGACCTATACGGTGGCGTTGGTGCGCTCGGTCAATGGCGTTTCGCAGGATGTGTCCGGCGTCGCCAGCCTGAGCTCCGGCGCTGCAAGTCTCGAGATCGTCGAATTCGTCAATAGCACGTGGACCGGCTTGCGTCCGGGCGCGTCGAGAGGTGCATACGTACTCGTCGCCGAAGCCGATGGCGACGTCAACGGCGGTTCGTACGCCGGCACAGGTTACAACGACACCTTCTTCGGTACCGCCGGTGACGATACGTTCATCGGCGGCGGCGGCTGGACCTTTGCTATCGCCGGTCCTTCGGTTTGGGACGCCGATGGCGGCATGGACATCGTCGATTACAGCGCCGACACCGCGGGCGTCACGGTGAGGCTCTACGACGGATCTGCCGAAGGAGCGGCGCAGGGCAATGACACCCTGATCGGCATCGAAGGTGTCCGCGGCGGTTCGGGGAATGACCTGCTCGTCGACAGTGCGGGCAACAACTTGATCGAAGGTCGCGGCGGCTTCGACCAAATCACTCTCATGTACGGCGGTCAGGACGTCGTCGTCTACCAGCTGCTCGATCCGCTCGATGCGACCGGCGGCAACGACGAGGACATCATCTACAACTTCACGGTGGGCGATACTCGCACCGAGTTGAACACCGACGTGCTCGATCTGCGCGGTCTGCTGAAGAGCTACACCGGTCCGGCGAGCGTCCACTGGGATGTGACGCAGAATGCGTTCGTGCTCGATGAGGCCGCACGCGGTCTGCTCGACTACATCAACGTCACCGTGTCGGGTACCGATACGCTCGTTCAGGTCGACCTGGCGGGTACGGGCAACTTCACGACCCTCCTCACGCTCACTGATGTACAGACCTCGCTCGAGGAGCTGCTCGGCAATGGCCAACTGTGGGTGGGATCGTCCCATACGTTGCCTCATATCGTGGTGAATCAGCTCAGTACCTCGGATACGACGCCGATTATCACAGGCACGCTTGCTGCCGGGCTCAGTGCCGGACAGACAATGCGGGTATTCGTCAATGGCGTCGCTTACGATGCAGTCGTGGATCCGTTGAACCACACTTGGTACATCGAGGTGACGACGCCGCTCGCAGCGGGTACATACAACGTCTCCGCAGGTGTGTGGAATGCCGATGGGACCCTGGCGATGCGAGATCTCACGATCGGAGAGCTCACGATCGCGCCGCCGCCGAGCGTCAGCTTCGGCGGCGAAGGCGGTGCGAGCAACAAGGCGACGGCGCTCACTCTCGGCGAACACGGCGTCTGGCGCATCTTCTCCAACGACACCGTGTACGACAGTACTGCTGTCAACGGAGCAACGCTGGGTAACTACTCGTCGCAGTCCGTTACCGTCTCCGGTCAGAACACGCAGAACGCGACGTTCATGGACTACAACCGCGACGGCTATATGGACATCTTCGGCATCGACCAGGCCTATGCCGACGGTCAGCAATCGTGGGCCTATAACGGCAGCACGTACACGCCGTTCCAGGTCGGCGGTTCGGGCAACACGAGCGCCGAGGTGTACTCTTGGTACGGCGGCATCGCGGCTTACGACAAGCTCGGTAGCGGTTATGTCGGTCTCGTCTACGGCGACGAAACACCGAACGATGCCGAAGCGGGCGGCGGCTACGATACCCAGTTCGTGCTCAACAACGGCGGCACGTTCATCAAGGACGGCAACTACGTGTACAGCAACACCGGCAGCCCGGCGCCGACAAATACCAACAACGCGACGCCCGACAAGGAGATTTCGGGTGTGGACATCAACAACGACGGTACGGTCGACATCGTCTACCACGCCACGACCGGCACCAATTACCGGGATGCAACGCGCACGACGACCAGCAGCAACGAATATCGACTCGTGGTCGTGACGAATGTGGGCGACGGCTCGCTCTACAGTAGCCAGGTCATCGACAACGTCTTCCATCACTACACGGGCACGACGTCGTACGCGCCGTCCATGACCTGGGCGGACTTCAACGGCGATGGTTACATGGACTTGTTCCTCGGACGTGGGCGCATGACGCCGACCGGTACGTTCGGCGATTCGTTCGCCAGCCGTATCCTGTACAACGACCACGGCACGCTGGTGCAGTCGTTCCTCGGCGACAACGTCGAGGGCGGTGCATCGCTCGCTCTCGATTGGAATAGAGACGGCCTCATGGATGTGATCGAGCTGCCGGAGTACAACATCTCGACGGCGAGCCCCGTCAATCTGTACACCAATAACGGCGACGGAACGTTCACGACGACGCAGCTCGCCAATGTGACGACATCGGACGACATCACCGGGGCGGTGGCATTCGACCTCGACTGGGACGGCGACAAGGATCTGGTGTACTTCACTCGTACCGGCAATACGAAGTACATCGCCAACGAGTCGACGCCGTCGGGTGGCTCATTGCATCTGCGCATCGTGGATGCCGAGGGTATCAACGTCTTCTACGGCAATACCGTGCAGCTGTACGACTCGGCAGGCAATTGGGTCGCGAGCCAGATCATCAATCCGCAGTCGGGAATGCAGACGAACGACAGCACGGCTATCGTCGATTTCCACGGCCTCGACGAGAACGAGACCTATACGGTGGTCATGCTGCATCACACGGGCGGTGTGTCGAACGACATCGGCGGCATCGCGAACGCAGGCGGCAATGCGATCGAACGGGTCAACGCGGCCTGGACCGATCTCAAGGTCGGCGCGGCGCATGACGCTTATGTGCTCACCGCTGAGGCGGGCGACAACGTCGCCGACACCATCGGCCCCGGCGTCGTCGGCACCGGTTACAACGATCGCGTGTTCGCGACCGCGGGCAACGACGTCTACAACGGCGCCGGCGGCTGGCACAACGGCGAGTGGAGCAACACGGGCGGCGAGGACGTCATCGACTTCAAGCTCGCGGGCAACACCGCCGTGACGGTGGATCTGAACGTCACGACCGCGCAGAACACGGGCTTCAACACGGCGACCCTTCTCAACTTCGAGGGTGTTGCGGGCGCCGCTGGCGACGACGTGTTCATCGGCAATGACGGCGACAACATCTTCGAAGGTCGCGGCGGCAACGATCAGATCGACCTCGGCGGCGGTCAGGACACGATCCTCTTCCGCCTGCTGAACGCAGTGGATGCCACGGGCGGCAACGGTGCCGATACGATCGCCGGCTTCAAGGTGGGTCTGTTCGAGGCGACGCCGGGTGCCGATCGCATCGTGCTGGAGGATCTGCTGATCGGTTATACGCCGGATGCGGACGGCGCTGCGCACTACGTGAACGGCGTGGCGACGCTCGATGCTGGCGAGACGATCGATCAGTACCTGCAGGTGACGGTCGTGGACGGCAACACGGTGATCAGCATCGACCGCGACGGTGCGGGCGGCGACTTCGGCTTCGAGGTCATCGCGACGCTCGAGGGCGTCACGACCGATCTCGAGACGCTGCTCGCGAATCACCAGCTGGTGGTTGCGTAAACATGAAGAAGGCCCTCTCCCGGCTGGGGGAGGGCCGAAGCTTGGGCTCGAAGCGGAGTTTCGGACGCTCTGTATGAGCGACAGGGCGAGCGCGCGAGGCTGTCAACTCGGCCGCGCGGGCAGCTCTAACGTGACTCGCGTACCGCCCAAGGGGCTGCGCGCGATGTCGAGGCCGCCGCGATACATCTCGGTGAGGTCGCTCACGATCGCAAGTCCCAATCCGCTACCGGGCATTTTCTCGTCGAAGCGCTGACCGCGTTCGGTCGATCGCTGCGCTTCGGTTTCGTTCATGCCGGGGCCGTCGTCGTCGATCGTGATTCGCAGCCTGTTGCCTGCGAGCAGGGCTCTCGCGTCGACCCGCGTGCGGGCCCACTTGCACGCATTGTCGAGCACGTTGCCGAGCATTTCTTCGAGATCTTCGGCGTCCCCTGCGAAGCTCAATCCGTGCGGGCATTCGTACGAGAGTGCGAGTTGCCGGCCGGCATGCATGCGCCGCATACCCTCGATCAATGCATGCAGGATCGGTCCGACTTCCGTGGCTAGTCCCGGCCGTGGTCCGGCGCTGGCGGCGCGTGCGAGCTGGCGGTCGATGAGTCTTTGCACCGTATCCAGCTGCGCACGTTGTTCGTCGTGCTCGTGACCTTTAAACGAGCTGCGCAGAATCGCGAGCTGTGTTTTCAGGGCGTGCGCGAGATCGGCTGCGTTGCCGCGCGAACGCTCGAGTTGCTGGCGGTCGTGATCGATGAGCGTGTTGATTTGCTCGACGAGCACGTCGATCTCGCGCAAGCCGGTCGCGTTCAGATGGGTCTGCTGTCCGGTACGGATGCGATCGATCTCCCGGGCGACGGCGCGCAAGGGGCGGAGACCGATGGCAACCTGGCTCGCCACCGCAGTCAGAAGTCCCGCGCCAAGGACGATCAGGGACAACCAGAGCAGGCGATCGAAGCTGCGAACCTCGGACTGTACTTCTTTGAGATTGCCAGTAACTGCGAAAGTGACCGGACGGCTTGCGCCGGGTAACTCGACCGTTCGCTCGACGATGCGCACGTCGGCGCCGGCCGCATCGACGAACGTGCGTTTGATCACCTGCGTGCTGCCTGTTCGCGGCTCGAGCGGAAATGGCTGATCCCACAGCGAGCGCGAATGCAACGTTTTGTCGCCGTCGTCGACGACCCAATACCACCCGGAATACACCTGCTCGAAACGCGGATCGGGAAAAGTCCGCGCTAAGGCGATATCGCCGGTCGCGTGAACTTCCGCCGAGCCGATCAACATGAGTAGCAGATCCTGCAGTCGATCGTCGAAGTCTTCGGCGGTGACGGCGCGAAAGCTGAGCGCGAGCGCGACGCCGCCGAGGGGGATGGCAATGGCAAGCCACACGAGCGCGGCGACGAACAATCGTACGCGTAACGAACCGATTCGGCGTGGCGGTGGGTTAGAGCGAGTCACGGTTCAAGGTTGCTTGGCGCTCGGGTCTGCCAGCATGAATCCCCGCCCGCGAATCGTCGTGATCAGCGATGCGCCGATCTTGCGGCGAATGCGGCTGACGAGCACATCGAGCACGTTCGAATCGCGCTCCGCATCGTGTTCGTATACGTGATCGTAAAGCTCGGTGCGGCTGACGACTTGTCCTTGACGATGCATGAGGTAGGCGAGGATCCGATACTCCTGGGCCGTAAGATCGAGCGGCTCGCCGGACAACGTGAAGCGGCCTGCATTCGCATCGTGTACCAGCGGGCCGCATTGCAGCGTCGGTGTCGCGTGACCGGCGCTGCGGCGAATCAGCGCATTCAAGCGCACGACGACTTCGTCCATTTCGAACGGCTTGGTGAGATAGTCGTCGGCGCCGGCGTTGAAACCGGCGAGCTTCTCGTGCCAGCGGCTGCGTGCAGTGAGGATCAGGACGGGCGTGCGAATTCCGGCGGCGCGCCACGATTCGAGCACCGACAAGCCGTCCATCTTGGGCAAGCCGAGATCGAGCACGATGGCATCGTAGGTCTCGGTAGAACCCAAGAACTGCGCGCGTGGACCGTCGTGCGCAACATCGACGACGAAGCCGGCCTCCGTCAGGCGGGCGGCGATGCGTTCGGCGAGCTTGGGCTCATCTTCTGCGAGCAGGATGCGCATCAGTCGTCATCGTCGTCGTCATCGTCTTCTTCTTCGACCGAAAGCCGTTGACCGGTACGACCATCGTACTCCACTTCGATGACGCGGCCTTGGTCCGTCAGGATCTCGATTTCGTAAATGTACCGGCCCGAGCGTTTGCGTTCGAGCTCGACCTCGATCACCTTGCCGCCGAACTCCTTTAGGGCAGCGGCGAGGATCTCGGAGAGCGGTCGAAGCTCCCCGCGAGCCACGGCGCGACGCGCTTCCTCAGGCCCGACATCGTCGGCACGGATGCCGGCGAACGTACCGAGCAGCAAGGCGGTAATAACGAGTAATTGGACGATACGGAGCATGCGTAGATTCTGCCGATTCAGTCGTTAACGAATCGTGAATCGCGTGCTCACAACCGGTTAATGGCCTGCATGTAAAGCTCTCGCTCGACTGCTGAGGCAGGTCCATCAATCGAGGAGTTTTTGCAATGAAGATGAAGACGACACTTGTAGCGCTTGCGGCTTTGGCGTTGGGTATGGCGGGCGCATCCGGTCTTGCTGTTGCGCAGCTGGCGGATGCGAAAACCGAGCTGACGCTGGTCGAGATCGTGCAGAAGCTCGAGTCGCTCGGCTATACCAACATCGAAGATGTCGAGAAGGACGACGGTGTTTGGGAGGCGGAAGCGATTTCGCCGCAGGGTATTCGCGTGGAGGTGAAGCTCGATCCGAAGGACGGCCGCATTCTCAGGGAAGAGCGCGACGACGATTGAGGAGCGAGGCAACTCGTCGAAACGGGAGGGCCGGGTTTTAACCCGGCCCTTTGCTATGAAATCCGGCCTACAGGGGGAAATCGTCGGGAATCCCATTCGTGCTTGTCCGAGCTCTCCGATTCGCAGTAGAACTGCACGTCCACTCCAATCGGAGACCCTTCATGACCAAATCCAAAGTGCGCTCTGCAATGCTTTTTGTATACGCAGCAGCTGCTGCACTCGCATTAAATGGCTGCGGTAAGCAAGGCACGGACGATGCTCGTACACAATTGCCGTATTCCGCGGTCGATCGAACTGCATTCAATTTCCGCGCGGTGGAGTTGTTCTTGCCGCTGTTCTGGCGCGAAGACGCGAACGGCAATGGCGCCATCGAGCCGGACGAGCTCGCGGTGATCACCGGGATGCCGCACGATCAGCGTTCCGAGTGGGTCGATGCTTCGGGCAAGTTCACGGCGCAGTTTGCGAAGGCTTACGAGCGCATTCGTCAACCCGATGCGCCGGTCGCTAACGCCGAGGAACAAAAGCGGCTCGAAACGCTACGAGCCGAGCTTGCGCAAGGACGGCCGACGCTCGTCGAAACCGATCTCACGCAGCTGTCGGAAGGCGAGCAGAAATTCCTCGATCACATGCTGGCGGCGGCCGGCCTGATCGAGCGCATTTACGCGAAACAGAACGGCGTGTTCGGAATGGAAGGGCAAATCCCCGAGGGCGATACCTTGAGCCGTGCGGTGTTCTATCGCAATCAATCGCCGTTCTGCGTGCAGCCGCGCACCGAAAACGATCCTGCCTGTACGGCGATCGTTCCCAAGCCGCCGCGCGCCGTCGGCCTGTATCCCGCCGACATTCAGAGCGATCCGGGTTTCTGCGGCATGTTGGAAAAGCAGCGCAATGCAAAAGCGCTGATGGATCATTTCAGCATCGTCGAGCGCGATGGCGAAGGCTTCAAAGCCGTGCCGTACCACGAGGCCTACCGGCTCGAAATGTCGGCAATCGCCAACGAGCTCGAAGCAGCGGCCAACGTGCTCGGCGACGATGAAGCGGCACTCCAGCGGTATCTCACCGCCGCTGCACAATCGTTCCGGACAAACGATTGGGAACCGGCGAACGAAGCCTGGGTCGCCATGAATGCGCAGAACAGCAAGTGGTTTCTGCGCATTGCGCCGGACGAGGTGTACTACGATCCGTGCGCGTGGAAGGCCGGCTTCGCTTTCCAGCTGGCGCGCATCAATCCGGAGTCGATCGAATGGCAACGCAAGCTCGATCCTCTGAAGAACGAAATGGAATCGACGCTCGCGAAGATGGCAGGCGCGCCGTACAAGGCGCGTAACG
>ERZ777003.3573-NODE-3573-length-14824-cov-6.642224_pt1 | contig 14824 bp, 10 predicted proteins | sample MGYA00374956_ERZ777003 | MGnify/ENA primary metagenome ERZ777003 (study PRJEB29302, sample SAMN06268252) | bioreactor metagenome | isolation source: Joint BioEnergy Institute, California, USA | place: USA:Joint BioEnergy Institute, California, USA | collected... | reverse complement strand
GATGGCCGCCGACCTCGTCTTCCCGCTCGAGGTCGTGGTCGAACCGACCGTGCGCGAGCCGGACGGGCTCGCGATGAGCTCGCGCAACACCTACCTCGCGCCCGAGGAACGCGAGCGCGCGACGGCGCTCTACCGGGCGCTGCGCCGCGCCGAGGAGGCCGCAGCAGCGGGAGAGCGCTCGGCCGACGCCGTGCTCGCGGCCGCGCGCGCGGAGCTCGAGCGGGCCGAGATCGAGCCCGAGTACCTCGAGGCGCGCGACGCCAACGACTTGAGCGAGGTCACCTCCCTCAACGGGAGGCCGGTCCTGGTCGCGGTCGCGGCCCGGGTCGGCAAGGCCAGGCTGATCGACAACGTGGTGATCGGAGGCGGGGACTCCCGGTGAGCCTCGACCTCCTTCGAGAGAGGAACAGATGCAACGGGAGATGTTGAAATCGAAGATCCACCGGGCGACGGTGACCGGGTGCGACGTCGACTACGTCGGCTCGATCACGATCGACCCGGAGTTGATGGAGCAGGCGGACCTGCTGGTCAACGAGCAGGTGCACGTCTGGGACATCGACAACGGGGCGCGCTTCGTCACCTACGCGATCGCCGGCGAGCCCGGCGCCCGCGAGATCAAGGTGAACGGAGCGGCGGCCCGCCTCGTCGAGGAGGGCGACAAGGTGATCGTCGCCTCGTTCGGGGCATATGACGAACGGGACCTCGAGCGGTACTCACCCGTGGTGGTCCACGTCGACGAGCGCAACGACATCGTCCGCGTGGACTCCCACCCCGAGGTTCTCCTGGATTCCACACTCGCATCGGAGGCAGCGCTATGAGCGTCCACAAGCAGCCCGAGTCCAACGCGAGCACGGAGCGCAAGCCCGTGACCCTGCCGCGGATCGCGGAGATGAAGCTGAACGCAGAGCCCATCGTCATGGTCACCGCGTACGACTTCCCGTCGGCGCAGATGGCCGAGGAAGCGGGCGTGGACATCGTCCTCGTCGGCGACTCGGGCGGGATGACCGTGCTCGGCTACGACTCGACCGTGCCGGTCGGGATGGACGAGATGATCATGCTCGCCTCCGCCGTCCGGCGCGGCCTGAAGACGCCGCTCCTCGTCGGCGACATGCCGTTCGGCTCGTACGAGCGCTCGAATGAGCAGGCGGTCGAGAACGCGACCCGCCTCGTCAAGGAGGCCGGGTGCGACGCGGTCAAGCTCGAGCGCGGCGGCGCGTCCGCGGATCGCGCGCGGGCGATCGTGAACGCGGGCATCCCGGTGATGGGCCACGTCGGCCTGACCCCGCAGACCGCGACCGCGCTCGGCGGGTTCAAGGCCCAGGGCAAGACCGCCGGGAGCGCTTCGCACATCGCGCAGGAGGCGCTCGAGCTCCAGGAGGCCGGGTGCTTCTCGATCGTGTTCGAGGCGATCCCCGCGGACATCACCGAGGTGCTGATGCAGCGGATGACCGTGCCGGTCATCGGCATCGGCGCCGGCGGCGCCACCGACGGCCAGGTCCTCGTGTGGCACGACCTGCTGGGGATCTTCAGCGGCCACTCGCCGAAGTTCGTCAAGCGCTACGCCGAGGCCCGCAAGGACATGGTCGCCGGGCTCAGCGAGTACGCCAAGGAGGTGCGCTCGCGAGCGTTCCCGGGGCCCGAGCACGTCTACGCGGTGGAGCCCGACGAGGTCGAAGCGTTCCGTTCCTACCTGGATACGGACACCCAGGCCGAGTTCGGCGGCGACTGGGCAGCGACGGAGATCTGAGGCACAAGCAGCGAAAAAACGGGTTCGGTGGCACCGCCGGGCGTGCCCGGCCGGGCACGAGCGCGCCGTTTATCGCCGAGTGCTTCTAGCCTTTTAGGGCGTGAAGGAGCTCCCGGCGCAGGCGGGGCCGTCCCACCGGCGCGGGGACGGCCTCTACCACCCAAGCAAAGAGCACGACGGCTGCGGCGTCGCGGCGGTCGCGCGGCTCGATGGTGTGCCCATTCACGAGGTCGTCGATCGCGCGCTGACGGCGTTGGACGATCTGGAGCACCGCGGGGCCGCGGGCGCCGATACGAGCACCGGTGACGGTGCCGGAATCCTGATCCAGCTGCCCGACGCTTTCCTGCGCGAGCGGGCCGAAGAGTTCGGCATCCCGGCGGGCACGCTCCCGGACGCGGGCCACTACGCGGTCGGCATGGTCTTCCTCCCGCCCGAGCCCGGGCCGCGCGAGGAAGTGATCGACCTCGTCGGCCGCACCGCGGCCGAGCAGGGACAGCGCGTCATCGGCTGGCGCCAGGTGCCGGTGCAGTTCGAGAACTGCGGCCGCACCGCGCGCGATGCCGTGCCCGAGATCCGCCAGGTGCTGATCGAGCGCGGCCCCGATGTCGCCGACGTCGACGACTTCGAGCGGCGCCTCTTCGTGATCCGCCGGCTGGTCGAGCTGGCGACCGACGAGGCCGTCCACTTCGCGAGCCTCTCGGCGCGCACGATCGTCTACAAGGGCATGCTCACCGCGCCGCAGCTCTCCGGGTTCTTCCCGGACCTGCGCAGCCCGGAGCTCGCCTCGGCGCTCGCCGTTGTCCACTCGCGCTTCTCCACCAACACCTTCCCGAGCTGGGAGCTCGCCCACCCGCACCGCTACAGCGCCCACAACGGCGAGATCAACACGCTGCGCGGCAACCTCGCCTGGATGCGGGCGCGCGAGTCGACCCTGCGCTCGCCGCTCATCGGCCCGGATCTCGAGCGCTGCCTGCCGCTGATCCCGGACGGCGCCTCCGACTCGGCCGCCTTCGACCGGGCGCTCGAGCTGCTCCTGCTCGCCGGCCGCTCCCTCCCCCACGCGCTGATGATGCTCATCCCGATGGCGCACGAGACGAACCCGGAGCTGGCCGAGGAGCTCCACGGCTTCTACCGCTTCCACGCCTCGCTGATGGAGCCCTGGGACGGCCCCGCCGCCATCGTCGCCAGCGACGGGCGCATGCTCGCGGCGACCCTCGACCGCAACGGCCTGCGCCCGGGCCGCTGGCTCGTCACGGACGACGGCTGGGTCGTGCTCGGCTCGGAGGCCGGCGTCCTTCCGTTCGACGCGGAGCGGGTCGTCCGGCGCGGCCGCCTGCGGCCGGGCCACCTGTTCACTGTGGACCTGGAGACCGGGCGGGTCTCCGACGACTACGACTCGGAGCTCGAGGTCGCGCGCAGCCAGCCCTACGGCGAGTGGTTCGAGGAAGGCGCGATCAAGCTCGACGATCTTCCCGAGAAGACCCCCGCCCGCGAGCACGAGCCGCTGGACAAGCGCCAGCTCGCGTTCGGCTACACGCAGGAGGACCTGCGCGTCCTGATCGCGCCGGCCGCCAACGACGCGATGGAGCCGGTCGGCTCGATGGGCAACGACATCGCCCTGGCCGCGCTCTCGGAGAAGGCGCCGCCGCTCTTCTCCTACTTCAAGCAGCGCTACGCGCAGGTCACGAACCCGGCGATCGACTCCGTGCGCGAGTCGACCGTGATGAGCCTCGAGATCCGCCTCGGGCCGGGCCACAACCTGCTCTCGGAGGGCAAGGAGCAGGCCCGCCAGCTCGTCCTCGAGCACCCGGTCCTGCGCAACGAGGACCTGGAGCGCATCGCCCGCTCCTCGCACCCCGTGATCAAGCCGGCGACGCTCGACATCACCTGGCCGGTCGCCGACGGCCCGCAGGCGCTCGAGGGCGCACTCGAGAGGCTGTGCGCCGAGGTCGACCAGGCGCTCTCCGACGGCGCGACGGTGCTCATCCTGAGCGACCGCGCCATGGGCCCGGACCGGGTGCCGATCCCCTCGCTGCTCGCGCTCGGCGCAGTCCACCACCACCTCGTGCGCGCCGGGACCCGCCTGCGGGCGAGCATCGTCGTCGAGTCCGGCGAGCCGCGCGAGGTCCATCACCTGGCGACGCTGATCGGGTTCGGCGCGAACGCGGTCAACCCGTACCTGATGCTCGAGTCACTCGACGACCTGAGCGGCCGCGCCGAGCTCGAGGGCGACCTCAGCCCCGAGGAGGCTCGCGAGCGCCTGATCCAGGCGATGCGCAAGGGCCTGCTGAAGACGATCTCGAAGATCGGGATCGCGACGATCTCCTCCTACTGCGGCGCGCAGATCTTCGAGGCCGTCGGCCTCGACCGCGACCTGGTCGACCGCCACTTCAACGGCACCCCGTCCTCGGTCGGCGGCGTCGGCCTGGAGCAGCTCGGCCGCGAGGCCTTCGAGCGCCATGCCCGCGCCTACCCCGAGAAGCACGGCCGCGCCCTCCCCGCCCACGTCGAGGACTCCGGCCTGACCGCCGAGCATGCGCGCCTGCTGCCGCAGGGCGGCATCTACGCGTGGCGGCGCGACGGCGAGCGGCACGCGTGGGACCCGATGACGATCGCCGCGCTACAGCAGGCCGTCCGCAATCCGGACCGCACCCCCGAGCTCTACGCGGACTTCGCAAAGCGCGTGAACGAGGAGAACGCCGCGCTCGGCTACCTGCGCGGCCTCTTCCAGCTGCGCCCGATCGGCGATCCGATCCCGCTCGACGAGGTCGAGCCCGCGGCCGAGATCGCCAAGCGGTTCGTAACCGGCGGGATGAGCCTCGGCGCCCTCTCGCCGGAGGCGCACGAGACGCTCGCGGTCGCGATGAATCGCTTGGGCGGCATGTCGAACAGCGGTGAGGGCGGCGAGGACGAGCGACGCAACGAGCCGGACCCCAACGGCGACCTGCGGCGCTCGCGCATCCGCCAGGTGGCGTCCGGGCGCTTCGGCGTCACCGCGCACTACCTCGCGCTCGCCGACCAGATCCAGATCAAGATTTCCCAGGGCTCGAAGCCCGGCGAGGGCGGCCAGCTCCCCGGCCACAAGGTCGACAAGTACATCGCGCAGCTGCGCTACTCGACCCCTGGCGTCGGCCTGATCAGTCCGCCGCCGCACCACGACATCTACTCGATCGAGGACCTGAAGCAGCTCATCTTCGACCTGCGGGCCGCGAACCCGAAGGCTTCGGTCTCGGTCAAGCTGGCCGCGGAGGCCGGGGTCGGGACCGTGGCCGCCGGCGTCGCCAAGGCCGGCGCCGACCACGTCGTGATCGCGGGTCACGACGGCGGCACCGGAGCCTCTCCCCTGTCTTCCATCCAGGCAGCCGGCGTGCCCTGGGAGCTCGGGCTGGCCGAGACCCAGCAGACGCTCCTGCGCAACCACCTCCGCTCGCGGATCACGGTCCAGGTCGACGGCGGGATGCGCACGGGCCGCGACGTCGTCATCGGAGCGATCCTCGGCGCGGAGGAGTTCGGCTTCGCCACGGCTCCGCTGATCGCGACCGGCTGCATCATGATGCGCGTCTGCCACCTGAACACGTGCCCCGTGGGCGTCGCGACCCAGGATCCGGAGCTGCGCAAGCACTTCTCCGGGCGCCCCGAGCACGTGGTCGACTACCTGATCGCGGTCGCGAACGAGGTCCGCGAGATCCTGGCTTCGCTCGGCGCCCGCTCGCTCCTCGAGATCGTCGGCCGCACCGAGCTGATCGAGATCGACGCGAGCCGCCACGGGCCCAAGGGCGAGGCGCTCGACCTCGAACCGCTCCTCGAAGTGCCCGAGCAGGCGCCCGTCGCCGAGCGCCACCGCACGGAGGATCCGCCCCCGTTCGACACCCACTTCGACGAGCGCGAGCTCCTCGAGGAGGCGATGCCCGCGCTCGAGGGCAAGGGCCAGGTCAAGATCGAGCGCTCGGTCACCAACGTCGACCGCGCCATCGGCGGCCGCCTCTCCTACGAGGTCGCCTCGCGCTACGGCAAGGAGGGCCTGCCGGCGGAGACGATCGAGGTCGCCCTCACGGGCTCCGCCGGACAGAGCTTCGGCGCCTGGCTGGCGCCCGGGATCACGCTCTCGCTCGAGGGCGAGACCAACGATTACGCCGGCAAGGGCCTGTCCGGCGGCGTGATCAGCGTGCGGCCGCCCAAGAACGCGCCGTACGACGCCGCCGAGAACGTGATCGCCGGCAACGTCTGCCTCTACGGCGCCACGGGCGGGCGCGCCTTCTTCAGCGGCCTCGCGGGCGAGCGCTTCGCGGTCCGCAACTCCGGCGCGATCGCCGTCGTCGAGGGCGTCGGCGACCACGGCTGCGAGTACATGACCGGCGGCCGCGTCGTCGTGCTCGGGCCGACCGGGCGCAACTTCGCCGCGGGCATGAGCGGCGGAATCGCCTACGTCTACGACGCCGACGGCCGCTTCGAGGAGCGCGTGAACGCCGAGCTGGTCGATCTCACCGCGGTGCCCGAGGATGCTCACGAAGGCCTGCGCGGCGTGATCACCGAGCACCTGGAGCGCACCGGGTCCGCCCTCGCGGCCCGCCTGCTCGCGGACTGGCCCGCGACGCTCGAGCGGTTCGTGCGCGTGCTCCCGCGCGAGTACGCGAAGGCGATCGCCGGCGAGCTCGACTTCGAGCCCCCGCACACGATCTCGTCAAGGACGGTGCCCGCATGAGGCGTGACCCCCGGTCGTTCATGGAGCTCGAGCGCGTGCCGATGCCGGAGCGCGATCCGGCCGAGCGCGTCAAGGACTACTCCGAGATCTACGGCGTCCTGCCCGAGGACGAGCTTCGCCGACAGGGCGCCCGCTGCATGGACTGCGGCGTGCCGTTCTGCAACAACGGCTGCCCGCTCGGAAACCTGATCCCGGACTGGAACGACCTGGTCCGGCTCGGCGATTGGCGCGCCGCGATCGACCAGCTTCACGCGACGAACAACTTCCCCGAGTTCACCGGCCTCGTCTGCCCCGCCCCGTGCGAGTCGGCCTGCGTGCTCGACATCATCGACGCCCCGGTGATGATCAAGCAGATCGAGTACTCGATCATCCACCGGGCCTTCGAGGAGGGCTGGGTCGTTCCGGAGCCGCCCGAGACCCGCACCGGCAAGTCGGTCGGCGTGATCGGGTCGGGCCCGGCCGGAATGGCGGTCGCCCAGGAGCTCAACCGGGTCGGCCACACCGTCGTCGTCTACGAGCGCGACGAGGGCGTCGGCGGCCTCGTCCGCTTCGGCGTCCCGGACGCGAAGCTCGAGAAGTGGATCATCGACCGTCGCGCGAACCAGCTCGTCGAGGAGGGCGTCGTCTTCGAGTGCAACGTCGAGGTCGGTACCGACGTCAGCACCGAGGAGCTCCGCGACCGCCACGACGCGCTGGTCGTCGCGATCGGCTCCCGCGTGGAGCGCGACCTCGAGGTCAAGGGCCGCGATCTCGACGGGGTCCACTTCGCGATGGACTACCTCTACCAGCGCAACCGCTGGGTGGCGAAGTCCGAGGGACGCGAGGCACGCGAGCCCGAGCCCGGCAAGGAGATCACCGCCGCGGGCAAACACGTCGTCGTAATCGGCGGCGGCGACACCGGGATGGACTGCATCTCCAACGCGAACCGCGAGGGCGCGGCCAGCGCGACGCTGCTCGACGTCTACCCCGAGGTGCCGGCGGACGGCCGCTACGAGGACACGCCCTGGCCCCTCCAGCCCAAGCGCTCGCCAACGACCTACGCGCTCGACGAGGGCGGCGAGCGCCTCTTCGGCCACCAGGTCCTGGAGCTCGTCGGCAACGGCAAGGTCGAGGCCCTGCGCGGCCAGCGCGTCACGGGCAATTCATCGCGCACGCTGAAGCCGGTGCCGAACAGCGAGTTCGAGATGCCGGCCGATCTCGTCCTGATCGCAATCGGGTTCGTCCACCCCGAGACGAAGGGCCCGATCGACGAGCTCGGGATCGAGACCGACCGCCGCGGGAACATCCGCGCGAACGCCTTCCAGACCTCGGTCGACGGCGTCTTCGCCGCCGGCGACGCGCGCGTGGGCGCCTCGCTCATCGTCACCGCGATCGCCGAGGGGCGCCGCTGCGCCCGCGTGGTCGACCGCTGGCTCCGCGAACGCGCTTAGGCCGCTTCCGACGCAGCGCTTGCAATCCGCCGGTGTCGTAACCGCCCTACCCCTGTGGGGTAAGTAAGTACGTATCCGCACAAAGGAAGTGCGGACCGACTTCGCACCGAAAGCGAGGTGAGGGAAATGGAGATGCTGAGGAAGCTAGAGCCGGTTGCGCTGCTCCTGATGATCATCGGAGCGCTCAACTGGGCGATTGTCGCCCTCTTCGACACGAACGTGGTCGAGGAGATCTTCGGCACCGGCACCGTCACCGACGTGGTCTATGTGCTCGTCGGCCTCTCGGCACTCGTGTTCGTGCCGCGGCTGCTCGACGAGTTCCACATCGGCCACGGACCACACCCGCGCGGCGTCTGACGCCGAGCGACGTACCTGCGAGCCGGGCATCCGCCCGGCTCGCTCTCTTCGTCTCCCCCGCGGCCGCTCGCGTACCGTTTCGCCATGGCCGTGCGCACCACGCAGATCGAGGTGGCCACCGACGGCAACGCGGACATCGTCGACATCACCAGCGCCGTCCGCGAGGCCGTCGCCGCGAGCGGCGTTCGGGAGGGCCAGGTGACCGCGTTCGTGCGCGGCTCGACCGCCGCGATCACGACGATGGAGTACGAGCCGGGCGGGGTCCACGACCTGCAGGCGATGCTCGAGCGGCTGATCCCCTCCCAGGGCGACTACGAGCACAACCGCCTGAACTTCGACACGAACTCGCACGCCCACCAGCGGGCATCTGTGATCGGCGCCTCCGAGGTCATTCCGGTCGTGGGCGGCCAGCCGGCGCTCGGAACCTGGCAGCAGGTGGTGCTCATCGACTTCGACGATCGCCCGCGCACGCGAAACGTGTTCATCCAGGTGATCGACTAGCCGCCGGCCGCGCGTGGCGCCCTAGCGGCGCTTGAACTCGATCTCCCGGATCACCTTCGCCGGCGCTCCGGCAGCGATCACGCCCGGGGGGATATCCCGGGTGACGACGGAGTTGGCGCCGATGACGGCGCGATCGCCGATCTCGACGCCGCCGGTGACCACGCAGTTGACGCCGAACCAGACGTTGCTGCCGATGCGCACGGGACCGCGCGGTACGAACCCCTGCCACGTGATCGGCACGTCCGGGTCGTCGTAGGCGTGGTCGGAGTCGCCGACGAAGCACCCGTTCGCGAACATGACGTGGTCGCCGATCTCGATCCGCTCGAGCGCCGCGAGCATCACCCCGCGGTTGAGAAAGCAACCCTGGCCGATCTCGATCCGCGCCTCCGGCGCGAGCGTGAGCCAACAGCCCGGCTCGAAGAGGGTCCCCTCCCCCACGCGCAGCCGCCCGGACTCAAGCGCCTCGAGCACCTCGCCCTCGATCGGGTGACGGATGAAGAACCCGCCACGCGCCGCGTGCCGGTTCATTCGCCAGCGGCGGCGCAGGCGCCGGTTGCGCTCGTACCAGCGCCGCTTCTGCCACCACGTCCGCCAGGCCGCAACCGAGCTCATGCGCTGCACCTTTTCACGCCGCGGCCGAGCGCGGCTTTGCCGCGGTGCTTTGGCGTGATCTCACAACGCTGACCGCACGCGCACGGCGCAACCTTCGCCGTCTGGCGGGGTTTAACCGAGCGGCGCCGACGGGGCGTCATCAAGTCAAACGGGGGCCAGGCCTCCACGGACTCCACAGGAGGGGGACAGCAGCATGCATCCCAAGCCAAAGCGCGCGCCAGCGCCCGCGCTCATCGTCGCGATCATCGCTCTGGTCGCAGCCCTGACCGGGTCGGCAGTTGCCCTGCCCGGCAAGAACAGCGTTCAGTCGAACGACATCAAGAAGAACGCGATCAGGTCGAAGCACGTGAAGAACGACTCGTTGAAGGGCGTCGACATCAAGGAGTCGACTCTCGCGCAGGTGCCGAGCGCGGCGTCGGCCGATTCCGCGACGGACGTCGGCTATCAGAAGCCGTTCAACCTCCGTCTGTCCTTCGGCCAGGACGTCGAGATCGCCTCGAACGGGTCGGTCTCGCTGCGGGCCCGCTGCGTCAAGGACGGTGAGCTCGACGGCAACTCGAACCAGGACGGCATCGCCATCTACGCGAAGACCACGGCGGCGCAGTCGTTCCTGTCCGGCTACAACCTCGACTACGAGGGCGACACCGACGGCGACGGCCCGGAGGCGTATGAGTACCTCGAGCCGACGACGCCCGCTGGGTACGCGGAGCTGTCGGCGCTCGACATCGCCACCGGCGGGACCGAGCAGGTGGTGACCACCGTGATCGACCACGGCTGGGTGGCCGGCCCCGACGGCAAGTACGTCGGCGTCGACGGCGAGTCGAGCCTGCTCGCGCTGCGCGCGTTCGGGGTGGACTGCGCCGCGATCGGCGTCGCATACACCATCGGCTAAAGGCGCTTCGGCAGGCCGCGAGCCGTCGCCGCCGGCCGATAGCTACGGACCGACGGGCCCGCGCTGAGCGCGGGCCCGTTCCCTTTCCGGCGCGCCGCAACTTCCGCCGCCGCATCCGGTTTCGTACGCGCGGCGCCGGGCTTCGGCGCCAGACGAACCAAGGGGACCTTCGGGCCCCCGCGAAGATGAAAGGGGGGGCCGACATGCCCACGAAGCCAACGCGCAGGCCCGCGCCCGCGCTGATCGTCGCGATCATCGCCCTGGTCGCGGCCCTGACCGGATCGGCGATCGCGCTGCCGGGCCGCAACAGCGTCGATTCCAACGACATCCAGAAGGGCGCCGTCAAGGCCAAGCAGATCGCGAAGAACGCGATCAAGTCCAAGCATGTGAAGAACGACTCGTTGAAGGGCGCCGACATCAAGGAGTCGAGCCTCGGCAAGGTGCCCGCGGCGGCCGAGGCCGATGCCCTCGCGGGCACGATCCGCGTCTGGAAGAAGGTCGCGCCCAGCGGAAGCGGGGCGAGCGACGCCGCCGCGCGTGCGGCCGCGACCAAGGTCCCGCTCGGCGGCGCCGGTCCGTTCACGGTCTACGGCAAGTGCTTCGTCAACACGAACGTCAACGACGTGAACGCGGAGATCTACATCGAGAGCACGGAGACGGGCGGGATCCTCTCGGGCTACTCGGCCGACTACCTGCCTGCCCAGCTCGGCCCCGCAACCGATGAGGACGATCGCAAGCTGGTCGACTATGGCGCCGCGCTCGACGACGCGGACATGTACGACTACGGCAACTTCAGTGCCATCTCCACGAGCGGATTGGTGTTGAGCGGCAACGCCGGCATCTACGCCAAGCACGGCACGCTGGCCACCGGCGACGGCGCGTTCGGTCCCGGCGACGTCTGCATCTTCCGCTACGAGCAGCATCCGACCGCGACGGTCGAGAACGGCTGAGTCCGGCGGGAATCACCGACCCGACGGGCCCGCGCGTGGAGCGCGGGCCCGTCGCTTTGTAACGGCTACGCGCACCGGGAGACGGAGATGGCGGCGCGCGAGACCCGCGCCGCTGAAGCGAACGGGGCTTGGATCCCCGCAACCCGGAAGGGGGTGCCGTACATGCTCACCAAGTCAACACGCCGGCCCGCGCCGGCGCTCATCGTCGCGACCGTCGCCCTGGTCGCGGCCCTCGCCGGATCGGCCGTAGCGCTGCCCGGGAAGAACAGCGTTCAGTCGAACGACATCAAGAAGAACGCGATCAGGTCGAAGCACGTGAAGAAGGACGCGCTCAAGGGCGCCGACATCAAGGAGTCGACTCTCGCGCAGGTGCCGAGCGCGGCGAAGGCCGACAGCGCAGGGTCGATCGAGGGTTCGGCCCGCGTATGGAAGAAGGTCACGCCGTCCACGTCCGCGCCTGGCTTCCATGAAGCTCGCTTGGCTGCCGCGAAGGTTCCCCTCGGCGGCGCGGGCCCGTTCACCGTCTACGGGAAGTGCTTCATCGAGGAAGGCGTCGACCGCATCGTGGGCGCGATCTACATCGAGACCAGCGAGCCGGGTGGGATCCTCAGCGGCTCCACGCCGGAGGTCCTCTTCGGCAATCTCAACCCCGATACCGACGAGAACGACCGCGAGCTCGACGGCCAGGGCAAGGGGCTGAATCAGGCCGACGGCCACGACTACGGCGATTTCAACGCCATCGCCGCGAGCGGCGCGGTGCTGAGCGGCGACGTCGGCGTGTTCGTGAAGCACGGCACGCTGGCCACCGGCGACGGCGCCTTCGGCCCGGGCGACGTCTGCATCTTCCGCTACGAGCAGCGGCCGTTGACGGCGCTCGAGTCGGGCTGAGCCGAATCGAGGAGAGCTACGCTGCGACGGGCTCGCGCTTCTTGCGGGCCCGTCGCGGCTTCGGCGCCGGCTCCTCCGGCTCGACGAGGTCGCGCAGGAAGTGGCCGGTGTAGGAGACGGGCGAGCCCGCCACCTGCTCCGGCGTCCCCATCGCGACGATCTCGCCGCCGGCCTCTCCGCCCTCGGGGCCGAGGTCGATGATCTGGTCGGCCGACTTGATCACGTCGAGGTTGTGCTCGATCACGACGACGGTGTTGCCCGCGTCGACGAGGCGCTCGAGCACGCCCAGGAGGCGCTCGACATCGGCGAAATGCAGCCCGGTCGTCGGCTCATCGAGGATGTAGAGCGTCCTCCCCGTCGCGACCTTCGAGAGCTCGGTCGCGAGCTTCACGCGCTGCGCCTCGCCGCCCGAAAGCTGGGTCGCGGGCTGGCCGAGGCGGATGTAATCGAGGCCGACGTCGTGGAGCGTCTGCAGCCGCCGGTGGATCTTCGGGATCTGCGAGAAGAACTCAACGGCCTCCGAGACGGGCATCTCGAGCACGTCGGCGATCGACTTGCCCTTGAACCGGACCTCGAGCGTCTCGCGGTTGTAGCGGCGCCCGTGGCACTGCTCGCACGGCACGTAGACGTCGGGCAAAAAGTGCATCTCGATCTTGATCTGCCCATCGCCCCGGCAGACCTCGCACCGGCCGCCCTTGACGTTGAAAGAAAACCGGCCGGGCTTGTACCCGCGTGCCCGAGCCTCGCGCGTCTGGGCGAACAGCGCGCGGATGTGGTCGAACACCCCGGTGTAGGTGGCCGGGTTCGACCGCGGCGTCCGGCCGATCGGCGACTGGTCGATGTTGATGATCTTGTCGATCTCCTCGATGCCCTCGATCCTGTCGTGGGCGCCTGGGCGCATCCGCGCGCGGTGCAGGCGGTTCGCGACCGCGCGGTAGAGAATCTCGTTGACGAGCGTGGACTTGCCGGAGCCCGAGACGCCCGTCACGCAGGTCAGGACGCCCAGCGGGAACGCCGCGTCCACCCCCTTCAGGTTGTGCTGGCGCGCGTTGCGCACGACCAACTCGCCCTGCGGCTTGCGCCGCTCCTTGGGCGTCGGGATCGCACGCTCGCCCGAGAGGAACTGGCCCGTCAGCGACTCGGGCGTCTTCTGGATCTGCTCCGGGGTGCCCTCGGCGACGATCTCGCCGCCGTACTCCCCCGCCCCCGGCCCGAGGTCCACGACGTGGTCCGCCGCCCGAATCGTGCCCTCGTCGTGCTCGACGACGATCACGGTGTTGCCGATATCACGCAGGCGCTCGAGCGTCTGGATCAACCGCTCGTTGTCGCGCTGGTGCAGGCCGATCGAGGGCTCGTCGAGGATGTAGAGCACGCCGACGAGGCTCGACCCGATCTGGGTCGCCAGCCGGATCCGCTGCGCCTCGCCGCCCGAGAGCGTCGTCGCCGAGCGCTCGAGCGACAGGTACCCGATCCCGACCGAGGTGAGGAACCGAAGCCGTTCGCCGATCTCCCGCACGATCAGGCGCGCGATGGCGCGCTCGGTCTCGGTCAGCTCGAGCGCCTCGATCCACTCGAGCGCGGCCTTGGCTGAAAGCTGGGTGAACTCGTAGATGTTCAGCCCGCCCACGGTCACGGCGAGGCTCTCCGGGCGCAGCCGGGCGCCCTTGCACGCCGGGCACGGCTGCAGCGCCATCAGCGCCTCTACCCGCTCGCGCGTGGTCTCCGAGTCCGTGTTCTCGTAGCGGCGCTGGAGGCTGTGGAGCATCCCGTCGAAGCGCACCGTGTAGGTGCGCCGGCGCCCGAACCGATTGCGGTAGCTGATCGTGTGCTTCTGGTCGCCGGTGCCCTCGAGCAGCAGGTCACGGTCCTCCTGCGGGAGGTCCTGCCAGGGGATGTTGATGTCGATGTCGTTGGCCTCGGCCACCGCCTCGAGCAGGCGCCGGTGGTAGATCGACGCGGCTTTCGTCCACGGGTCGAGCGCCCCCTCCGCGATCGAGAGCGTCGGGTCCGGGACGATCAGCTCGGGATCGATCACCCGCTGGAACCCGAGCCCGTGGCAAGTCGGGCAGCAGCCGTGCGGGGAGTTGAACGAGAAGATCCGCGGCTCGAGCTCCGGCATCGACGCCCCGCAGTTGAGGCAGGCGAACTTCTCGCTGAAGAGGAGCACCTCGCCGCGCTTGCCCATGCTCGGGCCCTTGAGCACGGTGGCGCCGGGCTCCTCCCCCGCGTCCGTGACCCGGTCGGCACGGCCGTTCTCGTCCCCCATCAGCTCGACCTCGACCAGCCCGTCCGCCAGCTGGGAGGCAGCCTCGATCGACTCCGAGAGCCGCTTGCGCAGCCCCTCCTTCATCACCAGGCGGTCGACGACGATCGAGATGTCGTGCTTGAACTTCTTGTCGAGGACGATGCCCTCCGGCTCGTCGAGGCGCCGCAGCTCGCCGTCGACGACCGCCCGGGCGTAGCCCTGGGAGCGCATCTCCTCGAAGAGCTTCCCGTACTCGCCCTTGCGGCCGCGGACGACCGGGGCGAGCACCATGAAGCGGGTGCCCTCCTCCAGCGTCATCACCCGGTCGGTGATCTGCTCGAGCGACTGCCCCGCGATCGGCTCGCCGCAGTTGTGGCAGTGCGGTTTGCCGATCCGCGCCCAGAGCAGCCGCAGGTAGTCGTAGATCTCGGTGACCGTGCCCACGGTGGAGCGCGGGTTGCGCGAGGTCGTCTTCTGGTCGATCGAGATCGCCGGCGAGA
>ERZ777003.3571-NODE-3571-length-14837-cov-6.586862_pt1 | contig 14837 bp, 14 predicted proteins | sample MGYA00374956_ERZ777003 | MGnify/ENA primary metagenome ERZ777003 (study PRJEB29302, sample SAMN06268252) | bioreactor metagenome | isolation source: Joint BioEnergy Institute, California, USA | place: USA:Joint BioEnergy Institute, California, USA | collected... | reverse complement strand
TCATGGCAGCGAGGGGGACTGACGCGATGTTTGTCCTAAAGCGCACAAAGACGCTGGTTGGCGCGTTGTTGGCTCTGGCGCTTCTGGCCGCGGCGGTGCCGCTGGCGGGCGCCCAAGTCGGCGTCGTGATCCGGACGCCGATTCTCGTAACGTCGGCCGGCCAGAGCCCGGACGTGCTCATGGTCCGGGTGCTTCTCAACCGCATCGGCGTTGACAGCATTACCGACGAACTGGCCGAGCCCGCCCAGCTTGAGGGCGTGCAGACGGTCATCGTTGCCCTGGGCGGCAGCCAAAAGGGCCTCGGTGCCGCGGGCATCGATGTGGAGGAGGAACTCGCCCGCATCGAGCGCGTGCTCAGCGCGGCCGAAGCGAAGGGCTTGACGATCATCGGCGTGCACATCGGCGGCGAAGGCCGGCGCGGCCCGCTCTCGGAGCGTTTCATCGTCGCCGCCGCACCGCGCACTCACTACTTGATCGTGACGGAGGAAGGCAACCGCGACGGGTACTTTGACCGCCTGGCCCAGGAACGGGGCATCGGGTTGACGGTGGTGCCCAACACCCTGGACGTTGGCCCCGTCATCCAATCGATGCTGGAAAGGTGACGCCGTAAATGAGCCAGACGACGTTTACGCTGCTCGTCCTGGCCGTCATGCTGGCGGTGTTCATGGTGGCCTGGTGGCGGAAGCTGCCCAACATCTTGTGCATGCTGCTCGCCGCCGTCGCCGGCGCGCTCGCTGCCGGCCAGGGCGTGCCCTTGCGCCATCTGGTCGAAGGCATGTTCATGTTCTTTGACCTGGTGGTGACCATCCTCACGGCGACGATCTTCGTCGGCGTCGTGCGGGAGTCGGGAGCCCTGCACGGGCTGATCGCGGACTTAATCCGCTGGTTTCACAAGCGCCCGGTGCTCCTGCTCATGCTCATGATGATCGTGGTCATGATCCCGGGCGGCCTGACGGGGTCCGGCACCGCGGCGGTCCTGGCCGTCGGCCCGCTGGTCGGCTCGGTGCTGGTCGGCATGGGCATCCCGGTCGTGCAGGCGGTGTCCATCGTGGCCTTGGGCGGCATCATCGGGGCGTTCGCACCGCCGGTCAACATCCCGGCCATGGCCATCGCGAACGGGATCAACATGCCCTACGCCGGTTTCACCGTGCCGCTGTTGGTGTTTAGCCTGGTCATCGGTCTGGGGTCGGCCTTGTGGCTCGGCGCGCGCTACGTGCGGAGGGATTTGGACGTGCAGAAGGTGCTGGCCAGCATGGCCGCCGAGCACCGCCAGATCAGCCGGCTGCAGGTGTACGCCCCGTTCGTGGTCGTGTTCGGGCTAATCGTCCTGCTGCGCACGTTTCCGGAACTCGTGCCCGACGCCGGCGTTCCCATCATCTTTATGCTGGGCGTGCTTGTGACCTGGGCGCTGAGCCCAAAGGTGCAGGTGCTGCGGGTTTCCAAGGAAATGCTCAAGGAAGCACTACCCGTGGCCGGAATCCTCATCGGCGTCGGGTCGTTGGTGCAGATCATGGCGCTGACGGGCGTACGGGGGCTTTTCGTCATCACGGCCATCACGTTGCCGGATACGTGGCTGTACCTGTTTACGCTGGTCGGGTTCGCGCTGGCGGGGGCGCTCTTTGGCTCCTACGGCTCCGGCACGGTGCTGGGCGTGCCGCTCATGCTGGCGCTCTTGGACCGGGACCCGGTCATGGCCACGGTGGGCTTGAGCCTGATGGCATGCTATGGCAGCTTGACGCCGCCGACGGCGGTGGTGGGCTTTGCTTCGCAGGTTGCTCTCAACCACCGCGAGCCGTACTCGACGGTGTTGCGGCGCGTGATCTGGCCGTGGGTCGTGGCCAGCGTCATCGGCATCCTGATCGTCATCTACGCGGACAAGTTGCGGTTCCTGGTGGTGTACTGACGCGGCCCTTGACAGCGGCGGCCTGAAGGAGTGACGGCTGTTGTTTTACGTGTACTGGGCCTTGTGGGTCTTTTTGCTCCTCCTCATCGTCTGGAGCCTGTATGAAGAAAAGCGGACGGTTATGCGTCTGGTGTACGGGATCATGATCATCCCGTTCCTGCTGCGGGTGCTGCTGCTCAAGTAGCCGCCGGGCGCGAACTCGGGCTTTGGAAAGGCTGTGAGACTATGTCGTCGCAGACGGCGACCGCCGTGCAGAGGCCGGGCGTGGCGGCTGGTTCGGTGCTGGTGCCGACCCTCATCCTGTTGGCCGCGATCGTTATCGTGGCCCTGACCGGGGCGGAGTTCCGGGCACTCTACACGCGGGATCCGATCGTGCCTGGACCGGGCGTGACGCGCCAGGGCTGGCTCAGCGACTACCACGCCGGGCTTTCAGGCACGCCCATGGAAACGCCGGTGTATTTCTTGGAAGGACGGCAGCCGGGCGGCACGATCCTCGTGCTCGGCGGGACCCACGGCAATGAGATCGCCGGGCGCCTCGCAGCGGCGATTTTGGTGGAGAACGCCGTCGTGGAGGCCGGCAGGGTCATCGTCATCCCGGAGACCAACGCCAGCGCCCTCACCCATACGGCACCGAATCAGGGCGTACCGGATTACATCACCATCAAGACTCCCTGGGGGGAGCGGCGTTTCCGGCACGGGGACCGGCTGTCGAACCCGTTGCACCAGTATCCCGACCCGGAGGCGCACATCCACTACCCGTCAGGGTCGCTGGGAGCCGGCTCGGAGGCCCGCAATCTCAACCGGGTGTACCCGGGCCGTCCGGACGGGACTTTGACGGAGCAGCTCGCGTACGCCATTACGGAGCTGGTGCGGCGGGAGCGGGTGGACCTCGTCCTGGACATGCACGAAGCCCGGCCCATGAACCCCATCGTGCAAGCGCTGGTCGTGCACGAGCGGGCGATGGACGTGGGCGCGTGGACGGTCATGGAGCTGCAGGCGTTTGAAGGGGTGTCGCTGCGCCTGGAGCCGTCGCCGGTGGCCCTGCGGGGCTTGAGCCACCGGGAGCTGGGCGACGCGACGCCGACCATGAGCACCCTGGCGGAAACGCCCAACATCGCGATGGACTACCTCCGGGGGCCGACCGACGAGCGGCTCGTGATCGAAGGGCGCGACGAGTTCATGGCCAAGGCGGTGGGCCGGCCGGGATTGGTCTATGTGAACTATGAACATGAGAAGGGCCTGCACATCGACGACCGGACCGGGACCCACCTGTCGGTGTTTCTCGGCCTCGCGGAGACGCTGGGCAGCTTTTACCCGGACCGGGCCGTGGTCGTGCGCGACGTGCCCCGGCACGCGGACGTGGTGCGAAACGGCGTCGGGGCGTACTTGCGGCAGCCTTGACACGAGCGGCTTGAGTCGAGACGACTTCGTGCGGCTACATCGATGCCACGGCACGAAGTTGGGCCGGCGTAGCCTTTTGGGATCCCCCTGCCTGCCCTGGTTGGCGCAGGCAGGGGGATTTCGCGCGCGGAATGGAATTATCGAGAAGCCGAGTGCTCAGTGACGGGAGGCGAGAGCGATGACAAAACAAGCGGGGACGCCGGTGCGCGAGGGTGCTGCCATCGAACAGTTCCGGGCGGAAAGCCCGGAGCGGTTGCGCAAGCTGCAGGCGGCCATGGAGGCCCAGGGTGTTGACGCTGTCGCTGTGCCGCCGGGGCCGAGCTTCTACTACTTGACCGGATTCACGCCCAAGCCCGACGAGCGGCCGAGTTTCCTCCTGCTGACGCCCCGGGCCGCCGGGTTTCTCATTCCCTCCCTCAACCGGGAGCAGTCCGTGCAGGCGCTCAAGCACATGCGGGAGGCGCCCATGGTATCGTACCGTGACCAGGACGACCCCGAAGAAGCCATGCGGACGCTCGCCGGCCAGCTGGGCGGGCGCGTGCAGCGGCTGGCGGTAGATGACGCCATGCGGGCCGATTTTCTGCTGCTTTTGCGCCGCACGTGGCCGCAGGCCGAGGTGGGTTTGGCGTCGAGCCTGCTCAACCCGTTGCGGATGGTCAAGAGCCCCGCGGAGGTGGCACTGCTTGCGGAAAGTGCGGCCTTGGCGGATCAGGCCATGCGGGCGGCAGCGGCCGCGTGCCGGCCGGGCGCCACCGAACTGGATGTGGCGGCGGCTGCGGCCGATGCGTTTCGCCGCGGGGGAGCCGCGGAAGTGCTGTTTACCTCCGTTGCCTCCGGACCCAACGGCTCCTTGCCCCACCACCATACCGGCGGGCGCGTGCTGGAGCCGGGTGACGGCGTGACGGTGGATATCGGGGCCTTGCTTAACGGCTATTGCTCCGACATTACCCGGGTCGTCTCGGTGGGCGAGCCGCCGGCGGAGTACGCCTTGGTGCACCGGGTGGTTGATGCGGCGGTGCGGGCTGCCCTCGCGGCTATCAAGCCCGGCGTCACGTGCGCGGACGTGGACCGGGCGGCGCGCGCCGTCATCGAGGAAGCGGGCTACGGGCCTTACTTCGTCCACCGCACGGGCCACGGCCTTGGGCTCGAGGTGCACGAGGCGCCGAGCGTCACCGCGACCAACGGCTTGGTGCTGGAGGAAGGCATGGTGTTTACCGTGGAGCCTGGCATTTACCTGCCGGAACGGTTTGGCGTTCGACTTGAGGAAGTCGCCGTGGTGACAGCTACAGGGGTCCGGACTTTGAGCGGGCTGTCCCGGGACATTATCCCGGGCGGAGGGGTGTAAGCCGGGTTGTGCGGTGGCCTTTCTTGTAGAAGGCTTCGCCGGCAGCGGACGGCGGGGCTAGGAGGCCTGTCGCGGCGGGACAAGATCGTCGCGGCAGGCCTATTCGATGGCCTGAGCGATAGGCACGAGATCCACGCCGCGCGCAAGCAGGCTCGCGCGAAGAGCCTTGAGCAGGTCGACGGCCCCCGGGCTGTCGCCGTGCACGCAGATGGTGTCGGCTTTGAGGGGAATCCACTCGCCCGTCACGGCCCGCACCCGGCCTTCGCTGATCATGGTCCACACCCGCTGGGCGACCGTCTCCGGGTCGTGGAGGATGGCGCCGGGATCGCGGCGGGAGACGAGCCGGCCGCGGGCATCGTACCCGCGGTCCGCGAAAGCTTCGCACGCGACGCGGGCGCCCATGCCGCGGGCTACCTGTTCGAAACGGCTGCCCGCGAGGACGACGATGACGAGATCCGGATCGGCGTTGAGGGCGCCTTCGACGATGGCTCGAGCCGTGGCTTCGTCGTCCGCCGCCCGGTTGTAGAGGGCACCATGGGCTTTGACATGCTCCACCCGGGTGCCCGCGGACCGGGCGAAGGCTTGGAGCGCGCCTACCTGGTAGGTGACGAAGTCACGCACCTCCGCGGGCGTCATGTCCATGTACCGCCGGCCGAAGCCCTGCAGGTCCGGATAGGACGGGTGGGCGCCGACGCCGACGCCTTTGGCGGCCGCCAGCCGGACGAGGGAAGCCATGCGGGGCGGGTCGCCCGCGTGGAGACCGCAGGCGATGTTGGCGGCGGTGATCAGGTCGAGCAGTTCCTCGTCGTTGCCCAGGTCCCAGCGGCCGAAGCCTTCCCCCATGTCACAGTTGAGAGCGACCCGCATGGGTGTTCACCTCGCAGTCTCAATCGGTTGACCGGGCGGCATCGGGCGTTGCCCAGTACAGCTCTCCCAGCAGTTCCGGCTTGACCTGCCCGTTGGTCAGATCCTGAAGCGTTGCCCTCACGTGGTCCGCCCTCGGCAGCGGCACCAGGAACTGAAACGCCGCCTGGGCGGCGTAGTCGGCCGCCTCGACGACCGCACCTTCCTGTTGCAGCCAATGCTGCACTTTGCCTACCCATTCATAGTCCATGACGGCACGCAGGCGGGCATGCCGCACCTGGCGCACGACGCCGCTGGTGTCCACGGCCAGCTTGGCGGCTTGCGCGTAAGCCCGCACGAGGCCCGCGGCGCCCAGAAGCGTCCCGCCGAAGTAGCGGGTGACGACGATGAGGGAGTTGCGCAAGTCCTCCCGCTGCAGCACTTCCAAGATGGGGCGGCCCGCCGTGCCGCCGGGCTCGCCGTCGTCGCTGAAGCGGATCGTCTCGGCCCCGAGGCCGACCCGGTAGGCGTAGCAGTGATGAGTCGCCTGGGGGTGCTCGGCGCGGATGCGTCCCAAAACGTCGAGGGCTTCTTCCTCCGTCGCCACGGGGCTGCCCCAGCCGATGAAACGGGAGCGCTTGATGACGACTTCCGCCGAGCGGAAGGCGCCCAGCGTCCGGTAGGCGGGAAGGAAGGCGTTTGTGTCCGGCGTCGCTGCCATCGTGTTTCAGCTCCTAGCTTGTATAATGCGACGGCGGATCGGCTCGCACCTGCGCCCGGCCGGCAGGAGCCGGGTAGTGGGAGGAAAACCAGTAGAACAAGGCGGCGCAGCTTGGTGGTGCGGCAGTCCTGCCCAACCGGCGGCGCAGTGCGGGCCGGCGGCCGGGCAGTCCCGCACGACCGCCGGAACGGTGCCGGACTGACGGAACGGGAGCGGATGGCGGCATGACGGAGCTCAAGCTAGCGGGAGTCTTTAACATTATGGCAACGCCCTTTACACCGGATGGCGCCGTGGACGCGGCCGGGGTGCGGCAACTGGTGGAATTTCAGCTGCGGGCGGGCGCCGACGGGCTGACCATTCTCGGCATCATGGGCGAAGCTCACAAGCTGCGGGACGCCGAGCGCGCCTTGGTGGTCGACACGGTGATGGAAACCGTCGCGGGCCGGGTTCCCGTGGTGGTGACGGTGAGCCACGCGGCCACGGACGTGTCGGTCGGGTGGGCCCAGGAGGCGGCTAGGGCCGGCGCGGCCGCGGTGATGGCGACGCCGCCGGGCCGCGTCCAAAACCCGGCGGCGATCTTGGAACATTACCGCCGGCTGGCCGGCGAGGCCGGCCTGCCCGTGGTCGTGCAGGATGAACCGGTGCACACCGGCGTCATCATGCCCGTCGACCTGCTCGTCCGCATCGCCGAGGAGATCGACGGCTGCCGCTACATCAAGCTCGAAGAAGCCCCGACCCCGCGCAAGCTCGGGCAGATCCTCGCGCAAGTACAACGTCCGACGGGCATTTTCGGCGGCCTCGGCGGGGTGCAGTTTTACTACGAACTATGCCGGGGCGCCGTCGGAACGATGACCGGTTTCGCCTTTACCGAGGTGCTCGTCGAGATCTACCGGCGGTTCCGGGCGGGCGACCGGGACGGAGCGCGGGCTGTCTTTTACAAATACCTGCCCATCCTGGCCTACGAGGGGCAGCCCGGGATCGGCCTCGCCCTCCGGAAGGAGGTCCTGTACCGGCGGGGCGCCATCCCGCACCCGGCCGTGCGGCAACCGGCCATGACCGTCGACCCGGGCACCCGGGCCGAACTCGATGAGGTGCTGCAGAGCCTCGGGCTCTTGGAAGGCGGGTTTCCTTTGGCCGTGACGTCAGACTGACGGCGACAGGCCCCCGTCGACGTTGATGGCGCAGCCGGTCACGTAGGACGCGAGGTCGGAGGCGAGAAACACGATGACCCGGGCGGCTTCCTCGGGCTCGCCGTAGCGGCCGAGGGCAACGTCCTTGCCCAGGCGCTGGTAGTACTCGTCCAAGGTGAGGTCGGGCGCCGTCGCGCGCCAGCGGCGTTCGTGCTGGGCACTCTTGACTTTTCCAATGCAGACCGTGTTGACGAGGATGTTGTGCGGGGCGAGCTCCTTGGACAGGGCCTTGGTCAAGGCGATGCCGGCCGCCCGGGCGACGGACGAGGGCATGGATTGCGCCCCCGGGTTTTTTCCGGCGATGGCCGTGACGTTGATGATGCGCCCGCCGCCCCGCTCCATCATGGAGGGCACCACCAGGCGGCTGAAGCGGACGGCCGCGAACAGCTTGAGTTCCAGATCCCGGGCGATGCGCTCGTCGGTCTGCTCAAGAAAAGGCCCGGCGTCAGCGGAGCCGGCGTTGTTGACCAGGATGTCGATGCCGCCGAAGGCCTGGATGGCCGTGTCGACGACCCGTTGGACGTCGCCTGCGCGGGTGACGTCGGCCTGCACCGCCAGCACCTCTTGGCCCGCTCCCGAGGAGCGGATCTCTTGGGCCGCCGCTTCGAGCGCATCGGCCCGCCGTGCGCAAATGACGACGTGAGCGCCTTCCTCATGCAACAGTCGGGCGGTGGCTTTGCCGATTCCCTCGCTGCCGCCGCTGACTATGGCGACCTTGTGCGCGAGTCCCGTCTGGAAACCCGTCATCGATGCGTACCTCCTACCGCCTGCGGCGTGGAGCGGGACAACGTTTCTCGCAAGGATTCGGAGATCGTTTGGAAAATCCTCTCCACGCCGCAGCGATAGCGCCTGTGCATGAGGGGAGGGGCGCACGTGGGATACGCATTCGAAATGTACTTTGACATCGCCTTTGAGCTCGCTCTGGAAAGCGGAGTCTTCGGCCGTGCACGCCTCAGTTCGATAGGGATCGTGAAGTTCCGTCCCGTGACACAGCTCGCCAGCTACCTGCTGCGGGGAGAAACCCCTGGAGTGTAATGCGCTGCGCGGCCGGTTGTGTTGCGGCCACGGTGACGCCGGAGAGGGTTTTCCCGAGTCATGGAGCGGCGGGCTTGAGAGCATGCGCCGCTGCGGGGCGCGACGGCCCGCGTCCAAGTCTTGCTTTGGACATCCTCGCCGGTATACGATACAAGTACAGGCAACCGACAATTGAACTGACGCAGGTGCCCTCTTGCGAGGGGTAAAAGGGAATCGGGTGCAAGTCCCGAGCGGTCCCGCCACTGTAACCGGCATTCGTGGCTCACGGTCACTGCGCACGGCGCGGGAAGGCCGTGGGAGTAGTCCCGCCGGAAGCCAGGAAACCTGCCTGTGTCAGGGGAGACGTACACGCCTTCGGGCTTGAGGCGGGTACGGGAACGGCAGCGCGCGTGCTGTCCCTGTCACCTGCCCTCTTGGGGCAGGTTTTTTTGTTCCCGTGGCCCCGATGTGCCTGGACGGACGGCTGGCCCGCGCCAGCCGGCGGTTGCCGGAATCCCCATCGGCCCCCGTTAGGGCCAAAGGAGGCAGGCGAACGGTGCACGGTTTCGGTGTGGGACGCAAGCCCAAAGCGAGCGCTCCCGGGTTGTGCGTGTTGGCGGTAGTGTTCGGCTATCTCCTGGCCGCGGCGACGGTTCTGGCGGCCGGCGGGTTTCCCCGGACGGTCGTGGACGAGCTGGGTCAGGCCATCGTATTGGAACAGCCTCCACAGAGGATCATCTCCGCGGGGCTGGCCATGGACAACATCCTGCTCTCGGTGACGGACCCGGCCCGGGTCGTCGGCGTCACCCGCTTTGCCCTCGATCCGGCCTACTCCTATGTGGTCGACCGGGTGGGCGACCACATGGTGATTTTCGACCAGCTTAACGCCGAGCAAGTGTTGGCCGCCATGCCCGACATCGTGCTGGTCACGGAATGGAACGATCCGGACACGGTGCGGCAGCTGCGGGAGTTGGGCGTGCAGCTGTACACCTTCGCCGGTTTCGACAGCGTCGAGGACGCCCTCGACATGGTCGTGCGGATCGGTGAGATCACGGGCGACGAGGAGCGGGCTCAGGCGCTCGTGGACGAGTTTCGCCGGCGGCTCGACGAGGTAACCGGGCGCGTGGCGGGGCGTTCCCGGCCCAGGGTTTTGTACCTCGACGACTGGTGGGGCACCGCGGGACCGGGCCTTGCTTTCCACGACATCATCGAGCTGGCCGGCGGCATCAACGTCGCCGCCGAGCACGGCCTCCGGGGCTGGCAGGCCATCGACCCGGAGGCGCTGCTTGCGATGAATCCCGATGTGATCGTCACCTCCACAGGGCCGGCGTGGGCCGAGCACCTGAAAGGGGAACCGGTGGTGCAGGCCGTGAGGGCCGGGCGAACCGGCCGCGTCTACTACGTCGACTACATGGGCATTCACTCGCACCATTACATCCTAGCCATCGAACTATTGGCCCGGTTGCTGCACCCGGAGGCGTTCCAGCCGTGAGCGCCACGCGCGGGCCAGCGGAAGCCGTGCCGGGAGCGGACGCAACGCCCGTTGAAGAAGCAGCGTTCGGTATCCGATCGGCCGCCCTGATCGTGGCCCGGCCGGCGACCCTCATCCTCGCGCTCGCGGGAATGCTCGCCGCCGCGGTGGTGGTCGCCACGGCGGTAGGCACCGTCCGGCTCCCTTACGGGGAAACCGCCCGGGTCGTCCTGGTCAAGACCCTCGGGCTGGCATGGCCGCTGGAGCCTACGTACGAAACCATTATTTGGAGCGTCCGGCTGCCCCGAGTGCTGGCGGCGGGCGTGATCGGTTTCGCCCTGGCGGTGTGCGGCACCGCCATGCAGGGCCTGTTCAAAAACCCGCTGGCGTCCCCCGACATCCTCGGCGTGTCGTCCGGCGGGGCGCTCGGAGCCGTCGCCGGCATCGTCTTGGGGTGGCCGCTCGTCAACCCGTGGCTGGTGCCGACGGCGGCGTTTGTGGGAGCTCTTGTGACCCTGGTGGTCGTGTACGCCCTCGCAACCCGGGATGGCCGCACGGACATGGCGACGTTGCTCCTCGCGGGCGTCGCGGTCAGTTCCTTCGCCGGGGCGGTGATCGCCCTGCTCTACCACTTCGTCGAAGACGGCGTGCTGCGGCAGATCGTCTACTGGCTCATGGGCAACTTGTCGGGCAAGCGCTGGGAACACGTGGCCGTCATGGCGCCCCTGGTGGCGGCGGGGAGTCTCGGCCTGTGGCTTCTATCGCGGGACTTAAACCTCCTCATGGGCGGGGAGGACGACGCCCGGGCCTTGGGGGTGTCCGTCGAGCGCACGAAACGCTGGGTGATGGCGCTCACGGCCCTCGTGACCGGCGCGGCCGTGTCCGTGGCAGGCGTGATCGGGTTTGTGGGCCTCATCGTTCCCCACATGTTGCGCTTGCTGATTGGACCGGACCACCGGTGGCTCATCCCGGCGAGCGGCTTGGGCGGCGCCACGTTCTTGATCCTCGCGGACTTGCTCGCGAGGACGGCCTTCAGCCCGGTGGAACTGCGCACCGGTATCGTGACCGCCCTGGCCGGCGTGCCGTTTTTTCTGTACCTCTTGGCAAGACGCCGGGAGATGGTGCGATGGAGCTAGAGATGGCCAGGTCAGAGCGGGCGGCCGGGCACGCGGCGCCCGGGGCGGGACCGTCGCCCGAGCCGGCCGGACAAGAGGTTCTCCGGGCCGAGGAGATCAGCGTCCGGGTCAAGGGGCGAGCGATCGTCGATGGGGTCAGCGTGTCCCTAGCCCAGGGCGAGTTTCTCGGAATCATCGGCCCCAACGGCGCGGGCAAGACGACTCTGATGCGGGTGCTCTCCGGTATCGCCCGGCCCAGCAGCGGGCAAGTGCTGTTTGGCGGCCGCCCGCTGGCTGCGCTCCCCGACCGGGAGCGGGCGCGGCAGATCGCCTTCGTGAGCCAAAATCCCGGGATCGGCTTTGGTTTCAGCGTCTTGGATGTGGTGCGTATGGGCCGTTACCCGTACCGGCGGTTTCTGGAGGGGTGGCGCCCAGACGATGGAGCGGCCGTGGAGGACGCCATGGCGGCCGCCGGCGTCGCCCACCTGCGCCACCGGCTCGTCACCGATTTGTCCGGCGGCGAGCGGCAGCGGGTGTTTTTAGCCCGCGCCCTGGCCCAGCAGCCGCGGGTGCTGTTTCTCGACGAGCCCACCGCTAACCTGGACGTGCGCTACCAGCTGGAGGTTCTGCACCTGGTCCGCAGCATGCGCGCCCGGCACGGGTGGACGGTCGTGATGGCCATCCACGACCTCAACTGGGCGCTGCGCTTTTGCGATCGGCTGCTGGTGCTTCATCAAGGGCGGGTGGCCGCCTGCGGGCCCGCCCACGCCGTGCTCAACGAGGCGCTTATCCGAAACGTGTTCGGCGTAGAGTGCCGCATCGATCGGGACGGAGCCGGAGCCGTCCGGGTCGAGCTATGGAGTGCTGGGGCGCGGCAGCGGTGAAACCGATCCGGCTCCCGCGGAGCGGCGGCACGGACAGCCCCCTGGCGTATTCCTGGACCTGCTGCCGGCGGACGCGTGATCAGTACATCGGATGAATCTCGGTCCCCGGCGGCACGAACTCGTCGATGGCTTGGAGATGCTCAGGCACCAGCGACCAACCCAAGGCGCCCAGGTTGTCCTCCAGCTGCTCCATGGTCCGGGGACCGATGATGGGCGCGGTGACGCCCGGCTGCTGCAGGAGCCAGTTGAGGGCGACTTGGCTCATGCTGCGGCCGGCGTCCCGGGCGATGGCGTCCAGAGCCTCGACCACGGCGAACCGGCGGGCGCTCAGCTCAGATTTAAGGTCCCACCCCCGCCGGGCACCCCGGGAGCCGGCCGGCGGCGCCTGTCCCCGGCGGTACTTGCCCGTCAGCCAGCCGGCCGCCAGCGGGCTCCACGGGATGATGGCAAACCCGTGTTTCCGGGCAAAAGGCAAAAGCTCCCGCTCGGTGCCCCGGTTGAGGATGTTGTAGGGCGGCTGTTCGCAGACGAATCGCTCCAGCCCCATGCGCTCGGAGATCCAAAGGCTTTCGCAAAGCTGCCACGCGGGGAACGTCGAGGTGCCGATGTAGCGCACCTTGCCCTGGCGCACGAGATCGGTCAGGGCGCTCAAGGTCTCGTCCAGCGGCGTGTCGGGGTCAGGGCGGTGGACTTGGTAGAGGTCGATGTAGTCGGTGCCTAGGCGCTTGAGGCTCCGCTCGACCTCCCGCATGATGTGCCAGCGGCTGTTGCCCCGGTCGTTGGGCCCCTCGCCCACCTGGCGCGAAAACTTGGTGGCCAGGATGACCTCGTGCCGCCGCCCTGCTATTGCCCGGCCGACGATTTCCTCCGAAAGGCCCTGAGCGTACACGTTCGCGGTGTCAATGAAGTTGATGCCCGCATCCAGCGCCCGGTGAACGATGCGGATCGACTCGGCTTCATCGGTGGTCCAGCCGAAGTTGAGGCATCCCAGGCACAGGCGGGACACCTTTACACCGGCACGCCCCAGCTTGACGTAGTCGATCCCGGCCACCTCCTTGTGTCACTGATCCGGCCCAGTTGCTCGCTGGCCCTTGCCTGCACCGTGCCAGGGATACTCGCCCGTCGCCGTTTCCTTCGCTTCACTCGCCCGGCACGGTTTCATCGATGACAAGGCCGACCAGCTTGACCTCGAGGAACTCGTGAATCCCGTAGGGACCGCCCTCGCGCCCGATGCCGCTTTCCTTGAAACCGCCGAAGGGCACCTGCGCCACGGACGGCAGGCCTTCGTTGACGCCGACGATGCCGTACTCAAGCCGCTCCGCCGCCCGTACGGCCCGGTGGATGTTTTCCGTGAACACGTACGCCGCGAGACCAAACCGGCTGTCGTTGGCCATCCGGTACGCCTCGGCCTCGGTGTCAAAGGGAATGATGGGCGCCACCGGCCCAAAGGTTTCCTCGTCCATGATGCGCATCCCCGGGCGCACGTCCACAAGGACCGTGGGGGCGTAGAAGCAGCCGCCAGAAAAGCCGTCGCCCGAGAGGACATGCGCGCCGGTCAAGGCGCGGGCGCCTTTGGCGAGGGCGTCGTCCACGTGGGCCTTGACCTTTTCGAGACCGGCCTCATCGATGAGGGGCCCGACCTGCACGCCGTCTTGGAGGCCGTTGCCGACCCGCAGGCTTGCGACCGCGGCGGCAAACCGCTGCGAGAACTCCTCCAAGATACCTCGCTGTACAAACACTCGGTTGGCGCACACGCACGTTTGGCCGGTGTTGCGGAATTTGGACGCCAGAGTTCCCTGGACGGCCTTGTCCAGGTCGGCGTCGTCGAAGACGATGACGGGCGCATGGCCGCCGAGCTCCAGGGAAACCCGCTTGACCTGGCCGGCCGCTTCCCGCATGAGGTACTTGCCGACTTCGGTAGAGCCGGTGAAAGTGATCTTGCGCACCAGCGGGTCGTGGAGAAGCTCTTCGCCTACCGGGCGCGGGTCGGCGGTCGTTACGAGGTTGATGACGCCCGGCGGCAGGCCGGCCTCGGCGAAGAGCTCCATGAGGGCCACGGCCGTGAGCGGCGTCTGTTCCGCAGGTTTCAGCACCACAGTGCAGCCGGCCGCCAGAGCCGGTGCGACTTTGCGGGTCACCATGGCGGCGGGGAAGTTCCACGGCGTAATGGCGGCGACGACGCCCACGGGCTGCTTGAGCACCAGGTGGCGCTTGCCCGGCACGGAGTTGGGGATGATGTCGCCGTACGCCCGCTCGCCTTCGCCGGCAAACCAGTCCAGGAACGACGCGGCGTAGTCAATCTCGCCCCGGGCTTCCGTGAGCGGCTTGCCCATCTCCCGGGTCAGCTGGCGGGCGAGCTTCTCTTTGCGCTCCCGCATGAGCGCGGCTACGTGCCGCAGGATGCGTCCCCGGGCGACGGCCGGCGTGCGGGACCAGGAGGGAAACGCCCGGTGGGCCGCTTCGATGGCGCGCCGGGCATCGTCCCGGCCTGCGTCGGCCACGTGGGCCAGCGTTTCGCCCGTCGCGGGGTCCGTCACCGGAAAGGTGCGGCCGGTCGCGGCGGCGGTCCACTCGCCGTTTACGAACAGTCCGTAGGTCGGTGGCGTTGTTGTGGCTGCGGTGGTTTCCATCAGCGAATGGTCCTCCCTTGTTGGGCTGCCGGTGGGGCAGCTTGCTGGTTGACCGCCGGGCCGTGCAAGGGCGCGTGCGAGGCACGGGCGGCTTTGGGCCGGCGTGCCCGGACGCGGGCGTCCACGGCGCCGAGCATCTGGCGGAAAAATTGGATCGAAGGTCCAAGGCCGAGGGCCACGGCGACGGTGCCGAGGCCAGCGGGGCCGCCCAGGACGAGGCCTGCCAGCATCGCTGTAACGTCCATGGCCACTTTTACCCGGGCGATGGGCTGCCCGGTGCGCTGGGACAAGGTGAGCATGAGGCCGTCCCGGGGTCCGGC
>ERZ777003.3570-NODE-3570-length-14838-cov-4.342556_pt1 | contig 14838 bp, 23 predicted proteins | sample MGYA00374956_ERZ777003 | MGnify/ENA primary metagenome ERZ777003 (study PRJEB29302, sample SAMN06268252) | bioreactor metagenome | isolation source: Joint BioEnergy Institute, California, USA | place: USA:Joint BioEnergy Institute, California, USA | collected... | reverse complement strand
GTATAACTCCAGAAGAATCCGTAGCTGTTTGGCGTAGAATTGCCGCTGATCCAGTCGAATAACTTATTCAACTCTTTGGGAGTCGATAGTTGCATAAGATAAAGCAATGCCCCGAGCCGATCGGGGCTATTTTTATTGGATGGTGATGTGATGGAGTGGACCGGAATTATATCAGCGATCGCAGCGATCAGCGCCTTTGTGCTCGGTTGGCTCGGCAGGTCAAGAACGATACGGCAGGACGGCGCAGAGGATGGCGAGCTGAGGGCATCAGTCAAATATATCCGTGACGGTGTGGATGATCTGCGCGTTGAGATCAAGTCGCAGAGTCAGCGCTACGACTTGCTGGCCGAGCGAGTGACGCGCGTTGAGGAAAGCGCCAAGCAGGCGCATAAACGGATCGACCGATTGGAGGATGATACGAAATGACGGTTAAGTGGCTTAAAGCGGCAACAGTTCGCGCGATCAAAACGGCAGCACAAACGGCGATCGCGACGATCGGGACGACTGCGGTTTTTTACGAAGTAGACTGGCGACTTGTGGGTGGCACCGTACTGCTGGCGACGATTATGAGTTACCTGACCAGTCTGGCCGGGCTGCCGGAGGTGAGCACGGATGAGGATCGTAATTGACGCCGGCCACGGCCCGGAAACCGCGGGAAAACGCACCCCGGACGGCAGCATGAGGGAGTATGAATTTAACAGCGCCGTCGCGCAATACGTTGCTGATCTGCTCCTTCACGGTTACGAGGGCGTTGAGTTTATCTTAACTCACGACGACAGCCGCGACGTGCCCTTACAGGAGCGCACAGACCGGGCAAACAGTTGGGGAGCTGATCTGTTTGTATCCATCCACGCCAATGCTGCAGGGGCTGGGTGGAGCCCTGCTGGTGGCATCGAGACATACGTTTATACAACGAGGCCTGCGGCCGCTGTGGCGCTTGCAAACGCCGTTCAGAGACAGTTGGTGAGAGCGACCGGTCTTGCCGACCGCGGTGTCAAGTCGGCTGATTTTCATGTGCTGCGCGAGACGAAGATGACCGCAATTTTGATCGAGTGCGGGTTTATGACGAATCGCACGGAAGCGGAACTGCTCAAGTCGGACGAATTTCGCAGAACTTGCGCGGCGGCGATTGTGGCCGGAATCGCGGAGACGTATGGGCTGCGGCCGAAGCAACAGCCGCCGGTAAAGGACTGGAAGCAGGAATCGGTTGAGTGGCTGCACACGCAAGGATTGACGGATACAGTCCGGGATCCGGACACGCTGCCGACTTGGGCGGAACTGGGGGCGGTGCTGCGTAAGGTTGGAGTTAAAATGAGATGACTGAAACCTGCCCGGCCCTTGGCCGGGCGTTTTTTTTTTTGTTTTTTTCCTAAAATAAGGTGTGAAGATTTCTTGAATTTACCAACAGAATACTGTATCGAAATGGATAAAGGTGGTACTATTGTACCTATCATGCAGTTGAGGTGTGGTGGGGATGAAGGTCTATCTACCTAGGGAATTTAGTCGAAGTACAATGTATGAGTTTATCGGACAAGTACTTGATGACGACGGACAACCGAGAGCGAATGAATTTGATTTTGATTTTACCAGGCTCGGCTTTATCGAACCGGTAGGGGTAACGGTTCTGAGTAATTTAATTGGACGGCTTTGGAAATACAAAATCCCGGTAAAGTTTACTTATGTACAGCCACGAAGAGACAAAAAGTTTTGCCCGATTGCATTTCTCGACGATTCGATGTTTTTCAGACAATATCTGAACAAAACTCTTGATAACCAAGCCTCTTTACGTTCCACAACAAGACCGCTTGAAAATGTCACTTACGAAAGAAGTTACGAATATCTTGATAGCACGATGTTCTGGCTGGCAGGAATATTGAACATAACAAAAATTTCTCTAGGCAACATAAAATCATGTTTGCAGGAAATTTTTAATAATATTAAAGATCACTCGCATGAGAATAATGGCTATATTTTCATTCAGCATTATCCGAGTCGAAAAAGGGTAACAGTTTCCGTATCGGACTTTGGAATAGGCATTCCTAGATCTATTCAAGCGCTTCGTCCAACTTTGACTGACTCGGAAGCGTTGCGTCTTGCGATCACACAAGGGTTCTCAACAAAATCCACTCCACGAAATAGAGGGGCTGGATTAGATACCCTCTTACATAATGTTGTTATCGGCAATGGAGGGAATGTTTACATTCATTCAAACCATGGTATACTATATTCAACCCCGGATTGTTATGATGGCATGGAAATAATTTCAATGAGCACAGATGGTTTTTATCCCGGAACTTTAATCGAGATTGAGTTTCGCACAGATACCATCGAGTTTGAAGAGGAGGAGTTTTCATGGGAGTAATAAGGGTGCTGGACCATGTTCGACATTGTTACTCTAATGCAGATGGATTAGTCATCCAAGCCGTGATTAAACAGCAATTTGATCTCGGCAATAAGGTTGTCTTGTCCTTTGAAGGAGTAGACAGTGTTTCCTCTTCATTCATTAATTCAGCGTTCATTGAATTGTTGGATTTTTATGACTTTGAGTTTATAAAGAAAAATCTTGGATTTATAAATTCAATAAAAACCATAAACGACACAATAAAACGTCGCTTTTCATTTGAAGTAAACGAAAGAAATTCTTTCACCTATGTGTGATTCGTAACACCCCCGCTCAGCTTCGGCTGGTGGGAATTTTTTCTGCTTGCATACCGAACAAGTGTTCCGTATATACTAAGAATATATGTTCGCATTTAAGGAGGCAAACACATGGTCACCAAGTACATTGGTCGCATTGTTGACGTGATCTATCGCGATCGCTCCGGGCAGTTCACAAAGCGCCGCGTGCAGATCCGCTCTGTCAAAAACGGTCGTGCAAAGGTGTATTGTCTGGAACGCCAGGCGCCGCGCATATTGATTGTCGAAAACATCCTTGCGATCCAGCCGGCGGCGGTGAGCCGAGTTGGCTAAACGATTAGAGGCAAATGGGCTTTGGGAATCGTCACGTATGATGCTGCCGGAACATCGGGAGACATTAGCGAGCAGGAGGGAATTTGGGACAGTGACAAAAGCGAAAAGCAACAAACGCCCGACGCGGGATGAATTTGAACTTGAAGACCTGGGGAATCAATTGGTCGAAGCGCATCAAGAGGAATATGAGGTTGTACTGACCGTTTGGAACCGGGAGGATAAGCTGCGCGGCCGGATCGAGAAGCTAGATGCGCAGACCCGGCTTGTGCATGTGAGTCGGCTTGGCGAGATTACAAAGGTGCCGTTTTTGGATATTATACAAGTCAGCCGACCGGATTAAAGAATATCCCCCTGTAGCGTTGAGTGCGTGCAGGGGGATAATTTTTATGTATTCGTTACCGGCAACCACAGTGGCGGGAAATGAATACATAAATTTGCTGTAATTAAAAAATCCACTCGATAGAGACGGACTTGCCGTTGATGGTTATTGATTTTATGAGTTTCTGAACAATTGATTGCTTGGATTCAAAGTCCGCGTTCGCAAGGTCAATTCTGTATTGCTCTAACTCTTCTTTCGTGACCTGCTTCTTCATCAGGGCCTCTCGGCTTCGATGCTCCTGTACCAACCGATTCTTTTCCTCGTTTAGTTTTTCGATCTGGCGATTTAAAACGTTCCGATCGATTTCCCCGTCCGCATAAAGTGATAGCACACGTTCGATTTTCGCGTCAACATTTTTGATCAACCTCGTGTAGTTGACTTCTTTGGGTTTATCCCCTCGAATTTCTTTTTCCATAGCAATCGCCGCGAGCTCTCGCCTCACGATTTCTTCTAACTTTGACACCGGCCATGTACTGTTGGTACATTTACGGTCATATTCGGACGGAAATCGTTTGGCACGGCAGACGTAATACCTATAGACACCATATTTGTTTCGCATCGTTTGGTACGATACATACGGTTCCCCACACCAACCGCAGCGCACTAGTCCGGAAAAAAGACTTTGTTTCGCTTTGTGTGCATTGTGGCCTTGATGACGACTCAGCAAGGCCTGTACGCGCTCAAATTGTTCTTCATCGATAATTGCTTCGTGTTGACCTCGGTAGTATTCTCCCGCATAGCTGACATATCCACAATATAACCGGTTGGAAAGAATGTCTCGATACCGTCTAAACCTCCAAACAGGAAACCCAAGTGCCTTAAGTTCTCGTTGCACTTTGGTGATTGATAGGAACTGCTCATATAGGTCGAATGCTTTTTGAATATGCTCGGCCTCATCCGGTTTGATTATAAGCCGGCCGTCCTTTCGCGCATAGCCAGCAGGGTCGTAGTCACCCCCCATCGCAGGCAACCCTTCTTCCGCACGCTTGATCTGCCCTAGACGCATCCTCTCGGTTATTGTTTCGCGTTCGAGCTGCGCGAAAACAGATAATATGCCGATCATAGCTTTACCGAAAGGTGTGGACGTGTCGAGTGTCTCCGTGATGGATACGAAATCGACATTGTTTTTGAGAAAATAATCCTCAATCAGTGTCAGTGTATCTCGTTGTGAACGGGATAAACGATCAAGTCGATAAACGAGGACAACATCAATATTTGATAGGTCGCTTAGCATCTGTTTTAAAGCTGGGCGATCCATATTTGCTCCGGAATATCCTCCGTCCGTATACGTATCATAAATAACCCATCCCTTCGACTTACAATACGCCTCAAGTCGTTCGCGCTGCGCCTCTATGCTGTAATTTTCGACTTGTTCTTGAGTGGATACGCGCATGTAAAGAGCTGCTTTCAAATCGCTATACCTCCTAAAGCATTTGAGTAACTTGCACGGCTCGCCCGATGATGCGGGCAGGGTTATCCTTTGTAACGACAATAGGTTCGAATTCAGGGTTGTCCGGCATTAAAATGATTAGATCTCCTTGCCGTTTAATCCGTTTAAGAGTTGCCTCCGTGTCTCCGTTAACCAGAACGGCAGCAATTGCTCCATGCTCGACGTTTGGTTGTTCACGGATCAGCACAAGTGAACCATCTGGAATTGTCGGCTCCATACTGGAGCCCTTTGCGCGGAGATAAAAAAGTTTTCCGCCGGGGAGACGTTCTTTGGGCATGTAAATATATTCCGTTACGTTTTCTTCTGCAAGGATCGGTTCACCGCACGCAATCGTTCCTAATACCGGGATACGAACAAACTCAGGCGTTACTGGTGTTACATTTGTCGGGGACGGAAACAAATCATTGATCGAAATACCCAGAACATCAGCGATCGCGAACAATACGTTTTGTTCAGGTTCATTTGTTCCGCTCTCATAACCCGATATGGTGTTGTGCTTTACACCGATCATAAATCCGAGTTCTTTTTGAGTAAGCTTTTTCAGTTTCCGATACTTTCTTATTTGCGCTCCAACGTATTTTGCAACATCATTTTCAAATTTCATGAAATTTCACTCCTTTTCAACGGAAATTATATCACATTTCATGAATAAGTAAACAAATTTCTTCATGTTGTATGAAAATTTATGTTGACTGATCGAAAAACTTCATGTATCATGAAATTGCGGGGAAGGAGGTGGATTAACTTGCAAGAAAAGCTGGCAGCTCTTCGTCGTTACCACAATTTGTCTCAAAAAGATATGGCAGAACTTATTGGAGTTGATCTTCGCACATATATCAACAAAGAAACTGGTCAATCACAATTCAAGGCAAATGAAATGTTTGCGATTGCAAGAAAGTTTAAAATGCCGATTGACGAAATTTTTTTACCGACAAACTTCGAGAAACATGAAGTTTCGTGAATCTAACGGGGAGGGGACAGCGTGAACATCACAATTAAAAGCATGAGCCTTGACGGCCATTCTGTCCATGTCCCAGCTGGTCTTTCCGAACTGATAAACCGCGCGGGGGCGTGGTCAATATTGGAGATCCCACCTCTTTCGGAGTATCGGCGCGAGATTAAGCGCGTGGACGGCAGATTAGTGACCGAGTTGATTTATGTGGGTGACGCCTCATCATGATCGGCATCCATCCCGTACATCGCCGCCTGGCAGAACTACAGATCAAGGCCGATCAGCTAGGCGGGTATCACTATCTGTCGTTGTCCGAGCAGCAGGATATGCATTACTGCTTGCAGGTCAATGCCAAACTGGTCCGAGAGTTAGATGAGCTCAAGCAACTGTCATTTATCGCTTATACCGTGAACGACACCGAATGGCAGCATGAAATCTGCAAGCGAATTGAAGAACTGGAGGCGAAGATGCTATGACCTATACTCCTAGCAAGCGAGCGGTGTGGCGTGCCGTGAACAACTGGGATCACGGACAACGGCTCGTGGAGATCGCTAAGGAGCACGTTAAGTTGGCGAAGCTGGCGATCGAAAGTGCGGATACGACCGACCGTGCAATCATTTACGGGCGAATCGAAGTGCTGCGGCAAGAGCGGGAAGAAATTCTCCGCTTGTATGAGGACGTGAACGACGATGGTTAAACCGACGCTCTGCCTCGAATCTGACGGCTACGCGCACCCCGACGACCGGGTGGATCGGCTCGGAAGGTTGTTCGTGACGCTAAAGCTCCGGGAGCGGTATGGGATCACATTTGAGCGCTATTTGCAGTTGGTTGAGTCGGGAGAGTGGGAGCGTGTTGCGGGGTGAACCCTTACGACTTCTATATCACGCCGGAAGAGTACGAGCAGGCAATACAAAACGGAGTGGATGCCTTCACACTTGAAAGACGTATTCGACAGCTCGGCTGGTCGAAAGAACGTGCGATGACAACACCGATCCGAAAGCAAAAACCCAGGGGATTTTATTCCGAATGGGCGAAAATCGCTGAAGAAAACGGGATTGGATATAAGACCTTTATGCGTCGAATTCATTATGGCTGGCCGGTTGAAAAAGCAGCTACCCAGCCGCTGGCTTCCAAAGAAGACTTGAAACGGCTCGCCCTCCATGCAGGAAAATACGCACGGCGTGTTCATCCAAAGAAATACATTGAACTTGCTAAACAAAACAACATCCCTTATCCAACCTTTCACTACCGCGTGAAAGTGGCTGGTTGGTCATACGAGCGCGCCGCGACGGAGCCGATCTGGACTCCTCAGCAAAGGGGTAAACTCGGGGCGCCGGCAGCTGCTCGAAGATGGATTGCTGGTATACGGAGACAGCGGTTATGAGCTGACTGACAAAGGCAGGCAACGTGTGGAAAAGGAGCTGGCACGCTACAAGCTGCGGCCGGCCATGTTGGTCCTGATCGAGACGCATATTCTGAACGCCAATCATTGTTCAGTATGGTGAGGAGGTGAGCAAGCAAATGAGCCGGAAGGCGCAACTATTAATGCGGATCTGTCTATTTTTCCTGATGCTCGAAGAACGGGCTTTGTATGACCGCAGGGAAAAACTCGCACAATTCGCGAGAAAGCAGTATTACAAGTACCGTTTTCTGTTCGAAAAAGAAAAAGCCGCCTTGGCAGAGGCGACTAAATGAAATGGATATCAGCCCTATCTTACCACAGATGGGGCGGGGAGGGAAAGTCTCATGAAGGTAAAGTTTGCTGGAATTGATTGCGATGTACGCTTCGGCCAATACTCCAATGGAAACACAGCTATTCAACTCATCGGAAGCGAAGGAACGGATTACGAAGGAGAGGCTGTCGCCATTGCTTCCGTGAACGGAGGCTTAAAAGTGGAGCCAGCCGTCGTCGGCATTAAAACGTGGTCGGAAAATGCAGGTATTGTGCAGGCGCTGGTTGAGGGCGGTGTCATTGAGTCCGAGTTGCTTTTCACTCAGCCGTCGGGATTCGTTGAAATCGAATATTATCGCTTAACCGACGAAGCTTTTAAGCAAATGCTGCAGGATTTCGAGCAAACGGTGTCATATCGACTCTCAATCTGCTCGACATTACAATCCCGGGGGTGAATGACCAATGAAATCAACAGGTATTGTGCGTCGCATTGACGACCTGGGTCGCATTGTTATCCCGAAAGAGATCCGCCGGACATTCAACATCCAGGAAGGCGATCCACTCGAAATCGGTGTGAATGACCAGGAAATCATCTTGCGCAAGTATGTCCCGACGGATGTTTGCAAGGTTTGCGGCGGCCCATATCGGGAGCACATCAAGGTATCAAATGTTGAGATCTGTCTTTCCTGCGCGAAGACGATCGCAACGGCGCAATTTCAAAGGTGATCTCATGAGTAAAGTCGATCCAATCTTATCGCTGCAACGCTGCGATGTCTGCGACCAGGAAATGCACTTTAAGTTTCTACACCCCTGGAACGGCATCACGGCATGCAAATATTGCATCATAGCTATCAATGAGGAGGCAGAGCATCATGCAATTCACGATTACAATTACCGGCGATCGCGGTGAAATGGCCGAAGCGCTGAGGACGCTGAGGGCTGTAATGGACGGACACGTATCTACATCCGGCGAGGTTTCCATCTCATACGAACAGGCTACTGCTGCCCAAACCGAGAAAACAATCCCTGTCAAAAATGATCCTAATCAACTGGTGCAACAGCAGTCTTCCAATCTCCCGTTCCAGGCTCCGCAACAAGCTCAGCAAGGCCAGCAGCCTGCGACTGTAGTACCGACTGCGCCGCCGGTTCAATCGATGCAAGCGCCGGCCAGCGCGCCTGCACCGCTTCCAGTTGCCGACCCGGCACAAGTGCCGACTTCAGCTCCGACCGCGCCAACGTCCGCGCCGACATACGACTTTAACCAGCTCGCTACAGCAACCATGCAGTTGCAGCAGGCCGGACAAAACATCTTTGAACTATTCAACCAATTCGGCATTCAGGCGCTTAATCAATTGCCGAAGGAGCGATATGGCGAATATGCAGCTGTGCTCCGTCAGCGGGGTGCAAAGATATGACTCAAATTGCGCACGCGGAGCGCGAGCATGCGCTCCTCTCCGCCAGCGGAGCCCATCGCTGGATGCGCTGCACACCATCGGCGCGTCTGGAGGAGACGCTGCCGGATCGCAAAACATCGTACTCGGAAATTGGAACGCTCGGGCACGAAATGGCGGAGTTTCGATTGCGCAAGCATTTTATCGAGCCGATCGGGCCGCAAAAGGCGGCCGCTGTGATGCGCAAATTCCGGGCAAGTGAGCACTACAGCCAAGAGCTGGAGAAGATCGTCGATACGTTCATCGATTACTGCAAATCGGTTGAGATGCAATTCAGCTCCCGGCCTTACGTGTTGATCGAGCAGCGGGTCGACTATTCGCACGTAGCGCCGGAGGGTTTCGGCACCGCAGACTTTATCGCGGTCGGTGATGATCTGATGGTGATCGTCGATCTCAAGACAGGACAGGGCAAGCCTGTGCCGATCCAGGGCAACGAGCAAATGCGGCTGTACGCCCTGGGTGCCCTTCGGGCCGTTGCCGGCATCTTCCCGGTTAGACGGATCCGGATGGCCATTGTCCAGCCCAAGGTGTATGACGAACCGCAGGAAGACGAGATCACCGTCGAGGAGCTGGAGCGTTGGGCGGCCGAGGAGGTGATACCGAAAGCCCAGCTGGCCTATGAGGGAAAAGGCGAGTTCGTTGTCGGCGATCATTGCGGGTTCTGCCGGGCGCGCGAGACGTGCCGGGCGAGAATTGAACAATTCTTCGCTGCCGGAGAGCTCGCGCCGCATAAACCGCCGATTATCAGCTGGGACGAGGTGGGCGAAGTGCTCCGCAAGGCCGAGGGCCTCGTGTCCTGGTACAACGACTTGAAGGATTTGGCCCTTTCGCATATCCTCGACGGCGGCGAGGTGGCCGGCTGGAAGGCTGTCGAGGGTCGCGGATCCAGAACGTATACCGACATCGACGAGGCATTCGGCGCGCTCATGGCCGCTGGCATAGACGAGGCAATTCTGTACGAACGCCGGCCGTTGACGGTGGCACAGCTTGAAAAGGCGCTTGGCAAACAGCAATTCCGTGAGCTGATCGAAGCTCCTGGCTATGTCGTAAAGGATCCGGGCAAACCGACGCTGGCGCCGATCGAGGACAAACGTCCCGCGTACACAAAGGCCGCAGCGGTATTCGCCGCTGATGCTGATAAATCAAACTAAGAAGGAGTCGAAGAGTCGATGAGTCAAACAAACGTAACCACTGGTGAAGTCAGACTGTCATATGTCAACCTGTTCCAACCTCGCGCGCAGCAAGAAGGCGGCGAACCGAAATACAGCGTGACAATCCTGCTGCCGAAGAGCGACACGGCGACGTACCAACGCATTCAGGCGGCCATTCAAGCGGCCTATGAAAAGGGCGTTGCGGAAAAGTGGAACGGCGCACGCCCGCCGCTCAAAACGACGATCCACGACGGGGACGGCGTGCGGCCGAGCGGCGAGCCGTTCGGGCCCGAATGCAAAGGCCATTGGGTCTTCACAGCCAGCAGCAAGCAGAAGCCTGAGGTTGTCGATGCGAATCTGAATCCGATCATTGACCAGTCCAAGGTATACTCTGGCGTTTATGGCCGGGTGAACATCAACTTTTTCCCGTACGCCAACAGCGGAAACCGCGGCGTAAGCGCCGGCCTCGGTCCGGTACAGATCCTGCGCGATGGTGAGCCGCTCGGCGGACGTGTGACGGCCGCGGATGCTTTCGGCACCGGCTTCACACAGCCGTCTCATCAGCCGCCTGCAGGCTGGGAACAGGCCACGCCGGCGCCGCAGGGGCAGCCGGGTATCTATGTCCCGCCTACTCCTCCCGCGCAGCCGCAAGGTTACGGGCAGCCTGCTCCCAGCTATGGCCAACCCGCATACGGAGCACCGCAGCAACATTACGGAGCACCTCAAGCTCATCCGCCTCAACAGCAAATTGACCCGATCACCGGGCAGCCGCTGGGCGGAGGCATCTACGGGATATGAGTCGGCTATCAGTTGACATCGAGACTTACAGCTCTGTCGACATCAAGAAATCGGGCCTCTACAAATATGTGGAGGCCCGAGACTTCCAAGTCCTCTTATTCGCCTATTCGCTCGATGGCCAACCGGTCCAAGTTGTTGACCTCGCCCAGGGCGAGCAGATCCCGCAGCACATCGTCAATGCATTGTTTGACCCAGCCGTGGAAAAACGCGCCTGGAATGCGGCATTTGAGTGGTACAGTCTCGGCCGGCATTTTGGTCTGCCACGCGATCAGCTGCTAGGCTGGCTATGGCAGTGGAAATGTAGCATGATCCACGCTTACTACTGCGGATATCCGGGCAGTCTGGCAGCTGCCGGCGAGGCGGTCGGCATCGCTCAGGATAAAAAGAAAATGTCTGTCGGGAGCGCACTCATCCGTACGTTCTGCGTCCCTTGCAAACCGACAAAGTCAAACGGTGGGCGCACGCGAACCATGCCGCATCACGAACCTGAGAAGTGGCAAACGTTTAAGCATTACTGCGCGAATGACGTTATGGCCGAGATGGCGATCGCCGCCGTGCTGGACGCTTTCCCAGTGCCTGAACAGGAATGGAGTCTATGGCGGCTCGATATGCAGATTAATGAGCGAGGCGTGCAATGCGACCGACAGATGGTTGAGTCGTCGATCCGGATCCATGACGCTGAGACGGAAGCCCTCATCGCTGAGGCGGTTCGGCTAACAGGAGTTGAGAATCCGAAATCAGTCCAACAGCTCACAGCATGGCTGGAGGAGGAAACCGGTGAGGAAGTGGCCGACCTGAGCAAAGGTACGGTCGCAAAGATGATCGACAAGCTGGATGAGGGGAAAGCCAAACGAGTGCTGGAGATTCGCCAAGAGTTATCCAAGTCGAGCACCAAGAAGTACGCCGCCATGCTGGAGACGATCTGCGACGACGGACGGATCCGGGGCCTATTCCAATTCTACGGTGCCAATCGAACTGGAAGATGGGCAGGCAGGCTCGTGCAGGTGCATAACCTGCCGAGAAACGATCTGCCGGCAATTGAGTTGGCGCGCGGCTATGCGGCCCACGGAGACGCGCAGGCGCTGAAACTCCTATACGGCAGCCTGTCCGACACGCTCTCGCAGCTCATCCGCACGGCGCTGATCGCCCGGCCGTTCACCAGCCTCCATGTCGCGGACTTTTCTGCGATCGAAGCACGCGTATTGGCTTGGCTCGCCGGTGAGCAATGGCGGCTGGAAGTGTTTAAAACACACGGAAAGATCTATGAGGCATCAGCGTCGCAGATGTTCGGTGTGCCGATCGAACAGATCGGCAAAGGCAGCGAGCTGCGGCAAAAGGGTAAGGTCGCAGAGCTCGCGCTCGGCTACCAGGGCGGTGTCGGCGCGCTGATCAGCATGGGTGCGCTGGACATGGGGCTGTCAGAGGATGAGCTGCCGGAGATCGTCGAGCGCTGGCGGAATGCCAACCGAGCCATCGTAGAGTTTTGGCGCTCGATCGAAGGGGCTGCGCTTCATGCCGTCCAGACAGGCGAGGCCGTCGGCCTGCGAGGCCTTGTTATCGCCCGGGAAATGGACAGTCGGACGGGGCAGGACTTCATGACGGTTCGATTGCACAGCGGCCGAAAGCTTTACTATCCGCGGCCGCACATCGCGGAAAACCAGTTCGGTAGATCTGCAATCCACTATTGGGGCGTTGAAGGTGGGAAGTGGTCCGAACTTTCGACATACGGCGGGAAGTTGACGGAAAACATTGTCCAGGCGATCAGCCGGGACTGCCTGGCCGCCGCGATGATGAAGCTGGACGCGGCAGGCTATGAGATCGTCATGCACGTACACGACGAGATCGTTGCCGAGGTCGAGGGCGATCGGCTCGAAGAGATGATCGAACTCATGCGGGAACCGCTTCCGTGGGCGCCGGGACTTCCGCTAAATGCCGCAGGTTTTACAAGCGATTTTTACATGAAGGATTGAGGTGAAATGCATGGGGCTGCCGGTTACGGATGATAACGTTAAAAAGCATGTCCGGTTGGTCCATAAACTCGCTAACAAGGTGCTTCCCTACGTGAACGATCCCGCGATTGACTATGACGACCTCATCTCAGAGGGTTATATCGGATTGATCAAAGCGCTGGAATCTTACGACGAGTCTCTTGGGTATGCTTTTTCCACCTTCGCATACCCAACCATTTTCGGATACATGAGATCGCTTGTCGATCGTCGCGGGAGTTTTATTCGATTTCCTTACCACATTATTCAGTTGGCAAAATTTATTTCAAAGTACGATTTGCAAGACGAAAAACCCCAAGTTATTGCTCAAAAATTAGGACGAACCGTTTCGTGTATCGAACTGGCATTGAACTATCTTCATATTCGAAACGTCGATTCGCTCGATTTACCCCGAGGAGATTCGGGAGATGACGACGACCATCATTATCTCGCCAAAACTGAGGACGATCTGTCGATTGCTGTAGTCAGGGATTTTCTTGAAAAACTCCCTCCCAAAAAGCGAAAAATTCTTGAACTCAAAATGCAAGGATACAATCGGCGGGAAATCGGTCGAGCAATCGGTATGACTCATCAGGGCGTGTGGCAACATTTGCAATCTATCCGAAAACTTTACAAAAAAAGTTATACGAAGGAGGTTAAAAAACCAATGGAACTAACTAAGGAGCAATATTTACAAATGCGAATGGAGGGAAAAAACCGCTCCTCCATTCAAAGGGAATATTTCCCCAACAACCCTCCGAAATTTTACGGTCAACTCAAGGAATGGGGCATAAAGGAAAAGGATGCCGAGGAGCATGCGCTCGATCTGCTTGCAGCTGAGCTGAAGCAATCCGTACCGAAAACGCCATCGACGGAGAAGCCGCGGGCTGAATGCAGCGTGCCGGAACCGCAGAGTGCAGAAGATCCGAAGGCCTATCCGGATCCGCGCGATGAGGAAATCGCACGGCTGCGCGCTGAGCTTGAACGCATCAAGGCCGACAACGTCGAGGCGGTACGATTGTCCGGCGCCGCTGCGGAAAAGATGCAAGCGGAGATCGCCCAACTTCGCGAGCAAAACGAGCGGCACATACGCGGACTTGAAGTCGAAGAGGCGGAAAATAAGAAACTTCGTTTCGAAATCGAACAATTAAAAGCCGAAAAGAAAGATCTCGAAAACCTGCTGGAAGACTATCGAGATGATGTGACGATGCTCACGAGTAAGGTCGAAAGCTTGCAAAAGCAGCTCGATGCGGCTGCAGCATATACGGAAGGCGTACCGACGGATCGCGAGCACGACCCGGTCAACCGTCCCGCGCACTACACGGCCGGCAAGGTCGAGTGCATTGATGCGATCGAGTCGGCTACGGTGGGATTGGCCGGCGGGCAGGCGTATGCCACAGGCGCCGCGATCAAATACCTCTGGCGCTGGAGCCGCAAGGGCGGCGTGGAGGATCTCAAGAAGGCGCGTTGGCACGTTGATCGACTGATCCAAAATGTGGATGCCGAAGACCGGGAAACTGCAACGTTTTGATAATTGAGCACATTGGGACGGTGCTTCCATGACACTTCAGTACAACAGACAGCTTATCATATCCGCAGCCGGCAACCGCAAGGCGACGAACTGGCCGACACAGGTGCTGTATTGGTCTGAGATCATCGAGCGGCTGCGCACGGCAGTTCGCGGAACGGAGACTTTAGCCGAATACCTGGCCATGCCAAAGAGCCAACAGGACGATCTCAAGGACGTGGGCGGCTTTGTCGGCGGGGAGCTCTCCGGCGGCCGGCGGAAGGCTTCTGCGGTGGTCGGGCGTGATCTCATCACGCTCGACCTCGATCAGATCCCGCCGTTTACGACCGACGACGTGCTGCGCCGGATCGACGGCCTCGGCTGCGCCTATGTGGTGTACAGCACGCGTAAGCACGCTCCGGACCGGCCTCGGCTGCGTCTGATCGTCCCGACGGATCGCACCATGACGCCGGACGAATATGAGCCGATCGCGCGAAAATTAGCCCAGATGGTCGGCATCGAG
>ERZ777003.3568-NODE-3568-length-14840-cov-18.370375_pt1 | contig 14840 bp, 22 predicted proteins | sample MGYA00374956_ERZ777003 | MGnify/ENA primary metagenome ERZ777003 (study PRJEB29302, sample SAMN06268252) | bioreactor metagenome | isolation source: Joint BioEnergy Institute, California, USA | place: USA:Joint BioEnergy Institute, California, USA | collected... | reverse complement strand
AGAGGAAGCCGGAGAGGCCAGCGCGGCAGCGGTCGCCCTGCTCGGCACCGGCCCCCTCTCCGAAGAGGCCAGGAAGGCCGTCGCGCAGCTTCTCGCCGAGGAGCTGCGAACCGTGAGATCACCGTGCGCCGCGCCCACGCCACCCTGACCGGCGGCGCAGACGAGGCCGCACCCGACCAGAAAGGACACGAAATGGCCGGAGAAACCCCGATCACCCTTGTCGGCAACCTCGTCGACGACCCCGAGCTGCGCTTCACCTCGAACGGGCAGGCGGTGGCCCGATTCAGGGTCGCCTCCACCCCCCGCGTCTACGACCGGCAGGCCGGGGAGTGGAGGGATGGCGAGTCGCTGTTCCTCACCTGCACCGCCTGGCGACAGATGGCGGAGAACGTCGCCGAAAGCCTGACCCGCGGCACCCGCGTCATCGTGTACGGCCGCCTCCGGCAGCGCTCGTACGAGAACCGGGAGGGTGAGCGCCGCACCGCGCTGGAGGTCGAGGTCGACGAGGTCGGCCCGTCACTGCGGAACGCCACCGCCCGGATCACCAAGGCCGCGCGGCAGGGCGCCCCGGCTGCGGCCGTGCCGGCGGACGACCCGTGGGCCACTGCTACCCCCGCCCCGGCCGCGGCGAGGCAGTCAGCGTTCGGTGGCGCCACCGCCCCGGCCGCGCCGGACTTCCCCGACGAGCCGCCGTTCTAGGGGTGATCCACAGAATTTCACGGTTTGGGATGTGAAACCTGCCGCGGGCGGCTACAGTGTGGAGCCGACCCGTAGCAAGAGCGTAGTTCGTGCTGCCCAGCCCGACACCGACACGGTCGAAGCCGTCGAGAGGGCGCCGCCCCCGGACCCACCAAAGGGGGCGGCGCCCCGTTCTTGTTGTCCCTCCGGTCCGTCCATCCAGCACATGACCTTAACCCTCCGTGTGCGGCAACGTCATGTCGTGCCCGCCGCCTACTACCGCATCCGCATCGGCCAGGGGGAGACCTGGCGCATGTCGCTGCGCCTGTCCAACCCCCCGCACGGCAGTGACGCCCCGGGCGACCCGCTGGACCTGTCCGGGTACACGGCCCGCATGCAGATCCGCGCGTCGGTGACCTCGCCGAACCCGCTGGTGTCGCTCACCTCCGACCCGGGCGGCGGCATCACCATCACCCCCGAGCAGGGGCGGATCGACCTGTACCTGTCGGACGACACCACCGCCGCCTTCGCCTGGCGGTACGGCGTCTACGACCTGGAGATCGAGTCCCCGGACGGGGAGACGACGCGGCTGCTCCGCGGCGAGGTCACCGTCGATCCGGAGGTCACCCGATGATCGGACCACGCATCGACCTGGTGGTGGAGACCGTCCGCACCATCGTCGTCGAGGTCGAGGGCGGCGGCCCCGGCAGCGGCTGCACCCTGCTGGCCACCGACGGCCCGGAGATCCGCCTCGACCTGACCATGCCCGGCCCGCAGGGGCCACCCGGCCCGCCTGGCCCGCAGGGCCCTCAAGGGCCGCCGGGGCCGCCCGGAACCAACCGGGAGGAGACCTTCGACTTCGCCGTCCCCGCCGCCGTGTGGGAGGCCAGCCACACGCTTCCGATCACCCCGGCGGTGTACTGCTACGACACGTCCGGCCGCATCGTCGAGGGCGACGTGTCCTACCCCACCCCAACAACCGTCCGCATCGAGTGGGCCTGGCCGATGGCCGGGCGGCTCGTCGTGACCACCTGAAAAGGGAGGGGGAGCGGTGCCCAAGTTCGTCGCCGCCATCGACACCAGCCAGATCCCCACCAGAGGGTTCGTCCCGGAGGCGTCCGCCACACCGCCGGCAAGCCCGGTCGTCGGCCAGATGTGGACCGACACCGCCACCGGGGTCGTCAAAGTGTGGAACGGCGCAGCGTGGGTGCGCACCGACGGCGGAGACCTGCCCGACGGGGTGGTCACCGACGCGAAGGTTGCGGCCAACGCTGGCATCGCCATCTCCAAGCTCGCCGTCAACGTGCTGGACCGGGCCAACCACATCGGCACCCAGGCCGCGGCGACGATCTCCGATTTCGACACGGCGGTGCGGGCCAACCGGCTCGACCAGCTTGCCGCGCCCGCGGCCGCGCTCGACCTGAACGGGCAGCGCGTCACCAACGCCGCGGCGGCCGTCGCCCCCACCGACCTGGTCACCCTCCAGCAGCTCGACGACGCCCGCGCCGGGATCGCCGGCATCAAGGAACCGGTCCGGGTCGCCACCCAGGGCAACGTGAACATCGCCTCACCCGGTACTGAGATCGACGGGGTCACCCTCGACGAGGGGGACCGCGTGCTGCTCGCCGGGCAGACGGTTGGCACCGAGAACGGCATCTACGTGTTCAACGGCGCGGCGGCGGCGATGACCCGCGCCGCCGACGCCGACGCCGCGGGGGAGATCCTGGACGGCACGCTCGTCGCCGTCGCCGAAGGCACCTACGCGGGCCACCAGTACATCCAGACCGCCACCCCATCCGGGGCGCCCGGCTCGTGGACGCAGGTGTGGGTGGTGTTCAACACGTCCGGCACCACCTACCTCGCCGGCGACGGCCTCGTACTGGACGGCAACGCATTCAGCATCGTGGCCGCCGACGGCTCGATCGAGGTGACCGCCGACGCCATCTCGGTCGGCCTGGTGCCGGTCGCCAAGGGCGGCACCGGCGGCACCACGGCCGCGCAGGCGCGCGCCAGCCTCGGGGTGCCTGGCCGGTACACAACGCTGCTGGGCGCGCTCGCCGCCGGGGTCCCCTCGAACGTGGTCCACGGCCTCGGCAGCGAGACCCCGCTCGTCACGGTGCGGGAGGTCGCCACCGGCGCCCACATCGAGCTCGACGTGGAAACCGTGGACGCCAACACCGTCTCCGTGAAAGCGGACGTTGCGTTCGGCGCGAACGCGCTTGAGGTGACGGTGATCGGCTGATGCCCCGGCTCGGCGCCGCCATCGTCATCCCGCAGCAGCCCAACCCCCCGGCCGCCCCGCCCTCGGGCTGGATGGCCCTGTACGTCGGGGCTGACGGGCTGCTGTGGACCAGGAACCCGGCCGGGGTGATACGACCCGTCCCCGTCGGGGCCGTGTTCCCGTTCTCCCGGTCCGGCACGCTCGAAACCGGGCAAGGCGCTCACCGGTTGTACAACGACACCGGATTCGCGTTGACGATCCGCTCGGTGCGGGCCTCGGTCGGCACGCCACCGACCGGCGCGCCCATCATCGTCGACGTCAACGTCAACGGCGCGACGATCTTCACGACGCAGGCGAACCGGCCGACGATCCCCGCCGGGCAGAACACCTCGGGCGCGGCCACCGGCCACAGCGTCACCACGATCCCCGACGGCGGCTACTTCACCGTCGACATCGACCAGGTCGGCTCAACCCAGGCCGGGGCCGACCTGACCGTACAGATCCTCTGCATCTGACCACGAGGAGGGAACGCATGTGGGGGCAGACCAGGCCGCGCACCAGCCAGACGGAGCGGTCGATCGAGCAGATCGACCTACAGGTCGCCGACATCGTCAACGACATCTTCACCCGGAACACGCCGAACAACTGGCCCGGCGCCGAACTCCAGGCGGTCGTCTTCGAAGTGGAGGACCTCGGCGGCGAGGAACCCCGGTACGGCTACCACTACTGGCTCCAGGGGGTCGAGGTTGACCAGACGACCGGGCTGCCGTACTTCACGCCCGGCCTGCTGGAGGAACGGGGCGGGTTCATCACGCCCCCGCAGCTCACCATCGACGACGTCGCCGACTTCCTCGCCGGCATCTACGGCACGACCCCGCAGGTCCGCCGCTACACGGTCTCCCCCGAGGGGGACGTCACCCCCGTCGAGGAGTAGCATGGCGGTCCGCTTCTTCGGGGCCAACCAGTTCTACACGGCCGCGCTCGGCCTTGGCGCTGTCACGCAGATCGCCGTCACCTGCTGGGTGAAGCTCGCGGCGGACCGCAACAACTTCTCCACCGTCTGGAACATCGACAACAACGCGATGTCGTCGTCGATCCGCGGCCTCCAGACCGCCTCGGACGGCACGACGATGGAGATCTACTACCACAACGGGCCGCTCACGATCAGCGGCGGCACCAAGCCGTCGCTGACGGTCGGCACCTGGTATTACTTCGCGGTCAACATCGACGGCAACAACGCCAACTGGATGTGGCGGCAGTCCGGGGCGACCGGCTTCAGCGCGGCGAACTTCAGAGGCGCCTCCGGCGCCTTCACCGCGAACCGGCTCCGCATCGGGGACTCGGCGTGGACCGGGGAGTGGCTGAACGGCTCGGTCGCCGCGCTGAAGATCTGGCTGGGGAACCTGTCCGCGACGGAGATGGAGGCCGAAGCCCCCTACTTCTCGCCGGTGCGCACCAGCGGGCTTGTCGCCTTCTACCCGTTCGACACGGGGCCGTCGACCACGGACGCCTCGGGGAACGGGTACACGCTCACGGGCGGGTCCGGGTCGGCGGCTGACACGAACCCCCCGGACCTGTCGTGGCCCGCGGCCACCCCCCAGTTCGCCGGCTGGGGGGTGCCGATCTGATGGGGCCGGTCGAGCTGTACGACGCGGCGACCCGCGGCTTGGCGGTGACGGCGCCGCGGGTGTGCCGCCCGTGGGCGTACCGCCGGTATGCGCTGTGGCTCACCGAGCCGCGGGTGGTGATCGGCGGCCGGGTGTGGCGTGCCCGCCGCCGCGACTGGCGCGGGTACGGGTTCACGCGCCGACAGGTGTTGCAGATGAAGCGGGTGTTGGCGGAGGGGTTTCTGGAGTGGATCGCCGGTTCCTCTAGTGACCGCGAGCAACATAGGCGATAATAGGGTGTACCGCCGGTTGAGAGCGACACCGGCCACAGGAGGGAGACAACCATGGAACCGCTTATCACCGACCCCGAAAAGCTGCGCGCCGTGGCGGAGCGCATACAGGGAATCATCAAGATCGGATGGACCTACACCGACATCGCCCGCCACATCGGGGTCAGTTCCGACCTGGTTCGGAAGATCGGTGGAGGGGGCAGCGTCCGGAGGGCCGTCTACGACGCCCTCATGGCAACAACGGAGGAGGCGCTCCTCGCAGGAAGGCCGAAGTTCGTACCGGTCCGCTACATCCGGGAGAAGGTCGGCACGCTCGCCGCCGCCGGATGGCCGCTGAGCATACAGGCCAGGCGGATCGGCGCCACAGAGGACGCCCTGCAAAGAGCTGTTGCTGGGCGCGCGAAGTCGCGTATCACCTACGACGCCTACGAGCGTGTCCAGCAGATGTGGGAGGAGCTTAAGGACACGCCTGGCCCGTCCGTCTACGCGCGGGCCAAGGCGGAGAGGTACGGATTCAGCTCCCCCATCGGGCCGGAGCGCTACCGGACCGACCTGGAAGACCGCTTGGAGCAGCGTACACGCAACGCGGACCTGTTCCTCCGTATCCTCACCCGCCGGGTACGGTTCGGCCAGCCAGTAAGCATGATCACCAGGTATTTGGGGGTGAGTGATGACCTGGTGCAGGACGTCGTGATCAAGGCCGGGGTGAGGCTGTACCCCAACCAAAGCGTCCCGCTCGGTGTGCGGCAGCTCTCGCACGTGGTCCCGGAGTACCGGGACCGCGCCCGCGAGATCATCCAGGTGCTCCGGGAGTGGGACGCCGCCCCCGGCGACGTGGACCCGTGGCCATACGCGGTCCGGTGCGGTCTGATGACCGCGCCGATGTGGTCCACGATCGGCAAGCGCATCAAGCGATCCGGAGACGATAGGGTCGCCGCATGATCGACCCAGCCCTTGAGGAGCGCCGGGACGACCAGCTCGCCATCGAAGCGGAGAAGTACGTCCTCGGCGCCACCCTCGTCTCCAAGGACGCCGTGGGGGACGTCGCGGAAGGGCTGACTGAGGACGACTTCTACCGTCCGGTCCACCGGGACATCTTCTCCGAGATCCGGAAGATGTGGGAGGAAGGGGTCCCGGTGGACCCCGTCACGCTGTGGCAGCGGCTCTCCGACCGCGGTGTGGCGGTGAACGCCACATACCTGGTCGACCTGATGGCGGTCGCCATACCGGCCAACGTCAAGTTCCACATCCAGATCGTCCGGGCACAAGCCGCCATGCGGCGCCTGGCCGAGATCGGGCAGCGGGCCGTCGCCCACGGCATGACCGGTTCCACAGCGGACCTGCCGTCCGTCGTGGAGTGCATCCAGGGGGAGCTGGCCGCCCTGGTGGAGCGGACCGCCGACGGCGGCGACGTCCCTCCGATCGGGGACGAGCTCCTCGACGCCCTGGACGAGACCGAGGCCGCGGCGCGGCGCGGCGGCCAGGTCATCGGGCTCCCGACCGGGTTCGCCGATCTGGACGCCCTCCTCAACGGCTTCCACCCGGGGCAGATGATCGTGGTGGCGGCGCGGCCCGCGGTCGGCAAGTCGACGCTCGCCGGCGACTTCGCCCGCGCAGCCGCGATCAAGCACGACACACCGACCCTGATGATCTCCCTGGAGATGTCCCGCCGGGAGATCATCAACCGGTTCCTGTCGGCGGAGGCCCGCGTCAACCTCAGCCGGATCAAGGCCGGGACCCTGTCGGATGAGGAGTGGCAGCGGATCGCGGCCAAGAGCGGCGCGCTCGCGGACGCGCCGCTGTTCGTGGACGACGCGCCCAACCAGGCCGTTGCGGAGATCCGGGCCAAGGCCCGGCGGCTGAAGAACACCCGCGGGCTCGGGCTGATCATCGTGGACTATCTCCAGCTCATGGTGCCGGAGCGGGAGTCGGATTCCCGGCAGCAGGAAGTCGCGAAGATCTCCCGCGGGCTCAAGCTGCTGGCCAAGGAGCTGGAGGTGCCGGTGGTAGCGGTGTCGCAGCTCAACCGCGGTCCGGAGCAGCGCGCCGACAAACGCCCGCAGGTGAGCGACCTGCGGGATTCGGGGGCGATCGAGCAGGACGCCGACATCATCATCCTCATCCACCGGGAGGACGCCTACGACCGGGAGACGCCGCGGGCGGGGGAGGCCGACCTCATCGTGGCCAAGCACCGCAACGGCCCGACCGGGACGGTGACGGTCGCCTTCCAGGGGCACTACAGCCGGTTCTTCGACATGGCGCGGACATGAGCACGAGCACGGGCAAGGTAGGGTACCGGCCGCGGCCGGGCGACGAGTGGTTCGCCATCTGCACTGCGAGGGCGGTGTTCGCCGTCGTGGTGCGCGACGGCCAGGTGGTGGAGGCCGCCCCCTACACCAGGCGTGTCGCGCTGGGGCGGCCGTGGGAGCAGGTGCGGAAGTATTGGGCCCGGCGGGGCGCCGCCGTGTACGCACTGCCCAAGCCGGCGAACGGCACGAAACCGGCGCCGGGCCGCCCCCCGGCACGGCGGCGGGGCGGCTTGGCGTAAAAGCCCTGGTCACCGGCACACCCACCCAATGTATGATCTTGGGTGAGGTGGTGCGCATGTACAGGCCGTACGACCACCGCGCCAAAGAGTTCATCACGGAGAACTACAGGCGGGAGTGCCTGATCTGCGGTCGCCCGGTGACCGGGGCCGGGCCGACCCTCCGGCACGCCGATGAGGCGGTACGCCCGGCCGTGATCCCTGCCAAGGACGCGGCCGTGGTCGCCGCCGCAGCCGAGATCATCGAGCAGGCGCTCGCCGCGATGGTCACCGACCGGTGTACCGACACCGACCGCGGCCGGGTGGCCGCGGAGGCGCTGTACTACGCCGGTGCGCTCACCGGCGGCCGTGGCCGCCGCCGGGTTCCGGCCTGACCAGGTATGCGCGGGTACGCCCCACCCCTGGGGTGGTGGGGTGGGGCGTCAACGCGACGTTAACACCGTCAACCCCTACCGTGGTCCCCCGTCAGCGGAACACGTCAAAGAAGGGGGAGACATGTGCGTTGCCAGCCCGCTCATCCGGCCCGTACCGGGGCGTTCCACCGCCGTGTGGCATGCCCTTGCGGCGTTGGCCGCCGGGAGCCGCGGCGTACACACCGCAGCCGGTGGCCGCAGACAGGCCGTGCAGGCTCGAAGCCGGGGGATCTCATGGGCGTGAGCGCCGCCCCGCACCGGTGTGCGCCGCCCGCGCGGGAGTGGCCGTGGCGGTATCTGGCCCCCGGGGCGCGGGTCCCCGAGTTCGCCATCGACGGGGTGTACGGGGACCTGTGGGAGTGCGGCGTGTGCCGCCGCCTGTGGCGGGTGGGGGACGCCTGCCCGGTGTGCGACCGCCGCGGCGCCGCCGATCACGACGGGGAGCACTGGCCGGGCGTGATGTGGCGCCCGGCGCGATGGTGGCAGCGTCTGCTGTGGCGGGTTTCCCGCCTGTTGCGCGTCGAGCCGTGGGACCGGGTTGACGCGACGCGCTAAAGGGATGTACCGTAGGACGTGCAAGTAGGACCCGACCCCGCCCCGCCCGAACGGGTAGGGTCCGCCATCACCCCTGGCGGGCGCGCCGCCCCCGTCGTCCCAACCGATCGGTGTGCCCGCCAGGTCCGCCAGGCCCGGAGAGTGAACGGGCAGGAGGAGGTGACCGTGAAGCGCAAGCCGCGTTTTCCGTGGCCCTCACCGCGGCGATCGCCGCAACCATTTCGCTCTCCGGGTGCGGGCCGGAAGCCTCGATGAAGGTCGTGACCAGCGTCACCGCCAAAGGCGGCAAGCGGCACTGGGTCGTCCTGAAGGGCGGGACCTGGGCGTGCGAACCGCCCTAGGACCACGGGGCATCAGGCTCGGCGGCCGAGTGCTGCCCCCGCCCGGGGAGGCCCGGGTCGTGTGGAGCCGCAGGACTGGGGTTCATGCGGGCGAGGAAGTCCCTAAACACGGCGGCCTGCACGGGTCGGCCGGTTCGCTGGCCGACCGCCGGAACCTGTAGCTCGAAGGACGAGCACCACCCCCTTCGGGGGCGGGTGGAGGAAGGGGGTTCGAGTCCCCCAGGTTCACCGAGCCGACAGCGTGTCGGCTCCCGGTCGGTCGCCGCCGGGTGAGCACCGCAAGGCCGTCCCCGTTCCCCCTGAGGACGGCCCGGGGAGGGCGGTAAAGTCCCCGGCGACGATTGGCCGGCAACGGGCCTGCGTGGTCGCACCACCGTCGGTGGTCCGGGTTCGATTCCCGGTGGTCCGCGCGGCACCCTCCGGGGCGGGCGACCGATGCGAGGGCGCGGAGGCTGTCGGCGCGGCAGCCTCGGTAGGGTGTTGCAGGCAGGGCGGGGCCGTACCTCCTCCAGTCCCGCTTGGGGGAGATCGGCGTGCCTAGGAGCGGAGCTCCGGCGCCGAGCCCGCCCTGCCCTTTTTGTGTGTTCCGTACGGCGACAGTAAGCGGGGGTATCGTAGGTTGTGTCAGGGGGTGAGCGACCCCCGAGCACCGAAGGAGACCACCATGCGCCGCACCATCATCCAGATGCCCGCCCTCCCCGGGCTGCTGTTCGCCGACGAGGCCGCAATCAAGATTGCGGCCAAGCAGTACAACGCCGACTACCCGGAGGCCGCACAGGAGATCGACGAGGGGGCGGCCGTCGTCTACCTCATCGCCCAGACCCCCGCGCGGCGGCAGCGGGAAGTCCTCGTCACCCTAACCCCGGGTGTCGAGGGGGGCGGCGGGTTCATCGGCGCCGCCGACCCGGTCGCCATCACCCTCCGGCGGCGGGACAGACGCTACGGTCCCATCGAGACGGCGCGGCGGGCGCTCGCCGCCGACCTGGCGAAGGTCCGGGTCCCCGTGAAGGAGTTCAAGGTCGGGCTGTGACGCGCGGCCCTCTCGTGGCCGGTGCCCCGCGCGGGGTGCCGGCCAGCATGTTCTGTAGCCCGGAGGGAAATGACGGAGCCGACATTTCGGCGATGCTCGTAATCCCCGGCGAAACTGGTTCGGATATGTCTCACCACTATGCGGGAGGGGTACCCCCAGGGGGTGACGTGTTGTACGGTCGCTCGCGGGTTAGAGCAGTTACCGTCACGACGGAACGTGCTGGAACCGAGGGGGGGTCGGATGTCGCGCGAGCATAGAACAGTATTCGACGGGGAACTAGTAAGGAGCGACGGGTCTATCACTCCTGTTGTGCTCGTGCCGTCCCAGGATGATCCGCGCCTGCTCCTAGTGATGACGGCCGACGGCCAGAGCCTGGACGGGCAGGTCGAATGCGGTGATCGGATTCTGGTCGAAGACCTGCCGACCGAATACGCGGTGGTGATGCCGCAGCCCCGCCACCGTAGCCGAGCGTGACCTTCGCCCTATAGGGCGTGTATGGTCCGGACATGAGTCGGAGCGTGAACCCGAAAGATTCTGCATTAGACGCCGCGGAAGCGCTGAGGGATGACCTGAGAGAGATCATTCGAGAGGCGCGGGGCGTACTGAAGGATCTAGAGGCGGAGCGTCGCCGCGTAGAAGCGGCGATCAAATCCATTCCGGGCCGTGTCGAGCGGGAGATCGCTGATTCCGTCGCCAAGGGGCTCCGGACCTATACGGAAACGCTGCAACAGGCCACGCAGGATGGCGTGGAGCGCGTGACAAGATCCATCCGGCGGCTTGAGGGGATGATCGCAGCCTCGCTCACCCAAGGCGGCGGCCCGGTACCGCCTGCCCTGCTACCCCGGCGCCGTTAAGGGGTGGACCCTAGGTTGTGAGCGAACTCACAACCGGGAGTGCCTATGAACAACGTGACCGCTGACCTCATCGCCATCGATCGTGTGAAGGGACTCGCCGAACGAGCGGTGAGCGCCTACAACCACCCGGGCGGGCGAGCCGCCTGGACCGGTCGAAGTCGGGTTTCTTCGGAGCAAGCGACTCCGACCCAACCCTCCTAGTCGAGATCCGCGACCACGACAACGGCCGGGTGTGCTGGATCGACGAGCTGGGGCTTCCCGTCGCCGGCGAGGACCTCATCGGCCACCCGGTTCCTGGCTACGCGCAGGAAACGAGGTGGCCGTCCACCGCTTCGAGCGGTACGTCCGGCCCCGCGGGTACACCGCCCGCGGGACCGGGACGTGTTTGCCGGACTTCGACCCCCGGCGGAGCGTAGTTCTCCGCCAGCGCGAGTAGGACCCCGAACGCCTCGGTCGCGCCGAGCTCGGTCAGCACGTAGCGTCGGCGCGGGAGCGCGCTCTCGCCCTTCTGCACGACCGCCCGGTAGGCCACCCATCCCTGGTCTATCAGCTTGGACAGCGCGCCGCAGACCGCGCCGGACGGGTGGCCGGTGCCGTCGCACAGCTCCTTGTTGCGCCACGCCCTGGTGGGGTGGCGCAGCATCAGGTTCAGGATCTTGGCGACGAGAGGGCTGACGAAGCGGTCGAGGTCCTCGCGGGGCATGCGCGCACATTAGCGGCTACACATCGTGAGCATCCACCTCTGCCGGGGTGGCCAGCGCCCGGTAAACGGTGGCCACCGAGGGGTGTTTCCCCCGGTTTTTCCCGGCCGGGATCACGAGCTTGCGGGCGATGTCCGGCACCGGCACACCCTGGTCGCGCAGCATCCGCGCGTAGGCGACCATGTCGTCGTCCATGACGCGGGGCCGACCGCCGAATTTGCCCTTGGCGCGCGCCGTGGCCTGCCCCTCCAGCGTCTTCTCCCGGATGTACGCCCGCTCGGCCTCGGCCATGCCAGCGAGCACGGCGAAAAGAATCGCCCCCTGCCCGTACGGGTCGTATGTGCCGGCGAGCGGGCCAGTCAGCATCTCCAGCACGATGCCGGAGCGGCGCAGCTCCTCGGCGATGGTGATGAGGTCGGCCGCGCCACGGCCGAGCCGCTTGAGCTCGTGCACCACCAGCCGCACCTCCTGGCGGGGTACGGCCCTTTTGATGGTGCGCGCGTACTCCAGCGCCCGGCGGAGCTCGGGCCGCTCCTTGACCCGGGTTGAGATCTTCTCGTGGAAGATCGGTTCGCAGGACTTCCGTAGCGCTTCGAGCTGGTAGTCCAGGTCCTGCTGCACCGTGGAGCAGCGTGCGTACCCGACGCGGACGGGTGTGTCGCTGGCGGCCGCGGCCGGGTCCTGTGCCGGTTCCGGTCCGGGGGCCCACGGGTGGCCGGGGCCGCGGTCCTTGGGGACGCGTACCTCCAGGGCGTCCCGTAGCTCGGGTACGAGGATGATGCGCGGCGTGTGGTAGCGGGTGGCTACCAGGCCGCTGCGGGTGCGGCACGGGCTCCCCGGCGGTGCGAGGCAGCCAGGGCATGCGTGCTGCTCGACCAGATCGGCCTGTGTGGGGTGGGACATGTCGCAAAACCTATCGCAGGGGCGAGTTCTGAGACACCGGTTTTGCGAGAGGTTGTGAGAGGGATGCCGGGGGACAAACCGGACATCGGCCGGGGTGGCGCCGGGCCTCTCACAAACGGTCATTTTTGAGAGGCCCCGCCGGGCGCCGTGCTCGGCTACAACACTGCCGCACCGGCGCCGCATACGCCACCATTGACGGTGAGGACCACCCTCGAAACGCCCACCCCACGAAGCGAGGACCCGCGACATGGCCCACGTCAGGCTCCTCGGGAGCGAGACCGCCGTCCGCAGGATCGCTGACATCCTCTCCGACGCCGCCCGCACCACCGTCGCGGCCGGGCCGTACCCGCTCCGCAGCGGCGCCGGGATCGGCGTCAGCCTGTTGGTCGCCGACGCCGACATCGACTGCACGCACCCGACCGCCACCGTCGCCGACGAGCGGCCGGTGCTCGGTGCCGGGCACCGCGTCGAGTACGGCTACTGCACCGGCTGCGGGGCGCGCGTGCTGCGCGTCGCCGCGTACCGAGCCGGCGAGCTCGCCGGTGTGAGCCGCTGGGCCACGCTGGAGACCGCGCACACGGAAAGGAGCGCCGCCCCATGAAGTTCGGCCCGATCGGGTTAGCCGACATCCTCGACGCCCTCCAGGAGCACGGGTTCGACGGCGCCCGTCTCGTCACCGGCATGGACGGCACCGGCAAACGCATCTCCATCCCCACCGGGGGGGAAGGAGAGAGCGTCGTCATCGAGGAGGCCCCGGCGGACGTTGCCGCCTACCTCGACGGCGACCCGCCGCACTTCACCGTCTCCGTCCGCGGGGAGAGGCCGGGCGCCGCGCAGGGCGAGACACCGTCGGCCGCCGCCCCCGCCGGGATGCCGCCCGTGGCGGTGAAGGGCGGCTCGGGGCGGCCGTACTACACGGTCTACATCCGCACCAGCGGCGGGGAGTTCGACCCGGTCGGCTACTACACGGTCCGGTTCGCGGTGACGGTCTCCAAGGACGCCGTGCTGGACGCGGTACGGCTCGCCTGGTGGCGGGCCGCCGGGGTGCCGCAGCGGCCGTTGTTCGATGCCCTGCTGCGCGCGCACCTCGCCGCGCGGCCCGGTGATGAGCGGGCGGCCGGGTATCGGGATGGGCTGGCGGCGGCGTATCGGCTGCTGACCGGCGTATCAGAGGAGGGCCTGCGGGAGGAGCTGGAGGCTGCCACGGAAGAGGAGGGGGGGTGGGCGCCTGGTAGCGGCCGGTCCTGAGCCCTGGACGTTAACGGCCGTGCATGCCAGCGTGACCCCGGGCGTGTGTGCCTCGCCCCGTCTACGGGCTCCTGCATGCGGAAAGGGGGGGCGAGGGGCGTGCGTGACGGCAACCGCAGAGGGTCGCTGCGACCGCAGCGGCCCTCTCTTCTGTATAGCCTCACGACACAACAGGCGGTACAGTGGTTTAGCGTCAACCGTTAGGGGTGGAAGAGCGAGCCACCCCAGGAGAGGAGCACCGTGACAGCATTCATCAAGAAGCCGCGTAAGAAGCCGATCGAATCGGAGGCCGCGGAGAAGCGGTCGAGGTTGCTGCACATCGGGCATCGGGTCGAGCTCAACCTCCCGACCCTCTTCGTCCTCGGTCTCATCTGCATCGTGGTGGCGCGGGCGGCCGTGGCCCTGACCGGCATCCTCGTGCTGGAGAGGGTGCTGACCCTGGTGCTGCTCGTCGTTCCGACCGCCGTGATCCTCTACGCGGCGCAGGCGCACCGGATGCTCCAGCCGTGGTGCCGGGACTGCCGCAACGGCGGCGGTGGAGGCGGTGGCGGCACGCCCCCGGTTCCGGGCCCTGGCCCGGACGGTCTGCGCCTCACCCCGGTGGGGGAGTGAACGTGAGACGAGTCAAAGTCCAGGGGGACTACTTCCACCCCCAGGTGCCCCCCGGCGCCGTCTACATCGGGCGCGGGGCGCCGGGGCTGAAGGCGAGCCCATACGCCAACCCCCACACGGCCGCCCGCTCGGGGTGCCGCCTGTGCGGCGGCCAGGTGCACACCCGGGAAGAGGCGGTACGGCTGTACCGCGCCCACCTCGCCGCCCACCCGGAGCTGGTGGAGCAGGCGCGGCGCGAGCTTGCCGGGAAGGACGTGGCCTGCTGGTGTGCCCCGGGCGACGCCTGCCACGGTGACGTGCTCGTGGAAGCCGTACAGCGGCCGCGCGGGGGCGATGGCCCGGGGGGCGTGCCGCCCGGGCTGCGCGAGCGGGTGTCGAGCCTCGCGCATGCCGCGCTGACGAGCGCGGCCCGGTATGACCTGCCGGGCGTTGAGGCGGCGGTCACCAGCCTGATCGAGGCGGGTCCGGCGGCCGTGCAGGCCGCCCTGCGCGATTGGGCGGCCGTCTTCGCGGAGGCCGCCACGGGCAGCCGCCAGCCCGGTGAGGGCCGGTTCCTCGCCGTGACGGCGATCAACGCTCGGACGGGCGAGGCGGTCTCCATAGACGAGATCGGCCTGCCGCGGGAGTGCCGGGATGCGTTCCGGCTCATAACCACAAGCGTTAACCAGGACGCGGAGACGTCCTGGGCGATCCTCCGCCCCTACTTCACGGGCGGCGAGCGGGGGGCGCTGGTTGATCTGGCCGTCACCGTGCTGGAGCTTGCCGGCCAGGCTTTCCGTGTCCTTACGGCGCGTAATAACTAGGTGCGCGGTGGGTCGCCGTTCCCGCTGTGGTGCGGTGGA
>ERZ777003.3567-NODE-3567-length-14842-cov-4.477717_pt1 | contig 14842 bp, 14 predicted proteins | sample MGYA00374956_ERZ777003 | MGnify/ENA primary metagenome ERZ777003 (study PRJEB29302, sample SAMN06268252) | bioreactor metagenome | isolation source: Joint BioEnergy Institute, California, USA | place: USA:Joint BioEnergy Institute, California, USA | collected... | reverse complement strand
CAGGGTGCGTCTGGACCGCGAACTCGCCGGACAGGGGGCGGCCAACCTCGCCAGCGGTCTGCTGGGCGGGCTTCCTGTCGCCGGGGTGATCGTGCGCAGCACCGCCAATGTCCGGGCCGGCGGGCGCACCCCGCTCTCGGCAGTGCTGCACGGCGTGTGGATCGTGCTGTTCGTGACCCTGTTCAGCGACGTCGTGGCCCTCATCCCGGTGGCGGCGCTGGCCGGCCTGCTGGTCGCCATCGGGGTGCAGATGGTCAACCTGGCGCACCTGCGCGACCTGCGGCGCCGGCACGAGGCCGGAGTCTACGCGGCGACCCTGGTCGGCGTGGTGCTGTTGGGGCTGGTCGAGGGGGTGCTGGTCGGCTTCGCCCTGGCGGTCCTGGTGGCGCTGCGCCGCCTGACCGGGGTGACTGTGCGCACCGAGCAGCGTCCCGGCCGCTGGCACGTGGTGGTGCAGGGGTCCCTGACGTTCCTGGGGGTGCCCCGGGTGGCCCAGGTGCTGCGCACCGTGCCGGCCGGTACGCACGTGGACCTGGACCTGCACGTGGACTTCATGGACCACGCGGCGTTCGAGTCGATCCACGCCTGGCGGGTGGACCACGAGCGCGGAGGCGGCAGCGTGGACATCGACGAAGTGCACGAGAACTGGTACGAGCGCAACTCCAGCGGGACCGCCCCCGCCGCCAAGACCGCGCCCGCGGGCCTGGCCCGCTGGTGGGCTCCCTGGGCCCTGCGGCTCGACAGCGGCCACAGCCCCACCGCGTCGGGCCTGCTGCTGGCCGGCGCCCGGGAGTACCACGCCTCCACCACCGAGCGGATGCGTACGCTGATGAGCCGCCTGGCCCAGGGGCAGCGCCCGCACTCGCTGTTCATCGCGTGCGCCGACTCGCGGGTGGTGCCCAATCTGATCACCGCGAGCGGCCCCGGCGACCTGTTCACCGTGCGCAACGTGGGCAACCTGGTCCCGCCGCACGGGGCGCACCCGCCGGACGACTCCGTCGCCTCCGCGATCGAGTACGCGGTGGCGGTGCTGGGAGTGCGGTCCGTCGTGGTGTGCGGGCACTCGCACTGCGGGGCGATGCGGGCGGTACTGGACGGTCTTCCGCCGCACCGCCGCGACACCGTGGAGCTGGGGGCGCTGGGCCGCTGGCTGCGCCATGCCGCCCCCGGACCGGCCCCGCTCGGCGGAGCCGGAGACGGGCTTCCCCCCGCCGAGGCGGTGCGCCGCCTGTCCCAGGACAACGTGGTCCAGCAGTTGCACAACCTGCTCGGCTACCCGGTGGTGCGCGACCGGCGCGACCGGGGGCTGCTGGAACTGGTCGGCATGTACTTCGACCTGGAGACGGCCACGGTGCACGTGCTCGACGAGACGACCGGCCGGTTCGTGGCCGTGGACGCCGGGGTGCTGCCCGCCCCGCACCCCGGGGAGCAGTCGTCGGCCGGACAGCCCGCACCGGAGTGAGCGGCTACGCCTCCTCTTGGTCTCCCTGGTCCTGCTGGGGTTCGTCGGGCTCCCGCTCCTCGTTGGCCACCGGGGACGCCTGGTAGAAGGCGAGTCCGATGATGACGGCGATCGCGACGATGGGGAGGCCGAACATCAGCAGGTAGATCGTGGGGCTCATACTCACCGACTCGGGTCTGGGAAGCCGCTGCGTCTCCCCCAATGTAACGGTGAGCGGCGGCAACCCCCAGACCGTACCGGAGCTTCGGTGCCGGTCCGCGGCCCGCAGCTCCCTTCCGACCGGGACGACCAGCGGCTTCGCCGTGCGGCGGACCGTGCACGGCGGTCTTTCCGGTGACCGCAATCCGCTTTCCGACAGCAGCCGAAACCGGGAGCGGCACCGGGCCGACGGGGCACGGGAGGCAGGCCCGCAGGTCCGGGCCCCTCCACCCCGCGGCGGAGCGGGGGGCCGGTGCGCCGGAGGGGGCAGGGGAGACGGGCGGGCGTAACTCCAGCGAACCGAGAGCGAACACGGCCGACTCCTGGACTCCCCGGCCCAGGTCACAAGGGTGGGAGAAGGGGAGTCGGCCGATAAGCCGGATTCTGTCGGCCCGTGCGGGCCGGACGGCCATCCATCTGGGACCGCTGTTGCCAACGGCCTCGGTGCGGTCTACCCACGGACTTCGGACGGGCCGCCCTCGAACGTCCGTGCAGGGGACCGGAGTCCCCCTCCTGACCTTGCTCCGGGTGGGGTTTACCGAGCCGACCGGATCACTCCGGCCGCTGGTGGTCTCTTACACCACCGTTTCACCCTTACCGCCCGCGAGGGGCGGCGGTCTGTTTTCTGTGGCACTTTCCCGCGGGTCGCCCCGGGTCGGTGTTACCGACCACCCTGCCCTGTGGAGTCCGGACTTTCCTCGACACCGTGCTGCGGTGCCGCGACCGTCTGGCCGACTCCCCTTCTTCCGATTCTACGTCCTCTGCGCCTGCCCTCCTGCGGTGCGGCGGCGCTCTCAGGACACCAGGTGGCCGGTGTCGTTGAGGGAGCGCACCACCATCGGGCCGTCGCTGAAGCAGTGGATCTCGCACAGGCACGCGACGTCCAGGTGCATCCGGTACAGCGCCTGCAACGGGGCGAGCATGGCCTGCTGCACCAGCACCTTGATCGGGGTGACGTGGCTGACCACCAGCACGGTGCGGCCCCGGTAGCGGGCCAGCAGCCGGTCGCGGGCCCGGGCGACGCGGCGGGCCACCGCGGCGAAGCTCTCCCCGCCGGGCGGGGCGGCCTCCGGGTCGGCCAGCCAGCGGTTCAGCTCCCGGGGAGCGTGCCGCCGCGCCTCGGCGAAGGTCATGCCCTCCCACTCGCCGAAGTCGGTCTCGCGGAAGTCCTCCTCCACCACCGTCTCCAGCCCCAGCGCCTCGGCCGCATACCGGGCGGTGTCGCGGGCGCGGCGCAGCGGGGAGGAGACGACCGCGTCGACGGGGAGTCCCGCGATCCGCCGCGCCGCCGCCCTGGCCTGCTCGTGGCCGACCTCGGTGAGCGGGATGTCGCCGATCCCCGCGAAGCGCCGCTCCACCGACAGCGGGGTCTGGCCGTGGCGCAGCAGCAGCAGCCGTGTGGGGGCGGTGTCCGCCGCCCCCCAGCCCAGCGCGGTGTCGTCGGTCTTCCTCCAGGGCTCCGGCTCGACCGGTTCGGCCGCCTGCACCGGTTCGGCCGTCCTGACGCGCTGCCTGCGGGCCGCGCCGTCCATCGCCTCGTTGGCGAGCCGGTCGGCGTGCGCGTTCTGCGACCGCGGCACCCACCGGTAGGACACCGCTCCCAGTGACGCGGCGACCTCCCGGGCCCGGAGGGCCAGCGGCTGCAAGGCCGGGTGCTTGATCTTCCACCGGCCCGACATCTGCTCGACCACGAGTTTGGAGTCCATGCGGACCTCCACGGAGGCGGCCGGGTCGATGTCGGCGACCGCCTCCAGCCCCGCGATGAGCCCCCGGTACTCGGCGACGTTGTTGGTGGCCTCCCCGATCGGCTCGGCGACCTCCGCCAGGAGTTCACCGGTGCCGGCGTCGCGGACCAGCGCACCGTAGCCCGCCGGCCCGGGGTTGCCCCGCGATCCTCCGTCCGCCTCGACGACGAGTCTGCGCCCCATCCGTACCCCCTCCGGCCCCGTCGCGGTCACAGCCCGGAGTCCGGGACACGCACCAGGATGCGGCGGCAGTTCTCGCAGCGCGTCACCTCGTCCGGCTCGGCCGTGCGCAGTTCCCGCAGCTCGGCCGTGCTCAGTTCCAGCTTGCAGCCCTCGCAGCGGCCGTAGCGCAGCGCCGCCGCGCCGACCCCCGCGTTCTGCTCCCGCAGCTTCTCGTAGAGGCCGAGCAGGTCGGCGGGGATCTCCCCGGCGATCCGGGCACGCCGCTGGGCGGCGGAGTCGAGTTCGTCGCGGATGCGCAGCACCGACTCGGAGCGGCGGTTGTCGGCGCTCTCACGCTCGGCTTCGGCCTCGGCCACCTCGCGTTCCAGTTCGGCCCGGCGGGCCTCGGCGTTCTCCTGGCGTTCCATCACCTCGAGGACGATGTCTTCCAGTTCGCTCTGGCGGCGCGCCAGCGAGGCGATCTCCGACTGCAAGCTCTCCAGTTCCTTGGGGGAGGAGACCTGGCCGGACTCCAGCCGCCGGGTGTCGCGTTCGGCTCGCACGCGCACCTGCTCCACGTCGCGTTCGGCCTTGCGCTGCTCCCGTTCGAGGTCGCGCAGCTCCGTCTCGACGACCGCCAACCGGTCGCGCAGCTCCGTGAGCCGGGCGTCCAGCCGCTGGACCTGTTCGTGCTCGGGCAGCGTGCGCATCCGGTGGTTGAGCCGGTCCAGTTCGGCGTCGACCTCCTGGAGGTCGAGCAGTCGGACCTGGTGGTCGGGTTCTGCTCTCAATGGTCCTCTGTTCTGTTCTCGAAGACGGCGGTGTCGGCGCCGCTCAGGCCGGGGCCGCGGCGCCGAACGACTGTTCCCAGGCGTCGGTGACGACTGTCGACACGCGGATCTCCACGTTAGCCCGGTCCCCGCCCAGCGCGTCGCGGAGCCGGGCCGCCCCGTCGGCGAGCCAGGGCCACTCGGTCGCCCAGTGCGCGGCGTCGACCAGCACGATGTCGCCGTGCTCGGCGAACTCCGACGCCGGGTGGTGGCGCAGGTCTGCGGTGAGGAACAGGTCCACGCCCGCGGCGCGGGCCGCGCCCAGCAGGGAGTCGCCCGCGCCGCCGGAGACCGCGACCGTGCGCACCGTGCGGTCCAGGTCTCCGGCCACGCGCAGCCCGGTGACGGTGGCGGGCAGGCCGCGTGCCGCCCTGGCGGCGAAGTCGCGCGCGGTCACCGGTTCGGCGAGCTCGCCGATCCGGCCGATGCCGCGCCGTCCCTCGGGGTCGGTGGGGTCGGGGTCGAGCGGGCGCAGTGGCCCGTCCAGTCCGACGGCGGCGGCGAGCGCGTCGGAGACGCCGGGCGCTGCGGTGTCGGCGTTGGTGTGCGCGGTGTACAGGGCGATGCCGGAGCGGATCAGCCGGTGCACCAGGCGCCCCTTGGGTGTGGTGGCGGCCACGCTGGTGACTCCGCGCAGCAGCAGCGGGTGGTGGGTGACGACCAGGTCGGCGCCCCACTCCTCGGCCTCGGCGACGACCGCGGCCACCGGGTCCACCGCGAACAGGATCCGGCGCACGTGCTGTTCGGGGTCCCCGCACACCAGTCCCACCGCGTCCCAGGACGCCGCCCAGGAGGGGTCGTAGACCGCCTCGAAGGCGGCGGTCACCTCGTGCAGTGTCAACGGTGAAGGACTCACGCAGGGCAGCGTAACGCCTCGGGGCGGGCGGTGCGGCGGAGGTGTGCCGACGCCCGTCGGCGGTGCCGCCCGGGGCCCCGAGGCAACGGTTTAACCGCCGTTTCCGTTCGCGGTCACGCGACCGAAACACGTCGGTCGGAGCATCGGCTCGCGCCGCGAGACCCGCGGCTGTTCCTCTGTTTCGGAGGTGACCGTTGACCCAATCGACGACCACGGAGGCCTCCCTGCGGGCCGCTCCACCGAGCGGACGCACCCAACAGCACGTCGCCGTCCTGGGGGCGGGGGCGATCGGCACGCTCCTGGCCGAGGCGGCCTACGAGGCCGGCCACCGGGTCACCCTGTGCGTGCGCCGCGCGCCGGACGTACTGACGGTGGAGCGCGACGGTCGGCACCGTCGGCTGCGCCTGCCCGCGATCACCACCCCCTCCATGGTCTCTGCCCCGGTGGACTGGCTGCTGCTGGCCGTCCGCGCGCACGACACCCCGCGGACCCTCACCTGGATCCGGCGGCTGACCGGTTTCTCCACCCGGGTGGTGGTGCTGCAGAACGGTGTGGACCACCACGAACGCGTCGGCCCGCTGCTCGCCATGGGCGAGCTGCTCCCGGCCCTGGTGTACCTCAGCGCCGAACGCCTCGGCCCCGGGCACGTCCGGCACCGGTGGGGACGCCGCATCGTCGTCCCGGCCGGGGAGGCGGGAGCGGCGCTGGCCGAACTGCTGGCCGGTACGGAGGTGGAGGTGGCCTGCGAGAAGGACTTCACCACCGCGGCCTGGCGCAAACTGCTGATCGGCCTGGCCGCCGGCCCGCTGACCGCGCTCACCCTGCGCCGGGTCGGTGTGCTGCACCATCCCGACGTGCGGGAGCTGGCGCGCGGCATGCTCACCGAGGCCGTGACGGTGGGCCGGGCCGAGGGAGCGCGGCTGGCCGCCGACGACGTGGAGCAGACCCTCGACTTCTTCACCGCGATGCACCCGCACGGCGGGACCCCGATGCTGCGGGACCGGTTGGCGGGGCGCGCGGTGGAACACGACCTGCTCCCCGGGGCGGTGGTGCGCGCCGCGGACCGGCACGGCATCCCGGTGCCGCTCAACCGCACGGTGCTGACGCTGCTGCGCGCGCTGGACCCGGGCGGGACGGCCGGCCTACAGCCGGTGGTGCCGGCCGGGATCGGCTGAGCCCCCTCTGGCCACCGGGCCGGCCGCCCAGTAACGTCGCGGTGTCGGCGGCCAACCGAGAAGAGACGAGGCCCACGGTGAAGTTCCTGGTTCGCGAGCGCATCTTCGACATCGGCGAGGACTACTGGGTGGAGGACGAGGAGGGCAACCGCGTCTTCTACGTCGACGGCAAGGCGCTGCGCCTCCGCAAGACGTTCGAGCTCCAGGACCGGGAGGGCAACGAGCTCTACCGCATCCGCGAGAAGCTGCTGTCGGTCCGCGACACGATGACCATCTCCCGCGACGGCGAGCCCGTGGCGAAGGTGCGCGAGCGCCTGTTCGACCCGATCAAGGAGAAGCTCGTCGTGGAGCTGGAGTCGGGCGGCGAGTGGACGATCACCGGGGACTTCCTCGGCAAGGAGTACACCATCAGCGACGCCGACGGGCCGATCGCGATCGTCTCCCGCAAGTGGTTCCGGCTGCGCGACACCTATGCGGTGGACGTCAACACGCACCGCTCCGACGCGGGCGGGGACGTGGCCCTGGTGCTCAGTGTTGCGGTGTGCGTGGAGGCGCTCACCGGCGACGGCGAGAAGTGAGGCTCGGGGCGGTCTGGTCCGCCCCGAGCCCGCCGCGGCCTGGGCGGCACTAGGCTGGTCGGCCATGGTCCACCCCTCTTCCTCTCCGGTGGGGGCGCACGTCCCCGTCTCCGGTGGTCTGGCCAGGCGCGGTCTGACCTATGCCGACGCGGTCGGGGCCGAGGCCGTCCAGGTCTTCGTCACCAACCCGCGCGGCTGGGCGCGCCCGGCGGGCGACCCCGAACAGGACGCGCTGCTGCGCGCCCGCACCGGCCTGCCCGTCTTCGTCCACGCCTGCTACCTGATCAACCTGGGCTCCCCCGAGGAGGAGGTGGCCGCCCGGTCCGTGGCCAGCCTGGAGCACACGCTGCGGCGCGGCGCGCAGATCGGCGCGCGCGGCGTGGTGGTGCACACCGGTTCGGCGGTGCGCGGAGGCCGGGAGGCCGGCCTGGAGCGAATGCGGACGCGGCTGCTGCCGATCCTGGAGTCCCTGGACGACGACGCGCCCGCCGTGCTGATGGAGCCGATGGCCGGGCAGGGGCAGGTGCTCTGCGCCACCGTGGACGACGTCGCCGAGTACCTGGACGCCGTGGACCGCCATCCCAAGGCGGGCGTGTGCCTGGACACCGCGCACATGTACGGCGCGGGCCACGACATCTCCACCCGGGCCGGGATGCGGGCGATGCTGGACCGGTTCGGCGAGGTCGTCGGCGCCGAGCGGCTGCGCCTGGTGCACGCCAACGACTCGGCGGCGCCCTGCGGGAGCCGCCGGGACCGGCACGCCGGGATCGGGGCGGGCCACATCGGCGCCGATCCGTTCGCGGAGCTGTTCGTCCACCCGGTGTCGGCGGGGGTGCCGGTCGTGGTGGAGACCCCGGGCCCCGAGGGGCCGCACGCGCGCGACGTGGCGACACTGAAGCGGCTGCGCGCCCAGGTCTGCGGGGTACCGACGGAGTAGCGGCGCCGCGCGGAAACCCCGTCCGCGGGGCAGCCAAGCGCCGGGTGGATGGGTCAGAATGGGAGGAAGAGCGCGATTGGAGGGCACACCGCCATGGATCCCGTGAGTCTGGTGGTCGGCGCGATGCTCGCACTGGGAGGGGTACTGGTGGGGCGTCTCCTACCCAATCGGCGTCCCCGCCAGGACGCCCAGCCCGCCCTCGACCAGGCTCCGCGCACCCCGCAGCCGATCTGCGGGTGCGGCCACCACCTGGTCTTCCACGACCAGAAGAACAAACTCTGCCAGGCCCAGGTGGTGATTCCGGGGCGGTGGACCGGGGAGCGGACCCACACCTACCGGCAGTGCATGTGCCAGGGCTACCGGGGGCCGGTGCCGGTGGACGAGTACTACGTGCCGGACATCATCGACGGCGAGTGAGCCGCCGCGCCCGGTCGTCCGGACGGCCCGCTCCGGGTCGGACCATTTCGGCGCGGGCGCCCTCGGCCACCGCCGCGTGGACCGCGCGGGCCACCCTGCCGCCCCAGCGGGAGCGCACCCCGCCGAAGGGCTCGCGCTCCGCTTCGGGGGTGTCGGCGACGAGGGCGGCCACGCAGACCGCGTCGGAGGCCGTTCCGGTGCAGGCGTAGCCGCTCTCCAGCAGCGCCTGGACCTTGGCCTCGGTGGCGGTGGCGACCAGGTTGACCAGGGCCGCGTCCGACATCGGCGCGGGCACCGCGACGAGGATGTTGATCGTGCCGGGCCGGTGGCCGTCCGCGGGCAGGCGGGCCTCGTCGAGCGCGGGGTCGGCCGCCGCCCAGGTGGGGCGGCCCAGGCCGACGGTGACCAGGGCCTCTGCTCCGTGGTCGGCGGCGAAGCGGGCCCGGCTCACGTCGGCGGCGGTGAGCATGCCCACCCCCGTGCCGGTCGCACCGCGGCGGGCGGCGAGTTCGGCGAGGTGCCGGTCCGGGTCGGTACGCCGGTAGTCGCCGTCGACCTGGGCGTTGAGGACGTGGTCGCGCGCCCCAAGTCCGCCGCCCAGCACCCCGGACGAGGCCATGCGCCATCCGGGACCGGCCTGCCACAGCAGGGCGGCCAGGTCGCGTCCGTCCTCGCGGCGCCACCACAACTGCGCCGTGAGGAGCGCGCCGCCGACCGTCTCCGTGTCCAGCGCACGTGCCGCGTCCATCGCCCGCCTTCCGTCCCGGTTCCGCGGGGGCCACTCTAACGGCGGGCCGGTGTGCCGGTTCTGCTTCGGAGCCTCCCAGCAGGACAGACGCAACTGTGGGTGTGCGCACTTTCACGGTTCGCCAGATTCTCTCTTTACAGGGGGTTTACACCGCACTTCCAGAGCGTTACCCTCCTGCGTGGGAGCGCTCCCGTGACCCAGGCCACAGGCGCACCCCCTCGGGGCGAGCCCCCACCACCCCGAGGGGCGAGCCTGTGGCCGACCAGCACTCTGGGAGCGCTCCCAAGCCAGTGGCCCCGGAAGAGAGGAGACGACCGGAACCGGCGCCGCCGGTTTCACCCATCCCCCACCGCAACACGCGCCGCCGGGAGAAGTCACCACTCGTCTCCCGTCCCGCGGTCGCGGAGTCCGCCTCCCGGGCCCGCGGCAATCCTCCCTTTCACCGAATTCTCGTGACGACGCGGTCCCGCAGCAGGCCGCGCCGGTTGTCGGCATGCCGAAGACTGGCCCGGCGGCTCCGGGACCGGGAAATCCGGAGGTTCTTTCCGACCATGCGAACATTACTGTCCCCCCGGCGCTGGCGGGCGGCGGCATCGGGCGTCATCGCAGCGGCACTGGCCGCCGCGGTGCTCTCCCCCGGCGTCGCGCACGCGGCCGTCGCCTGCTCCGTCGACTACAACGACTCCAACGACTGGGGCAGCGGGTTCGTCGCCGAAGTCAAGGTGACCAACGAAGGCAACGAGCCCATCCAGAACTGGACGGTGGGCTGGACCTTCCCCGGCAACCAGCAGATCACCAATCTCTGGAACGGCACGGTCAGCCAGAGCGGCCCCAACGTCACCGTGACCTACCCCGCGTGGAACACCACCATCGCTCCGGGGTCCACCGTCTCCTTCGGGTTCCAGGCCACCTACAGCGGCTCCAACAACGCCCCGCAGAGCTTCACCGTCAACGGTGTCACCTGCAACGGCGCCCAGCCCGCCAACCTGCCGCCCGAGGTCACGCTGACCGCCCCGGCGAACAACTCGACCTTCCTGGTCAGCGAGCCGATCCAGTTCACCGCCACCGCCTCCGACCCCGACGGCACGATCGACCGGGTGGAGTTCGCGGTCGGCAACACCGTGATCGGCACCGACACCACCTCCCCCTACAGCTACACCTGGACCAACCCGACCGTCGGCTCGCACTCGGTGACCGCGATCGCCTACGACGACGACGGTGCGCGCACCGTCTCCTCCCCCGTCGCAGTGCGGGTGCTGGACGCGGCCGCCGTGATCGCCTCCCCGGCCACCGTCCGGGTGCCGCAGGGCGGGACCGCCGAGTTCGAGGTGAAGCTGTCCAACCAGCCCTCGGGCAACGTCACGGCCACCGTCGCACGCACCTCCGGAAGCTCCGACCTGACCGTCTCGGGCAGCAGCCAGCTCCAGTTCACCCCCAACAACTGGAACACCCCGCAGAAGGTCACGGTCGCCTCCGCCGACAACGGCGGTGAGCTCGCCGAGGCGGTCTTCACCGTCAGCGCGCCCGGCCACGACCCCGCCGAGGTGACGGTCCGCGAGATCGACCCGAACACCAGCTCCTACGACCAGGCGTTCCTGGAGCAGTACGAGAAGATCAAGGACCCCTCCAGCGGCTACTTCCGCGAGTTCGACGGCCTGCTGGTCCCCTACCACTCGGTGGAGACCATGATCGTCGAGGCTCCGGACCACGGCCACCAGACCACCTCCGAGGCGTTCAGCTACTACCTGTGGCTGGAGGCCTACTACGGCCGCGTCACCGGTGACTGGGAGCCGCTGCGCGAGGCCTGGGAGTCGATGGAGACCTTCATCATCCCGGGTACCGCCGACCAGCCCACCAACGGCGCCTACAACCCGAGCTCCCCGGCGACCTACATCCCGGAGCAGCCCAACTCCGACGGCTACCCGTCGCCGCTCACCAACGGCGTCCCGGTGGGCCAGGACCCGCTCGCCAGCGAGCTGCGCAGCACCTACGGCACCAGCGAGGTGTACGGCATGCACTGGCTGCTCGACGTGGACAACGTCTACGGCTTCGGGTTCTGCGGCGACGGCAGCGACGACGCTCCCGCCTACATCAACACCTACCAGCGCGGTGCGCGCGAGTCGGTGTGGGAGACCATCCCGCACCCCTCGTGCGACGACTTCTCGCACGGCGGCCCCAACGGCTACCTGGACCTGTTCACCCAGGACCAGAGCTACGCCAAGCAGTGGCGCTACACCAACGCCCCTGACGCCGACGCCCGTGCCGTCCAGGTGATGTTCTGGGCGCACGAGTGGGCCGAGGAGCAGGGCAAGGAGAGCGAGATCGCGGACCTGCTGGACAAGGCGTCCAAGATGGGCGACTACCTGCGGTACGCGATGTTCGACAAGTACTTCAAGAAGATCGGCAACTGCGTCGGCGCGTCCTCCTGCCCGGCCGGCAGCGGCAAGAACAGCGCGCACTACCTGCTGTCCTGGTACTACGCCTGGGGTGGCTCGCTCGACACCTCCTCGGCGTGGGCCTGGCGCATCGGCTCCAGCTCCTCGCACCAGGGCTACCAGAACGTGCTCGCCGCCTACGCCCTGTCGCAGGTGCCCGAGTTGCAGCCCGCCTCCCCGACCGGTGTCCAGGACTGGGAGACCAGCTTCGAGCGCCAGCTCGAGTTCCTGCAGTGGCTGCAATCCGCCGAGGGCGGTATCGCCGGTGGCGCCACCAACAGTTGGCAGGGCAGCTACAACACCCCGCCGGCCGGCCTGTCGCAGTTCTACGGCATGTACTACGACTGGCAGCCGGTGTGGAACGACCCGCCGTCCAACAACTGGTTCGGCTTCCAGGTCTGGAACATGGAGCGCGTCGCCCAGCTCTACCAGGTGACCGGCGACGCTCGCGCCGAGGCCATCCTCGACAAGTGGGTGCCGTGGGCCATCGCCCACACCGACGTGGACGCCGCCGGTGGCGGTGAGAACTTCCAGGTTCCCTCCGACCTGCGGTGGTCGGGCCAGCCCGACACCTGGACGGGCACCTACACCGGCAACCCGAACCTGCACGTCGAGGTCGTCTCCTACAGCCAGGACGTCGGTGTGACCGCGGCCCTGGCCAAGACCCTGCTGTACTACGCCGAGCGCTCAGGCGACACCGAGGCCCTGGCCACGGCCGAGGGCCTGCTGGACGCGCTGCTCGCGCACCGCGACAGCATCGGCATCGCCACCCCGGAGCAGCCCAGTTGGGACCGCCTGGACGACCCGTGGGACGGCTCCGAGGGCCTGTACGTGCCGCCGGGCTGGTCGGGCACCATGCCCAACGGCGACCGTATCGAGCCGGGCGCGACCTTCCTGTCCATCCGGTCGTTCTACCTGGACGACCCGCTGTGGCCGCAGGTTGAGGCCCACCTGAACAACCCCGACAGCGTTCCCGCTCCGATCGTGGAGCGCCACCGCTTCTGGGCTCAGGTGGAGATCGCCACGGCCTTCGCCGCCCACGACGAGCTGTTCGGGTCCTGAGACCTGACCGGCCCGTCCTGACCGGCGGTCCGCGGTGGTGCAGTGCTCCCCTGCCGCGGACCGCCCTCCACCGGGGCCGCCCCGTGCGACAGCGCGGGGCGGCCCCTCTTCTTTCGCGTCCCGCCTCAGTCGGTGACCCGGCTCTCCTCGACCCGGTGGACCAGGTCGGCGTAGTCGGGATGGCGCTCGATCCACTTCCGGGCGAAGGGGCACACCGCCAGCACCCGCCCGCCCCGGGCGCGCACGTCCTCCAGCACCCCCTGCACCAGCCGACCGCCCACACCCCTGCCCTTGTAGGAGGGGTCCACCTCGGTGTGGGTGAGGACCAGCAGCCCGTCGGTGGTGGTCCGGTAGTCGACGAAACCGGCGACCTCCTCTCCGTCGACCCTGATCTCGTACCGCTGCCGTTCGGGAGCGTCGGTCACCCTGGCGTCCATGGCTCTCCTCCCCCGCAGCCGCCCTCGCGGCCGTCACCTCCGGCAACACCGGGCAGCGCGGTCTCCTTCCCCGGCCCCGCGTCCGCCCGGCGGGGCCCTCCCCGCGACAGCCGTAGCATGGTGAGCGGTCCCGTGGCGGGACGGCAGCCGAGGCGAGGAGGAACGATGGGCGACGACGGCGCGGCGCGACGACCGCCCGTGCTTGCCGTGTCACCGGAGGCACTGGAGGAGGCCGTGCGCGTGCTGCGCGGCGGCGGACTGGTCGCCTTTCCCACCGAGACCGTCTACGGCCTGGGCGCCGACGCGGCGAACCCGGACGCGGTGGCGCGCATCTTCGCCGCCAAGGGACGCCCCGCCGACCACCCTCTGATCGTGCACGTGGCCTCCGCCGAAGCCGCCCGCGGCTGGGCGGCGTCCTTCCCGGAGCCCGCCCGCGCGCTGGCGGAGGCGTTCTGGCCGGGACCGCTGACCCTCGTCCTGCCCCGCTCCGACCGGGTGCCCGACGCGGTGACCGGCGGGCGCGCCACGGTGGGCCTGCGGGTGCCCGACCAGCCGGTCGCGCTGGCGCTGCTGGAACGCTTCGGCGGCGGGGTCGCCGCCCCCTCCGCCAACCGGTTCGGCCGGGTCAGCCCCACCACCGCCGAACACGTCGCCGCCGACCTGGGAGAACGGGTCGACCTGGTGGTGGACGGCGGACCGTGCGCGGTCGGCGTGGAGTCCACCATCGTCGAGGTCGACGGCGACCGCCTCACCGTGCTGCGCACCGGGGCCGTCACCGCCGAGGACGTCGCCGCCGTGACCGGCCTGCCCGTGGCCGCCACCCCCACCGGCCCGGCCCGCGCCCCGGGCATGCTCGCCGCGCACTACGCCCCCCGCGCCCGGGTGGTGCTGGCCGAGGCTCCCGAGGCCGCCGAGACGGTCGCGCGGTGGGTCGAGAAGGGCCACCGGGTGGCCGTGCTCGCCGAAGTGCTGCCCGAGGGCCTGCCGCAGGGCGCGGTCCCGCTGCCGCCGGTGGCCTCGGCCCGCGACTACGCGCGGGTGCTCTACCAGCGGCTGCGGGACGTCGACGCGGCGGGCGCCGACGTGGTCGTGGCGGTCCCGCCGGAACCGGCGGGGATCGGCCTGGCCGTGCGCGACCGCCTGCTGCGCGCCTCCCGGGCGCACTGACTCCCCTCCCGAACAGGGCCTTCTCCCGAATACGCGCCTGCCGTCGGGGTAGGTGTGCCTGGTCGTGGAAAGCGAGTGCACACCGGCACGACGGGGAGGGCCGACCGATGAGAGCTCAGATCGGAGACCGGCTGATCGTCGAACGTCCACGGGACGACCTGCCCGCCCGCGAGGGGGTGGTGCTCAGGGTCCAGGGGGAGGACGGGGCCCCGCCCTACTGGGTGCGGTGGCTCGACGAGGGGCGCGAGGCCCTGGTCTACCCGGGTCCTGACGCCCGCATCGCCCCGGCCGTGCCGCGCCAGGCACGGGCCGAGGACTACCGGCCGTACCGCGGGCGCACCACGAAGCGGATGACCGTCGACATCACCGTGTCGGAGGAGCACGAGAACGGCAGCGTACGCACCCTCGCCACGGCGGAGATGTCTTCTGGGACGTGGGCGAACCTGCGCGGCCGCGGCGAGGCGCGCAAGCACCCCGACGACGTCGACATCCCCGAGATCGGGGACGAGCTGGCGGTGTCGCGCGCCCTGTCCGACCTGGCCACCCGGCTGCGCCAGGCGGCGGCCGACGACATCGTCGACCACACCGGCACGCCCTGGCAGTCCACCTGACGGGACGTGACGGTGCCGAAGC
>ERZ777003.3565-NODE-3565-length-14844-cov-6.574008_pt1 | contig 14844 bp, 12 predicted proteins | sample MGYA00374956_ERZ777003 | MGnify/ENA primary metagenome ERZ777003 (study PRJEB29302, sample SAMN06268252) | bioreactor metagenome | isolation source: Joint BioEnergy Institute, California, USA | place: USA:Joint BioEnergy Institute, California, USA | collected... | reverse complement strand
AGAACGGCCAGTCGAAATGCGCCATCAGGATCGCGGTGGCGTAGGCCCCGACCGCGTAAAAGGCGCCATGGCCCAGCGAGATCTGCCCGTTGTAGCCGGTGACGAGGTTGAGCCCGAGGATCGCCACCGCGTAGCCCGCCGCCAGCGTGAGCTGGAACAACCGGAAGGAGCTGAGCAGGAAGGCCGGCGCGACCAGCACTACGGCGCCGATCAGGAAGAGCGCCAGCGAGATGCCGCGGCTCCGACACCGCGGCATCACCGCCGGAGCCAGCGGCTCGGCTTTCGCGACGGCAGGGCGATCCTGGGCGGCGCTCACCGGCGGACGCCCCCCTCAGACCCGGTTCACCACGGCCCGCCCGAACAGGCCGGAGGGCCGCAGCAGCAGAACGCCGACGATGATCACGAGCGCCAGCGTCAGCTTCAGCTCGGTGCCGACCAGATAGACGCCGGCGAGGTTCTCGATCACCCCCACCAGGAACCCGCCCGCCACTGCCCCTGCCGGGTTGTCTATCCCGCCGAGCAACGCGCCGGCGAAGGCATAGAGCAGCACGCCGAGCATCATGTTGGGCTCAAGGAACACCACGGGGGCGACCATCACCCCCGCCACCGCCCCGATCGCCGCCGCGAGCCCCCAGCCGAGCGCCAGCATCCAGCCCACGCGGATGCCGACCAGGCGCGCCGAGACCGGGTTGAACGCCGCCGCGCGCATCGCAAGCCCGAGGCTCGTATGGCGGAAGAATGCCCAGACCAGCGCCAGCACGGCCAGCGTCACCGCGGTCGAGCCGAGCTCGTGGCCGGAGACGAGGCCGCCGAGGAGCGGTGCGCTGGTCTCGAAGGGGCTGGGGAAGGGCTTGACCGTGTAGCCGAAGATCCAGCCGGTGATACTATTGAAGAACAGCATCAGCCCGATGAACACACCGACCACCGCGAGCACCGGCGCGTCGCGCATCGGTCGCATCAGGACCCGCTCGATCGCGACGCCGATGGCGAAGGAGGCGAGGGCGGTGCCGAGCAGCGCCACCCACCACGGCGCACCCGCCTGCACCGCCGCCCAGGCGAGGTAGGTGGAGAAGGTGGCCATCTCCCCTTGCGCGAAGTTCACGTGGTGCGTCGCCTGGTAGATCATCACCAGCGCCAGGGCGACGGAGGCATATATGCCCCCGGTGGCGATCCCGGCGACGAGCTGGTGCGCGAAGCCTTCCATCGCGTCGGCTCCCTCAGTAGCCGAGATAGGCGCGGCGGACCGCCGCGTCGCGCCGCAGCGCCGCGGCCTCGCCCTGCAGCACCACGCGCCCGGTCTCAAGCAGGCAGGCGTGGTCGGCGAGATCGAGGGCGAGCGCCGCGTTCTGCTCGACCAGCAGCACCGCTACCCCGGCCTCGGCGCGGACGTGCGCGAGGATGCGGAAGATCTCCTGCACCATCAGCGGCGCAAGGCCGAAGGAGGGCTCGTCGAGCAGCAGGAGCCGCGGGCGGAGCAGCAGGGCGCGGGCAATGGCGAGCATCTGCTGCTCGCCGCCCGAGAGGGTGCCGGCCTGCTGGCGCCGCCGCTCCCGCAGGCGCGGGAAGAGGCCGAAGACGCGCTCGAAATCCTCCGCCACCGCCGCGCGGTCGCGCCGCGTGATGGCGCCGAGGCGAAGATTCTCCTCGACCGTCAGCTCCGCGAAGGTGCCGCGCCCGTCCGGCACATGGGCGATGCCGCGGCGCGCGATCGCCTCGGTCGGCTGCCCGTCGATCCGTTCCCCGGCGAAGCGGATCTCGCCCGCCGTGGCGGGGATCATGCCGCAGACCGCGCGCAGGGTCGTGGTCTTGCCGGCGCCGTTCGCGCCGAGCAGCGCGGTGACGCCGCCCTCCTCGACCACGAGCGAGACGCCGTGCAGCACCGGCGGACCGCCGCCATAGCCGGCGGTGAGGTCGCGGACCTCAAGGAGCGTCGCCATGCGCCGCCACCATCCCCTCGCCGAGATAGGCGCGGATCACCGCGGGCTCGGCGCGCACCTCCTCCGGCGTGCCGTCGGCGATCTTCTCGCCGAAGTCGAGCGCGACCACGCGGTCGGACACGCTCATGACCAGGTTCATGTGGTGCTCGACGAGCAGGATGCTGAGCTCGAACTCCCGCCGGATGCGGAAGAGGAGGCGCGCCAGCCGGTCCACCTCCTCGTGGTTCAGCCCACCCGCCGGCTCGTCGAGCAGCAGGAGCCTCGGCCCCGCGGCCAGAGCGCGGGCGAGCTCGACCCGCTTCTGGACGCCGAAGGGCAGGCGCGCCACCGGCGTCTCCGCCAGCGCCTCGAGGTCGAGCAGGGCCAGCAGGCGGCGTGCGATCTCCTCCGCCGCGGCCTCCTCGCGCTGCACCCCGCCGCCAAGCCGAAGCGCGTTGGCGAGAAAGCCGGAGCGGGCGAGGGGGTGCGTCCCGGCGAGGATGTTCTCGCGCACGGTCAGGCTGCGGAACAGCGCCAAGTGCTGGAAGGTCCGGCCGATGCCGAGCCCGGCTCGGGCGTGGCGCGGGAGGCGGGAGAGCGGGACGCCCTCGAAGCGGATCTCACCCGCGGCCGGGCGGTAGAGCCCGCTGATGCAGTTGAACAGCGTGGTCTTGCCGGAACCGTTGGGGCCGATGAGGCCGCGGATCTCGCCCCGCCCGACCTCGAAGGAGACGCCGGCAAGCGCGACCACGCCGCCAAAGCGCACCACGACGCGCTCGATCTCGAGCAGCGGTGGCGGGCGCTGCGCAGTGGCGGGGACGGCCATCGGCGGGGCGGTCAGGGCGGGTCAGTGCGGCGGGGGCAATACCGCGTCGAGGGCCTTGTTGAACGCCTCCGCCGCCTCATAGGCGACCCAGTGGCCGGCGCCCGGGATCACGTGGATCGCCACCTCCGGCCGCAGCTCGCGCAGGAGCTCCAGGCGCAGGTGCAGGTTCGGCAAGGCGATCGCGTCGAGCTCGCCGTAGATCGCGGCGAGCGGCGCCGTCGCCCGCGTGATCGCGTCACGCAGCACCGGCGTGTGGGCGAGCGGGCGGCTGCGCAGGCGCGCATGCACCGTGTTCCATTCCTGGATCGTCAGCGCCAGCGCGTCGATCCGCGCCGGGTCGGCGAACATCAGCGAGGCGAGGTTGAAGCGGTGCGCCGCGACCCGCGCCTCCCCCTGCTTGTCGCGCACCTTCTCGAGCGGCGTGTGGCCGCGCTGCAGGCCGAGCGCGCCGGCGCCGACGATGGTCAGGCTGCGCACCCGCTCCCCTTCGGCGGCGGCAACATGGCCGGCGATGTTGGCACCGTAGGAGAAGCCCGTGAGGTCGTAGCGCGCATCCGCGCCGAGCAGTTCGCGCAGGCCGGCGGCGACGATGCCAGCGCTGATGTTGGGATCGATCGGCGGGGGCGGCATGGCCGATTCGCCGAGCCCCGGCAGATCGGGCGCCAGCACCATCCGCTTTTGCGCGAAGTGCTCGATGTTCCGTACCCAGTGGCGCCAGGAGCCTGAGCCGCCATGCAGCAACACGAGGGGCGGCCCCTCGCCCCAGGCGCGCCAGACCATGTGGCCCTCGCCGCAGGGCGTCTCGAAGCGCCGGGCCGAGGCCTCGAGCCGGGCGAGGATGGAATCCGACGCGTCCTCCGCCGGGCCAGGACGCTCCCTCACCGCAGACAATGTTTCCGATGTGGCTGGCGCCTCGGATCGCATTCGGCCTCCGTCGTGACTCGCCCCGTGCTCTCTGAAGGGGCGGGAGAGGCCTTAAGCTGCTGCGCGCGCTTCGGCAATCCTGCCGCCCGCCCGTGCCCCGGCCGGCGTTCCGGCTGCCCGCTCAGCCGGCCTTCAACGGCTCCTGCCCCGGCCCGCAATAGGCCCCGTCGCGTGCCACCAGCCGGCCGGCATGGAACACCAGCCGTCGCGGCGGGTGGGCGCCGATTGCGTCCGGGATGTTCTCGGCAGGCAGGGTGAAGAAGGTCGCCGGCCGGCCGGGGGCGAGGCCGTACTCGGTGATGCCGAGCGCCGCGGCGCCCTCGCTCGTGGCCATGGCGAACAGCTCCTCGAGCAGCGGGTCGTGGCGCAGGTCGGCGCGCCAGCCGATGATCGCGGCCCGCTCCAGCATGTCGCCCGTGCTGTAGGGGCTCCAGGTGTCGCGCACGTTGTCGTTGCCGCAGAACACGCGCACGCCCGCGCGGCGCAGCAGCATCACCGGCGGCAGGGTGGCGCCGCCCGCGCCATGCGTCGCCAGCGCGACGCCTGCGGCGGCCATCATCTCCGCAGCCGCGTGCTGCTTCGATTCCGCGATGCCGCCCAGGCAGAAGCCGTGGCTCACCGTCACCCGGCCCTGCATGCCGAGCGCGGTCGTGCGCGCGCAGATCTCCTGCAGGCTGAACAGGCCAAGCTCGCCTGGTTCGTGCAGATGGATGTCCACGCCGACGCCGCGCCGCTCCGCGATGCCGAAGATGGCATCGAGCTGGCCCCTCGGGTCGCGGTCGATCTCACAGGGGTCGAGGCCGCCGACCAGCTCCGCGCCGGCACGAACCGCGGCATCCAGCAGGTCCACCACGGCGCGCGGCCCGTGGCGCATCACGCCCGCCTGGGGGAAGGCGACGATCTGCACCGTGACCGCGCCGGCATGGGCCTCCCGCGCCGCCAGCACGCCCTCCAGCGCGGAGAGGCCGAAGGCTGGCGTGATATCCACATGGGTGCGGATATGCGCCGTGCCGTGCGCGACGCTGCGGCGGATGAGATGGCCGGCACGCGCCTCGGTGGAGAGCGGCAGGGTGGGCAGCAGGCGCTCGTCGTTGGCGATGCGGCTGGACCGGTCCGGCTCGGCCGCGTGCGGCGTCCAGGGCAGCCCCATCAGCGTCTTGTCGAGGTGCATATGCCCGTCCACCAGGCCGGGCAGCACCAGGTCGCCCGCGAGGTCGAACACAGCCGCTGCTGCCGTTTCCCCTGCCGGCGCCGCTCCTTCTTCCAGGGCGGCGATGCGGCCATCGCGAATCAGGATCCGCACACCCTGGCGCCCATCCGCGAGGCGGGCATTCAGCAGAAGCAACGGGCCGTTCGGGTCAGAGGCCATGGGACGGCGGCTCCCGGTATGGCAGGGCAGGGGAGAGGGATTGATCCACGGGACGCGGCCCTAGCCAAGGCAAGCCTCAACCGCCCCGCCGCTGCCGCGCTTCCCAGCGCGCGATCGCGCTGGCGGAGACGAAGATCACCAGCCCTCCCAGGAACACCGACAGCCCCGGGATGTCACCGAACACCAGCGCGCCGAGCAGCGAGGCCCAGACCAGTTCCAGATAGCGGATCGGCTGCGTCACCGAGAGGTCGGCCAGGCGGATCGCCGAGTTCAGGGCGAAATGCCCGCAGGTGCCGATCACGCCGGCGACCAGGGTGAAGGCCCAGATCTCCGCCGCCGGCCAGGTCCAGTTCCAGAGCGCAACGGGCAGGGTGCAGAGCGTAATCGAGACCGACTGCCAGACGACGATCACCTGCGGCGGGTTGCGCCGCGCCAGGTACTTCGCGAGCAGGTAGGACACGGCGAAAATGGGTGAGGTGGAGAGCATCAACAGGGTGTAGAAGCCCGCCCCGGCCGAGAGGTTCGGCCACACGACGACCAGCACGCCGCCGAGGCCGGCGAAGGCCGCGATCCAGCGCGCCCCTACCAGCCGCTCGCCCATCACGATGGCCGCGCCGAGCATGATGAAGATCGGATTGGTGAAGCCGATGGCCGTGGTATCGGCGAGCGGCACATGCGGCAGGGCGGTGAACCAGAGCATCAGGCCGAAGGAGTGCACCGCGCCGCGCAGGGCGAAGGTGCCCGCACCGTGCGGGCGGTACGCCGCCAGGCCGGCGCGCAGGATGATCGGCAGCATCAGCAGCGCGCCGGCACCGTAGCGCATGCAGAGCGCCTGGATCGGATGGATCTCGATCGCCATCAGCCGCGAGATGGTGTTGAGCGAGGCGAAGAGCACGCCGGAGAGGGCCATCCAGAGGATGGCGCGCAGCGCGGGCGAAGTCTCCTGCCAGCGGCGGAGCGTGCCGGACCGCATCGGCCCGGTCGCCTCGCCGCGACGCCGGAGCGTCCGCCAGGCCTCGCCGGACGTGGCCTCCGGCGGCCCTGGCGCGCCGGCACCGCGCGATTCGTCTGGCCGATGCTGGTCCATCGCGGTCAGGCTCGCATGCCCCGGCGCCTCCGGCTACGGTCAGCGGCGGCGCATCGGGACGGATCGCCGGGTTCGCAGGGGCGCCCATGCCGCCTTGCGCCGGTGCCGCGCCGCGGCCAGCATCGCCGCGGCACGCCTCATGGAACCGAGATGAGCCCGCTCGACGACCTCAGCACGATCGCCGCCTGCTGCCCGACCCTGACCGCGCCGGCGGATATCGAACCCTATGCCCGCGACTGGTCCGGCCGCTACGCGCACCCGCCCCGAGCGGTGCTGCGGCCCGGCAGTACGGAGGAGGTCGCCGCCGCGCTGTGCGCCTGCGCCGCGGTGGGGCTCGCGGTGGTGCCCTCGGGCGGGCGCACGGGCCTCTGCGGCGGCGCGGTGCCGCGCGCGGAGGGGGCGCCTACGGTGGTGCTGAGCCTCGAGCGCATGAACCGCATCCGCGCGGTGGACGCACGCGACTTCAGCATCACCGTGGACGCGGGCTGCACCGTGCGCGCGGTGCAGGAGGCCGCGGCGGCGGCGGGCCGGCTGTTCCCGCTCTCCTTCGGAGCCGAGGGCACGGCGCAGATCGGCGGCGCGCTCTCGACCAACGCCGGGGGCATCCGCACCATCCGCTGGGGCAATGCGCGCGACCTGGTCCTGGGGCTGGAGGTCGTGCTGCCGGACGGGCGCGTGCTGAACGACCTGCGGCGGGTGCGCAAGGACAACACGGGCTACGCCCTGCGCCACCTGTTCATCGGCGGGGAGGGGACGCTCGGCGTGATCACGGGCGCGGCGCTGAAGCTCGCCCCGGCGCTGCGCGCACGCGAAACCGCCTTCCTGGAGGTGCCTTCGCCGGCCGCGGCGCTGGCCCTGCTCGACCGCCTGATTTCGAACGGTGCGGAGCTGATCGGCTTCGAGCTGATCGGCCGCTGGCCGCTGGAGCTGGTGCGCCGCCACGCGCCCCGGGCGCGGATTCCCTTCGCGCTGCAATCGCCCTGGTACGTGCTGATGGAGCTCGGCACCGCCGCCGCCGGGGCCGACCTGCGCACGCCGCTGGAGGTCGCCCTCGCCGCCGCGATCGAGGCCGGCGAAGCCGGCGAGGTCGTGATCGCCGAGAGCGAGGAGCAACGCGCCGCGCTCTGGTACCTCCGCGAGGTCATGCCCGAGTGCAACCGTGCTGAGGCGCCGAGCGTCTCCGCCGACACCTCGGTACCGGTCTCCGCCGTGCCGTCCTTCCTTGCCGAGGTCGAGGCCGCGCTTGCCACGCGCTGGCCGGAGGGCAAGCTGATCGCGCTCGGGCATGCCGGCGACGGCAATGTGCACATCTCGCTCCAGGCGCCGCGCGGCACGCCGCGCGAGGTCTGGCACCGCAACGCGGAAGCGATCGAGGACACGGTGAACCGCATCGCCGTCGCGCATGGCGGCAGCTTCAGCGCGGAGCACGGCATCGGCCAGTCCAAGCGCCACGCCATGGCGGCGCTGCGCGACCCCGTGGCGCTCGACCTGATGCGCGCGATCAAGGCGGCGCTCGATCCGCGCGGCATGATGAACCCGGGCAAGCTGCTGCCCTGAGCGGGGAGGAGGCCGACCGGCATGGCAACGGGGAACGAGGGACGCATCCGCCTCGTCCCGCCCGGAGGGGGCGAGGAGCACTGGCAGCCGCAGCCGGCGAATGGCTGGATCTCGATCCTCGCCGCGCCGGAGATGGCCGGCGCGCCGCGCGGGGTGAGCGTCGGGCTGCAGGAGCTGCCCCCGCTCGGCAAGGTGCGCGAGCACGCACACCCGGCGCAGGACGAGTATTTCTATTTCCTCGAAGGCGAGGGGCTGGCGCGGCTCGACGGCGTGGTGCGGCGCATCCGCCGCGGCAGCTTCCTGTTCGCCGGTGCCCGTGCCCGGCACGGCTTCATCAACGACGGCTCGGTGCCGTTCCGCTTCCTGTGGATTCTGGCGCCGGCAGGGCTGGAGCAATTCTTCCGCGCGATCGGCCAGCCGCGCGTGGCGGGTGGGCCGGATCCGACGCCCTATCCGCGTCCCGCGGATGTCGGCGCGATCGAGCTCGCGACGGTGTTCGAGACGCTCGACCCGCCACCGCCGCCGCCCTGGGATGCCGCGCCGATCACCGACGCGGCGGTGCTGGAGCTCCTGCGGCGCGCCGCGGTCTGATCAGCGATAGGCCGCATCGCTGGTGACGTAGCCCGCCTCGAGGTCCGCCGCCAGCGCCGCCGGATCGCGTTCGCGCGGGTCGCCATGGCCACCGCCGCCCGGCGTCGCGAGGCTCACCGTGTCGCCGTAGCGCAGCACGTATTGCCGCTTCGGGTCCACCGCCTCACCATTGATTCGCAACGCGCCGGTCGCGCCCGGCTTGCCGCCCTCGATGCCGAAGGCCGGGATGATCGTGCGCTCCGCCAGGAAGGAGACGGCGATCGGCGTCTCCGACCGGCTCTCGATCAAGATCTCCTGGCCGAGTCCGCCGCGGTGCTTTCCCGGGCCGCCGCTGTCCGGCCGCAGGCGCTTGTGGTGGAAGCGCAGCGGCGCGATGTGCTCGCTGAGCTCGATGCTGGTCGAGGAGACATTGGAGGGCCAGGAGAGGCAGGTCACGCCGTCGCCGCGCGCATTGGCCCCCATGCCGCCGTTGTAGAAGAACATGTTGGCGTAGGGCTTGCCGTTCGCCCGCACGCCCGACTGGTTCATCCCCCACATGGGCGAGCCGCAGGCGGCCATCACGCGCTCCGGCACCACCTGGCCGAGACAGCCGAAGACCAGCATCGGCAGGTAGTGTCCGATCAGCATGCGCGACCCGCCCGAGGCCGGGAATTGCGGATTCACGATGCAGCCGGGCGGCGCCACGATCGAGATCGGCCGCCAGGCGCCCTCGTTGTTCGGCAGGGCGGGGCTGGTGCAGACCTTCACCCCGTACATGGTCATCGCGTAGGTGTAGCAGAGCGCGCAGTTGATCGCCCGGTCCACCTGCGGGTCGGTGCCGGTGTAGTCCACCTCGATCGAATCGCCCTTCACCGTCAGCGCCATGCGGATGGTGATGGGCGTGTCGAGCAGGCCGTCGGTCTGCAATTCGCTGCGGTAGGTGCCGTCCGGAAGGGCGGCGATGGCGGCCCGCATCGCGCTCTCGCAGCGGCCCTGGATCTCGGCGGCGAGGTCCACCAGGTCGGGCAGGTCGTGGCCCGCCATCAGGCCGAGGAGGCGGTCCTCCATGAGGTCGAGCGCCACCACCTGCGCCCAGAGGTCACCCAGGGTCTGCTCCGGCGTGCGCACGTTCTGGCGGATCATCGCCACCAGCGTCTCGTCCGCCACGCTGCGGCGCATCAGCTTGAGCGGCGGGATCTGCAGCCCCTCCTCGAACACCTCGCGCGGCTCGGGGCTGCGGATCTTGCCGCCGATGTCGGGCGCGTGCGCGGTGGAGGCGCTGAACGCGACCAGCCGGCCGCCGCGGAAGATCGGCTTCGCCACTGTGATGTCCGGCAGGTGCCCGGTTCCGAGCCATAGGTCGTTGGTGATCAGCACGTCGCCCGGCTCGAGCGTCTCCGGCGGGAAGAAGCGCAGGAAGTGCTTCACCGTGGCGGGCAAGGTGCCGATGAAGCTCGGGATGCTCTCCGTCGCCTGCACCAGCGACTGCCCGGTGGCGTCGGTGACGATGCAGGAGAAATCGTAGCTCTCGCGCACCAGGGTCGAGAAAGACGTGCGGACCAGCGCCGCCGCCGCCTCGTCCACCAGCGAGATCAGGCGGCGCCAGAGCAGTTCGAGCTCGATGGGGTCGAAGGTGCGGCGGGTCATGCGTCGTCCGGCATCTCGGCGAGGATGGTGCCGTCCGGCAGCACGCGGGCGCGCGCGCCGGGACCGATCACGAAGGTGCTCTCGTCCTCCTCGAATACGGCCGGGCCATCGATGGCCATGCCGGGGGGGAGGGCGTAGCGGTCATAGACGGGGGTGACGATCTCGCCCCGGGTATCGGGGAAGAAGACCGGGCGCTTTCCCTTCAGCGCCTGGCCGCCCGGCGGATGGGCGAGGCGCAGCCGCGCCTCCGCGCCCGGCATGGGCGCGCTGAGCGAAAGGCGCAGCGCGACGAACTGGATCGCCGCACCGGGCGGCGTGCGGGCGAAGAGGCCGCGGTATTCGGTCTCGAAGGCCTCGCGCACCGGCGCCTCGGCCAGCCGCTCAGGCATGGCGACGGTGATCTCGGAGCCCTGGCCGATGTAGCGCATATCGGCCAGGCGGCGCGGCCTTGCGCGGTCGAGGTCAGCGCCGGTCTCGGCGAGCACGCGGCGCGCCTCTTCCTCCAGCCGCGCGAACAGCGTCTCCGCGACGGCGAAGTCCGCCTCGGCGAGCGGCGCATTGAAGGAGGCGACGCGATCCACCCGGGCCGGCGCCATCAGCATGCCGAAGGTGCTGCCCACACCTGCCCCCGGCGGGCACACCACCCGTCGCACGCCGAGCTTGCGCGCGACGTGCCAGGCATGCACCGGCCCCGCGCCGCCGGTCGCGAGCAGCGCGTATTCGCGCGGAACGCGCCCGCGCTCGGCGATCGCGACGCGCGCTGCGCCGGCCATGTTCTCGTCCACCACGTCGTGCACGCCGACCGCGGCACGCGTCGCGTCCACGCCGAGCTCGCCAGCCAGCCCTCCCAGCGCCCGCTCCGCCGCAGCGCGGTCGATCCGCATCGCCCCGCCGAGAAAGAAGCCGGCGTCGAGGTAACCGAGCGCGAGATCCGCGTCCGTCACCGTCGGCTGCGTGCCACCGCGGCCGTAGCAGGCCGGGCCCGGCTGGGCACCGGCGCTCTCCGGGCCGACCTGCAGCGTTCCGAGTTCGCCGCGCCGCGCGATCGAGCCGCCACCGGCTCCGATCTCGATCAGTTCCACGGTCGCGATCTGGATTGGCAGGCCGGAGCCGCGCAGGAAGCGCTTCTCCCGCGCCGCCTCGAAGCCATAGGCGACCAGCGGCTCCCCCCCGTCCACCAGCGCGAGCTTCGCCGTCGTGCCGCCCATGTCGAAGGCGAGCACCCGATCCAGTCCGGCCGCGCGGCCGAAGAAGGCCCCGGCCAGCGCTCCGGCGGCGGGCCCGCTCTCCAGCAATTGCACCGGCGCCCGCTTCGCCTCCGCGACATGCGTCAGGCCGCCGTTGGAGAGCATCAGGAACAGGCCGCCCATGATCCCCTCCGCGCGCAGCGCCGCCTCCAGGCGGTCGAGGTAGCGCTCGGCGAGCGGGCGCACATAGGCGTTCGCCACGGTCGTGCTGGCACGCGGATACTCGCGGATCTCCGGCGCGATCTCGGAGGAGAGCGAAAGCGAAAGGTCCGGGAACCGCCGCGCGATCGCCTCCGCCGCTTGCCGCTCATGCACCGGGTTGGCGTAGGCGTGCAGGAATACGATGGCGAGGCTCTCCACCCCCTGCGCGACCAGCGCCTCAACCTCGCGCAGCGCGCCGTCGAGATCGAGCGGGACTTCCACGCTGCCGTCCGGTGCCAGCCGCTCGCGGGCCTCGCGCCGCCAGGGGCGAGGCACCAGCGGCTTCGGCATGGTGATGAACAGGTCGTAGAGCTCGTACTTCCGCTCGCGCCCGATCTCCAGCACGTCCCGGAAGCCGGCGGTGGTGAGCAGGCCGGTGCGCGCACCCTTGCGCTCGATCAGCGCGTTGGTGAAGAGCGTCGTCGCGTGCACCACCCGCGCCACGTCGCCCGCCCGCGCGCCCGCACGCTCCAGCACGCGCCGCGTGCCCTCGAGCGCCCCGCGCGCCGGGTCGTCCGGCGTGGTGCTTTCCTTCCACAGCACCGCCCGCCCGTCGCGCGGGTCCAGCAGGACGAGATCGGTGAAGGTACCGCCGATGTCGATGCCAAGCGAGAGATGCGCCGCCATGACCCCCCTAGTTCGCGCGGATGTTGCTCGCCGCCACCACGCGCGCCCAGCGCTCGCGGTCGCGGCGGATGCGTTCGGCGAAGGCGGGGCCGATCTCGGGCAGCGGCTCCAGCCCGCGCTCCGCCAGCACCTGCACCGTCGCCGGATCGGTCATCGCCTCGGTGAACAGCGCGCCGAGCGCGGCCACCGTCTCCGCCGGCAGCGCGGCCGGTCCGACCAGGCCGAACCAGTTCGCGATGTCGAGCGCCGGATACTCCCGTGTCAACAGCGGCAGGTCGGGCACCATCGGGGAGGGGCGCGCGGAGGCGAGGCCGAGCGCCTTCACCTGCCCCTGGCGGATCATGCCGGCGAATTCGGCGATGTTGCCGAAGAAGATGTCCACCCGCCCCGCCATCAGGTCCATGCCCGCCGGCGCGCCGCCGCGGTAGGGGATGTGCAGCAGCGAGAGTCCCGCCTCGCGCGCCAGGTGCTCGGCCGCAAGCTGGTTGGTCGAGCCATTCCCGGTCGAGGCGTAGGTCACGCGGTTGGGCCGCTCGCGCGCCCAGGCCACGAACTCGGCGAGGGTGGAGAAGGGCGCGTCGGGCCGCGCGATCAGCGCCATCGGCGTGCCCGCCAGGTTGCAGACCGGCTTGAGCTCCGCGTCCAGGTCGAACGGGATCGCCGAGCCGGGCACCACTGGCGCTACGCTCATGTTGCCCATGATGCCGATGGCGAGGGTATGCCCGTCCGGCGCCGCCCGCGCTGCCGCCTGCAATGCGATGAAGCCGAGGGCGCCGGAGCGGTTCTCCACCACGAGGCTGTGGCCGGTGCGGCGCTGGATCGCCTCGGCGGCGAAGCGGGCGACGATGTCGGCACTGCCGCCCGGCGAGAATCCGACCAGCACGCGGATCGGCTGGCGTGGCGACCAGGACGCCTGGCCGCGCGCGGCGAGGGGCGCGCCCATACCCACGATCGCGACTGCGGCGGCACGGGCCAGCAGCGGGCGGCGGCGGCAACATTGGGGCGGTAGCGGCATTCCCCGCACTCCCTCTCAAGCCGGCATCGGCGGAATGGGAGCATGTTGCCGCCCGGCCCGGCAAGCGGGCCGGTGACTGCGGTGCTCGCGCCATGCCGCGGCGTCCTGCTTGCGGCCCGACTCGCCACCGCGATAGCGTCGGCGGCACGGCCGCTGGGCGACGGCCCCTGGCGGATCCGAATTGCTGGGAGGAAGCCCGAATGCCCATCACGTCCCGACGCGGCCTGCTTGCGGCCGGCGCCGCCACCGCCCTCGCGCGCCCCGCACTCGGGCAGGGCCGCTATCCGCAGCGCCCGATCACCATCATCTGCCCCTGGGGCGCGGGCGGCGGCACCGACGCCACGGCGCGCATCGTCGCCGCGGTGCTGGAGAAGGATCTCGGCCAGCCCGTCAACGTGGTCAACCGCACCGGCGGCTCGGGCGTCGTCGGCCATGCGGCGATCGCGCAGGCGCAGCCGGACGGCTACACGATCGGCATCCTCACGGTCGAGATCGCGATGATGCACTGGCAGGGGCTGACGGAGCTGACGCCGCGCAGCTACACGCCGCTCGCGCTGATGAACGAGGATCCGCCGGGCGTGCAGGTCAACGCCTCCTCGCCGCACCGCGACATCAAGGCGCTGGCGGACGCGATCAAGGCGAGCCGCCCGGGCCAGCTCAAGGCCTCGGGGACAGGGCAGGGGGGCATCTGGCACCTGGCCCTGGTGGGCTGGCTGCAGGCGATGGGGCTGCGCGGCGACCATGTGCGCTGGGTGCCCTCGAACGGCGCGGCGCCGGCGATGCAGGACCTCGCCGCGGGCGGCGTGGACATCGTCACCTGCTCGGTGCCGGAGGCGCGGGCGATCATCGAGGCCGGGCGGGCGCGCTCGCTCGCGATCATGGCGCCGCAGCGCAACCCGATCTTCCCCAACGTGCCGACGCTGAAGGAGACGCTCGGCATAGACTACAGCACGGGTGCCTGGCGCGGCTTCGCCGGGCCGCGCAACATGCCGCAGGAGATCGCGAACACGCTGACCGCGGCGCTCGACAAGGTATACAAGTCGCGCGAGTACATCGAGTTCATGGACGCGCGCGGCTTCGGCCGCACCTGGGGCAATGCGCAGGAATTCGCGGCCTATATGGACCGCTCCGACCGCGCCATGGGCGAGGCGATGAAGGCGGCGGGCCTCGCGCGCGGCTGAGCGGCCACCGCGGCCGGACGGGACTGCCGCGCTACGCGGCCGCCGCCGCCCGGCCCCGGCGCAGCGCCCAGGCCGCCACCGGCCAGAACAGCGCCCCGGCGGTGATCGCCGCCAGCACCGCGGAGACCGGCCGCTCGAAGAACGGCAGCAGGCTGTTGTCGGACTTGATGAGCGAGGTGATGAAGTTGGTCTCGACCATCGAGCCCATGATGATGCCGAGCACCATCGCCGCCACCGGGTAGCCGTTGCGCTCCATCACGAAGCCCAGAACGCCGAAGGCCGCCACGATCACCACCGCGAACAGGTTGTTGCCGATCGCGAAGGCGCCCACCGCGGCGAGCAGCACGATCACCGGCAGCACCGCGGCGCGCGGCGCATGCAGCACCAGCGCCGCCAGCCGGATCATCGCGATCCCGAGCGGGATCATCATGATGTTGGCCAGGATGAAGATGATGTAGAGCGCGTACATGGAGGAGGCGCGCTCGGTGAACAGCGTCGGCCCCGGGTTCAGCCCCTTCATGTAGAGCACCCCGATCGCGATCGCCGTTATGGTGTCGCCCGGGATGCCGAACAGCAGCGCCGGCACCCAGCCGGAGGCGAGGGAGGCATTGTTGGACGCGCCTGCCTCCACCAGCCCCTCGGGGTGGCCGGTGCCGAACTTCTCCTTCTCCTTGGAA
>ERZ777003.3554-NODE-3554-length-14891-cov-12.246158_pt1 | contig 14891 bp, 12 predicted proteins | sample MGYA00374956_ERZ777003 | MGnify/ENA primary metagenome ERZ777003 (study PRJEB29302, sample SAMN06268252) | bioreactor metagenome | isolation source: Joint BioEnergy Institute, California, USA | place: USA:Joint BioEnergy Institute, California, USA | collected... | reverse complement strand
GCGTGCCCTACGTGCGGTGGGCGCTGCCTGCATCGCCTCGTCGCTTCGTCGCTTCCGCCCCGATCAATTCCCGCTCGGCTCGATCCCCAACTGCTGGAGATAGCCGAGGCGGATCTGGGAACGCTCGGCGTAGCGGGCGTATTCGTTGCGGTCGATCAGGTGGGGGTCGGGGACGCCGGCGGCGAAGGCGGCTGCAGCCTGACGGACGTAGGTGGCCCGCTGGGCGGGGGTGACATTCCGAACGCGGTCGCGGTCGGTGCCCATCATCTCCAGCACCAGGTTGTTGGTGTAGTACCGCAGCATCGTCAGATGCGCGTAATCCTGGGCCTGGCGGTAGCACTGTGCGGCCTGCTGCAGATGCTCGCGCCGTTCGGCTGAGTCAGCCGGGGCGGCCAGACCGAGCAGGTAGTGCCGGTCGGCACGGGCCAGCCAGAACAGGCATCGCTGGTCGTCCATGTGCGACTCATAGGTCGACACGTTCAACGCGTATTCACGCTTGCTGAGATGCCGCTCGTATTCGGCGATCGCGGCTTCCGCGAGCTCGGCTGCCCGGCCGTAGCCGTAGACCATCTCGTCCATGCCGTCGAAGCTCAACGGCTGGTCGGACGGCGCAAGCTTGGCCGTGAGGATGTCAAGCTGCTGGGCGGCTTCGACGACTTCATCACCGAAGGGTTTGAGCTGTTCCTGCTCGGCGTCGGTGTAGGGCCGGACGCCCATCATCCTTGCCTCGAGGTAGCGGGATCGCTCGAACTCCTCCTCAGCCCAGAATTTGAGCGCAAGGGCCGGGCGGCTGCTGATGACGATGTCGCTGAGCTGCGCATGGCGCTGATTGGCGACCTCCTGCAGCACCTGGGCGCGCTTGTGGTAGTTGTACGCGAAGGCGTACGGGCTGATGCCGTAGGGGAACGGCTGAAACGCTTCCAGATACTGCAGATCAGCGCCGGTGTTCCACGGCTGATCCTCCGGCAGCGTGGCCGGGCGGGGCAAATTGCCCTGGAGGTACTTGGCGAGGATGTTGCCGTTGGCGTCGAGACGCGGCTCGAGGCGATTGGTGCGGACCGTACGGGCGGACTCCGTCTGCGGCGTCACCTCACGCCACATGCTCTCCTTGCGGATGCGGTCGCGGTAATAGGCCTTTTCCGCGCTGTTGCCGAGCTTTTCGAAGTAGACCTGCGCCAGAGCGCTGAGGATGTTGATGTTGTGCGGCCGCTCGGCGTCGGTGCGGTAGGCGTAGTCCAGGGCGTCGAGGATGGTGATGTACTTGTTGGGCAGCGACGCCATCTGCACCGAGATGTTGTACGCCTTGTTCCAGATCTGGAAGATGTGGACCGAGTCGAACTCCGGCTGGAGCATTCGGATCCACTCGACGAGCGTGTCGAAGTCTTCGAGGTTGCGTTCCTGCTTCTGCGACTCGCTCTGCTGCCAGAGGATCATCACCAGAGGGCCGCGCAATCCGCCCAGCAGCAGCGCCAGGGCGAAGCTGTTCATGCCCGAGAGGTTGCCGCCGCCGGCGCTGCTGAGCGGCTGGCGGCCGTAGTCCGTCAGGATGTTGTGCCGCTGGCGGTCCGACACCCAGCGTGCGGCGCTCGTAAACAGCAGCGAAATGATCAGCAGTATCGTGATGAAGGTGCGCGAATGCCTCATGGCGCGACCTCCTTGTTTCTCAGGATCACGTAAGCAAGGACCATCAGCGGCAATCCGAATCCGAACGCCACTCTGGCGGCATCGCCGACGCGAAGGGCGGGGATGCTCACGCCGTTGACCAGATCATCGGTCGCCGAGAAGCGGCTGATGTCCGGCAGGAACGAGCCGACGACGCGGACGGCTTCGGTCATGGCGTTGACCGATGTGCTGATCACGCGCGCCTGCGGTGCGCCGGTGGGGAACATCTCCTGAGCCACCTGGCGGCCGAGTTCGTTGCCGACATCGCCGATCTGCTGCACACCCCAGTGGCCCAGCAGGATCACCACCGACAGGATCACCGCGATCGGCCAGCTCAGCCACGTGCTGCAGAAGATCGCCACGATCACCACCAGCACCGACATCAGCCACAGGATCAGCAGGCTCTTGAAGAGGTTCCAGCCGAACAGGTCGTTGCCCACGACCATCTGCACCGACTGCTCCCGCAGGCCGGCCCAATGGCCCCGCGTGGTGTTGCGGATGACCAGGTCGAAATCGCCGCCTTCCATCATGGCTGCGGGCAGTTCGAAGTAGGTGTTGCGGTTGGAGTCGGCCCGGACGATCGTCGGCTCAGAAGCCTGGCCGGTCGCGCGATTCACCACGACCATCTCGAATCGGGTGAACTCCGGATCGTCGGCTTCGGCGCCGCTGCGCTCGATGCCGATGCGCATCTCGAAGGGGACCTTGCCGTCGTTGATGAGCTTGGGATGGGCGTCGCGGAAGCGATAGATGGCGACGGTGCGGCTGTCGGCTGCGCCGGGAAGCTGCTGGCCGTAGCTGCCGCGCCGGCCGTGGAAGAGGATCAGCGGCCGTTCATCCGGCAGTTGCGTCGGGTGCATCGCCCGCCCCTGGCCGGACTGCACGCCCGTGAGCCAGAGGAAGACCGGCGACTCCTCGGGCGCCTTGGGCATCCGCACGCCATAGGTCGTGCCGGGCGTGATGCCCGTGATCTGGATGAAGAACCGGCCGAGCGAGGCGAGCTGTACCGCCTGCTGCGGGCTGAAGACGACGCGCACCTCGCCGCCGCCGCGCGGCAGGGCGACGCCACGCTGCACGCCTTCGATCTGCTGGGGGGCGATGACCGTCTGGCCCATCTGATCGAGGACTTCGACGATGATGCGGGGGACGGGCTTGAGCATCGGCGCTGGCAAGCCGACGCCGGCTGACGACTGCGTCGTCGGCACGCCAAGCTCCGTGAGCAGATCGGGCTCATACACCTCGTCCTCCTGGTCGTAGACGAGGTTGGCGATCAGCACGACGATCGAGCCATCCTCGAGCGACCGCTGGCCGGGGGCGATGAAATCCTCGGCTGAATATTCGAAGGGGATTGCAATCGAGCCTTCGCTGTCGCCGCGGAACCAGTAGGTATCGCCCTCCGGAGCACGGGCGTAGACCTGAAGCTGGTCGGGCCAGGCGTAGTTCTTGGCTGTGAGCAGGCCGTATTCGGCATAGTGGCGGAGCGTCGCCTCATGGGCGGCTGTGAGCGTGCCAGACTCAAGGTCGGCCCGGATCTGTCGCTGGAGCGTCATCGCCCGTACGCCGAGGTATCCCCAGGTAAACAGCCCCATGATCAGCAGGATGGCGGCTGAGACGCGGGCGAACCCGAGCACCTTGCCGACGATGATCTCCAGGCGCGTCGTCGGCTTGGTGACGATGGTGTAGATGACGCGGTTTTCGATCTCTCGGGGGAGGTTGGTCGCCGCCAGGATGATGATGACGACGGCAACGAGCATGCCCGTGGCAAAGAGGCTGAACTTGGCCGTCTGTCGGATGACGTCCTGCTCGTCGAACGGCCGGGTGAGCTGCGACACGATGATGACGCCCAGGATCGCCAGCGGCGTGATCCACAGCACGCGGCGGCGGATCGATTCATCGAAGCAGACGCCCGAAATCGCCCAGGTGCGCACCAGGCTGAATCGCGCCAGGTCGCGTATCCCGAAGACGAACAGCCCGATCACCACGATCGCCGCCCCGAGAACCAGGGCGAGGTTGTTGGTAATGAAGTCCATAGTGACTGTTCTGTTCCGTGAATGTCCGTTTTCGTGTTGTCCGACAGGGCCCGCAAGCCGTTTGCGTGGCACGGGCTACCAACCCGTGGACCTTCGATGGAGACACGGGCTGGCAGCCCGCGCCACCTGAGCATACAACCGCCCGGACACACCGGGCGCGTCGTTCACGACTTGGACTTGCCCGACGCGGTCTCTTCGGCACTGGCGCCGGCGTAGGCGACGGTGCCGGCGCCGATGTCCTGGCCGGTGTTCTGTCTGACGACACGTACGAACAGATCTTCCAGCGTGGTGGTGGGATGTGTGATCTGCGTCTGCGTTGCCCCCAGCCGCTGGACGAACTGCCGCACTTCCTCGAGCTGCTGCTCGTTGAGGCCCTTGGCCTGGATTTGCGCAATATCGCGCACCTGCAGCAACTCGCTGACCTGTCCCAGCGTCTGCATCTTGCCGCGGAAGAGGATCGTGATGCGATCGCACACGTCCTGCACGTCCGCAAGCAGGTGGCTGCACAGCAGCACCGTCTTGCCCTGTTGCTTGAGCGAGAGGATCAGATCCTTCATCTCGCGCGTGCCGATGGGGTCCAGGCCGGTCGTCGGCTCGTCCAGCAGGATCAGATCGGGGTTGTTGATCAGCGCCTGCGCCAAGCCGATGCGACGGGCCATGCCCTTGGAATACTCGCGCAGCTTGCGCTTGCGCGCCTTGGCGTCGAGACCGACGATATCCAGCAGTTCAGGCACGCGCCGCTGCAGGGTGCGACGGTCGATCTTGAACAGCTTGCCGTAGTAGTAGAGCGTTTCCTCACCGTTGAGGAAGCGATACAGATACGACTCTTCCGGCAGGAAGCCGATCCGCTGCTTGACCTCGCCATCATCGGGATCGCGCCCGAGGACCTTGATGCTTCCCCTGGTCGGGAAGATCAGGTTGAGCAGCAGCTTGATCGTCGTGCTCTTGCCCGAGCCGTTGGGCCCCAGCAAGCCGAAAACCTCGCCCCGGTGGATCGTCAGGTTGAGATCGTCCAGGGCGCGGACTTTGTCCCGGCCCCAGAAATCCCGGTAGACCTTCGTGAGATGCTCGGTTTTTACCGCTTCGCCGTTTGCTGCCATGTCGTCGCGCGGTTGAAGAAGAGATGGAAAAGGTGGATCAGCGGCCGCGGCTGCTGTTGTTGGTGCGAGCCTTGGGCTTGCTGCGAGCCTGGCGGCGGCGCTTCTCGCTGGGCTTTTCGTAGTATGCCACCCGCTTGATGTCCTTGGTGAGACCTTCCTTCTCACACATCTTCTTGAAGCGGCGGAGCATCTGTTCGGCGGTCTCGTTGCCGCGCGACTTGACTTTAATCATGCTGGTGCAATCCTTTCAGGTTTCCGTATCGGCAAATGTGATGCAAAAAAGCGACGGCGACCAGACTACACAACTGCCCGTCGCCGTGAGTGTATCCAGTGTACCCGGCGGAGTGAATTGTTCAAGCGGCTACCTTCAGGCAGGCACGACAAAATGACACCCCTCGCCACCCACACCATCGAGATCCGCGTGCGGTATCCAGAGGTCGACCCGATGGGATACCTGCATCACAGCCGGTACCTCCAGTACTTCGAGATGGGGCGGGTCGAACTCCTTCGCGCAACCGGACATACCTACGCCCAGCTCGAAGCCGAGGGCATCTTCTTCGTTGTCGCCAAAGCCGAGATCAAGTACAAGGCGCCCGCGCGTTACGACGACGTCCTCCAGCTCACCACCAACCTCGTGCGCCAGACGCACGTCCGCTTCGATCACACGTATGAGCTGCGGCGCGACGGTTTACTGCTCGCGGAGGGGCAAACAACGATCGCCTGCGTCGACCGCAAGGGCCGGCTGGTCGAAATCCCCCAGCGGCTGCGCGTCGGCGAACCGAGCTGATCGATATTGGGAGCCTATCGCCGGGCGATCATGATCAGGTCGGTGCTCGTGGCTGGATCGTACGGGTCCAGCTTCACATTGCCGTAGAAGCGGCTGGTCGCGCCGGCCTCAGCAGCGACGGCTTCGAGTGCGTCGCGCGTCAAGCCGAGGAAGGGGATCGACTGGGCGTGATGTGGGCCGCCCGTCTGCGGGATGACGATCACTTCCACCCAGCCAATGCTGCCGTTGCGGTGGACGCCCTTGACGATCGTCGCCTCCTGGCCGGCGATTTGATGGCGGAGAACCTTCTGCCACACGCTCGGCCCGTCGGGCAGTTTCCAAAGGTTGAGCACCTGGACGACAACGACGCCGCCGGGGCGGACGAGCGTCAGCATGTTGCGCAAGGCGACTTGGGCTGAGGCAATGTCGGCTGCCAGCGCCAGCGAATTGCCCAGGCAGACGGCAGCGTCATACGATCCCGCCTCGCCTGCCGGCTGATCGAATCCCTGCACAGCCCATCGCAGGCCGGGGGGCGTGCCGAACGCCGCCTTTGCCCGGTCGATCATCGCCGGGCTGATGTCCAGGCCGAGCACGTCCAGCCCCCAGCCGTGAAACATCGCCGCGTGCCGGCCCGTGCCGCAGGCGACATCCGCCAGGCGCTTCACGCCCGCTTCTTCGAACAGCGGGCGCAGATACGCCGCCTCGGCTGACAGGCGCTTCGGCCAGTCGATCATCGCTTCGTAGACGTCCCTCAGATCATCGAAGGGGGATTGCGGCATGGCGATGTCCCATCGTAGGCCCTGCGGCGGGGAGGTCTATGGGAATCTCGACTGCAAAATCTTGTTGCAGGTGATGCCGCGAACGCTACGCTGATGCCACGGAGGACTTGGCATGTCTCGGATGTGTTTGACGGCTTTGGCGGCGGGCGTGATGGCGGTGGGCACGGGCGCAGGGGCAGCCGATCTGCCGCCGCTGAGCATCACCTCGGTCAACCTGGCCGGCTACACCTCGGGCACGGTTGGCGCAACCGAACTGAGTGGCCTGACCTATGTCGGCGGCAACAAGTGGTTTGCCATTTCCGACGGGACGGGCCGTCTGATCGAGATGGAGATCGACATTCATCCGGTCACCGGCTCGGTCACGTCCGCGTCAGCCGTCAGTGGTGTGACGCTCGCCGGCGCGAGCGATCTCGAGGGCGTCGCTTGGGATCCGACGACCGGGTCGGTCTGGGTCAGTGACGAAACCGGACCAGCCATCCGCCGGCACGACCCAGATACCGGCGCCGCGCTTCAGACGCTCAGCCTGCCGGCGGTATACGCCAATATCCGATCGAACTTCAGCCTCGAATCGCTGACGCGCGATCCGAGCACCGGCGAACTGTGGACAGCCAACGAAGAGGCGCTGTCGGTTGATGGGCTGGTCTCGACGACAACGGCTGGGACGGTGGTGCGCCTCCAGCGGTTCGACGCCTCCGGCACGCCGACCGGCCAGTGGGCGTATGTGACCGAGAAGATCAGTGGCGATTCTCCGTTGACCACGGACGAGCGCAGCGGCGTGGCGGATCTGCTGGCTTTGCCGGACGGTCGGCTGCTCGTGCTCGAGCGCGAGCTCGGCGGCACGCCCTTGCCCCAGCTCACCAATCGCCTGTATCTGGTGGACTTCGACGGCGCCACGGACGTATCGGGGCTGGCGGAGCTGGATGGACAGACCTATACGCCTGTCAGCAAGACGCTGCTGTGGAGCACGTCGGTGTACACGAACTTCGAAGGGCTCGGCCTGGGGCCGACGCTCGCCGACGGCAGCCGCAGCCTGCTGCTGATCTCCGACGACGAGGGCGGCATTCTTCCAGCCAGAATCTATGCCCTTCGCATCGAGGGTGTCGTCCCCGAATCCGGACTACTGGCGCCGGCAGGCCTGCTGATCGCAGGATTGCTGAGACGGCGGGGGAGATCAGTGGCGACTTACCAGTTGCCAGTTGCCAGTTGCCAGTTGCCAGTTGCGCGGTCCGCCTCACTCCGTCTCTTCGTCTCTCCGCCAATCGCTCAATCCCCCGCTCTCTCCGTTTCCTCCACCGGCCCCACATACGTCCTCGACACCACCACATCATCAAACCACACCCGATTGACTCGGCGGGGGTTGGCATCCTTGTTGTGGCGGGGGGCCTGCTCGGTGATGTAGCTCTCGATGGCGATGGCGTTGATCTTCAGCTTGTCGGTGTCGCGCCAGCGGATGCCGGTCCACCGGCCGACCTCCCGCCCGTCGATCCACAGCGCCTGCTCGCCGTCGGCCTGGCCGGGCGTGTTGGCTTTGACCATCACCTCGACGCAGATCCATCGGTCGCGCTCCACGGGCACGGGCGGGTCCGGGTCAAAGCCGTTGCCCCAGTACTTGCCGTCCGGGGACCGCTTCATGTCCGGGTAGTAGGTGTAGAAGCGCCACACGCCCGGCGGGGGATAGCGGCCCCAGTTGCCCCACGGTTCGATGTTCGTGCTGAACCATGTCCGCCCGTCCGGCCGCTCGCCGGCCTTGCCCTGCGGCCAGCGCGTCGGCGGGTCGTACGCGATCACGCGGACGAAGTGATGCGTGTAGCCGTGCTCGGCTTCGAACTTCACGTAGAACCGCAGGTAAGCGGTGTCCAGACCCGCCGGCAGCATCTTGTACAGATACCCGCCCGTATCCTCACCAAGCGTAGCCGTGATCTGCGCGCACTTGCCTGTCCCATCCCGCCCGCCGTCGACGATGGCAACGGTCTTGTCATTCTTGATGGTGCTCCAGTTGCCCTTGTCGAACTGCTCGAAGTCTTCGGCAAAGACAACGTCCTCGCCCGCCTGAGCGATCGGGCACAGCAGCAGCGCGGTCAGGATGGCGGACAGTATTCGCATGGCTCTCTCATGGAAACAGCGGCCGCGAAGACGCGAAGACCGCGAAGGTGTCGCGAAAGGAATAGCGCAAAGATCCCAAAGATCTCAAAGATCACAAAGATCACAAAGAACAGAAAAGGGCGGATGTCTGTTTCTGTGGCACGTGCGTCCCGTACGTGCAGCAGCCAAGAAGATTCGCACGTGCGGGACGCCCGTGCCACAAACCTGCGCCAACACACCACCCCAATCACCCCAAAAAGCAATCTCTTTCTCTATCTTTGCGTTCTTTGTGAGCTTTGTGATCTTTGCGCTCTCCTCGCCTCTTCGAGTCAGACCCGGAATCTCAATCCCTCAGCGTCTCCGCGGTGAAACAATCACCGGGGAAACTCCTCCCGCAGGAACTTGCCGTCCTCGATGATCCGCACGCCGTCGACCTCGACATACCCGCCGGTGCGCAGGTCGACGACCATGTCCCAGTGCAGGCCGGACTGGTTCGTGTTGCCGCTCTCGGGATACCCGGCGCCCAGCGCGAAATGCACCGTCCCCCCGATCTTCTCATCAAAGAGCGTGTTGCGCGTGTACTGCCTGATGTGGTAGTTCGTCCCGATCGCGCACTCGCCCAGCCGGCGCGAGCCTTCGTCCATGTCGAGCATCGAGATCAGGAAATCCTGCCCCTTGGAGGCGCTGGCATCGACGACCTTGCCGTTGCGGAACGTCAGCTTCGCATCCAGCACCTCGCGGCCATGATGCACAGCCGGGAAGCTGAAGTTGATCTGCCCCTCGACACTGTCCAGCACCGGCCCGGTGAAGACCTCGCCGTCGGGGAAGTTCTCCTTGCCGTCACAGTTGATCCAGCGCATGCCTTCGAGGCTCATGCGCACGTCCGTGCCGTTGGCTGCGACAACGCGATACTCATGCTTGCCGTTGAGGAAGTCGACCAGCCGCTGCTGACGCTCGCTGATGCGCTTCCACGCAGCCACCGGGTCGTCCTCGTAGAGGAAGCCGGCATTGAAGACAAAGTCCTCATACTCCGCCAGACTCATCTCCGCATCCTGCGCGGCTGCGAGATTCGGGTATTGCGTGCCGACCCAGTTGAGCGACTTGTCAGCCGCCCGGCGCATGAACAGATCCATCAGCGGCTTGCGGGCCGCCTGGGTGATGCCGATCTTCGCCGGGTCGCAGTTGGTCAGCGCCTTGGTGTTTTCCTCAGCCCAGATGCCGATCGAGACATCGATCTTCTCGTACTCGTACAGGCTGATCGGATTGAGGAACCGAAGCTGCTCGTCGCTGGCGTTCTTGAGGAAGATCTCGTCCAGCTCATCCGGCACCATGCGTACGGTCGGATGCGCCCCAGCCGCCAGCACCTCCCGGAACAACTCGACGATCAGCGGCTGAGCCGACGGGCTGCCGCTGATCCGCACCAGTTGTCCCTTCTTCACGCCGCAACTGTAATTCACCAGAACAGACGCCAGTTTCTGAAGACGAGGATCACGCATAGACGGAGATTGTATCCGCCGTGCGTCGGGACACCACTTGTAATGTCAGGTGGAGCGACGAAGCGACGAAGGGAAGGCGCAGAGATCCCCAAAATCTCGAAGACTGCAAAGGGGCTTAGGGTCTTGAGTGTGGGACGCCCGCGCCACAGAAAGAATCACGCCTTTGAAATCTTTGTAATCTCTGAACTCTTCGCGCTCAGCCTCCGCGTCTCGGCGGTGAATACCCCATCAATGCGTAGCCAGGATGCACACCGTCGCCGGCTTGCCCAGAGCCGCGATCTGCTCTGTCGAGAGGGCATCGGTCGTGTTGTCGCCGATGCTGGCTGTTACGCCGTGCTTCTTGAGGAACGCCCGCGCCCTGCCGGCCTGGATGCCGATGCCGTAGCTCTCTTCCGTCGCCGACGCGAAGCTCTTCATGCACACGACAGCCATCACATTGCCGAAGCGGTCGAGGATCGGCCCGCCGCTGTTGCCGGGATTGACCTTCGCATCGATGAGCACATGATCCCCGTCCCCCGACGCGCTGGAGACGATCCCCCGCGTGATCTTGATCGCCTGGCCGAGGCGGTCGATCATCGGATACCCCATGACCGTGCACTCCGCCCCGTCGGTGGGGCGATCGGTCGCGATAAAGCGCAGGTAGGGCAGCTTCTCGCCCGACCTGGGTTTGATGCGGATGAGCGCCAGGTCCAGTGCCTCATCCATGGCGATGACCTCGGCTGACCGGCGGTCGCGCTCGCCCAGCATCACCATCAGTTCCTTACCATCCTTCACCACATGGGCATTGGTGAGGATCATGCCGTCCTCGGTCACGAGGAAGCCCGTGCCGCTGGACATCCCCGCGACGACTTCGCCCGCGCCGGCATCGGCGATCTCCGGCTTGAGCGGAACCAGCAGGAACGACGGCGGGGCGGAGTCCTGTCGCAGGCTGTATTTCACAGCCAGCAGGCGGGCGCTCTGCATCATCTCCTTGTGATGCGAGCTGCGGCTGCGCGCGATGCTGGGGTTCAGCGAAATCGCCTTGATCAGCGAGACGGCGATGGGGAACGAATCCTCGATCTGCGCCGCCTGGTACAGCAGGCTCGCGCCTTTTTCGACCTGCTTCTTGAAGCAGTAGGCAATCCCCAAATTGGCCAGCGCCTCGGGGCGCTTTGGATTGATCCGCAGCGCCTGCTCAAAGTACCGGATAGCCGTGTCGTGATCCCGCTGGAGCAGCGCCACATACCCGAGCATGAAGGCGATCTTGAAGGAGTTGGGATAGACCTGGTTGGCTTCTTCGAACTTGCGGATGGCCGCGATCGTCTGGTCGCGCAGCAGCAGATCGAAGCCTTCCCTGGTCAACCGCTCGGCTTTGGCGAGCAGTTCGCGCCGTTCCTCGCCGCCGACCCAGCGGCCACGGATTTTCTCCGCGCCCTCGTCGGCGAGCGTGGTCCAGCGTTCGAGCTCCTGCCTGGCTGCCCCCAGCTCCGGAGCATCGGGATTGGCATCGATCCAGTTCTGCCAGATGGTCACAGCCGCCAGCGGCGTGTTGACGGCATCGGCTTTGTACTTGGCGGATTGGAACGTGGCGCTGCTCGACGCGGCGGGTGTCGGCGTCGGCGAGCTTGCGGGCGTGCTGTCGATGCGCGCCCGCCGCGCGGCATCGCCGCGCAGGATCGACTCGACCTGTGAGGTGGGAATCGTCAGCTTCTGACCGTCATCAGTGCGAATCCAGTAATTGTCGCCTTGCTGGATGGCGGTCCCCTCCAGCTCGCGCCCATCCTTGAGTATGATCAGGTCCGCCAGCGCGAGGTTCGCACACAGCAGAAGGGCAAGGCTTGCCAAGAGGAAGGATGTGAACGGTCGGTGGACGTGCATGACAAAAGCCCCATTGGGTCGATCGAAACGAGAGGGCGGTGCACCCGGGAAAATGCTGTGTATATCGTATCGGCGGCAGGGCGTTTCTCAACAGGAAAATGACATGCCGCTATCGCGATCATCCCGTCGCAAGTGACGTGTCTAACCGATTTTGTGGCGGTCTGGTGGGCGAGATATCAGGGCGGAAACAGGAGTTTGGATGCGTATTGACGTTGTGATGCTGCCGAGCGAGTTGACGACCCGACATCTGCGCGGCCGGGCGGTGGCGGTGTTTGATGTGCTGCGGGCGACGACGACGATGACGGCGGCATTGGCTGCGGGGGTGGCGGAGATCCGCCTGTTTGCCAACATCGAGGCTGCGCGATCGGCAGCCGCTGCGCATGCCGGCAAGCGGCTGCTGGTGGGGGAAGTCCGCTGCCTGCCGCCGGAGGGGTTTGAGCTGGGCAACAGCCCAGGCGCGTTCAACCGCGATCTTCACGCCGGCACGACCATGTTCATGTGCACGACCAACGGCACGCGCGCTCTGTTGGCAGCGAGCGAGGCGGAGGCCGTCTTCGCGGCTTCGCTGGTGAACTGCCGTGCCGTCGCCCATCGCCTGAGCGACACGAGACGCGACATCACGCTCCTGTGCGCTGGCACCGACGGCAAGCCGGCTTTGGAGGATCTGGCAGGGGCCGGATCGGTCATCGATGCCTTGATGTCGTCGGGGGAGAGTGTCGACCTGGAGTCCGACATCGCCCGCTGTGCCCTTGCTGTCTTCTGCGCCTGTCGCGAGGACCTGGTCGGCGCGCTCCGCGTCAGCCAGGGCGGCAGGAACGTCATCGCAGCCGGATTGCCGCAGGACGTCGACTTCGCCGCCCGCATCAACACGCTGACCAACGTCGGCCGGCTCGACCCGTCAGCCGACGTGCCCACCCTCCGCCCGGCCTGGCCCCCGGCAGGAGACACGACGGCTGAAACGTAGGGTCCGCCTTGGCGCACCTGGAAGACCACCCAGCCTGTCCGAAATACCGCCCGTGCCCCTCGATCTCACGCGAAACAGCGAATCCAGCGGAGGCCCCAGCCAGAAAACCGCCACCCCGCATTGCGATCTTTGCAATCTCTGCGATCTTTGCGCTACCAACCCATCCCCCGAAAGAAGCCCTCCGCGTCTCAGCGACTCGGCGGTCAAATACCCCGCCAAACCCCCGTTTTCCGCGTGATCCCTATTGACATCCACCCCGCCTGCCGATGTAATAACGGAATCATGATTTCGGCAAACCTGCTGAACCTGCGGCTTAGCCTGGCCCTTCTGGGTCTCGAGCTTACGTGCGCGTAGTTGCAGGGTTTGCCCAACCAAGGATTGACGGTTCACACCCTGCGACACGCGTCGCGGGGTTTTTTGTTTGGAATCGCCGATCCGTGCTATTGAGATTTCACCGGCAGCCGATCGGCGCGAAGCCCCATGCCGGTGACGACCACAAGGAGCGGTCATGGATACGGTCCGAATATTCGACACCACACTGCGAGATGGCGAACAATCTCCCGGCGCAACCCTCACACTCCCCGAGAAGCTGGAGATCGCGCGCCTGCTCGAGTCCATGGGCGTCGACATCATCGAAGCCGGCTTCCCGATCAGCTCCAACGGCGATTTCGAGTCCGTGAAGCAGGTCGCCACCGAAGTCACCAACAGCGTCGTCTGCGGCTTGGCGCGATGCGTGCCAGCCGACATCGACCGCGCCGGCGAAGCGATCAAACCCGCGAAGAAAGGCCGGATCCACGTCTTCTGCGCCACCAGCAAGATCCACCGCGAGCACAAGCTGCGCAAGGGCAAGCAGGAGATCATCGACCTGAGCGTCCGCTCCATCCAGCAGGCACGCCAGTACACCGATGACGTGGAGTTCAGCCCCGAAGACGCCAGCCGCACCGAGCTGGAGTTCCTCGAGGAGATCGTCGCCGCAGCCATCGAAGCCGGCGCGACGACCATCAACCTGCCCGACACCGTCGGCTACGCCGTCCCCAAGACCTATGGCGAGATGTTCGCGCACCTGATCGCGAAGATCCCCGCGATCCGCGAGAAGGGCATCATCCTCTCAGCCCACTGTCACGACGACCTGGGCATGGCTGTGGCCAACTCGATGGCTGCCATCGAGGGCGGCGCCCGCCAGGTTGAGTGCACCGTCAACGGCATCGGCGAACGCGCCGGCAATGCCGCGCTGGAGGAGATCGTCATGCTCCTGCGCACCCGAGCCGACTACTATCGCCTGGGTACGCGCATCGACACGACCAAGCTCTACCCGGCCAGCCGCATGGTCGCCACGCTGACCGGCGTCATGGTCCAGCGCAACAAGGCGATCGTCGGCCAGAACGCGTTCGCGCACGAGTCCGGCATCCATCAGGACGGCATCCTCAAGCATCGCGAGACGTACGAGATCATGGACCCAGCCACCGTCGGTATCCCGCAGACGGCGCTGGTGCTCGGCAAGCACTCGGGCCGGCATGCGTTCCGCGATCGCGTCAAGGAGCTCGGCTACAACCTCACCGAAGAGCAGTTGGAAAAGGCGTTCGTCCGCTTCAAGGCGCTGGCTGACAAGAAGAAGGAAGTCTTCGACGAGGACATCGAGGTGCTCGTCGACGATCAGCTCGAGATCGACCAGAGCCTGTGGGAGCTCAAGGGCCTGCAGGTCACAGCCGGCTCGAACACCGTGCCGACCGCGACTGTCACGCTCAAGGACTCCAATGGCGAGCTGATCCAGGATGCCAGCGTCGGCGACGGCCCGGTGGATGCGATCTACTCAGCCATCCAGCGGCTCACCGGCGTGCGGTCGACGCTCAGCGATTATCGCATCCGCGCCGTCAGCAGCGGCAAGGAGGCGTTGGGCGAAGTGCATGTTGAGCTGGATCACAACGGCCGAAAGGTCCGCGGCCGGGGCGTCAGCACCGACATCCTCGAAGCCAGCGCCATCGCCTACCTGGCCGCCATCAATCGCCTCCGCAGCCTGGCCCACCGCGAACGGCTGGTCACACAGCATTCCGGCGTGTGAGGCGGGAGCGATAAGGCGCCAAGACGAAGCGACGCAGGGAGTACACGACGGAGAGACGCAGAGACAGTGGCATTGGCGCCACTTCGTCTCTTCGTCTCT
>ERZ777003.3549-NODE-3549-length-14916-cov-6.296413_pt1 | contig 14916 bp, 15 predicted proteins | sample MGYA00374956_ERZ777003 | MGnify/ENA primary metagenome ERZ777003 (study PRJEB29302, sample SAMN06268252) | bioreactor metagenome | isolation source: Joint BioEnergy Institute, California, USA | place: USA:Joint BioEnergy Institute, California, USA | collected... | reverse complement strand
GATCACGACCAGCGGTTCGTCGCCCTGCGGCAGGTCGATCTCGGGATACGGGAGGTCGAACCCGATCGGCCCGACGACATGGACATGGGGCGGCCACTGCCGTGGGTACTCGAGCTGCGGGTAGGTGCCCACGATCGCCAGCTGCTCGCTGATCCCGCCATGGAAGCGGTCGATCGGCGGCAGCCCGACCGCCGCCCGCGCCTCGTTCAGATCCCGCCGCCCGCGCCGGAGACCGTCGACGAGGACGGGTAGCGCTGCCCGCCACAGGCCCCGGCCCACGGCCGTGCGCGGAGCGAGCGCCCCGACCGCAAAGAACGGCAGCCCCGGCTCGTGGACCGGATAGAGGTGCGGCACGAGCGTCGCCCACCGAAGCCCCGCCTTCTCCGCGGCGAGCGCCGGGGCGAGCGTGAGGATGTCGGAGACGACCGCGTCGAAGCGCTCCTCCTCCAGCATCGGCAGGAGCGCGAGCGCGGCGTCGGCGGCAGAGGGCACGCCATCGACGCCGGTCGGGGCAGGGGGGAAGGTCTCGTACTCCTCGGCGGCCGTGAAGCGCAGGCCGAGGTCCTCGACCGCCTCGCGCCACTGATCCCATGTCTCGACCGTCACGTCGTGACCGCGCTCGGCCAGGGCGCGCGCGAGCCCGATCGCGGGAAACGCGTGGCCGGCGTCCCCGAAGGCGGCCACGAGGAAGCGCCGCCCGCTCATCCGCCCGGGGCGGTGCAAGATCCGTTTCCGGCTTCGCCGAATGGTTGGCGCACCCGCTGCATCTGGCCCACCATTCTCTCCATGCGCCGCCGCAACAGGTACGCAGCCCGCCGCTTGCGGATCGCCGTGGAGCGCCTGCCGAGGCGCACCAAGGAGGCAATGCTGCGCGGGATCGAGACGAACCGGATCATCGTGGGCGCCTACGTCGACCCGAAGTCGGGCGGCATCTGCCCGATGCTCGCAGCGCACCGAAACGGCGGCCGCACCTCGGTCGCCAGCTTCGCCCGCGCCTGGGACGAGTTCACGAACGCGAGGCGCCCGCGCCGGGCGACGCGCCGCGAGGTGCGCTACCTGCGCAGCCTCCTGCTGCACTCGCTCGATCTCGACGACTCGCTCGAGCGCACCTCGATCGCGGAGCTCGCCGCGCAGATCCGCGCCGAGCGCGCCCAGCTCGCGAGCTGCCGTACCGAGGCGCCGGAACCCGTGGCGGCCCCGCCGGAGCCCGAGCAGGAGATCCGCGTCCGCGCCCGTCGCCCGACCGGCGAGCGGGATCGGGGCTCCGAGCTGCGCCTGCGGCCGAACTGGGCGTGGCTGCGCCCGACGCGCCGCTACGACGAGTTCAAGGACCTGCTGGCCGCCGCAGAGGAGCAGCTCTCCGAGCAGCGCGCCGCCGAGCTCCTGGGCGAGTACGAGGCCCAGCCCGAGTTCGCGGCCTCCGAGTAGGGGACGCGCGGCGTTTGCGGGGGCAGGCTGCTTAAACGTGCAATTAGCCGAGTCTCCTAGCATGCGGGCGGTGCGCACCCTGCCCGTCCGTGCCATCGCCCCCCTGATCGCCTTCGCCCTCCTGCCCGGGATCGCGCTGTCCGCGTGCGGGGGCGACGACGACTCGGCCGAGGAGACGCGTGAGGCGCCGCAGGCATCGAGCTTCCCGGAGCCCGAGGGGCGCACGCCCGACCAGCTCCTCGCCGACTACTCGGAGACGGACGACCTCGTCATCGCTCCGTCCGGCCAGCTCTACAACGTCGGGCGCAACCGCTTCGGATTCGCCGTGTTCCGCGTCGATCGCACGCAGGTGACGAACGCCGACGTCGCCCTCTACGCCGCGCCGATGTCGGGAGGCAAGGCCCGCGGTCCCTTCCCGGCGAGGGTCGAGAGCCTCGAGACGGAGCCCGCGTTCACGGCCGAGAACACCGCGAACGACCCGGATGCCGCGAAGGCCGTGTACGTGGCGGACGTCGTGCTCGACAAGCCCGGGCCCTGGAACGTGGTCGCGCTCGTGCGCGACAACAAGGGCGAGTACTCCGCCGCACGCGTCGCCGGGGTCAAGGCGTATGCGGACGATCCCGTGCCCGACAAGGGCGACAAGGCGCCGCGCGTGCACACGCCGACGCTCGACGACGTCCCCGACGTGAGCGAGATCGACACCCGCGTGCCCCCGAGCACGATGCACGATGAGGACCTCGCGGACGTCCTCGGCAAGAAGCCGGTGGTCCTGCTGTTCGCAACCCCGGCGCTATGCCAGACGCGCGTCTGCGGGCCGGTTGTGGACGTGGCCGAACAGGTCAAGCGGGACATGCCGGGCCCGGCGTACATCCACATGGAGATCTACGAGGACAACATCCCGGATCCGAAGAAGCTCCGCGACCAGGTCCGCGCCTACAAGCTCCCGACGGAGCCCTGGCTCTTCGTGATCGATTGCAAGGGCGTGATCGACACCCGCATCGAGGGGGCATTCAGCGTCAGCGAGCTGACCGCCGCCGTCGAGCGCGCGCAGAAGGGCTGCTGAGGATCAGGCCCCGCTGGCGGCGGGGGTGTCGGCGGTAAGCCGCGTCATCCGCACGGAAGCCGTGAGCTCGCTCGTGGCCGGGCCGCGGTAGACGCCCCGGATCGGGGCGACGTCCTGGTAGTGGCGTCCGTGGCCGATCTTCACGTAGGTCTCACCGGCTCGGGACCGGTTCGTCGGGTCGAACCCGATCCAGCGCAGCTCGCCGTCGCCGTCGGGCAGCAGGGCCTCGAGCCAGGCGTGCGTCTGCACCTCCACCGAGTCGTCGCCGCCGTCCCTCGGCGCGGCGAACAGGTAGCCGGAGACGTAGCGCGCGCCGATGTCGAGCTCGCGCAGGAGCAGGGTGCCCAGGTGGACGAAGTCCTGGCAGACGCCGGCGCCCCCGTCGAGCAGGTCGGTGACCGTCGAGCCGACGAAGGTCGCGCCCGAGCGATACTCGAAGCGCTCGGGGATCACTTCGCTCACGCGCTGGACGGTTTCGAGCGGGGTCGCGCCGTGCACGGCCTCCACGAGCTCGCGGACGCGCGGATCGTCGTGGGGCCCGTCCGTGTGCAGCAGGTACTCGCCGGCCGCGTTTCGGTACGCGGTCTCGCGCGTCGCGTCCCATGCCTCGTTCGGGTCCACCGGCTGCTCGCGCGTGGTCACGAGCATGCGCGCCTCGATGCTGAGGCGGTCGTGCGGCTCGGTGACCCCGAACTCGATCACCTCCGAGCCGAAGTAGTCGCGGTACTGGTGAAGCCGGCTCTCGGGATCCACCCGGAAGGTGAACTCGTCGATCGACTGGTGTGGTGTCGTCGCCGGCTTTACCCGCAGCACGTTCAGGTTGTCGCGGACGGCCTCCGAGTACTCGTACGTGGTCGAGTAGGTGATCTGGAACCTCATGCCGTCACCACCTGCGGCTGGGTGGCCGCGCCGCTGAAGTAGCGCTGCTCGATCTCGCGATCCACGTCGACGAGCTCGAGCTGAACCTGCTCGAGCAGGTCGGCGAGCGCCCGGGCGTCCTCGCCGGCGGCGCTTCGATGGTGGAACTCGAGCTCGGCCCGCAGGCGGGCGAGGCGGAGGATCGGCGGGGCCGTGCGGTAGCTCGGGTCCGCATCGCGCAGGCGGTCGTGGAGGAGCTCGACGGCCGCGGCGACGGAGTGCGGGTAGGCGCGCTCGAACAGGAGGAACTTGGCGACGGGGTAGGCCTCCGCCGGGCCCGCGACCGCGCGCCGGAATGCCTCGAGCCCGCCGATCGCCTGCAGGAGCGCGGGCGCCGCGCCGCTGCCGCCCGCCCGCTCGGTCCCGTCGTCGGCGAAGTAGGGGACGATCGAGACCCGCAGCATGCGCAGCATCATGCTCGCGCCCTCGGCGTGCCGCCCGGCGGCCAGGTAGGAGTAGGCCTGGTCGCGCAGCATCGTCTCCTCCGCCAGGCCCCACCACAGGGCGCATCGCTCGCGCACGAACGCGTACACGGAGTGGGGGCCGGTCTCGAGCGCGGCGCCGAGGTCGCTCATGTCGAGCTCGAGGTAGAGCGTGTTGAGCGCCTGCCACATCTCGCGCGAGACCACGTCGCGCACGCGCATCGTCCCCTCGCGGGCGCTGTCGATGCAGGCGGTCACCGAGGCAGGGCTCTGCGGATCGAGGGTCAGCGTCCGCACCGCTTCCGCCGCGCGGATCGGCCCCCGGTCGGGGTCCACGTCGACGCCGAGCGCGGCCATGACCGCTTCCCACGAGAGGCCGGCGGCCGGGGTTCCCGGGGACTCGAGGCTCGCGCGGAAGAGGCCGTCGAGCATGCGGGCGGTGTCGTCGGCGCGCGCGACGTAGCGGCCGGTCCAGTAGAGCTCGTGTGCGATCCGCGCGAGCATCGGTTACGCAGGGCGGCGCGCCTGCTGTTGCTGTTGCTCCTGTCCCGACCAGTGCGAGTGGCCGAGCGCGGGCATGCGGGGGAGGGCGTCGGGCTCGGGCGCCGGAACGGGCATCGGCCCGCCGTCGCCGTCGGAGGCGAGCACCCAGGTGTCCTTCGAGCCGCCGCCCCGCGACGAGTTCACGATCATCGAGCCCTCCCGCAGCGCGACGCGCGTCAGCCCGCCGGGGATGACGTTGAGCTCGGACCCGTAGACGCAGAACGGGCGCAGGTCGACGTGGCGGGGGACGAGCTCGCCGCCCGCGGCGACGGTGGGGGTGGTGGAGAGGTGGACCAGCTCCTGCGCGATCCACTGATCCGGGTCCGCGAGCACGCGCTCGCGCTGGGCCGCGATCTCCTCGTCGCTTGCGCGCGGGCCGATGAATACGCCCTTGCCGCCGGACTCGTTCACCGGCTTCAGCACGAGCTCGTCGATCCGCGCGAGCGCCGCCTCGAGCTGCTCGGGGTCGCGCAGCAGGTAGGTGGTGACGTTGTCGAGGATCGGCTCCTCGTTCAGGTAGTAGCGGACCATCGCCGGCACGCAGCTGTAGACGGCCTTGTCGTCCGCGACGCCGGTGCCGACGGCGTTCGCGATCGCGACCGTGCCCGCGCGGTAGGCCCTGATCAGGCCGGGCACGCCGAGGAGCGAGTCCGGGCGGAACTCGAGCGGGTCGATGAAGTCGTCGTCGAGGCGCCGGTAGATCGCGTCGACGCGGGCGAGCCCCTCCGTCGTGCGCATGTAGCAGATGTCGTCGCGCACGACGAGGTCGGAGGCCTCGACCAGCTCGACGCCCATCTGGCGCGCGAGAAAGGCGTGTTCGAAGTAGGCGCTGTTCGCCGGCCCCGGCGTCCACACGACCACGGTCGGCTCGCGGCCCGGCGCCGGCGCGATCTCGCGCAGCGCGCTCAACAGGAGCTGCGGGTACTGGTTCACCGGTCGCACCCGGTAGCCGCGGAACATCTCCGGGGCCAGGCGGGTCATCGCGAGCCGGTTCTCGAGCACGTACGAGACCCCCGACGTCGTGCGCACGTTGTCCTCGAGCACTTTCCAGCGCCCGTCCGCGCCGCGGACGAGGTCGCACCCCGCCACGTGGCAGTACGTGCCGCCCGGCGGCCGGATCCCGTGGACCGCGCGCCGGAACTCCGGCGAGCCGAGCACGAGCTCCCAGGGGACGATCCCCTCGCGGACGATCTCGCGCCCGTGGTAGACGTCGTCGAGGAAGGCGTTCAGCGCGCGGATCCGCTGGCGCAGCCCGGCCTCGATCGCCATCCATTCCTCGCCTGGGATGATCCGCGGCACCAGGTCGAGCGGGAACGGCCGGTCGTGCGCCGTGCCGTCCGGATCCGAGATCGCGAACGTGATCCCCTGCTGGCGGAAGGTCTCGTCACGGCGCCGGCCGAGGTCGATCAGGACCAGCCGTCCCATCCGGTCGAGCGACTCGACCAGGTTCCGGGTGTGCGGGCGCGGCCGGCCCCGCTCGACGAAGACCTCGTCGTAGAACCCGTCGAGCGGCTCGTAGTCCGTCGTCGCGCCGACCGCCCGTGCGGTCCCCGGAACCTCGGTCAGCTCTTCCTCGCTTCGCGCCAGTGCGTCACCCATCCTCGCACGAAGGTAGTTCCCGCCTTTCGGCCCGGATACCGCCGGATGTCCAATCGATCCGCCCCGGCCCGCTCCACCCTGTAGGGACCCGCCCGCCGCCGCAGCAATAATCGCCCTGAGGGCCGGTAGCTCAGTCGGTAGAGCAGCGGACTCATAATCCGTAGGGCGCTGGTTCGAGTCCAGCCCGGCCCACTCGCCCTCGCTCTCGCGTTGGCCGCCTGGGCGACCGGTAGGGTTTCCCGCGCGGTCGCGGGAGGGCGACAGTCGCTCAGAGAAACCGAGGAGGGGAAAGTTTGTCGAGGCTCCCGCTTGGCGTGGCCGCACTCGCGTTGGCCATCGTGGCCGTGGGGATCGGCCCTGCGGGGACGAGCGCGCGCTCGCAGGTGCTCAAGCGGGACAAGGACTGCTCGGACTTCCCTTCCCAGGCGGCGGCGCAGAGCTATTTCGACTCGCAGAGCGGCGATCCCGACGGGCTCGACTCGGACGGGGACGGGGTCGCTTGCGAGACGAATCCCTGCCCGTGCGGCGGCGATGGAGGCGAGCGCAGCCACCGGCGCTCGTCGGGCAAGGTCCGTGCCCGGGTGGCGCGCGTGTCCGACGGCGACACGATCAAGGTTCGGGTGCGCGGGCGCACCGAGGAGGTTCGGCTGATCGGGATCGACACGCCGGAGGTCTATTTCGGCGCGGAATGCGGGGGTCCGCAGGCCTCAGCGTCGCTCAAGCGGGTGCTCCACGCGGGCGACCGGGTGACCCTGATCCGCGACCGCAGCCAGGACAACCGCGACCGGTACGGGCGGCTGCTGCGCTACGTCGAGCGCCGGGGTCGCGACGTCGGCCGCAAGCAGATCCGCCGCGGGTGGGCGAAGGTCTACGTCTACCAGCGGGCCTTCAACCGCCTGCCGAGCTACAGGCGAGCGGAGGCGAGCGCCCGCCGGCACGCGCGCGGCGTCTGGCGCTTCTGCGGGGGCGAGTTCCACACGCCCGACTAGCCCCTCCGCGCACATCGTGGAGTTTCGCCGTCGCCGGGCGAGCCAGCGAGGCGCTCGTCGCCGTCCACGACTGGACGTTCCTCTTCGGTCCCGGGTTCCGCGTCGGCGTGAACGGGCTGCTGCTCGGCTGGCTGATGGGGGTTTCGGGCGTCGCAGGTGCTGAGGGAAACAGCCGCGAGCTAACCTCGCGCGGCCGTGGACGCCGCGACAGCAGCCGGGTTGGTGCTCCCCGGTCTCGCCACCGGGCTCGGTGGAGTCGCGCTACTTGCCTTCCGCAACCCGGGGGCGCGCACGCTCGACGCCCTGCTCGGCTTCACCGCCGGGATCATGCTCGCCGCCACCGCGTTCAGCCTGCTCGTGCCGGCGATCGAGCGGGGCACGCTCGCCGAGGTGATTGTCGGCTTCGGGCTGGGTGCCGCCGTCGTCGCGGCGCTCGACGCGGTCCTCCCGCACGCGCACGCACGCTTCCGGGAGCGCGGCCACAGGGCGGCCGAGGAGGTCGTCGCCCGCCAACGAGCGTCGCTTTTGCTCGCCGCGCTCACGATCCACAACGTCCCGGAGGGGTTCGCCGTGGGCGTCGCGTTCGCGGTCGGGGGCACGGACCTCGGCCTGCCGATCGCGATCGCTATCGGGATCCAGAACATCCCCGAGGGGTTCGCCGCGACCGCACCGCTTCTGCCCGCCGGGACCTCGCGATCCAGGGCGATCGGGATCGCCGCCCTCACGGGACTGGTGGAGATCCCGGCCGCGCTCGGCGCCTACGCGGCCTTCGAGCTCGTCGACGCGCTCCTCGCTCCGGCGCTGGCGTTCGCCGGCGGGGCGATGCTCTACGTCGTCGTGGACGAGCTCATTCCCGAAACGCAGAGCCGCGGCAACGAGCGCGCCGCATCGTTCGCGCTCCTCATCGGGTTCGCGCTGATGATGGCGCTCGACAACGCTTTCGCCTGAGGCCTTCGCCCTAGCCGCAGCTGCCGATCGTGTAGGCGAGGCAGCCGCGGCCGGCGCTCTCGCTCACCCGGGCGTCGGCCTTCAGGTGCGTGAGCGATGCGTACGGGACCGCGCTCAGCAGGCTGAACTGCTCCAGGCGCTCGAAGGCCCGCTCGGCAGCGGCGTCGTCACCGCGCGCGAGCTCGATCTGGACGAGCGCGAGCCACGGGCGCCAGCCCTCCGGGTCGCGGTCGATCGCCTTGCGGACGTCCGCGCGGGCCTCCTTCAGCCGCTCGCCTGCGGCGTTCACCGCCGCGCGCTGGAGGTGGGCGGTTGCCGACCAGGGCTCGGCGGCGATGCCGTCGTCGGCGAGCTCGAGGGCACGGCCGATGTCGCCGGCCACCAGCGCGTCGGTCGACTCGCGCTCGCGCGAGGTCGAGATCAGCCCGGGCACCTGGAGCGCGGCGAAGACGAGCGCGAGGACGATGGCTCCGGCGCGCAGGTACGGGCTGAAGCGGCGCGAGCGCATGCGCTCGGCCCCGGCGGCGATCACGGTGCCGATTGCGCAGAGCCCGAGCGCGGTCACCGCGGTCAGCTCCCACATCCAGTCCATCGCGAGGCTCACGGCGACGACGACGCCCACCGCGATCATCGCCGCGGCTGCGCCCGTGTCGATCGTGCGCTTCATGCCCACGCGAGCCCGGACCGCGACCACCAAGCCGCCCACGATCGCGACGAGCACCAGCGCCAGCCCGAGCAGGCCGAGCTCGGCGAGCTGCTCGATGTAGAGCGAGTGCGCGTCGCGCAGGTACTCCTGGGTGGGGGAGTGCTGGGCCCAGTAGGTCTCGAAGGTCCCCGGCCCGATGCCGGTCACCGGGTCGTCGGCGAAGGCCTCGAGGGCGACCTCCCATACCTCGCTGCGGGTGCTCGCCGCGGTCGGGATTCGCTCGGCCGGGTCGGCCGCGACGATCGGCGCGGTGTCGCCGTTGAACTCGTCCCACGCATCGCCGATCAAACCGCTCCCGCCTGCGGCCACCGCGGCGACGAGGATCGCGATGGCGGCCGCCGGTACCAGGACACGAGTCGTCTCCGGGCTCACCTTCAAGCGGTCCGTCCCGGCCGCCTGCGTGACGAGCGCGACCGCGGCGCATCCGATCGCCGCGCCGAGGAGCGCGAGCGCCACGATCTCGCCGCCGGACCCGCCGGTGCCCTGGGCGATCTCGGGCTGGCTACGGGTGACGAGGACCGCCAAGGCGCCGCCGGCGAGCGCCGCGCCGGTGTGGGCGGCGGCCGTCCAGCGGTTGCGGCTCACGGCGACCGCGGCGACCACCCCCGCGGCGAGCGCGACCCAGCCGCCGCGCGAGTAGCTCAGGTAGATGCAGAGCAGCGCCACCGGCACGGTCGCGAGCGCGAGCGGGCGGATGATCCGGTTGCGCGAATGGGCGCTCCACGCGATCCCGACCACGGCGGCCGCCGCGCCCCACGTGCCCACGGCGTTCCAGTAGTCGAAGGGGTAGGAGAGGCGGTTGCCGGTGACGACGCTGTCGTGATCGAAGATGCCGGGCGCCACCCGGGTGCCGAACGTGTATGCCGCGACGAGGATCGTGCCCACGACTATGCCGCCGGCCGCGGCGCGCCACGTGTAGCGGTTGAGCACCAGGATCGGGAGCGCCATCGTCGCGGCGAACGTGGTCACGCGCGAGAGCTCGGCGAAGGTCCGCTCGTCCGTGGGCGATGTGGCCAGGTGGATGAAGATGAGGACGCCGAGCGCGACCAGCGCTCCCAGCGGGACGAGATCGAGGCCGCGGAACGCGCCGCGGGGCATGATCCCGAAGATCAGGCCCAATCCAAGCGCTGCGCAGAGCACCAGGCCGTACTCCTGGCGCACGATTGCGTCGTAGGCGCCGCCGCGGAAGGCAAGATAGGCGATGAGCGCCGCGGCAATCGGGAAGATCACCATGCGGCGGCGGCGCAGGTCGGGGGGCGTGCCCGTCGAACGTTTCCTCGTCGGAGCGTCAGCGGGCGACGGCGCCCAACTGGCGTCTTCCGTCGGCATTCGGTTTACACTACGCATCGCTGTGGCTGTCGGGGTCGCGGCCTTAGAAGAGGGAAGGGAAAGGGACTTTGAAGCTTTATCGAGGCGTCACGATTTACACCGTGGCCGCTCTGTGTGCGCTGGTTGGGGCCTTCGTACTCGCTCCGGCGGCCTCTGCGCAGTCGGCCGGTGCTGACCAGTACACCCCCAATCCGCCCGGTGGCGGCGAGGAGCCGGAAGGCGGCGAGGGCGGTCAGGGACCCGGCGGCGGCGGGGGCGGTAACCCCGGCGGCGACCAGGGTCCGACCGGTGGCGGCGGTGGCAACCCCGGCGACACCTCGGATGCCCTTTCCCCGACCGCGGGCACTGGCCAGACCGACTCCGGCGAGCTTCCCTTCACCGGTTACCCGCTGACCACGGTCCTGCTCGTCGTGCTCGCGCTGCTGATCGTGGGCACGCTGATCCGCGTGGCCGTCGCGAGTCGCGACCGCATTCGCACCGACTCGGGCGCGGGTACCTGACCTAAAGCTCCACGGCGACGCTGCCACGGCCCATTCCCTTTCCCGGCCGTGGTGGCGGCGCCGAGGTTGACCGGCGAGCGCATGCGGCATCATCGGCCGCATGCCCGAACGACACGCACAGCTCGGAGACCGGCGCCTTTCGCGCGTCGGCCTCGGCACGAACCGCCTTCAGGACGCCCCTGACCACCACGCCTTCCTGCGCGAGGCCGTCGAGGCCGGCCTCGACTTCATCGACACCGCGCACCTCTACACGTCCGGCCAGAGCGAGGCATCGATCGGCGCCGCGCTCGCGCCCTTCCCCGACGAGCTCACCGTCGCGACCAAGGGCGGCTACCGGCCCGGCGAGGGCAAGCCGGACGTCCTGCGCGCCCAGGTGGAGGAGAGCCTGCGGCGCCTGCGCACCGAGCGCATCGCCCTCTACTACCTGCACCGCGTAGACCCGGAGACGCCGCTCGAGAACTCGCTCGGCGTGCTGGCCGAGCTCCGCGAGAAGGGGACGATCGAGCACATCGGGCTCTCCGCCGTCGGCGTCGAGGAGATCGAGCGCGCCCGGAAGGTCGTCCCGATCGCGGCGGTCCAGAACGAGTACCACCCGGGCGATCGCAGCTCCGACCCGGTGATCGAGTACTGCGAGCGCGAGGGGGTCGTCTTCGTCCCGTACTACCCGCTCGCCTCGGTTCCGCCGGCGGCCGAGGAGATCGCGGCCGAGCACGGCGCGACCCCGTACCAGGTGATCCTGGCCTGGCACCTCGGGCGCTCGCCGGTTGTGGCGCCGATTCCCGGGACGCTGTCCGCCGGGCACCTGCGCGAGAACCTCGCCGCGCTCGAGCTCACGCTGACCGACGAGGAGTGGGCGCGGCTCGAGCAGGCGTAGATCCGCCCGGCCCGGGAACGTCTGATGGGGAGGCCGCTAGCCTCGCCCACTTATGCCTCAAAGGAAACAAACCATCAGCGCCGAGGGACGCGCGGAGGCCGAGGCCGAGCTGCGCTACCGCAAGGAGGTACGCCGGGCCGAGATCCGCGACGCGATCAAGGTCGCGCGCGAGTTCGGCGACCTGAAAGAGAACGCCGAGTATCACGCCGCGCGCGAGGAGCAGGGCCTGAACGAGGCCCGCATCCGCGTGCTGGAGCACCACCTCGCGCACGCCGAGGTACGGGAGGCGAGCGACGACGGCAAGATCGACGTGGGCTCCCGCGTGCGCTACCGCGACGGCGACAAGGAGCCGGAGGTCACGGTCGTCCACGCGCTCGAGGCGGACCTCGGCGCCGGAAAGATCTCCGTCGAGAGCCCGATCGGCGAAGCGTTGCTCGGCCGTGCGGCCGGCGACCGCGTGACCGTCAGCACGCCGCGCGGCGAGCGCGAGCTCGAGATCCTGAGCGTCTCGTAGGCACCGCGATTTCTCGGTCGGCGGACCGCGCGGTATGGTGATCCGCGCAGGGAGAGATAACTCTCATCAGTGAAGAGGGCATGAATGCCTTCATCAGGAGGAGGAAACCAGTGCAAGGTTCACGGAGGAACCGGGCGGGCACGTACCGCTCGGCCGTGCTGGCCGTCACCGTTGCCCTCGTCGGCTCGCTCGCGATCGCGAGCACGGCCTCGGCGGCGCTGCTGATCGGCGGCACCACAACCCTCGAAGTCAAGAAGGGCATCGCGAAGAAGCTCAAGAAGGGCGGCGTGAAGATCAAGCCGGCCGCGGGCGCGCAGAAGTCCGGCAAGAAGTTCACCTTCTCGATCGTCGGGGGCGACCTCGACCGCGGTGACCAGAACTCGTCGCCCACGAGCGCGTCCGGCACCGTCCGGCACGACGCGGGCCTGAAGTTCAAGTGCAAGGGCGGCAAGGTCAAGGTGACCGAGTTGCTCGCGAGCTTCGGCTCGAGCTCGACGCTGGCCGGCACCTCGAAGGGCTCGCAGCTCATGCTCGCGAACCTGAAGACGAACGGCGCCCGGGTCACGAACGACGGCCTCAACGTCGCGAACGTGAAGGTGAAGGCCGCCAAGCAGTTCCGCAAGCAGCTCAAGAAGCAGTGCGGAGTCGACGTCAAGAAGAAGACGCTCGGCAAGCTGCACGTCGACGCTTCCGCGGAGCTGACGGTGTTCGACGGGACGACCAGCCTCGCGCCGGACGGCGCGTTCGTGCTCAAGCTGTTCGCGATGGGCGTGGCTCCGAGCCCGATCGCACCGTCGACGTTCGACGGGGTTCAGTTCACATTCCCCGTCACCGGCGGGAAGGTGAACCCGGACACGTTCGTCGGCGAGATCACGCACGACGGCGGAATCACGCTGACCGAGGGTCCGGTCGTGGCACCGCTCGAGGACCCGACGGTCCTGGTGACCGGCCCGTCGGGCGGCACGCTCACGCTGTTCTCCGTTGCGCAGGGGACCAGGGCGAGCCTGTTCGACGTCACGTTCACCGCGCCGCCGCAGGTCAGCGGCAACCAGCTCACGGCGAACGCCGAGCTGCACATGAACGCGGTTGCGGCCGCCGCGCTGAACAACGAGTTCTCCCAGCCGGGAGATCCGACGTTCTCCGCTGGCGAGCTCGTCGGCACGGCCACGGTTACGGCCACGATCGGCTGATCGTCTGACCGGTTGACCCGGCGCCGCCGCTCAGCGTGGGCGGCGGCGCCGGCCCGCCGGCCGGCGCCCGCGGGCCTCGAGGCGGTCGCGGCCGCTCTCGCGCGCGCTCACCTTGCGGACGTTGCGCAGGGTGGGGAGGAGGTCCGCCTCCGCGCAGCGGCGGTGCCAGTGGTGGTGCTCCGTCCCGCCGATGCGGTGCACGTACTGCACGACGACGTGCTCGCTGCCGATCGGGATCTCGCCGTGGCACCCCGGGCAGCGGTAGAGCTTCTGCGAGACCGAGCGGATGAGCCAGGCCTCGTGCTGCTCGTCGGTGAGCCCGACCAGGCTCGTGCGTGCGTCGGGCAGGCCCTCGAAGGCGTTCACGCGGAAAGACGCTAGCGGGGAGGAGCGCTGCTTTCGGGTGCGAATCGTGTTGGGGAGACCGATGGGGAAGGCACGCGCGATCAAAGCGGCGACCGCGGCCGCTCTGGGGCTCGCCGTGCTGGCAGGGACCGCGGCGGCGTCGGAGCTGCCCACGCACCGCCAGCTCGAGCGGGCGACGGAGCGCTTCCTCGACGCCCACGACCCGCCGCCCGTTCCGCGCGCAGGCAGCGGCGGTGTCGGCACGGGCGCCAAGCGCGTGCTCCCGGCAAACCGCATCGTCGGCCTCTACGGCGCCCCGCAGATGGGCAAGACCGCCCTCGGCCGGATCTCGGCGGAGAAGGCGACGGCCAAGCTCGAGAGGCGCGCCGCGCCATACGCCGAGCTCGGCGGGCGCCCGGTCGTCGGGGCTTTCGACCTCGTCGCCGTGTTCGCGACCGCGGGCGGCGGCCCCGACGGGTTCTTCCGCTCGCGCCAATCCGAGGATGTGATCCGGATCTACCTCGAGCAGGCCCGCAGCGTCGGCGCGCGCCTGATCCTCGACATCCAGCCCGGGCGGGCCAAGATCAAGAAGGAGATGCGCGCCCTGCGCGACTTCCTCGTCGAGCCCGACGTGGACGTCGCGATCGATGCCGAGTGGAACGTGGGGCGCAGGGGGGTGCCCGGGAGGACCGAGGGGAAGCTCTCCGCGCGCGAGCTCAACTCCGCCTCGAAGTGGCTGAGCAAGCTCGTCGCCGAGAACGCGCTGTCTCCGAAGCTCTTGCTGGTCCACCAGTTCAAGAAGACGAGCGTCCGCGGCAAGCGCAAGGTCAAGAAGCGGCCGGGGGTGCAGACCGTCCTCAGCTTCGACGGCATCGGCAGTCCCAGGGCGAAGGAGAACGGCTACGCGTCGCTGAGCGCGCCCGGGCTCTTCAACGGTTTCATGGTGTTCGAGCGCCTCGATCGGCCGGTGATGAAGCCGGACGCGGTCCTGGGCCTCGAGCCGAGCCCGGACATCGTCCTCTACCAGTAGGGATCAGCCGCGGCCGAGGAGCCTGCCGAGCCGCGAGCGCGGCTTCGAGTCGCGGGCGAGCTTGGCGAAGCCGAGCGCCATCGCGAGGTTGGCCGCCCCGGCGAACCACAGGCCCGCGCGGGCGCCCGGGCGCGAGAAGGACGCCGAGCGCGACCAGACGATGTCGGTCGCGAGCTCCGTCCCGCGCAGCCAGGCGAGTGCCCACCAGTCCTCCGACGAGCCCCGCCGGTCCGCTACCGCGTGCGCCGCGGCGAACGTGAGCCAGATCGGCCCGCAACGGCGGAAGAGGTGGCGGGCATCGGGACCCGGCTCGTCGTGGCCGAGGAGCCGCAGCGTCGTGTCGGGAGCGAGCAGTGCGCCCGTTCCGAGGGCGAGGTCGAACCCGATCATGTTGCGGTTCAGGAGACGAAGTGCGTCTTCGGTGGTCATTTGCGAAAGGAAATCTACGGACGGAGGCAAAAAGCCCCGCCGTGAGCAAGACCGCGACCAAGACACGCCCGTCCACCCGTACCCGAAAC
>ERZ777003.3546-NODE-3546-length-14940-cov-6.837017_pt1 | contig 14940 bp, 14 predicted proteins | sample MGYA00374956_ERZ777003 | MGnify/ENA primary metagenome ERZ777003 (study PRJEB29302, sample SAMN06268252) | bioreactor metagenome | isolation source: Joint BioEnergy Institute, California, USA | place: USA:Joint BioEnergy Institute, California, USA | collected... | reverse complement strand
CGCCGAGCGCGCATCCGCTTGGCGGCGGCGAACGCGCACAACCGCGTGGGCCCGGCTCCGATGCGTATCGGCGATTCCAGGGCGCGGCGGATCCGCGTCAGCGCCGCCTCTGGCCTGCCGTAGAGGGGGCGCAGGGGCTCCACCGCGAAGAAGGCCTCTCCCGGCCGCCCCGGCTCGACCGCCGCGCCGAGCTGCTCGAGCCGGCGCAGCAGCCGCTCCCAGCCGGCCTCGGCACGGACGGGGTCCGGGGGCACGAGCACCAGCCCGGGGCAGCGGCCGAGGGCCTCGGCGAGGCGCATGCCGGGCCGGATTCCGAACGTCTCCGCGGCCCCGGAGACCTCGCCGATCACCTGCGGCCCGCCGGGCTCCGGGGCGAGCGCCAGGGGCTTGCCGATCAGCTCGCGCCGGTTCCCCAGCGCGCTCGTCAGGGCGTGGCGGGGGATGAGGGCGCAAGCAATTACCGGCATCGAACATATGTTCGTATATGGCCGGAGGGGTGTCAAGGGAGATGCGCGGGAGTCGCGCCGGTTCCGCCCGCGGATGGGCCCTCTCGTAACGTTCCGGCCCGGATGCCCTGCCGGAACCATCGTCTGCGCGCGCTCGCGCCGCTCGCCATCGCGGCGCTTGCCCTGTCCTCGTGCGGTGACGACGACGTCGAGGAGCCGCGCCGCGGGCAGTCGGGGCCGATCGAGATCGTGATCGGCAACTCCGTGCCGCTCTCGGGCGAGCTGCGTCGGTTCGGGCCGGACGCGAAGACCGCCGGCCGCCTCGCGAAGGAGCAGATCGAGAAGGCCATCAAGAAGGCCGGGGTGGACGACCGGGTAGAGCTCATCACCGTCGACAACGGGTCGAAGCCGGCGAAGGCGGCCCAGACGGCGCAGGAGCTGATCGACGACGGCGCCGACTGCATCGTGGGGCCATGGGGTGGACCGGACACGCTCACCGTGGCCAGGGAGGTCGCGGTCCCGCAGCACATCACGCTGATCTCGCCCGCGGCCACCCTCGACGAGCTCACGGACCTGACCGACTCCGGCCTGATCAATCGCACCGCGGCCCCGGACTCGGCCCAGGGGAAGGCGCTCGCCAGCGCGATCGCCGACGACCTCGGCGGGGCGGACGGGCGCACGGTCAACGTCGGCGCTCGCGACGACGCCTACGGCGAGACCCTCGCGAGCGCTTTCATCAGCGCCTGGAAGAAGGAGGGGGGCAAGGTCGGCAGCTGGGTGACCTACGACGTCGACCGTGAGGCGCCCGGCGCGATCGCGAAGGACCTCGCGAAGGGCAAGCCCGACGCCACCGCGATCTTCGATTTCCCCTCCTCGTTCGCGAAGCTGGCGCCCGCGCTCATCTCGACGCGCGGCTACGACCCGGCGCGCACCTGGGCGGCCGACCTGCTCGCGTCCACCGACCTCCCCGGCGAGGTTCCGGATGCCGCGATCGAGGGCCTGCGCGGGACGCTGCCCTCGGCGCCGCTCTCGAGCCCGGCGACGACTGCATTCCTCGACCTGTTCGCATCGCGGGGCTCGGACTCGCCGCGCCCGTTTGCCGCCCAGACCTTCGACGCGGTGATCCTCTGCTACCTGGCCGCGGTCGCGTCGGGGTCATCCGACCCCGCGGGGATCGGGCCGGCCGTGCCCGCCGTGAGTTCGCCGGAGGGCAAGAAGTTCACCTGGGAGCAGCTCCCCAAGGCCATCAAGGTGCTCGGGAAGGGCAAGGAGATCGACTACCAGGGAGCGTCGGGACCGCTTGACATCGACGTTCACGGCGACCCCACCGCCGCCACTTACGACATCTACCAGTTCTCCGGCGACGCGATTCTGCTCGTCGACCAGGTCTCAATCGGCGGTGGGGGCTCCCGGGGTGCCGAGTGAGTTGCCCTTCTGCCGCCGATCCTGATAGGAATCGCTGCGGAGGGGCCGACTCGGCCTGTTTTGGGACACCGAGAGAGGAGTATTCATGAGACGGATCAAGCTGGTCCTGCTACCACTCGTGGTGGCCGGCTTGTCGTTCGGGATCGCCGCGTGCGGCGATGATGACGATGACGGCGGCGATGGCGGGGGCGGCGGCGAGACTTCGCTCGATCTGGTGATCGGCGATTCGGTCCCGCTGAGCGGCGACCTCGCCGACTTCGGGCCTCCTGGCCAGAAGGCCGCCGACCTGGCCATCCAGGAGATCAAGGCCGCCATCGAGGAGGCCGGGGTCGATCACACCGTCAAGATCGTCCACGAGGACAACGGCGGTGGTGCCGACCAGCAGGCTGCCGTGCAGGCGGCTCGAAAGCTGGCCACCTCGGACGGTGCGAGCTGCATCGCCGGTGCGTGGGCGTCCGCCGACACGATCCCGACCGCTGAGTCGGTCGCGATCCCGGAGGGCGTCGTGCTGATCTCGCCGGCGTCGACGTCCGACGAGATCACCGGTCTCGACGACGACGGCCTGGTCAACCGGACGGCTCCGCCGGACTCGTTCCAGGGTCCGACGCTCGCCAACTACGTCGCCCAGGAGCTTGGCGGCGCAGAGGGCAAGACCGTCAACATCGGCGCCCGTAACGATGCGTACGGCACCGGTCTGGCCGACACGTTCACCGAGGCGTGGGAGTCGCTTGGCGGCACCGTCGGTGAGCGCGTCGATTACGACATCGACCTGCCGAACTACGACTCGGAGGCTGGTCAGATCACGTCCGGTAACCCGGACGCGTTCGTGATCATCGACTTCCCTGAGACCTACAACAAGGTCGGCCCCGCCCTCGTGCGGACCGGGAAGTTCGATCCGAGCAAGGCGTTCGTCACCGACGGCCTCATCTCCGGCGACCTCGCGAAGGGCGCTGGTGCGGATGCCGTCAACGGCCTGCGCGGCACCGCGCCGGGCGTGCCGGACGACGACACGTCGGCTCAGGCGTTCGACAAGGCGTTCGCCGACTTCGACCCGACTGACGTCAAGCGTCAGACGTTCGACGCGCAGAATTTCGACGCCGTGATTCTGTGCTACCTGGCCGCTGTGGCCGCGGGCTCGACGGAGGGCGCCGACATGGCGGAGGAGCTCCAGGCCGTGAGCGCGCCGCCAGGTGACAAGTACACGTGGGAGGACCTGCCCGCAGCGATCGAGGCCCTGCAGAACGGGGACGACATCGACTACGACGGTGCCTCCGGCGCAATCGACATGGACGACGCGGGTGACGCAACCGCGGGCGTCTACGACATCTACGAGTTCAAGGGCGGCGCTCCGTCGCCGGTAGATGAGGTCGAGGTGGCGGCCCCCGAGGGCTGATCTCCTCGCCTGAGCGCAACGCGTAACGAGGCCGGGGTCCGAAAGGGCCCCGGCCTTCGTTTTGCTCTCGGTCCGTCTCTCGATTGCGGGCCGGGCGCCCGGGGTCGCCCTGGTCGGCGTCCTCGCCGCGAGAGGCGCCTCGCCTAGCTTCCGGCCGCCGGCGGCGCCATCTCCGGCTTGTCGATCCGGGCGGTGCCGCCGAGGTAGAGCTCGGCGATCTTCGGGTCGTCGATGAGGTCCTTGCCCGGGCCCTCGAAGCGGTCCTTGCCGAGGTCGAGGACGTAGCCGCGGTCGGACATCGCGAGGGCGCGGCGGGCGTTCTGCTCGACCATCAGGATCGTGACGCCGGCGCGGTTCACCTCCTGGGTCTTCTCGAAGATCGCGTCGACGAACGCCGGGGCGAGGCCGGCGGACGGCTCGTCGAGGAGGAGGACCTGCGGGTCGGGCATCAGCGCCCGGCCCATGGCGACCATCTGGCGCTCGCCGCCGCTCATCGTGCCCGCGTACTGGCCCTTGCGCTCGCCGAGGCGGGGGAAGAGCTCGTAGATGCGCTCCATCTGATCGCGGCTCTTCGTGCGCTCGAGGATGCCCATCTCGAGGTTCTCCTCGACGGTGAGGTTGGGGAAGACGTTGTCGAGCTGCGGCACGTAGCTCAGGCCCAGCCGGGTGATGTCGTGCGGGCGGCGCCCGGCGATTTCCTCGCCGCGGAACTTGATCGAGCCCGAGCGCGGGGTGAGCAGGCCGAAGATCGTCTTGATCAGCGTCGACTTGCCCGCGCCGTTCGGGCCCACGATGGTCACGATCTCGCCCTCCTGGACGCGGATCGAGGCTCCGTTCAGGATGTCGGCCTCCGGGATGTACCCGGCGACGAGCTCCTCGCAGGTGAGGATCGGCTGCGCGTTCTCGGTGCTCATTGGCTCACCACCGCGCCGCCCAGGTAGGCGTCGATCACGGTCTTGTCCTGGCGCACCTCGTGCGGCTCGCCGTCCGCGATGACCTTGCCCTCCGCCATCACGATCACGCGGTCGGAGTGGTTCATCACGACCTCCATATCGTGCTCGATGAACAGGAAGGTGACGCCCTCCTCCGCGCGCAGCCGCTGCATGTGGTCGAGCAGGCGCCGGCCGAGCGTCGGGTTGATCCCCGCCATCGGCTCGTCGAGGAGCAGGAACCGCGGCCGGGCCATCAGCGCCCGCGCGAGCTCGAGCAGCTTGCGCTGGCCGCCCGAGAGCGTGCCCGCGTACTCGTCGGCGAGGCGCGCGAGGTTGAAGCTGTCGAGCAGCTCCATCGCCTGCTCGCGCACCTCCGCCTCGCGCTTGCGCCAGGAGAACGGCCGGAAGATGACGTTGGCCAGGTTCTCGCCCGGCTGGTCGGGCGCGGCGAGCATCATGTTGTCGATCACCGGCATCCGCGCCAGGGCCTTCGTGATCTGGAAGGTGCGCACCATGCCGAGGTTCGCGATCACGTAAGGCGGGCGGCCCTGGATCTCGCGCCCCGCGAACACGGCCCGGCCCGCGTCCGGCCGGTAGAAGCCCGTGATCAGGTTGAAGAAGGTCGTCTTGCCGGCGCCGTTCGGCCCGATCAGCGCGGTGATCGACTTCTCCTCGACGTGCATCGTCGCGCCGTTCACCGCGCGGATGCCGCCGAACTGCTTGACGATGCCCTCGGCCTCGAAGATCGCCGGCCGCCCGCCGTTGCCGCTACTCACCGAGCACCATCTCCTCGCGCTTGCCGAGGATCCCCTGCGGGCGGAAGGCCAACAGCAGGATCAGCGTCAGGTTCAGCAGGATGAAGCGGAGCGCCGCGATCTGCGTCTCCTCGAGCGGCAGGTCCATGAACCGCAGGCCCTCGAGGATCGTCCACAGGATGATCGAGCCCACGGCGACCCCCCAGTAATTGGCGAGGCCGCCGAGGATCAGCACGGCGTACCCGGTGAACGTGACGATCGGCAGGAAGCTGTCCGGGACGACGAACTTGATGTTGATCACGAAGAGGAAGCCCGCGATCGCCGCCAGGGTCGCCGAGAGCGCGAGCGACTGCAGCTTGTAGGAGAACGCGTTCTTGCCGAGCGCGCGGGCGGCGTCCTCGTCCTCGCGGATCGCCCGCAGCACGCGCCCCCACGGCGTGCGCTGCATGCGTGAGAGCGCGATCGTAAGCCCGATCGCGAGCACCCAGGTGACCAGGAAGAGGGGGAAGATGTTCGGGACGTCGGTCCAGCCGATGTCGACGATGAAGTCACGGATTCCATCGGTGAAGTCGTCCCAGCTGCGATCGAAGCCGAAGATGCCCTGGGCGCCGTTCGTGAGACCCCGCGCGTTGAGCGCGATCAGACGGACCGATTCCGCCAGCGCGATCGTCGCGATCGCGAAGTAGTCCGCGCGCAGGCGCAGCGAGGGCAGGCCGACGAGCAACGCGAACCCGATCGTGATCAGCACCGAGAGCGGCAGCGAGATCCAGAAGTTGATGCCCTCGCCGCCGTCGGGCGTCGTCGTGAGGATCGCCATCGAGTAGGCGGCGATCGCCATGAACCCGACCTGGCCGAAGTTCTGGATTCCGGTGAAGCCGACGTTGAGCTGCAGGCCGAGCGCGAAGATCGTGTAGATGCCGGCGAGGATGCCGACGCTGATCCAGAAGTCGATGTCGGTGAAGGCGTCGAAGGTGACGCCGACGGGCACGAGGGGGAGGAGCTCGGTCATACCGTCCTCGCCCTCCCGAAGATGCCCTCGGGCCTGATCACGAGCACGATGATCAGGATCGCGAAGCCCACGACGAACTTGAGGCCCGACGCCATGAACAGCGTCGACCATTCGATCACGACGCCGAGCACGAGGCCCGCCGTGAGCGCACCGAAGGCGTTGCCGATCCCGCCGAGCACGACCGCCGCGAAGATCGGGAGCAGGAGCTCGAAGCCCATCTCCGGCTGCAGCTGCGTGCTCGCGCCGTAGAAGACGCCGGCCAGCCCGGCCAGGCCGGCGGCGAAGATCCACGTGTAGAGGATCACCCGCGAGGTGTTGATGCCCGACGTCTCGGCCAGGTCGATGTTGTCCGAGAGCGCGCGCATCTGCTTGCCGAGCATCGTCAGGCGCAGCATCAGGCCCGTCGCCACGAGCGTGACGATGCCGACGATCACGATGATCAGCGAGATCCGCCCGATGCGCAGGTCGCCGGGAAGCTCGACGGCGGCCGACCGGTTCACGTCGAGCTGGCGCAGCTCGGTGCTCCAGATGAACTGGATCGTGTACCGGATCACGAAGCCGAGGGCCAGCGTCATCAGCAGGAGCTGAAGGACGCCCGCGCCCTTGCGCCGCATCGGGGCGAACATGCCCTTCTCGAGCGCGATCCCCAGTGCGGCCGTCGCCACGATCGCGAGCAGGATGCCGAGGATGAGCGGCCCGCCCCAGGTCACGTTGACGATGTAGGCCATGTACGCGCCGAAGGCGAGGAAGTCGCCGTGGGCGAAGTTGACGAGCTTGAGGATCCCGTAGACCAGGGTCAGCCCGACGCCCGCGAGCGCGTAGATCGATCCGAGCGAGAGCCCGTTGATCCCCCGCTGGGCCACGTCGTGGAGGCTGTGGAGCAGGATCAGGGTCGCGGCGACGTTGACGAGCACGATCGCCGCGATCGGAACCGCGCGGCCCTCGAACGGCACCAGCGCGGCAATCGTCGCGGCGAAGATCAGCGCGAACAGGAGCCACTCGCCGCCACCGTCCGGGAAGCGGTCCGCGATCAGCAGGACCAGATCGAGCAGGACGATCCCCGCTCCGGCTTTGACGATGTAGGGAAGTGTGTTGAGGCGGTTGACCAGGTCAGCGAAGCGCTCGCTCGTGTTCCGGTCCCGCCGTACGGCTAGTGCTCCGGCCTCCACTGTGGGCCCGATCCTATCCCGCCGGGGCGAAGGACAATCGGCCGGTTAGCTCACCGAGCCCAGGCTCGACCATGCGTCCAGCTTGCGGGTGAGCAGGGAAATCACCGCGTCGGTGAACTCGGTCGTGCCCGCGTGGCCGCCGAGATCGGAAGTGCGGACGCCGGATGCGACGGTCTCGAGCACGGCCTCGTATACGGCCCGCGAGGCGGTCTCCTCGCCGGCGTAATGGAGCAGCGCGGCGCCCGCGAGGATCATCGCCATCGGGTTCGCGACGTCCTTGCCCTCGAGGGCCGGGGCCGTGCCGTGCGGCGCCTCCGCCATCGCCACCGAGGGGCGCAGCTCGTCGTCGAGCGCGAGCAGCACCGATTCCGCGCCGGCGATCGAGCCGAACAGCGGGAGCACCAGGTCGGAGAGAAGGTCGCCGTCGCGATTGAGGCAGGGGATCACGAGGGGCTCGCTCGCGGCCCCGCTCACGAGGCCCGCGAGGGTGGCGTCGATCAACACCGGCTGGTAGGCGACGTCGGGGTGGCGCGCGGCGGCCGCGTCCATCTCCTCCTTCAGCATTCCCTCGTAGATCGGGCTCACGGTCCACTTCGGCCCCCCGTAAACGCGGCCGCCGAGCCGCTCGGCCTCGCGGAACGCGTACTCGGCGACCGCGCGGCAGTCGGAGCGCCGGATCGTCTCCGTGCGCTTCGCGACCTCGTCGTCGCTCGTGCCCTCGCGCCACTGCTCGGCCCCGTAGGCATCGCCGACCGCCATGCGGACGATCGCGATCGGGTCGTGGACGCCCGCGACCGGAGTGACCCCGGGAATGCGTCTGCCGGTCCGCACGATCACCTTGCCGTCGATCGCCTCGCGCAGGATGCGGTTGGGGCTGCCGACGTCGCCGGCGCCCTCCGGCGTGATCGTCGCGGCCTTCAGCCCGAGACCCGTCTCCCGCATCGCCGCGGCGGCTTCCGCGCAGACCTCGTTGTTCGTGGCACGCCGGTTCTCGAGCGAGAGGTCGTAGCGGCGAATCTCCAGCTCGAGGCCCAGAACATCGGGGTCGAGCACGCGCAGGGCTTGCTCGAGCAGCTCCTGACCGGTCTGGTCACCCTCGAGCGCGACTATGGTTGTCGGTGGCGCCATGGATGGAAGCTACCCGAGGATATGAGTGCCGAAAGGTGCACCTGGTGCGGGGAGGCGGTCGATGCGGACGACGGCTTTCGCGCGTACGAGCCCGTAGGTGAGCGGCGGGCGACGTTCTGCCGGCTCGAGCACGTCGTGCCCTGGGCGATCCAGGGGGCGCACTGGGAGGCCGGGACGATGGAGGAGCCGCCCGAGGTCGACGAGGGCCCGCTGCGGTGCGCGCACTGCAACGAGCCGGTCGGCGAGGTTCACGTGCTCCTCGTTCGCCACCGCGGCGACTACCGGATCGCCGACCCGTTCTGCTCCGTCGACCACATGATGGAGTGGGCGAAGGCGGGCGGCCGCTGGCAATAGGCTTCCGGCCGCGATGCAACCGGACGCGGTCGAGATCAGGGTCCTCGGGTGCCTGCTCGAAAAGCAGCGCACGACGCCGGACGCCTATCCGCTCACGCTGAACGCCCTGCGCCTCGCCTGCAACCAGACGACGAACCGCGACCCGGTCGTCGAGTACGACGAGGCCACGATCCGCGACGCGCTGCGCCGCCTGAGCGAGCGCCGCTGGACCCGCACCGCGAGCGGAGCGGGCAGCCGAGCGGCGAAGTTCCGCCACCTCTTCGACGAGGCGATGGGGCTGGCCGACGACGAGATCGCGCTGCTCACGGTGCTCATGCTCCGCGGCCCGCAGACGCCGGGCGAGCTCAAGTCGCGCACGGAGCGGCTGCATCCGTTCGCCGACCTGAGCGAGGTGCTGGAGACGCTCGAGCGTCTCGCCGAGCGCGACCTCGCAGAGGAGCTTCCACGGCGCCCGGGAGAGAAGCAGGTGCGCTGGCGCCAGCTCGTCGGCGGCAACGAGGACGGGGGAGAGGCTCAGGCTCCGGCTGCCGCTCCGGCCGCGGAGGCGGGCCCGGATCCCGTCGCCGAGCGGCTCGAGCGGCTCGAGGCCGAGGTCGCCGCCCTGCGCGCCGAGCTCACGCGGATCAAGGACGAGCTCGGCCCGCGCCCCTATTGACGGTCGCGAAGCGCGCGAAGCGCTCGATCAGCGCCGCGGTTTCCTCCGGCGCCTCGACGTTCGGCGAGTGGCCGACGCCCTCCATCGCCTCGAGCTGGACGCCGGGCAGGCTCCCGTAGGCCTCCTGCGAGACGCCCGGATCGCAGATCCGGTCCTCGACCCCGAAGATCGACAGGAGCGGGATCGCCAGATCGCGCAGCCGTTCGTGCAGCGGCTTTTCCTCGACGTAGTCGTCCGCCGCGTTCCACGTGGCCTCGTACGAGGTAAACGTCATCGCCTCGCGGTCGTCGAGGACCTGGTCCGGGTTGGGGAAGCCGTCGTCGATGTCGAAGTCGGGCGCCACCGCGTCCGAGTACGCGTCCTTGACGAGGAAGCTCGGGGCGGCCCTCCACAGCGCCTCGCCGATCACCGGCATGTAGGCGACCTTCGCCGTGAACGGGACCTCGCACGAGTCCGGGGTGGGGCCCTCGTCGAGGTTGACGAGCCGGTCGACGAGCTGGCTCGCCTGCTCGGCCAGCGCCGTCCCGACGAGGAAACCCATCGAGTGGCCGACCACCACCGCCCCCTCGACCTCGAGCTGGTCGAGCGCGGCCGCCACGGCTCCGGCCTGTCTCGGCACGTCGTAGCCCGAGGCCGCCTTCTCCGAGCCGCCGAACCCGAGCAGGTCGATGCGGATCACGCGATGGCGCTCGGCGAGGATCGGCGCGAGCCGGTCCCACCAGTGCAGCGAGCACGCGTAGCAGTGCAGCAGCACGATCGGGGCCCCCGCGCGCCGCGCATCGGCCGGCCCCTCCTCGTAGACCTGGATCGCGCCGGCGGGGACCTCGAGGATCCGGCCGCCGTCGATCGTCACCTGGGCCTCCTTGGTCTGGTCGCCGACGACAATCGTGTTGATCACGAGCAGCGCGGTCAACGCGACCAGGGCGACGATCGCGATCCGGGTCCCCCGGCGCACGGTCTAGCCCTCGCGCGGCCCGAGCCCGAGCTCGTCGGCGCGCTGCGCCATCGCGTCGATCAGGAACGCGACGTGCTCGTCGAAGTCCACGCCGAGCTCCTCGGCGCCCTGGCGGACCTCGTCGCGGTTGACGCCGGCCGCGAACGAAGGCTGCTTGAGCTTCTTCTTCACCGACTTCGGCGTCATCCCATCGATCCCGGTCGGGCGCACGAGTGCGCAGGCGGCGATGAAGCCGGTGAGCTCGTCGACCGCGAACAGGGCCTTCGCCATGTCCGTCTCGCGCGGGACGTTGAGGAACGTCGCGTGCCCGGCGACCGCGTCGATCAGCTCCTGCGGCCAGCCGAGCTCCTCGAAGAGGCGCAGCGCGGTCCGCGGGTGGCCGTTCTCGGTGTCGTCGAGGTCCGGGTAGCGCTCGTAATCGAGGTCGTGAACGAGCCCGGTAATGCCCCAGAGCTCCTCGTCGCCCCCGTACTTGGCGGCGTAGGCGCGCATTCCGGCCTCGACGCCGAGCAGGTGCTTGCGCAGGGAGTCGGATTGGACCCACTCGGTGACGAGCGCCCAAGCTTCTTCACGCGTCGGTTGAGCCATGGGGCCCATTGTTACCCTCCGCGCCGATGGAGAAGTTCGTCATCAGAGGCGGAGCCGCGCTCTCCGGCGAGATCACCGCGGCCGGCAACAAGAACGCGGCGTTGCCGATCCTCGCCGCCTGCCTGCTCACCGACGAGGAGCTGGTGCTCACGAACGTGCCGCGGATCCGCGATACGGAGACGCAGATCGCCGTGCTCGAGCAGCTCGGCGTGAAGGCCGCCTGGACCGGCGAGAACGAGCTGCGCCTGCAGGCCGATTCGGTCACGCAGACCACGCCGGACGAGGCGCTCTCGGCGAAGATCCGCGCCTCGTTCCTGCTCGCCGGCCCGCTGCTCGCGCGCTTCGGCGAGGCCCGCATGCCCCCGCCCGGCGGCGACTTCATCGGCCGTCGGCGGCTCGACCCGCACCTCGACGCGTTCATGGACATGGGCGCCGAGGTCTCCGGCGACCGGTGGATCGAGATCAAGGCCCCGGCAGACGGCCTGAAGCCGTGCGCGATCTTCATGGACGAGCCCTCGGTGATGGGCACCGAGAACGCGCTCATGGCGGCCGCCCTGACGGAGGGCCCGACGACGATCGCGAACGCCGCCTGCGAGCCGCACGTCCAGGATCTCGCCCGCCTGCTCGTGAAGATGGGAGCGCAGATCGACGGCATCGGCTCGAACGTGATGACCGTGCACGGGCGCGACAAGCTCGGCGGCGCCGAGCACCGGATCTGCCCCGACCACATCGAGGTCGCGAGCTTCATGGCGCTTGCCGCCGCGACCGGCGGTGAGCTGCGCATCCACGACGCGGAGCCGGACGACCTGATCACGATCAGGCGCCAGTTCCGCCGCCTCGGCCTGCACAGCGAGACCGAGGGGAGCACGGTCGTCGTTCCGCCGAACCAGGACCTCGCGGTCCGCGACGACATCGGCGACGCGATCCCGAAGATCGACGACGGCCCCTGGCCGGCGTTCCCCGCCGACCTCACCTCGATCGCGCTCGCCCTCGCCACCCAGGCCAAGGGGACCATCCTGATCTTCGAGAAGATGTTCGAGAACCGCTTGTTCTTCGTGGACAAGCTCGTCGCCATGGGCGCTCGGATCACGCTCTGCGATCCCCATCGGGCGATCGTGAGCGGTCCGAGCCGGCTTCACGGTGAGCGACTCGAAAGCCCCGACATCCGCGCCGGCATGGCGATGCTCATTGCGGCCCTCTGCGCCGAGGGGACGTCCGAGATCGGCAACATCGTGCAGATCGATCGCGGCTACGAGCGGATCGACGAGCGCCTGCGCAACCTCGGCGCGACGATCGAGCGGGTCGCGGTCGAGCCGGTGGCTGCCTAGGTTGAGGACAGGGACGCCGGTCCCCGGGGGCCGGGCGAGGTGCTTGCGATGACCCACCCGATTCCCCCCGGCACGAGGGACATCCTGCCCGACGAGATGCGCGAGCTGCGCAAGCTCTCGGCTGCGCTGCTCGAGGCGTTCGAGCGGTTCGGCTACGGCGAGGTCTCGACCCCGACGATCGAGTACGAGGAGGTTCTCGCGCGCGGCGATGAGCGCGGCGCGCCCGTCGCCTACCGCTTCTTCGACGAGGGCGGGGAGCTGCTCGCGATGCGCTCGGACATGACGATCCCGATCGCGCGGCTCGTCGCCAACCGCTACGGCGCCGCCGAGCCGCCGTTCCGTCTCTGCTACCTCGCGACCGCCTATCGCGCGGTGCGCCCGCAGCGTGGGCAGCTCCGCGAGTTCACGCAGGCGGGCGTCGAGCTCGTCGGCGTGCCCGCGCCGGAGGGCACCGCGGAGGTGATCGAGGTGCTCGCGGCCGCGCTCGATGCCGCCGGGCTCACGCGGGCGGTCATCGGCCTCGGCAACGCAAACCTCTACCCGGAGGTGCTTGCCCGCTACGGGGTTGACGAGGCGGGTCGCGCGGCGGTCCTCGACAGGCTCGCCGCCCACGACCGCGTCGGCCTCGAGGACGAGGTGAACGCCCTGGGCCTGGGCGAGGCCGAGCGCGAGACCCTGCTCGGGCTCGCGGAGCTGCGCGGCGGCCCGGAGGTGCTCGGGCGGGCGGTCGAGCTCGGCGGTGAGGTCGTCGAGCAGGCGCTGGGCCGGGTTCGCGCCGCCTACGAGCTCCTGCGCGAGCGCGGCGTCGCCGAGCGCGTCCAGCTCGACCTCGGCCTCCTGCGCGACCTCGGCTACTACACCGGCGCGATCGTCGAGGTCTACGACCCGGCGCTCGGGCACATCCTCGGCGGCGGCGGCCGCTACGACGAGCTCATGGGCCGCTTCGGCAGGCCCCTGCCGGCCGCCGGCTTCGCCCTGCACCTCGAGCGGCTGCACGTGGCGCAGGCCGAGGAGGAGCGCCAGCAGGCAACACGGGCCGACACCTCCTCCGCTTCGCGTCCGGGAACACAACGGCCCGACACCTCCTCCGCTTCGCGTCCGGGGGTGTCGGGGTCGAAGGGGGATGAGGCGTGACCGGGGTCGCTGGGCCCATCCGGGCGCGAACCGGCGGCAAGCTCAAGCTCGCGGTGGCGCGCGGCGCCATGTTCGGGCGCACGCTCGACCTGCTCGACCGGATCGGCGTCGATACCTCGGAGGCGCGCTCGGACTCGCGCTCGCTCGTCTTCGAGACGGAGGCGCTCACGCTGGTGACGATGCGGCCCTCCGACGTGCCGACGTACGTCGAGGCGGGCGCCGCCGATGTCGGAATCACGGGCAAGGACGTGCTGCTGGAGCAGTCCGACCGGGTCGTCTACGAGCTGCTCGACCTGCGCTACGGGCGCTGCCGCATGGTGCTCGCGGGACGCAAGGGCGACGACAGCCTTGGTGAGTCCGCGCGGCGGCTGGGCGTGATGCGCATCGCGACGAAGTACCCGCGGATCGCCAACCGCTACTTCGACGAGACGGGGCGCGCGGCGGAGATCGTCGAGGTCAAGGGCTCGGTCGAGCTCGCTCCGCTGGTGGGGCTGGCCGACGGGATCGTGGACCTCGTCGAGACCGGCCGGACGCTCGAGGAGAACAACCTGGAGGTGCGCGAGGAGATCGTCACCAGCACCGCCCGCCTGGTCGCGAACCGCGTCTCGCACAAGCTGCGCGCCCGCGAGATCGACGACCTCATGGCCCGCATGCGGGAGGCGCGATGAGGATCGAGCGCGTCGAATGGGACGGGGCCGAACCCCGCGCCCTGGCCCAGCGGCTTCGCGGGCAGGCGCCCGGCCTCGGCGACGTCGCGAGGCCCGTTGCCGAGACGCTGGCGGCCGTGCGCGAGCGCGGCGACGCGGCCGTGCTCGAGCTGGCGGAGCGCTTCGGCGAGGCGACGGATTCCCTGTGCGTGGATCCCGCGGCGATCGAGGATGCTCCCGCCCGGCTCGATGCAGCCGAGCGCGAGGCGCTCGAGGTCGCGGCGGCCAACATCGAGGCGGTCGCCCGCGCGGAGCTCGAGGCCGTCGCGGCGCCCACCGCGATCGAGCTCGAGCAGGGGCACACGGTCGAGGTGCGTACGCGGCCCGTCGGGGCCGCGGGGGTCTACGCGCCCGGAGGACGAGCGGCCTACCCGTCGTCCGTGCTCATGTGCTGCATCCCGGCGCGCGCCGCCGGCGTCGAGCGCGTCGCGGTCGCCACGCCGCCCGGCCCCGAAGGTCGCCCGAGCGACGCGGTGCTCGCCGCGTGCGCGATCGCCGGGGCCACCGAGGTCTACGCGGTCGGCGGCGCCCAGGCGATCGCCGCCCTGGCCTTCGGCACCGAGACGATCCCGGCGGTCGACGTGATCGTCGGGCCGGGCAACCGCTACGTGACCGAGGCGAAGCGCCAGGTCTCCGGCGCCGTGGGCATCGACGGCATCGCCGGCCCGAGCGAGATCCTCGTCGTCGCCGACGGTGCCGCGGATCCGCGCGTGGTCGCGCTCGACCTGTGCGCGCAGGGCGAGCACGGCGACGACAGCCCGCTGGTCGTGGTGTCGGCCGACGGCGGCCTCCTCGACGCGGTAGAGGGAGAGGTCACCGCGCTCGCGGCCGCGCGCGAGACCGTCGCGGACTGCCCGCTCGCCCTCGTCCTCGCGCCGGACACCGAGAGCGCCCTCGCGCTCGCCGACGCGTATGCGCCCGAGCACCTGGAGCTCGCCTTCGCGGGCGCCGACGCGGACGCT
>ERZ777003.3541-NODE-3541-length-14947-cov-6.856567_pt1 | contig 14947 bp, 12 predicted proteins | sample MGYA00374956_ERZ777003 | MGnify/ENA primary metagenome ERZ777003 (study PRJEB29302, sample SAMN06268252) | bioreactor metagenome | isolation source: Joint BioEnergy Institute, California, USA | place: USA:Joint BioEnergy Institute, California, USA | collected... | reverse complement strand
GTTCCTGCAGCCGCTCACGATTCTCTCGGCGCTGCCGCCCTCGGGAGGCGGCGCACTGCTCTTCCTCTTTCTGACGAACTACCAGATGTCCGTGCCCTCCTTGATCGGCATGTTGATGCTGATGGGCATCGTGACCAAGAACTCGATCCTGCTCGTCGAATACGCCATTCGCGCGATGCGCGAAGGCAAACCGCGCTTCGAAGCCATCATGGATGCATGCTCGAAACGTGCACGACCGATCGTGATGACGACGATCGCGATGGGTGCAGGCATGCTGCCTGTCGCAATGGGTTGGTCCGGCGACCCCAGCTTCCGAGCGCCGATGGGCGTTGCCGTGATCGGCGGCTTGCTCGCTTCCACCGCGCTCAGCTTGTTCGTCGTACCGGTGCTGTTTACGTTGACGGACGACTTGAAGCAGAAGCTGCAGCGGGCGTTTGGACGTCGCGAAGCGAGAACCGGCGAGGCGGCGGCCGTAAATAGTTGATAGTTGATAGCGGGATCCTGCGAAGCGCGCCGATATCCACCTCTCCCCTTGCAACCCTTGCGCGAGAGGCCGTCTGCGGATGCGCGCAGGTAAGTGGTCGCGCTGTCAACTATCAACTGGCGCCCCAGGCCTAGACCGCGCGCAACGCATCCACCACCGGCAACCTTGCCGCTCGAATCGCGGGAAAGAGCCCGCCGATCAAACCGATCGAGCATGCCCACACGATCCCGATCGCGACCAGCTCCGGACTGACCGTTAGGTCGAAGATTAACTGACCGTAGACGTTGGCTGCCGTGCTGGCGGTGCGACCATGGAAGAACGACCACGCGATGAGGGCGCCGATGCCGCCGCCGATGGCTGCGAGCAGCAACGCCTCCACCAGCACGGAAACGATGATCGCTGCGGCGCCAAAACCCAGTGCGCGCAGCGTCGCGATCTCGCGCACACGCGCGCTCACGGCCGAGTACATCGTGTTCAATGCGCTGAAGAGCGCGCCGATCGCCATGATGCCGCCCACCACATACGCAACGATATTGATGATTTGAGTGATCATCTCCGATTGCTGTTCGTAGTATTCCCGCTCGCGCCAGACATCCACGCTGAGCGCCGGATTCGACGTGAGCGAATCCTTGAACGCAGTGAAGGCGCGCGGCGATTCGAGCTGAACCGTAACGCTCTGATAGTTGCCTCCACGGCTCTCGGCTGCATTCAGCGCTTCGACATCGACCATCAACTCCGATTCGTGTGCATCGCCGGTCGTAAAGACGCCGACGACCTTCCAATTCGCGCCGCGCGTGCGAACCGTGTCGCCGACGTTCAGCCCGCGAAATTGCCGGTGCGCCGCCTGCCCGACGATCACCTCGGTGAGCGCGGGCTCGAACATCCGGCCCTCGACGATTTCGAGCTCCGGACGCAGCGCTCTTATCTGCGGGCCGACACCCCGAATCGTGATGTTGACCTCCGCGCCGTCTTCCTTTCTGTAGCCGGTGAACACGCGTATCGACTCGGCGGACATGATGGGCTTGCCATCGGCATCCCGCCGAACGCCGGCGGCATCGCCGATGAGCCGAACCGCGTCGAGCGCCAGCGCACTGGAGGCCTCAGCGGCGGAACCGTTACGCAGCACGAGAGCGCGATCGTCGCGTCCGGCATTGCTCATCGTCTTCAGCATACCGGTCGACATCGCGAGCACCGAGATCAGCACGGCCACGACGCCGGCGATGCCGATGATGATCACGAGCGACGTTCCCACCCGCTGCGGCAGGCTCCGCAAATTCACGGCGGTGACCGAACCGATCTGCCTGAGTACTTTCATCGCGAGGTCCTAGTTTCAGCGGCCAGCCAGCGCGTCGACGATGTTCAATCGCTGCGCGCGAATGGCCGGCGGCAGCCCGCTCAAAAGTGCGAGCAGAATTGCAAGGCCGACGCCCATCGCAACGACGATCAACGGCATCGGCAGATTGCCCAAGATGACTTTCAACAACGGGAAGGTGACGGCGGCAACTGCGAGCCCGATGAGGGCAGCGACGATGCACAAGGCACCTGCTTCGACGAGGACGAGCGTCAGCACCTTGCCGTCCGAGAAGCCGAGCGTTTTCAGCACCGCAAGCTCGGGAATTCGCTCCCGCACGGATTGCATCATCGTATTCGCCGTCAGGAACAACAGCGTGAACAGTACCGCACCGACGATCGAATTGACGATGAAGTTGATGTCGCCGATCTGCTTCAACTGCATCTGCGCGAGCTGGGATTCGGTTTGCGTACGCGTTTCGTTCATCGAGTTCTCGAACTGCGTGTCGATGGCCTTGGCGACACGCGTGGCGTTGCGCGGATCGTCGATCCCGATGATGTAGTAGTGCACGACGCCGTGACCGAACGCCTTGGCTTCGTCGTAGTAGTCGTAGTTGATGTAGAACGGCGGAATGTTCACCGATCCGCTCGGATCGAACGTACCGACGATATCGAAGTACCAGGTGTTGCTGCCGTCCTTTTTCGTCCAGATCGAGGTTCCGATCGGAATACGGTCGCCGATCTTCCACCCGTACGTGTTCGCGAGCTGCTCGCTGACGAGTGCGCCGGTACGGGTCCGTTCCATCGCGTCCAGGTACTCCGGATTGATCTTGATCTCCTCGTAGATGGCGAACAGCTCGCGCGGATCGGTCGCAAAGGCAGGAATCGCATTCTTGGCTTCCCGAAAGTAGCCGCCGAAGTACGTCCAGTGCGAGACGTGCATGACCCCGGGCACCGACTTCAAGCGACTCAGATACGAGATCGGCAACCCATCGACCATATTGGTCTTGGCCGACGTGTACAGCCGATTCACGTTGAGGTTCTGCACGACCTCATTGAAGCCCTGGTTGACGCCCTGAAGCATCCCGAACAAGAAGAACGCGACCACGATGGACAGCATCGTCAGAATCGTGCGGGCCTTCTTGCGCCAAAGGCCCGCCCAGATCAGGCGGAAGTACTTCATGCGTGCGCTACCGCGTCGGCGAGTTGTCCCTTGTCGAGATGCAGCTCGCGCGAGGCATAGCTGGCTGCACGCGGATCGTGTGTGACCATCACGATGGTCTTACCCTGCGAGCGATTGAGCGCCTGCAGGAGCGCCATGATCTCCTCGGCGTTTTGACGATCGAGATCGCCGGTCGGCTCGTCGCACACGAGCAGCGTCGGATCCGATACGATCGCGCGGGCAATCGCAACGCGTTGCTGCTGACCGCCCGACAGTTCGTTGGGCTTGTGTTTGGCGCGATCCGCGAGACCGACGAGCTCGAGCGCGATCTTGACCCGCTGTTTGCGCTCGGCGCGCGACAAGTTCGTGAGCAGCAAAGGCACTTCAACATTGGCCTCGGCGGTCAGAACGGGCAGCAGGTTGTAGAACTGGAAGATGAATCCGATGTGCCGGGCGCGCCAAGCAGCGAGCGCACCGCGCGACAGGCGATCGATGCGCTGGCCGGCCACCACGACCTCGCCGCTCGTCGGCTGATCGAGACCTGCAATCAAGTTGAGGAGCGTGGTCTTGCCGGATCCCGACGGACCCATCAGCGCAAGGAACTCGCCGCTCGCGATTTCGAGGTCCACGCCATGCAAAACCTCGACCTTTTGCTTGCCGCGAACATAGCTCTTCTTGACGTTGCGCAGGGAAACGATGGGGCTCATCGATACGCTCTCTAAAGGTTTTTGGAAGGGTTATTGCCGGGAGTCTACGGACCCTCCGTAGCCGTTGGAATGCTTCGACCGGCGAATGGCGGATTTGAACCGGCCAGATATCGCCTCGGAGTTGACGCACGAACTTCAAGCGCTCGACTCAACCGACGCTCTACATCCGCGTTGCCTCGACAACCTCCTGCGCCAGCGTGTGAAGCTTGCGGCGCAACGGGCGCGGCTTGAGGATCTCGGCCTCGGCGCCGAGCCCGAATAGGATCCGCAAGGCAAGGTCCTCGCGCTCGAGGTCGAGCGTAATGTGGGCGCGCCGGAACTTCTCGCCGAGCGGATCGAGCTGCTTACGGAACCAATTGCCGTACGTATCGAGCAAGTGCTTCCGTCCGCGCGGCGTGATCGAAATCTCCACCGGATACGCGGTCGGCGGATTCTTCTCGAACCGTTCGCACCACGCATGCCAATACTTCTGCAGGTCGAAGCTCGGGTCGCGGGTGAACGTTTCGTTCGTTTCCTGCAGCGCTTGAACGCGCGACATCCGAAAGACGCGCATTTCGTTCTTGACCCGTCCGATCGCATACCACGTATCGACCTTCACGACCAGCGCATACGGCTCGAGGTGATAGTCGCGGACCTCGCCGTTGCTGCGCCGATATCGGATGTCGACGCACTGATCCTTCCAGATGCACGCGCGCATCGCGTCGAGATACGGCGAGGATTCCAGCGAACGGAACCAAGGTTTCGTGTCGAACAGGAGACGCCCGCGCGCATGCTGCGCTCGCAATTGATGGATGGACGGCACAGCCGCCGTCAACTTATCGAGCGCAGTGCGGATCGGCGTCGCCAGCGAAGATGTGCCGACTGCCGCCGGGCTTGCGACCAATGCGAGCGCCTCGGCCTCGCCAGGAGACAATCCCGTTAGATCGGAGCTGTAGCCTTCGACGAGGCGAATACCTCCGCCGCGTCCCAACTCGGTGTACACGGGCACGCCCATCGCCGACAGGGCATCGATATCGCGGAAGATCGTGCGGACGGAAACGTTCAGACGCGACGCCAGCTCGCCCGCCGTCATCGTGCGGCCGCGGTGCAGCGCCATGAGGATGGAAATGAGTCGTTCTGCGCGCATGGCCCCGTCGCACTTCGTCAGCGTGTCCGCCTGAGATATGCCGTCATAACCATGACAGCTCTTGGCATATATCACACCGATGATCCAAGTTCGATTCGAAAACGGACAGGCAGTCATGCGGATCAAGGCACTTGGACACGCAGGTATTGCAGTGCGCGATCTGGATGCAAGCCGCGCCTTTTACGCGGGCATTCTCGGAATGCCCGTCGCGAGCGCGGAGTCGCGCCGAGTTGCATTGCGAGCGAGCGAATCGGAGCTGTTGTTGTTGAATCGCACGGACAACGTGCCGCACGCTGCACCGCACGCGAACGGCGTCCATCACATCGCATTCCTCGTCGGCAACACACCCATGACTTTGGACGAAGCGGCGCGCCATCTCGATGCGCACCGGATCCGGTACGAACGCGTCGTTCACGAGGAGCACGAATCGCTTTATTTTCGCGATCCCGACGGGCACTTGGTGGAGCTGTATTACTGGCCCTCGTGGTAAACAGCTCCTCCATACGCCACCCGCGGCCGCTCACGACGGTTTGAGATAGGTCCGGCGGATGAGGCTGCGGCGAGCGTCAGGTCAGCTCGCACCCAACGCAGTCGCGATGCGCACTGGGGTATGCTGTCGAGGTCGTTGGAACCGCCTCGAACCCCATGAGCGATCTGCGCCGTTACATTCGAGATGTCCCGAACTTCCCGAAAGCCGGGATTCTGTTTCGCGACATCATGCCGCTGCTCCGCGAGCATCTTGCCGAAACGATCGATGCGATGAGCGCATTGCTCGCGCCCGAGGAGTGGCAAGGGATCGACGCCGTTGCGGGCATCGAATCGCGGGGATTCATTCTTGCGGCGGGCTTGGCCCTGCGACACGGCAAAGGTTTCGTGGCCATTCGCAAACAAGGCAAGTTGCCGCCCCCCGTCGTGAGCGTTCCGTACGATCTCGAATACGGCACCGGGGTGTTGGAAATGCAGGAAGGCCACGGGCGCATCGTGCTCGTCGACGATGTGCTGGCAACGGGCGGCACGCTCGAAGCCGCAGCAAGTCTCTGCCTCGATGCGGGCTACGAAATTGCGCACGTGATGGTGCTGCTCGACCTGAAGATCGTGCCGGATTTTCGCTGGGAGCAGCGGCGGGTGCTGTCTGTCTTGCAGTACTGACGGACTCGTTTCGGACCGTTTTCTGCAGACGGGTGCCGCACAACGGAAAATTGCGGGATCCTGCAAGGAAAAACCGCGAGATCCACAGGACTTGCCGTCCGAAGACAAAACTTTGCCGTATACCAAGGGGTTCCGCGTAGCCGGCTCGCTTGAACCTGCGCGTTCTACGTCTATGCTCTCGTCGGCTGATTGATTGCAGCGCCGTTGCCAGCGGCGCGGACCGTGAAGCTCGAGGTACCTCATGAATCGCAAATTGCTCTCCGGCTCGTTCGTCGTTCTTTCCGCATCGCTGCTCATGAGCGCGGCGCAAGCCACGATGCCGGGCGAAGTCGTCAAGGACTTCAAGCTGACCGACCACACCGGCAAGACGCACACGCTCTACGAGCCCAATTCGACGAAACCCATCGTGATCATGATCCAGGGCAATGGCTGCCCGATCGTCCGTCACGCGATGCACGATCTGAAGAAGATCAGCGAGGAATACGCACCGAAGGGCGTTCGCTTCCTGCTGCTCAATTCGAATCTTCAGGACAACCGCGAATCCATCGCGAAGGAAGTCGAGGAATTCGGCTATCCCTTCCCCGTGCTGGTCGACAGCAAACAGCAAATCGGCGAGGCTTTGAAAGTCGTGCGCACTTCCGAGGTCTACGTGATCGACCCGCAGACCCGCAAGCTCATGTACCGCGGTCCGATCGACGATAGACTGAGCTACGAGCGGCAGCGTCCGCCGCAACACCATTGGCTGAGAGATGCGCTCGATGCCGTCCTTGCAGGACAGCCCGTGAAGGTGCCGTACAACGATGGCGTCGGCTGCCTAGTGAACTTCCCGAATCGCGGCAAGAAATCGCAGGCCAGCCACCAGATGGATCACGACCACCACGATCATCACGATCATCACGATCACTGATGCTCGAGGCGATCCGGTGGCGCGGTCGCGTCCACCGGGTCGCCTGCTTTCCTCGCCGCATCCGAAAGCGCCACCTCTCCCAGCGGCTCGCGGCGCTTGATCTTCAAGCTGAGTAGCCACTCGTACGCGAAATCGCGATTCGTTCGCCAGCGATCCACGCCGTCACCGACATCGAGATCAGCGCCCCGAGACTGGCCAATGCCATGTCCTTGTGCGCATCCCAGGCACCAAGCAGGAGGACGTACGAACTGTGTCGCATGCGGTCGCCCGGCTGAGAACGGGACTGAGTCGTAGCAGTCTTCTGTCAGCCGGCGCGCACGACCAGCAGTCCTACTGGAACTCGGCGCAAGCTGCCTTCGTCTTCCTGGAGTTGGATCAGGCACACTCACTCGATCGGCGCCCGCTCCGCAAACGCCATGTCCGCCCCTCACGTTGTCCAGCCCGAGCAGGCTGAAGCGATCCGCCAAGTCCTGGTGGACGTTAACGACGCGCTCTCCTCTCTCGAAATGGATGCATGCGACGTGTCGGATATGGAAGAGCTCATCGCGATGGCGCACGCCGAGCTCGACTCGCCGCAACCCAAGGTCGCAACGCTCGCCACGTATCTGAATTCGCTCGCGCGCAGCCTGCGCACCGAGCCCAGCGCACGCACCGTGGTCATGGAGCTGGATGCGGTCATGCGCGAAGCGCACATGCCCACTACATGGGAGCGCTGATTTGCGGCCGAAGGTGCGAGGGCATAGGGACGATGACTGACTGCTATCGCCCAAGAGGCAATCAGACGGAGCAGTAGCGCACCCGCGCTACTACAAGCCTACGGCCTACAGTCGACAGCCTGTGAGCTCGCGCGCGCTTGAGCCAGCCCACTGTCGCATGACGACGACTGCACGCGGGGTGTCGCAGCTTCGCTATAGTCCGCATACTGCGGGCGAACCCCGTACAACGACACCAACAGTCAACGAGTAGAGTCGAGATGCAGAAGCTTCTGGTAGTGGTGCTCGCGATGATTTACGCCGTCCCTGTGGGCGCAGCGACGATGTACATATCCGACGCCTTGACGGTACCGCTGCGGCGCGGACCCTCCACGGGCCACAGGATCATTCATGCGGGGCTGCCGGCAGGGACTCCTTTAGAGGTGCTCGGCGAGGATCGGGAGGCCGGATTCACGCAGGTCCGCACGCCGAACGGCACTGAAGGTTGGGTGCCCACTCAATATCTGACCAGAGAGCCGATTGCGCGCGACCGTTTGGCAGCCGCCAATCGCCGCATCGAGCAGCTCGAGGCCGAGCTCAAGTCACTGAAGGAAAACTACCAAGAAGTGCGCGGTGCGCGCACGACCGCAGAATCCCGCAACGCAGAGCTGGAAAAACAAACGAAACAGCTGCAAGCGGAGCTTGCCGAGATTCGCCGAGTGTCGGCGACGTCCATCGCGCACTATGAAGAGAACAAAGCGCTCAAAGCCGAGAACGCAGATTTGCGGGCCAAGGTGACGGACCTCGCCGCGCAAGTCCAGCAACTCGAACGCAGCGAGCTGCTGCGATTCTTCCTGTTCGGCGGCGGACTCGTGATCGTGGGGCTCATCATCGGCGCAGTGATCAAATCGCGGCCGAGACGCAGCTCGTGGGCGTAGCCCACGAGCTGCAGGCTGAAGACTGAAGGCTGAAGGAAAAGCGGGCTGCGCACTCGCGCGCCTCCCACGAATCACAGGGCACGAGGCACGACAGCTAGAACAGCTCCCCCGCCGGTCCCTTGATCATCTGTGCGCGGACGAGCGGGATCGGCGGACCGCCGTACGACAAGAATTGATCGTGGAATTCCTTGCGCGTCCTGCCCGGATTCGCTGCAAGCCAGTCTTCGCGCAGTTTCTTGATCATGAGCTTACCCATCGTGTAGTTGAGGTACGCGGGATCGTAGGTACCGCGTGCTGCTTGCTGACGTGCGTTGCCGGGATCCTGATACGCCTTCTCCTTGAACATCTGCTCGCACGCCTCGACGGTCATGCCTTGCGTGTGCATGCCGATCGCACACATGAAACGCACGTTTCTCAATAGCGCATTCAGGAGCTGTCCGATCTCGAACTCGGGTCTGCCTTCGGCCAACCCTTCTTCGATCATCAACTCCTCGGTGTAGTGCGCCCATCCTTCCGCAAAGGCGTAACCGACGAAGAGCCGCCCGAAAATCCACGGCGAACGGTTCGCATGCAGGAAATGCAAGAAGTGCCCAGGCCAGACCTCGTGCACGGACGTGAATAACAAGTCCGCTTTGCCGGGTACGTACGCCTCTTGCTCCTCTTTCGACCATGTCGGATCGGGCGGCGCGATGTAGTAGACCGACGGCAGGCCCTTCTCGTACGGCCCCGGAATGTTGATGTACGCGAAGTTCTGGCGCCGATAGGCCGGGGCTTCTTCCACGAGCGCGGTCTCGGTGCCCGGAATGGAGACGATGTCGTGCTCGACGATGAACTGACGCAATTCCTCCAATTGCGCACGCGCGCCGGTGACTGCACCGCCTTCCGGTTTGTCCGCGGCCTGCTTGGCTATGCATTTTTCGATCGGCGCCTTGGGCAGGTAACGCTCGCACGCGGCCCGCAATTTTGCGAGATTGCGCTCGAGATCCGCGCGCCCCACCTCCTCCAATTTCTGAAGCGGCGTCGTTACGCTCTCAGTCATCTGCAACATGCGCGAAAACCGTTCGGCGCCGAGGGCAAACTCGTTGCTGGCCTTCGGCTTCTGCTCTTCGAGCCAACTTGCAAGCTCGCTCATGGCTTGAGCTGCGACTTCGATCGCTTGCTGCAATTCTTCTTGTAGCGCTGCGTCCTGTACTTCTGCAAACGCTTGCGGCACATCGGTGCGGAAAAACTCTGCCAACCCGCCGAAGCCTGCCACGCCAAAGTCGATGAACGTGCGCGGCAACGGTGACCCGCCCAAGTTCGCGCGAATCTGTTGTGCCGCAGTCGGCAGCGCGAGCGCATAGCTGACAAATGCTTTCAAGCGCTGCTCGGGCGGTGCGTACGGCACGGACACATACGTACTCGGATCGAGCCCGACGTTGAAATAGAACGAGGGATTCGTGAACGGCTGCCTGGCGTCGCGCAACCAGAACAAGTCGTGGTCGATCCGGCTCAACACGTAATCGCGTTGAAAGCGTAGATCGGCCGTGGGCAGTTGCTCGTCACCGAACTCGAGCACTTCGGCCCGCAGCTTCTCGAGTCGGGCGATCTCCGCTCGAATCCCATCAGCGCTCCAATCCGGCAGCTGTCCATCGAACTCGTGCCGCCCGCTCATCACGGCCGCGGCAGGTTGCGCCTTGAAGTAATCCTCGATGAATCGATCGACGAATTGCGTCCATGCCTCGGCAGAGCCTGTTCGCGTCTCGGATTGCGTTGGCGCGGGCTCGCGATCGCAAGCACTCAGCAGCACGAGTGCACCCAACAGTGCACCGCTTGCCGACGCTCGAATGAGATGGGCGATGGATTGGCGGATAGGCATGAAACGCTCCCGACTTCCGCAAGAAAGATGCGGAAAGTCTAACAGGAGCGCTCCATGCCGCTCACGCCTGAAACATCACCGCGCTTCAGAAGATGAAGCGTGCCGTCACCCCGTAGGTTCGAGGTACGTTCGTTAGGTAACCCACGCGCGCCCGGGTACCGCGCTCGCGGTCGATGGACAGGAGTGCCCGCTCGTCCCAGATGTTGTTCACGAACGCCGCCGCTTCGAATCGATCGTTACGAATGCCGAAACGAATATTGCCGAGCTGATAATCAGGCAGCTTCGGATCGAACCGGAATTCGCTGATCGTGGGGTTGCCGAAGTCGAAGAAGCCGACGCCTGGACAACCGATACAGCCGAATGGCGGTTCTTGATCCGCAAGCTGCGTATACGAAGAGCCCACGTGCTGCAGCGTCAGACTAGCAAAGCCTTCGAACGCCCCGACGGGCTGCATGTAGGTTACGCTCGCCGCCGCCTGGAATTCAGGTGAAGTCGGCAGACGATTGCCCTTGCGAATTCCGGCGATCGGCGAGCTCCCCGCGAATTGCGACTCGGTGATCTCCGCATTCACGTACGTGGCCGACAGTCCGAAGTCCCAGTTCTCGTTCGGACGCGCAAAGAGCTCAATCTCCGCGCCGAGGCTTTCCGCCTGCGCGTTCAGCACGATACGCGACGAGCACGAGCCCGCATCGGCAATGACCTGCAGATCGTCGATGTCCGAATAGAAGACTGCGGCATTGAACGTGATTCGGCGGTCGGCGCTCTGCGTCTTGGCACCGATCTCGTAGTTGAGCACCTTCTCGTCTTTGAACGTCGGCTTGCCGCCATACGTGACGAGATCGTCCGGCGTACACAGCGAGACGTTCAAGGGATCGTTGATGCCGCCGAGCCTGAAGCCGCGCGAGACCTGCGCATTGAACGAAACCGTATCCGAAGGCGTGTATCGCACGATCACGCGCGGCGAGAAACCGTCCGAGCTCGTCGAACCGGGCTGACGCGTGTACCCCACGTCGGCGAAAACGCCCGCGAACGTGAGGAACCGCTCTTCCTCGAAATCGTAGTAGCGGACACCGGCGATCAGGCTCCACTGATCCGTGAAATGGAACGTGCCTTCGCCGAAGATCGCAAGCTGTTTGAAGTCGTACGGGACTTCCGAGTAGTAAGGCGTGTCGGGCGGTGCATTGAAGGCAGGGCTCGTCGGGAATCCCAGTCGCGTCAGCAGTGCGTCGTAACCTGGCGTCGGCAGGTTCTGGCCATAGTCGCGGTCGATATCTTGATAGAACGCGCCGACGAGCCACTCGAACGCGCCGCCGCCGTCGGACGCCAAGCGGATCTCCTGGCTGAACGCTTTCAGCGTCGTCGTATCGATCAAAGGCGAATTCAAGCGCACTTCGGCCGAGGTCGGCGCGATACCGGCTGCCCCGCCCAGGCTCAGCGTGACACTGCCCGTCAATTGGCTCGCATCGCGCACGACAACCACATCGCGGTCGGTATACGACGTGATCGAAGTCAAGGTGACGCCGCCGAATCCGACCTCGAGCTTGAGATCCGCGAGCAGGAATTCGTCCTCGAGACCTTCCTCGAGCTGCGTGACCTGGCCGCGCTTGCCGGGATTCACCGGCGGCTCGGTCGTCGTGTACGGATTGCCGAGAATGCTGTACACGTCGACCCGCGGGTAACCGTCGGTGTCGAGCTTCTGGTACACGATGCGCGGGGTGATCGAGAGATTCTCATTGGGCTGAATCAGCAGGGAAACGCGACCGCCCACCTTCGTGCCGTCGTTGACATCTTCGATGACGCCACGGCCCGGATAGTACGAGTCGATGAAACCCGCGAGCGCGTTGTAATAGCCGACGATGCGCAGCGCCGCATTCCCGCCCATCGGCAGGTTCACGGCTGCTTTGGTCGCCCAGCCGAACTCGGAGTCCGTACCGGAATGTGCGGTGAGATCGACGACGCCTTCGAAAACGTCGAGCTCGGGCTGGCGAGTAATGTAACGAATCGTGCCGGCTGCAGAACCTGCGCCGAACAGCGTACCTTGCGGGCCGCGCAGAACTTCCAGCCGGTCGAGATCGAACAAATCGAGGTCTGGCGTGAACAGCGCCTGCGAGATCGCCGATTCGTCGAGATACACGCCGATCGATTCCTTGACGCCGCCGACGAGATCTCGCACCACTTGACCTGCGCTGATGCCGCGTATGGCAACCTGACTTTGGCCAGGACCCAAGTCCGTCATGATCAGACCCGAGACGTTGCGCGACAGCTCGATGACGTTGCTCGCGCCCGAATTGCGAATTTGTTGCTCGCTAGTGGCGGAAACCGAGAACGGTACTTCCTGCAAATCCGCCTCTCGCTTCGTAGCCGTCACGATGATTCGTTCGAGAGGCTGATCCTGCGGGTCCGCGGCGAGTCCCGCAACCGGAACGACGAACACAGGTGCAACACAACCGATCAAGGCGACTGAACGACGCATAGTCTCTCCTTTGTATGCAAGTCGTTATTTGTCGTGCATGCGAAGCCGACGAGCACCACGGCTAGCGGCTGCTAGAAAGGCGATCAGGAGTGTTCTCGCCCGGAGAGCCTGGCGCAAATACGGATTACACGTAACGGTACGTGTGTTGAGCTCTCAACCGCGCAAGTATGCGTCGATAGCCGACGCTCGTCGGAGCGACCCCGAAACCTTCGCTCGCACAGGAACCTTTGAGCCCTGCGATGCGTCGTTATCGCGGAAGGCGCGAAGTTATCAGCTCGAACAGCCCTAAGTCCGAACTCGTTTGGACTACCGGCTCTAGACTGGAACGGAGCACTTCCACGCCTGGAATCCGTTTCGATCCTGACTCTTGTGTTCAGACGAAACCAGGGTTCCGGCACCGAAGCCCCGCCTTTCGCGACGGGGCTTCGCTTTATTCGGGCTACCGGCTACGGGCTACGGACAGAGCCAAAGAGGCGCCGCGCCGGCACGAGTTTCCTCGTGTGCGCTATACGATCCTGCTTCTGGCCGTCGCCGTAGCCCGTTGCCCGTAGCCCCTAAAACAAACTGCGCAACAAATTCCCATACGCCTGCGGCGCAAGCAGCGCGACGAACACCAACCCGGTCAGCGCGCCGCCCAGGTGAGCATCGTGATTGATGCGTCCGTGCGGTTGCTTGGAGGCCCAGTATGTGTATGCAAGGTAGGCCACCGCGAAGAGCGGCGCGGGAATCGGCACCGGAATGGGAATGATGAAGAGCCGCTGCTGCGGGTAGAACACGATCGACGCAAACAACACCGCCGAAATCGCGCCGGAAGCGCCGAGGCAGGCGTAGTTCGGATCGTGCTTGTGTTTCATGTACGTTCCTACGTGACTCACGATCAATCCGGCTGCGTACAGGACGACGAACAAGAACGTGCCGATGAAACGCTCCAAGTGGAACGCGAAAAAGTAGAACGTGATCATATTGAACAGCAGGTGCATGAGATCTCCATGCACCAACCCGCTCGTGACGATCGTGTGATACTCCTTGCGCCGCAAGAACCAAAAGGGGCGAAAGAGGCAGGCATCGAGCAGTTTGGGTGAGCCGAACAGCGCCAACAGGCTCGTTGCGACCGTCACGACGAAAATGATCAGGGCAGCGGAAATCTGCAGATTCACGTTACGAAATCCCAGTGCTTATCCGACAGGGTGTGCAAGTATGCCTCATGACGACAGGAGGGAATCGAGAAAAGGGAAAGGGGAAAAGGGAAAGCACAGTTTGGAGTAACGCCGTCGCCGGTCGGAGACCCTGCTTGGGACATCGGCTGTCGAGCCGTACCATATGCACCCCATGGGCTCTCTCGCTGCATTACCGAAATATTTCGTCCTGCTGCTCTTCGTCCTCACGGGGGTGTATGTCCACTTCCGCGGGCGCGTGCGTCACAGCGTCGGCCGCCAACTGACGGACCACTCCACGTTCATGGCGCCGTACAACACCCTGATGTACCTGTTCTCGGCCGTCCCCGCGCGGCCGTTCATCGACGTCTCGCATTTTCCCGAGCTCAAGGAATTGCAGGCGAACTGGCAGATGATCCGCGATGAGGGCCTCCGGCTGTTCGACGAGGGCTACATCCGCGCAGCCGCCAAGTACAACGACCTCGGCTTCAATTCGTTCTTCAAGAGCGGCTGGAAACGCTTTTATCTGAAGTGGTACGACGATTTCCTGCCGTCCGCGCGCGCCTTGTGCCCGCAGACGACGGCGCTGCTGGAGCGGATACCTTCGGTTCATGCCGCGATGTTCGCCGTCCTTCCCCCCGGCGCGCGGCTGCCGTCGCATCGCGATCCGTTCGCCGGATCGCTCCGTTATCACCTCGGTCTTTCGACGCCGAACTCCGAGCAATGCCGGATTTTCGTCGACGGCGAGCTCTACTACTGGAAGGACGGCGAAGCCGTCGTCTTCGACGAGACCTACATCCACCGCGCCGAGAACCACACCGACAAGCCGCGGCTGATTTTGTTCTGCGACATAGAGCGCCCGTTGTCGAATCCGATCGCACGGCTGATCAACCGCTACATCGGTCAGCCATTCGCGCGGGCGGCAGCGACGCAGAACATGGAAGGCGAAAAAGTCGGAATCCTGAACAAGCTGTTCGGCTACGTGTATCAGGTCCGTCTGCTCGCGA
>ERZ777003.3539-NODE-3539-length-14955-cov-5.162483_pt1 | contig 14955 bp, 14 predicted proteins | sample MGYA00374956_ERZ777003 | MGnify/ENA primary metagenome ERZ777003 (study PRJEB29302, sample SAMN06268252) | bioreactor metagenome | isolation source: Joint BioEnergy Institute, California, USA | place: USA:Joint BioEnergy Institute, California, USA | collected... | reverse complement strand
CGGCGCCACCCTTGGGATTGACGATCGTCACCTGACGGAGGCCGCCGAACGACCGTCGCACCGCGCTGATGTCGGCCTGGGTCTGCCGTTTCCGTCGACCGGGCCGCAATCGCACCAGCCCGAACGTGCCTCGGCGGGCGGCCCGCCCACCGGTGGAGCCGACCCACTCCTGGGAGCGTGCCATCCGACGAGCCGCCAGGTCCTGCGCCGTGGGTGTCGCGTACTGCAAGGGCACGTCGATGGCGACATACGGGTGCGGCGTGGCCGGGTTTCCGTTCGGGGGTGACGCTGGCGGGCGGTACGGGCTCGGGTGGTCCGGAGGCGCCAGACGGTCGGTGGTCGCCTCGTCCGCCCCGACGGGCGCTGGCTGGACGCCGGTGGGGGTCGGCGTGGCCGAGGGCCCGGCCGGGATCGTCGGCGGCCTGGGCGGGGCCAGCGCGGGACGCGGGCCGACGGGCTCGGTGGTGCGGGCGGCGGGGGGCGTGACCTCCCAGCGGGTCCAGCCCGGCCGCGGCGCCGAGCGGGGCGCGGGGGTTGGCTGGTGGGCCGCTGCGGGCTCGGCCCCCACGCTCGGGACCGTGGCCCGGGTGGGGCTGGTCGGCGGGCTTGGAGGAACGCCCGGGGTCGGGCGGGGGGCCGGAATCGGCGTGGCCCCCACCGTCGGGCCGCTCACCGAAGCGGTCGGACGTCCCGGGTCGGAGGACCGCCGGATCGGCGGGGTGCTCCAGGGCGAGTGCGGGGGATAGGCCGGCTCGGACGACTCGTCGGCCGGCTCCGGCTCCGCCGGACTGGTGGCCGGCTCCGCGTCCCCCGGGCCGCTGGTCGATGCCGACGAGTGGTTGCTCGGTGCCGGGCTGGTCGGGCGGCTGGTCGCCGACCGGGCCGGACGGTCGGTCGGGCTCGGTGGAAACGCAGGGTCGGCCCGGCTCGGCTCGGCCGCGCTCGTGCGCTGCTCCGGCACGGCGGGGCCGGAGCGCTGGTCGACCTCGGCCGGGCGGGGCCGCGGCTCCGGCGCGGCCGGACGGGTGGTCTGCTCCGGGATGGCCGGGCTGTCGGTCCGCTCCGGCTCCACCTCAGGTCACCTCCTCCCGGGCCCCGCAGCCAGGGACCGTCGCCGCTGGCCTGTCGCCAGCGCACAGCGTCGCACATCCGGGCCAGGTGACGCATCACGGTGAGCATGGGGCCGGCTACGGGCCGTACGTGGCCCAGGCCCCCGGCTCGGTCCACCACGACCGCCGGCGACTGATCGGCCCGACTACTCCATCATCGACGGATCGAACTGCGCCCGCCATCGGGGCGACGCTCATGGCCCGCCCCCGGGCCCGCCGTACCTCCACCCGGACGTCGGCGGTGCGCAGGAGGCGGCGACGCAGCTGTGGCACCGCCACCGCGACCTCGACCAGGCCGTCGTCGCTGGCCGAGCGAGGCACCAGCGGCAGACCGTCTACGTCGGACGATCCCGCGTTGACGATCGCGGCGGCCAGCAGGATCTCCGATCCGTCGCTCAGGACCGTGTCGTCCACCTCGATCCGGGCCTGCAGCGGAGCCGGGGTACTTCCGTCGAACCCACCGAGCAGAACCGAGTGCAGCGTGACCGATCCCTCGGTACGCAGCAGGTCCCAGCGACGCACCCGACCGTCCAGTGTCGCCATCGCGACATCGGCCGGAGCCGTGGGCAGACCGAGCACGGTGCACAGCGGCGGCACCGCCGGAGCGAGAGGTAGCACGGCCAGGGGTGGCAGGTCCGGGACGGTCCGGTTGTCCGGCAGATCGTCGGGGCGTTTCGACGGCGGCGGCGCGAGCAGTCGGACCATGCGCCGGACGACCGCCCGTACTTCGGCGTCGGTCGCCGCCGCGACCACGAGGCGGGCCTCCCCGGCCGCGACTCGTTTGACCACGACGTCGATGTCGGCGTCACTCTCCGCGGTCACGAGGTCGGCCGTCGCTCCGGCCGCGCGCAGGGCGTCGGCGCAGGCGAGCACCGGCACCCGGGCCGGGCCGCCGTCCCCGCAGGCGCACCCGTCGCCTGAGCCGCAGCCATGTCGGTCGGGGTCGCGTAGCGTCAGGATTACCACCGGTGACAACGGTCTGGCTCCTTCCGACGACAGGGGTGAAGGTTCGGGCGGTCGAGTCGGTGTGTGGGTGAACAGTTGTTAGCCTGTCATCCCGGAAGCCGGGCACCGACGCCATCCCCAGTACCAGCCGTCGGTCGACGGCCCTGCGAGCGCCCTTGGAGGCGGGTCATGCCAGCGATCGTGCTCATCGGAGCCCAGTGGGGCGACGAGGGCAAAGGCAAGGTGACGGACCTGCTCGGCGAGCAGGTCCAGTACGTGGTGCGTTACCAGGGTGGCAACAACGCCGGCCACACGGTGGTCCTACCCGACGGACGCAAGTTCGCTCTGCACCTCATTCCCTCTGGCGTGCTCACCCCGGGCTGCGTGCCGGTCATCGGCAACGGCGTGGTGATCGATCCCAAGGTGCTGCTCGCCGAGATCGACGGCCTGACCGCCCGCGGTGTCTCCTGCGACCGCCTGCTGATCTCCGCCGACGCGCACCTGATCATGCCGCACCACCGCGCCCTGGACCGGGTGGTCGAGCGCTACCTCGGTTCGGCGCGCATCGGCACCACCGGCCGCGGCATCGGCCCGGCCTACGGGGACAAGGTGGCGCGGGTCGGCATTCGGGTGCAGGACCTGCTCGACCCGGGCATCCTGCGTCAGAAGCTCGAGCTCGCCCTGCGCGAGAAGAACCAGGTGCTGGTCAAGGTCTACAACCGCAAGGCGATCGACGTCGGCGCGGTGGTCGAGGAGTACCTGGAGTACGGCGAGCGGCTGCGGCCGTACATCGCCGACACCCGGCTGGAGCTGGCGCGGGCCCTGGATCGCGGGGCGACCGTGCTGCTGGAGGGGGCCCAGGGCACCCTGCTCGACGTCGACCACGGCTCGTACCCGTTCGTCACCTCGTCCAACCCGACCGCCGGCGGCGCCTGCGTCGGCTCGGGCATCCCGCCCACCCGGATCTCGAAGGTCATCGGGGTCATCAAGGCGTACACGACCCGGGTCGGCGCCGGCCCGTTCCCGACCGAGCTTTTCGACGAGAACGGCGCCCATCTGTCCACTGTGGGCGCGGAGTTCGGCACCACCACCGGTCGGGCCCGCCGCACCGGGTGGTTCGACGCGGTGGTGGCCCGCTACGCCGTGCGGGTCAACGGCATCACCGACCTGTTCCTGACCAAGCTCGATGTGTTGTCAGGCCTGGAGAAGGTGCCGATCTGTGTGGCGTACGACGTGGACGGTGAGCGGGTCGACGAGATGCCCATGACCCAGACCGCCCTGCACCACGCCAAGCCCATCTACGAGGAGATGCCCGGCTGGCTCGACGACCTCTCCAAGTGCCGGTCGGTCGAGGACCTGCCGGACAACGCGCGCCGCTACGTGGAGCGCATCGAGGAGCTCGCCGGCGCCCGGGTCAGCGTCATCGGGGTCGGCCCCGGCCGCGACGAGAACGTCATCCGGTACCCACTGCTGGGCGATTAGCCCACGTACGCCGGGCGGCCGTGCGGTTGGCCCGCCGTCGACGAGGAGCGGCCGCCTCTGGTCGTCCCGGCGGCGGCTCAGGCGACGACCGCCGCGCGGGACGGGTGCGTGATCGCGCCGGGCTGCGTCGGGGATCGCCAGGGTATGGCTACGTCGAACCAGGGCGGATTTCGATGTCGAACCGGTACGGCCCCCACTGGCCGGCGACGTAGACGGATCGACCGTTCGGGCTGAGGCCGACCGTCCCGAGTGGACCAGCGACCCGCATGGTGGGCCAGCAAGGCTCCCGTGGTCGGGTTCCAGATACGCACGGTGCGGTCGGTGCTGGTGGTGGCCAGCCAGGTGCCGTCGGGGGCGATGGCGACGCTGGTCACGGTGTCGGTGTGGCCGGTGAGGACGCTGCGCTGGGTTCCCGTCGTTGGGTCCCAGAGACGGACGGTGCGGTCGGTGCTGGTGGTGGCGAGCCAGGTGCCGTCGGGGGCGATGGCGACGGCGGTGACCCAGCCGGTGTGGCCGGTGAGCGTGCGGTGGGTGCCGCTGGCGGTGTCCCAGAGGCGGACCGTGCCGTCGCGACTGGTGGTGGCCAGCCAGGTTCCGGTGGGTGCGATGGCGATGCCGGTCACGTGATCGGTGTGGCCGGTGAAGGTACGGTGCGCGCCCGTCTCGGCGTCCCAGAGGCGCACGGTGCGGTCGTGGCTGGTGGTGGCGAGCCAGGTTCCGTCGGGGGCGATGGCGACGGCGGTGACCCAGCGGGTGTGGCCGATCAGCACACGGCGCAGCGCCGGTTCGGAGTCAGGCACCGGCCAGCCGGCGGTCAGGCGCACAGGCCTCGCCGGCTGTGAGCGGCGGAAGGTCTCCACGCATCCGGCGAGGGTCGGGTCGGCGCCGAGGCGCGCGGCCACGACGTCGCCGTGACTGTGGATCGGCTCGATCGGCCCGAGCAGGTGGGCCTCTCGGCGCACGGTCGCCCGCAGCGCCGCCACGACCGGCTCCCGCGATCGGCCGAGGTCCGCATCCAGTGACGGAATCGAACCGGCGAGCAGCTTCGCCTGCGTCCACCGCAGGTCCGTCAGCAGAGCGTCCAGTTCGGATGGTCCACTCTCCCCACCGGCGGCGGCGAGGTGGTGGGTGAGGTGCTGCCACAGGTAGTCCGCCGACGGCGGCAGCGTCCACCACGCCCGCGTCCCCGACTCCGTCGTCTCAATGTGGTACTTCGCCGCGACGGCGTCGAGGAACGCGGCGTGGGCCCGGCGGGTCGTGGCGGCATCGAGCTGGGACGCGAGGTAGTCGCGCACGAGGTCGTGCAGACGCAGGATGCCCAGATCGGGGCGGAAGTCGGTGGCCAGGTTCAGGTCCCGCAGCTCCGCGGCCAGGCGTCGGGTCTGGGCCAGGGTGAGTCCGCCGGTGGCCCCCCAGAGCAGGGCGAGCAGGCCGATCTCGATGTCCGTGTCCTCGGCGAAGATCGACAGCTCGTAGGCCCGCTGGCGTTCCTCGGGCGAGAGCAGGGCCAGGCTCGGCGCCATGGTGGCGGCGAAGGTCTTCTCCCGGGCGCGCTGGTTGCCGAGCCCGAGGGTCTCCACCCCGTCGGTGTGCAGGGCGTCGGCGAGCCACGCCGCGTAGCCCGCCGGGTCGGCCCCCTGTTCGATGGCCCGCCGGAGCATGGCGTTGGCCGATTTCACCACCAGCGCCCAGCCACCGGTGGCGGCGAGCAGCCGGGCGACGGTCCCCTCCGGCAGCGCCGGTAGGCCAGCGAGCAGCACCGTCCGGGACTGGGCGGGGTCGAGCTGATCGAGCGGCACGTGGCGGGCGTAGTCGGGGATGACGTGGTTGACCCGCGTGGTGACCAGGAACCGGGCCGGACCGGAGTCGGGGTCGAGGAACGGATCGACTTGGTCGGGAAACCAGGCGTCGTCGAGTACCACGAGGGTCGGCGGGCGGGCCGCCAGCAGCGCGGCCAGCGACTTTCCCGCCACCCGGGGGTCGACCAAGCCGGGGTCGTCGCCGCCCAACCGGGTGCAGAGCTCGCCGATCAGCGCCGCGAGCTCGGAGTCTCGCCGCTGCTGGCCCAGGTCCACCCAGAGCAACCCGCCCGGAAAGGCCTGCCTCACCTCCGCTCGGGCGCAGACCATGCGGGCCAGGACGGTCTTGCCCAGACCACCGCCACCGGAGACCCCGGTCACGGCCACGGTGTCGGGTCCGTCGGCCGTCAGCAGTCCATCGAGAACCTGGTGGAGTTGCGTGGGTCGCTCCACCATGTCCGGCGGGATCCGGTCGGCGTCGAGCCAGGCCTCCGGCCCAGTGCCCCGGCTGGAGCGGCCCGGACGGTCGGCCAAGGCGCGCACCCCGGTCGTACCGGCTGGTGTCGTCCAGTCGCGGCCCTGGCCCTCGCGCGGGCCCGCGGCGAGGACGAGGCGGCGGACCTCCGCCACGAAGGCGTCGCGAGGCATCGACCCATCGAGACACCGCTCAGCGTTGATGTGTCGGGTGCCAAACCACAAATCGCCTTCGATGATTATCGGGAAGATGGGAATGCCGTGCTTATTCGCGAAATACAGTTCGTTCTCGACCCACGTCGACGCCTCCGCCCGCGGGGACGCCACCAGCACCACCGCCGCCGCGTCCGCCAGCCGCTGCTCCAGCCGTTTGCGCCACCGGGTGCCGACCTCCGTCATCAGGTCGAACCAAACCGGAATTTCGCGTTCCTCCAGATAGTCCTGGAGCCGCTGGACGTACTCGATATCCTCACGCGCGTAACTGACGAAGACGTATGGGCGGCCCACGGCGCCCATCATGCCGGACCCGGCGGGGTTGGTGGGCCTGCCCTTCCCGGTGCTCGATGGCGCCACTCATGATCCGGCTGGCTGTGTCTGTTTACCAGGGAGTGGTCTCTTTGCGAGGTAGTGTCCGGGTTCGCGCGCTGGCGTCGGCCGTCACCGCGGCGCGGCGTTCGGGGGCCCGGGTCGCCGACGGTCCGGTCGGCGGGGTGGACCCGGCGTGAGAGCGTGAGCGCGTGGGCGCGATGCTGCCGGAGGTGCGGGCGTTGCCGGCCGGACCCGGGGTGTACCGGTTCCGGGACGCGCAGGGGCGCGCGCTCTACCTGGGCCGGGCGGCCGACCTGCGCCGGCGGGTCGCCTCGTACTGGGGCGACCTGCGCGACCGGCCCCATCTGCGCCGGATGGTGCCGCGCATCGCCCGCGTCGAGGCGGTCTGGTGCGACAGCGAGCACGAGGCGGCGTGGCTGGAGCGCACGCTGCTGGAGGAGTCTCCGCCCCGGTGGAACCGGGCCACCGGCGTCGAGGCGGCCGTCTACATCGGACTGCACCCGCGGCTGGAGGTGCGCCACCACCCGGGCGAGGCCCCGGTCTTCGGGCCCTACCTCGGGGGCGAGAAGGTGCGCCTCGCGGTGGCCGGTTTGGAGCGCGCGCTCAGCCTGGCGTACGCCGGCGATCGCCTCGGTGGCTTCGACCGGGACATGGCCCGGGTGCGCGGGGTCGTTCCCGGGTCGCGCGAGGACCTGGTGGCCGAGGTCGCGGCGGTACTGGGTCGAGACCGCGCGGCCCGGGACCGGGTGGTCAAGGCCCTGATCGAGCGGCGGGACCGGGCCGCGGCCGCGCTGGCGTTCGAGCTGGCCGCTCGGATCCAGGCGGAGATCGAGGCCCTGGACTGGGTGACCGCCGAGCAAAAGGTCGCCGGCTGCGAGCCGGACGGCGACATCCACGGCTGGGCGCCCCTGCCTGCGCCGAGTGGCGCGCCAACGAACACCGCGGCGGCAGCTGCCTCGGCCTCCGATGGGATCTCCGACGGGATCCTGGTGACCTTCACGCTCCGCGGGGGTCGGGTGCGGTCGTGGACGCAGCGCCGCTGTGCGGAGTCGGCCGCCCGCCCGCGGGTCGCGAGCACGCCGGAGGTCTGGCGTCCGTTCGCCGACCGCAACGCGGCCCTCGCGGCCCGGCTGGTGCCGCTGGCCCGCGCCGCCAAGTCCCGGCGTGATCCCTAGTCCCGGCGCGATTTCGTCCCGGCCGGCCGACCCGGAGGTTTCGCCCGGCCGCCGGTCGCGCTATGTTACTGGCCGGTAGGTTCACGGTCGCCGAGCACCGGGGCTCGCGCGGTCGCCTCGCCATCCCTCGACGTACCGAAGGGCACACCATGGCCGGGTTTTCTCTCCAGCTCACCGATGAGCAGATCCAGCTGCGTGACTGGGTGCACGGGTTCGCGCGGGACGTGATGCGGCCGGCCGCGGCCGAGTGGGACGAGCGCGAGGAGACGCCGTGGCCGATCATCCAGGAGGCCGCGAAGATCGGGCTGTACGGCTTCGACATCCTCGCCAACGCGCACGCCGACGAGACCGGCCTGTCGCTGTGCCTCATCAACGAGGAGCTGTTCTGGGGCGACGCCGGCCTCGCCCTGTCGCTCATGGGCACGTCGCTCGCCGTGGCCGCCATCTTCGGTTCCGGCACGCCGGAGCAGTTGCTCGAGTGGGCACCGCAGTGCTTCGGCGACGCCTCCGACCCCAAGGTGGCGGCGTTCTGCTCGACCGAGCCGGCGGCCGGCTCCGACGTCGCCGCGATGCGGACCCGGGCCGTCTACGACGAGGCGACCGACACCTGGGTCCTCAATGGACAGAAGGCCTTCGCCACCAACGGCGGCATCGCCCACGTGCACGTGGTGACCGCCTCGGTCGACCCGGAGCTCGGGGCCCGCGGACAGGCCGCCTTCGTGATCCCCCCGGGGACGCCCGGGCTGGTCGCGGGCAAGAAGTACCGCAAGCTCGGCCTGCGCGCCTCCCACACCGCCGACGTCTACCTCGACGACGTCCGGGTGCCCGGTTCGTGCCTGCTCGGCGGGCGGGAGAAGCTGCTCGAGCGGTTGGACCGAGCCCGCCGGGGCCAGCGAACCGGTCAGCAGGCGTCGATGCGGACGTTCGAGCTCACCCGGCCAGGTGTGGGGGCCCAGGCGGTCGGCATCGCTCGGGCCGCTTACGAGTACGCCCTCTACTACGACGTGTGACCGGGGCAAGGCCGCTGACCTGCACAAACACTAGGCCGAAGATCGACTAGTCCGCAGATAGTCCGCACGAGCGACCAGGACCGCATCCACCGCGGTCCTGGTCGCTTCGTCTTGGTCGGGGAACAGGTGCCCGTACACGTCGAGGGTCGTCTTCGCCGACGCGTGCCGGAGCCGGGTCTGCACCACCTTCACGTTCGCCCCGCTGTTGATCAACAGGCTCGCGAAGTAGTGCCGCAGGTCGTGGAATCGGAACCCGTCGGGGAGGCCGGCAACCTTCGCCCGGGCGGCCCGGATCGCGCGCTCAAGCTGCCACGGGCCGAGCTGCCCCCCGTCGTCGTTGGTGAGCAGCGTCGGGGCTGGCCAGCGCTGCACCTGCGCCGCAAGCTCGAGCGCCAGGGACCGCGGAATGGGTATGGGCGTCTTCGACATCTCGGTCTTGAGCGGTTCGGCCGGGTACTGGACGGCCGGGGTCACCACCCCGCGCATGAAGTCCACGTCCTGGACCCGCAGCCCGCACGCCTCAGACACCCGCAGCCCAACGAGCGCGCCGAGCAGCACCGACACGCGCAGTCGTTCCGGCATCGCGTCGTACAGGCCCCACACCTGCTCGGTGGTCGCCACGTAGGGGATCTGCTTCCCCTTTCGGGGCGAGGTGCGCCGCGAGCATGGCGACCGCGGCACGATGCCGTCGTGGACGGCGTCGGCGTAGATCTGGCTCAGCCGCCGATAGACGGCGTACACGGTCGACTCGGCCAGGCCGGACTCGCGCAGCTTCGTCGTCCACGCCTTGACCTGAGAGGGCCGCACCGCCGACAGCGGCATGGGCCCGAACTCGGCGACGATGTGCTTGATGTGCACCTTCGCCTGACGCACGGTCGACGCCCGCCGGGTGCCGTAGCCCTGCAACCAGGTGTCGCACCACTCGGCGACGGTCATCCGGGCTGTCTTCGGGTCGACGTGCGTGCCGGCCACCATCGCGGCGGTCTGCTGGTCCAGCCACTGTTGAGCGTCGCGTTTCCGGTCGAAATGCCGGGCGTGCTCCCGCCCGGTGTGGTCGCGGTACCGGGCCCGCCACTTGCCGTTTGGGCGTTGCTGGATACTCGCCACCGTCAGTCCTCCCTACGCCCCGGCGCGCGCCGGTCGACCACGGTGAGCAGCCCACGGTCGCGGGCCCGCATGATCCATCGGCCCGCCGTCGACCTAGGCACGTTGAGCGCGTTCGCCACCGACTGGGCCGGTGGGTCGCCGAGGATCACGGCACGGCGGTAGATCCGCGATACCCACTGCAGCAGCTCCGACGTCGAGGCGGTGGAGGCGAGATCCTCCGGTGGGCGCCGTCCCGCGAGCGGTGTGTCGGCGAGCTTGTACATCACGACGTCGCGCAGCAACGACGCGACGGGGATCGTGCGGAGCTTCTCTCCCGTGACCTCGGGCGCTGTCTTGGCCGTGACTTCCAGGACGCGGACCATGTACCGGCCAGCGTCATTGTCGAACACGGCCACGAATCTGATCTTGTATCCGTCGTGGGTGCACTTGGCCTCGATCTCGGCCGGAATCGTCACGCCATCGCCGACCTCGACTGTCCCACGGGTGCGTTTGACAACGAACGCGCTCATGCGTTGGATGTTGCTAGCGGCGTTGAGTTTTGTCAAGACACGCTCAGATAGCTTTGACGCGACCGGCCACTGGTGATACCTGTTGGAACGGCTCTGACCGAGCTAACTCACCAGCTTGACCGGAGGTCATCCGATGGCATCCCCAACACCCACCGCCACAGCGCCGGAGTACGTCACGACCGAAGAGTTCGCGGCACTTGTACGCACCAGCCCGGCAACCATCCGCTACTGGCGGATGATCGGCAAGGGCCCAAAGTCGTTCCGGCTCGGCCGACGCGCCCTCTACGACCGCAGCGAGGTCCTCGAATGGATCGAGGCCGAGAAGACGCGGCAGGCCGCGGCATGAATCGGGCCCGCACTGTGGCGGGCCCCGGACGTACAGGTGACAGCGGCAAACCAGTCACCACTGTACGCCTGCCCGCCGACGCCTACGAGACAGCGCGCCGCGCCACCGTCGTGGCCACCACCACCGCGCGCAGCCTCGGCCTGTGGCTGCGGCTCAAGCACCGCCGCCGCATCACCAAGGCGCTGGATCGGTTGCTGCTCGGCCTGCCCGGCATCGACCCGTGGTCGCTGTCCGTGCCGGTCGGTGACGTGTACGTCGACGGTCGTTTCGGCTGGCCGGAGCGTGACGCCGCCGGCCGCGAGCTCGCGGAGCGGGGGTGGACACCGTGACCGGCCAATGGTGGGAATCCTTGCCGGTCGGCTGGTACGCGATCCCGGTCTATCACTACGACTACGACCTCGACGAGTCCTGGCCGGTACAGCTGACTACGTTCCGCCGTACCCGCAACGGTTTCCGTATCGGCAACACCTACACCCTGGCCGGCATGGACCGGGTCCCCGTCGAGGAACGGGACGTGTACAGGGGTTGGAGTCTGGCCGACCTGCGCGACGTCGCCGACGCCCTAGTGCGTGACGCCGACGAGCTGCGTGCCAACTTCGGGCTGTTCACCGGCATGTGCGGCTGCTGCGGCCGCCGGCTCACGGACCCGGCCAGCAAGCTGCGCGGCATCGGCCCCGACTGCTGGGCAGCGATCGGGGGTGCGAAGTGAGCAACCGCAGGAAGCTTCGCCCACCGTCCAACGTGGCCCGCTACGCCGCCGCCTACCGGTGCACCGACTGCACCGGTCGCGCCGGGAAGATCTGGCGTGACCACACCGGGGTCTGGCACGTGGCCATCCAGCACGACGACGGGTGCCCCGTCCTCGGCGGTCGGGTATCACCGGCCGCGGCTGATGTGGCCGCCGTCGACCGGGCCGGCATCCGCCGCGCCGTGCTGGTGCTGGGGGTGCGCGATGGCTGAGCAGACCGCGTTCGAACGCATCCGCGATCGACTGGTCGAAGTCACCGGCACCGCCGGACGAGCCACAGGCCGCAATCACATGTTCCGGTGCCCGGCGCATGAGGACCGGAACCCGTCGCTGTCGCTGACCGCCATCGCGGGTCAGGCACTGATCTACTGCCACGCCGGTTGCGACACGGCGGACGTGCTGGCCGCCCTCGGCATGACAATGGCCGACCTCTATGACGACCGCCGCGGATACAGCTACCGCTACGACCACGGGCGGATCGTCACCCGCTACTACGACCGCGACGGCCGGAAGCACTTCGCGCAGTCAGGCGACCGAAGCAAGGTCGAGCTGTACCACTTGAGCCGTCTGCTCAACGCCGGGCCGGGGACCGTTTTCCTGGTCGAGGGCGAGAAAGACGTCCACGCGATCGAGTCGCTCGACGGTGTCGCCACCACCGCCCCGCAGGGAGCCCGGAACTTCGCCAAGGTCGACGTCGAACCGCTCCGCGGTCGGTACGTCACGGCCATTGTCGACCAGGACGAGGCCGGCCAGGAGTGGGCCGCGGCCGTTGCCGCCAAGTTGACCGGCGTAGTCGCCGGACTCCGGTTCGCCCGGCCCCGGGTCGGTAAGGACGCCGCCGACCACGTAGCGGCTGGCTACGGGCTTGAGGACTTCGAGGTGATCCCGCCGCCGACCCAAGACGTGTACGGCCCGATGGTCGACCGCGAGACGTGGGTACAGCCCCGGCCCGACGAGGGCACGTCGACCTCGACCGGCGCCGGGACGACGACCGGCGACGACAAGGAGCCGCGCAAGTCGGCCTCGACCATCCTCGTGGAGCTGGCGCAGGAGCACTACGAGTTCGGCGTCACCGACCTGGGCGAGACGTTCGGCGTACCTCGCTCTGGTCCGCGGATCGTCCACATGCTCCGCGGCGGCAAGGTCTCGCTCCGCAAGCAACTGGCCCGGCTCTACTTCGAACGCGCCGGGCGCGCGGCACCGCAACAGGCCCTGGCCGACGCGATGCTCGTCGTGGAGGGCATGGCTCAGGAGACGGAACCGACCGAGCTGGCGCTACGGGTGGCCCAAGTCGACGGGGCCATTTGGATCGACATGGGGGATGTCACCGGCCGCGCCATTCGGGTCGACGCCGGGGGATGGTCCATCCACGACGAAGCCCCGGTCCTGTTCCGACGCACCGAGTTGACCGGAACCTTGCCCGAACCGGAACCGGGTGACCTCGGCGAACTGTGGGAGTGGGTCAACGTCAGTGAACCGGACCGGCCCATCGTGCTCGCGTGGCTGCTGGCCGCCCTGTTCCCCGACCTGCCGCACCCGGTGCTGAACCTGTCTGGCGAGCAGGGCACGGGCAAGACGACCACTGAGAAGGTGCTCGTCTCGCTCATCGACCCGACGCCGGTGCCCACCCGTAAGGCGCCGCGCGACGCCGAGGCGTGGATCACCGCCGCGGCCGGGTCGTGGGTGGTCGGCCTGGACAACCTGTCCGAGATCCCCGACTGGTTCTCGGATTCGCTGTGTCGCGCCGTCACCGGTGACGGCGAGGTGCGCCGCAGGCTCTACACCGACGGCGAGCTTGCGGTGTTCGCGTTCCGCCGGGTCATCGTCATGTCCGGCATCGACCTCGGCGCCCTGCGTCCCGACCTCGCCGAGCGGGTACTGCCGGTGCGGCTGGACATCATCCCCGACGAGAACCGGCTCGAAGAGGGCGAGCTGTGGCCGGCGTGGCGGGACGCCCACCCGCGCTTGCTCGGCGCGATCCTCGCGAGTCTCGCGAGCCTGATCCGCGTTCTCCCCTCTGTCCGTCTAGCCACCAAACCAAGGATGGCCGACTACGCCCGCATCCTCGCCGGGGTCGACCGGCTGCTTGGCACCCGCGGCATGGATCGGTACCTCGACCAGCAGAAGTCCATGGCTGCCGAGGCCCTGACCGGCGAACCGTTCATCACGGCGATCGTCGAGGCCTTCCCGCACCCCGGCGGCTACGTCGGTACGGCCGGCGAACTGCTGCACCTGCTCACGACGGAGGAGCGTCGCCGGTCGCGAGGCTGGCCACGCAACGCCCGCGCCGTGACGGTGCTGCTGCGCCGGCAGGCCCCGGCGATGCGGAAGGCCGGCTGGACCGTCTACGACGACGGCGGACGCAACCACGCCAACGCCGCCGAGTGGACCATCATTCCCCCTCCTAGAGAGGCCGGGATTCGTGGCTCGCATACCTCGCATGACTCGCACCAGACCATCCCCAACGCGAGCCACGCGAGCTATGCGAGTCAAGCGAGCCACGAATCCCCACATCTCTCGTACGAAGAGGACCCGCCGCTGTGACCGCCGCGGCTGACCTCGAACGGTGGCGCCTGCTGGTCGACGAGTGGGAGCGTCGCCAGCAGGCCCGCCGCGAACTACGCGCCACCCTGGCTGCCGCCCGCCGAGCCGGTCTGGCCCGCAGACACGCCCAACGACTCGCCCGCGCGGCATCATCGGAACATGCCGCCGGTCGAGATCATCGAGACCCACGGGAACCTCGCGAAGGTGCGCCACCCGGACGGCCGGCTCGAACTTGTCACCCTCGCCCGCCTCGACCGGCTGCTCAACCCACCACCCGAACCGCCCCGGCCGGCCCCGCCGCCATCGCCGCCGGAGGTGCTGACTGTGGGGCAGGCCGCCCGCATGCTCGGTGTGACCGCGAAGACGGTGGGCCGGTGGGTCGACAGTGGACGGCTGGCCGGGGCGAAGACGGTGGGCGGTCACCGGCGGGTTCTCACTGCCTCGGTGATTGTCCTCATCGGACAGACACGGCGCGGCAGACGCCCCCGAACGGCGTAACCCGTTAAAGTGGTTAACGTGACCAGCCCGATCGGCGAAAAGATCCGCCACCTCACCGACCAGCTCCGCGAACTTCGCCGCAAAGAAGCCGTCCGACTCCACAAAGAGGGCAAGAGCCTGCGGGAGATCGCCGCCGAACTTGGCGTTTCCGCACCCACCGTGCTCGCCGACCTCCGCGCCGCCGGCATCACCACCAGCAGCGGCGCCGCGGCCACGGACGCCAGCCCCGACCCGCTCGGCGAACCCGCCACCGACAGCGGCACCGGCGACGCCCCGGACGAGTTCGACCCCGAGAAGTTCCTCAGCACCGTCCCGCGCTCCGGTGGGGTAGCCCCGCAGTCCATCAGCGACATCTGGAAGGCGATCCCACGATGAAGAACCTCACCGCCACCGCGGAACAGTGGGCCGACCTCGCCCCCGTACTCGGACTGTCCAACCGCTTCCCTGAGCTGACGGAGCAGTGGCTCGACACTCGGGATCGCATCTGGACCGCCCAGAGCGCCGCACGCGCCGCCCGCAACCGATACCAGGCCGACCTCGACCAGGCCCGTAGCGCGTTCGTCGACGCCTTGGTCAACGACACCCCGCCGCCACCGATCCCGGCCCCGCCGCCCGACCCCGACTGGTTCAAGCTGGCCGTCGACGCCCTCGAACGCCGCT